>Ga0193707_1000810_pt1 | contig 11145 bp, 10 predicted proteins | sample U3c2metaG_FD_143043 | JGI IMG/M metagenome (GOLD analysis project Ga0193707, IMG submission 143043) | Soil microbial communities from a riparian zone of the East river system, Colorado, United States - U3c2 | ecosystem: Environmental > Terrestrial > Soil > Riparian zone | place: USA: East River...
TGGCAGCCAGGTACTACGGCGCTCCCATCCCATTGTCTGGGGCATATCGGCTACACGGTCGTGCCGTGGAAGCAGCGCCTCGGGTATGCAAAGTCAGCGCTACGCCTCATACTTCCGGAAGCCAAGGCAGTCGGCCTTCCGTACGTGGAGATCACCACTGATCCGGACAACATCGCATCACGGCGCGTCATCGAAGCGAATGGAGGCATCTTGGTCGAGCACTTCATCAAGCCGCAGCAGTTCGGCTGCAAGCCTGGCCTGCGCTTTCGCATCATGTTCACATAATGGCGTCCGACCCTCCATTCCACGCATGGAGCATGGCACGCCAGTCGCCTAACCAATCGCTGGAGCGAACCGCCGCCCGGCGTACATTTGCATTTCAATGAATAAAACAGTTTCAGCCCAGGCCGTGCCCGCTCTCAGCGGCGTACGCGCCATCCATGTTGAGACCGGACGGGACAACGCGGCAGCGCAGGCGGTGTATCGACGAGTAGGTTTCACTCACACCGATCGCCAGCTTCTTACGCTCAGACTGGCCAAAACGACACACGAAGAGAATGACAGACTATGAGAACGCCGCCTAACCATGCGCTGCAGCGAACGGCGGCATTGCGCTGCTGCTGCAGTCGACGCGTCTCGTGGCCGCCGTCGCTGAGCTTGAGTCGTTAGGGCTATCGACGCATCTCAATGAAAAGAGCCCTTTTCTCTCCGGGTCCGATTTCAGCCAAGTCTGTCCTCGAACGCCGGTGCCGGCAGGTGATCTCTCTCGTCGAGTCTCTGCCAGAGGCTTCGGCTGTTGTTGCCGGCGAGACCCATTTGAGCCTCGAAGTCCGCGGTAAGCGCTTCGGCTACTTCCTCGACGACCATCATGGCGACGGTCGAGTGGCTTTAAATTGCAAGACCGCTCCAGGTGTAAATGAAACTCTCGCTCGTGTTGCTTCGGAACGCTTCTTCATTCCCAAATACGTCGGGGCACGTGGGTGGCTCGGCCTCTGGCTTGATCGGCCAAAAATAGACTGGGAGGAGGTTGAGGGCGTTATCACAGAAGCCTACCGCCTAGTCGCTCCACAAGCGCTTATCTCCAAATTGAAATGACGAGGGCACCTAACCAAACGATGAAGCCAACGGCCCCATTGCGAAACAAGTTGACTGATTCGCTCCCGCTCATTCGGCCTTCGGCTTGCCCATCTATGTCGCACCGCTTCCCGCTGGCTCCATTCAGCGTGTTTACCGCGGCACCCCGGATTTCATCTAGGTGTCCGGCTTCCCTGGTGCGATTCGCGTCTTGGCGCTCACACACTCCCGCTGTAATGTTGTTCAATGCTAGCCATGGCTTATCTCCATCTCGTTAGGCCGGCGGAAATGCCATGAAACGGACATGGACGATCATCGGTGTAAGTGATGTGGCGGGTAGCTTCAAATGGTACCAGTCGCTCTTCGGCCAGCCCAAGACACAACCGAGCCATGCCGACTTTGGTCAAATCCTCGATTCGGATGGAACCGTCTTGCTCTGCCTTCACCAGTGGGGCGCGCACGAGCATCCGTCGTTGATGAGCCCGGACCGGGCGACACCTGGAAACGGGCTCCTCTTGTTCTTCCGCGTCGACGATTTTGATATGGCACTGAAGAGAGCACGCGCTCTCGTCGCCCGGCTCGAAGAGCAGCCTCACGTGAACCCGAATACTCGAACAGAGGAGTTCTCGCTGCGGGATCCGGACGGATACTACGTCACGATTAGTTCGCTCACTTCGCCCAAAGGGAATGGGACCCGCCAGGCGGCGGCCTAACAAGCGCTTGCAGCCGACGAAGGCGCGCGGCCGAATCAGAAAGTCACGGGAGGCATCCGCGCTTTCGCGGCTGAAGCGCTGTTAGTGGTTAAAGCTTGCGTCCTCACCTTCGCAGGCGACAAACTCCAACCAAAAAATGAAGATACCAACGCTATTCGCCACTTGGACTGGTCTTGTGATCTTGGCCGTGTCTCTTGAATCCAAAGGGCAAGAGCCTGACTTCAAGCCACCGGGAACAGAGGAAAACGCCGCGGTGGACCAGGCCAATACACGCCTTGACGCAGTCTATAAACGTCTGATGGGCAAGCTGGATGCGGATGGGCAGAAGGCTTTGAAAGAAGCTGAACGCTCATGGATCAAGTGGCGTGACGATGAAGCCATGTTGATGGCGCGCGTGGGCGGCGCGGTTGGCGGCAGCGGTATGCGGGTGGATTTTGCGAACGCACAACTCAAGTTAATCAACCAGCGAATCGAAGTCCTGAGCGAATACGTAAAGCAGTCTGCTGGCAACTAATGCATGAACACATCAACGCCTAACCAGGCGATGTTAGGCGTAATCATGCGCAAGCTCATCTCCAGTGGCAGCTCGAAATGGATATGATATGGACGTCGATTTGATCGTTCTTCAGCAATTGGCTGTCTCTTTCGGCCTCGGATTGCTGCTTGGGCTACAGCGAGAACGCGCCGAGTCATCGATCGGCGGTATCCGCACTTTTCCGTTGATCGCGATTTTCGGAACGGTTTGCGCGCTGCTCGGAAAGACTTTCGGCGGCTGGATGGTCGCGGCCGGTCTCCTCGCGCTCGTGGCTGTCGTGGTCTACTCCAATTTCGCCAAGATCAAATCGGGCGACATCGATCCGGGGATGACGACCGAAGTTGCAGCTCTTCTGCTCTATGGACTGGGCGCTTACGTGGTCATTGGCAGCATGGCTGTGACAGTTGTGGTCGGGGGAGCAATGGCCGTGCTCTTGCAGTTCAAAAAGCCGTTGCATGCCTTAGCCGGCGCGATTGGCGAGCGCGACATGCGAGCGATCATGCAGTTCGTTCTGCTGTCACTGGTGATTCTGCCGGTGCTGCCACACCAGGATTTTGGGCCATACGGCGTTTGGAATCCTTTCCAAATATGGCTCATGGTCGTGCTCATCGTTGGCATCAGCCTCACTGGCTATATTGCTTACAAGTGCCTTGGCGCCCGAAGGGGTACTTTATTGGCCGGTGTTCTCGGAGGCCTTATCTCCAGCACGGCGACGACGGTGAGCTACGCGCGCCGCACCGTGGAGAACATCAAGCTCGTGAATTTGGCTACGGTTGTCATCGTGATTGCATCATGCATTTCGCTGGGACGCGTCCTGGTCGAAGTGGCGGCCGTAGCTCCGGTCGCTTTCGCTTCAATGGCGCCGCCTGTTGCCGCCATCCTGGCTGTCTCCATCATCATTGCGGGCGCGGTGTTTCTATGGCTGCCGTCGGGCGATGCGCAGATGCCCGAGCAAAAAAATCCAGCCGAATTGAAATCGGCGTTTATTTTTGCCGCGATTTACGCCGTCGTCCTCCTCGCGGTCGCCGTCGCCAAGGAGCATTTCGGCTCTGCCGGTTTTTACTCGGTAGCCATCGTTTCCGGACTGACCGACATGGACGCGATTACGCTTTCGTCGGCTCGTTTGGTTGAAAGTGGTCGCACCGATCCCTCCACGGGCTGGCACGCGATCCTGATCGCGGCGATGTCGAACTTAGTGTTCAAGTTCGGGACTGTCAGCTTGCTTGGCCACCGCTTATTGACCCTGCGCATCGGCGCGGTCTTCGGCTTGATCCTTATTTGTGGCGCTGTGGTCCTGTGGTTCTGGCCTGCTTGAACCGCGGGTTAGTGATTGCTTCGACTCAGGGCCTTGAATGTCGTAGCATTCTCGCGCAGAAAATAGGCGTGACCGAGCCATTCAAGTTTCTTCAGCCTGCGCCCATGGAGGGTAAAGGCGCTTACAACCGGAGCTCGTCCGTGCAGGCAGTTGGTTCGTTGCCTGCTGTGGCGCTTCTGGAACGCGTGGCTCGCGCGGTGCCGCTGCCGCCGTCGCCGGAACTCGTAGTCATCGCAGACTATGGTTCATCCGAAGGACACAATTCACTTAAACCAATAGCCGCGACAATCCGCGCACTCAGGGAGCGCGTCGGTCACGAACGAGCGATCTTCGTCTTTCATACCGACTTGCCCGGTAACGATTTCACAGCGCTCTTCCAAATGCTCGCGAATGACCCGAACAGCTACCTTCGCAATGACCCGGCGGCATTCGCAGCGGCAGTCGGACGATCCTATTTCGAGCAGATCCTGCCGACGTCCAGCGTTACGCTGGGATGGAGCGCGTGGGCGGTTCAATGGCTGAGCCAGGTTCCCTGCGTGATTCCAGACCAGGTGCAGATTGCCTATAGCCGCGACGCGGCCGCACGCAGTGCGTTTGCCGATCAAGCGGCGGAAGATTGGCGAAGGTTTATTACGATGCGTAGCCGCGAGCTCCGTCCAGGCGCCCGACTAGTCGTGCTGACAATGGCGACTGACGACAGCGGTGACTTTGGCTATCGACCGGTAGTGGCTGCGCTCTACGAGACACTTACGGACATGGTCGATCACGGCCTCATTCGGGAGGAAGAATTTCGGAGAATGGTGATTCCCACTGTCGGTCGAACCAGAGCGCAATTTATGGAACCATTTGCAAAAGGTGGCTGCTTTGAGGATCTCTCGATTGAGGATTTCGAATTGTTCCATGGCGAAGATCGTATCGGGACTCAATTTGAGGCAAGCGGTGACGCTCACGCATTTGGCGCGCAATGGGCTGCTTTTTGCCGGGCTTCGGTGTTCCCAACACTCGCGGCGAGCTTGGATGGAGCGCCTGATAGGGCACGTTCTGTCAAGTTCTTCGACGAGTTGGAAACGGGTGCAGCTGCGCGGCTCGCGGCAGCGCCGGTTCGAATGACGATACCTCTCGCGCAGATGATGCTAGTCAAGGCGAATAGCTCTGCGCGCAGATCGGCGCGATAACCCTTCGTGGAGGCTATGTAAATTTCAGCACTTTGTTGCAACCGCACAAACCAGGTGCACCTTAGTCATCAAAGTCCCGCGAAGCGCAGCTACGTCTCGTTAGAAAGCGAACGCGAAAGCACACAAAGATGAGAATCCGGATATCGGTTTGTTTTGCTGTGGCAGCTATTCTTTTATTGAGCACAGCCGCAATGGCTGTCCAGCCTGTAAATCGAATCACTATCCTTTATGATGCCTTTGGAAAGTCCTCTCCGCTGAAGAAGGATTGGGGATTCTCTGCGTTCATCGAATATAACGGCAAGCGTATCCTTTTCGACACCGGTAACAACGCCGATACCTTCGGCCAGAATGTCAAAGCATTGGGTATTGATCTCAAGAAATTAGATTTCGTTGTAATTTCCCATCGACATGGAGATCATACCAGCGGCCTGAACTACCTGTTGAGTGTCAATGCGAGTGTAAGAATCTACACGCCAAAGGAAGGGTTTGGAGTGTTCGGCGCAGCGTTGCCAGGAACCTTCTATCGCAAGGATGAGTCGCTACCTGTTTACATGCGTTATTATGATGGGCAGGTGCCCGAGAAGATGACATTCGGCACGGCCTGGCCAAACGCCAACTTTGTTTGGGTTGATAACTTAACTGAAGTTGTGCCAGGAATGTTTTTGATTTCGACAGTCTCGCAGACACCGGGCACGCTGGAACTTCGCGAACTCTCGCTAGCGATTAAGTCGCCCAAAGGTGTGGTCTTAGGAGTCGGATGCTCACATCCGGGAATTGAGAAGATACTGGAAGCATCAATGGCGGTGGACAAGCATGTTCATCTTATCTTCGGAGGACTCCATTTGGTAACAACTCCTGACCCGGACATTGGACGTATCGCGGCGGCGTTGCACGATCAATGGAAAGTTGATCGGATTGCGCCGGGCCATTGCACCGGAGAGCCAGCTTTTGCGGCTTTTCGCAAAGCGTTCGGTGACCAGTATCTGTACGCCGGGTTGGGCAGTGTTATAGAACTTCCGTAAACGTTCAATGTCGAGGTAGGCTTTGTGGAAAGCGGTGAAAGCACCGCGAAAACCAACAAGCTAGCCCCGCGCACAGTGCCGCCCCGTCAATCCGGAAGTCTTCCGCGCAAGATAGTGAGCGAATATGGCGGCAGATCGTAGAGTGAAGAGGGTTTTCGCGTAAAGCGCGCGGGCGAAAGGCTGCGGCTCGGGTATCCGTTTGGTCCGTCGTCGTGCCACACGTACTGCTCGCGGGAGAACTGGATAACATCCACGTCGCCGGCAAAGCTCACTTGTCGCTGTATGCCGGGAAGCTTAAACTGCACGGAAAGTCGCGCTGCGCGGTTGGGGTCCTTGTTAATCGCCAGCAAAGCCCATTGTTTGTCTGGTCGTCGTACCGCATATACGGTGATGACCCGCGGGGAGCTCTGCTTCTGTCCAGTTATAGTTACGGGGAAGATCTCGTGTGTCTCATTTGTCGGCTGCATCCATTCCTTTGTGATGAGTTGGGCTGCATGATAAGCGGATAGCCGATTCAGTTGGTCGGTGTTTGGGTTGAGTTGGAGCATCATTAAATTGCCCCAGGAACATTTCAGCTCGTCCTGGAGATCGTTTGGCTCGTAGCCGTACAGGTAGGGCTTGGACCCCCCGAGGGTTAGAAATGTTCCCACTGTGTCCGCGTCGAAAAGCGCGCCTTCGATGTCTACCTCGTGGCGTCCTGCAAAAACGGAATAGCCGTATTCTGTTATCAGCCATGGAATTCGCGTGGGAACTCCATCTGCTCGCAAGCTGGTTATCATTTCACCCAGACGCTTCGACGTTTGCAACAACTGCGGCGCCGCATCGGCGCAGATGTTGTCGAACGGATAAAACTCGAACGAGAAAAAATCGAAGGGTACTGCCGCGCTTCGAACGTATTTGAGAAATCGATTCATCCACGAGCGGTTGCCCTCCGCGTCGGGCCATGTGAGAAGTTGGTCGTCGAAATTTTGCAGGCTTGGTCCTCCGAGTTGCAAACGCGGATTCAGCGCGATGAGGCGGCGAGCGACGCCCGCATAAAGCGCAGCATAATCTTCCGGTGATGCCCACTGTCCGTCGGGTTCCTCGCCCAGTTCAATTCCTTCCAAATCATAATTATGCCGCAGGAGATATTTGATCTCAGCCGTTGCGCTTTCCGGTGTGTCGTACAAAACACCGACTGGAACAAGGACGGGCAAGCCGTTTGTAAGCGCGCTACGCAAGATGAAATCAAGTCCCGGTTGCTCGATCTTGTAATCAATGTCCTCAGCTCGATGCCAGGGGTCAGTTGATGACACATAGATCACTGACTGCTGATGACGATCAGCCGCATGACGGACGTAATCTCGAAACCGATTGTGACTATCGACACTCCCGAGCGCAATCTCGCGAATCGCGAATCCGAGCCGGTCACGAATGTCATTTGAGGTTTGCGCACTTGTTTGCGAACTCCGGCTCATTGCGACGCGCACGAAGCGAACCGAAAGTGGTTTTTCGCAGAGCCGAACAGATTCGTCACCGCCCGATCCGCGGTTCACCGCACCGTTTGGAAAAGGGCGCCACGCATCTTTCCGATTGGCGTGCAAATGCATCGGATCTTCTCCACTCCAGTACTCTACTCTGTATTGCTGGGCGAATGGCGCGCCCCAATGAATTCGAATGGAATTGACGGGTTTAGTCGCGTCTAGATCGATCACCACCCATTGCGGATGCGCGTCACTGGGCTCACCGGTGAAGTGGGAATCGAGATATGGATTACTTTTCCAAAACGATTCTTGGTCGCCGTCAGCCATGCGTGAGTAACCATCATCGTTGGCCTGGTCGATCGTGTTTCCGCGTCGCGGCAGACGATAGCCATAAGAAAGATTAATCGGCTCGGCGAGTGAATCGTCCGAGATCCAGTATCCACACTGATGGACTGGATCGCTCCATGTGCCGTGCGGGTTCCAGTGCCAAACTTCGCCGGCCAGTTCGGTTCGCAGTCGATATGTCAGTGGCCCGAATCCGGCTGATCGCATCTCCGCGATGTTCTTGTCCGTGAACATCCGAGCGCATTCGCCTTGCTCGTGACCGTCAACGCCCGCGCCTATTGCTTGGGTTGGCACACACTGGTTTACTGGACGATTGGCAAGGACAAGGGCAGAGACGGCAAAAGGCTTTTCATCGGCAGGCGCCTCTGTTTGTGATCCCAATTGGACAACACCTACGGCTAGAGAAAAAAGCGATGCGAGGAGGCATCGCACTCCTAAAGCACTCCGTGCGAAATTCATCGAGTCATCAATTCTCGTTTCGCGAAAGCTTTAGGAGTGCGCACGCGTCCTCGCGTCGCTTGTTTGCTATCGCTGGGGTTTCTCCAATTGCTTCCTGACTTGGTCCTTCTGGTGACGAACGTCCTTTAGGTGACTCTGGAGTAGCGGCAGCTGCGATGCTTGTGGATTTGGGCGGTGAAGCTGCGTTTTATTGTTTTTACCGCCCAAGTACGTAGGTCCGGGTTGCTTCGCCTCGCCAATACGGAGAAGCAAGTCGTCTTCCTGTCTCTGAAGCTCTTCGTACCGGCTTTGGAGCGTACGAAGCTCGTTCTGTCGACTTGCTTGTTGTGCCCGAGATTGATTTTCCTTTTGCAATGCCTCTGCTTTCTGTCGCGATGTTTCTTCCTGCTGTTTTCGAACTTGCTCGAGTCCTGCACTTTGCTGCACTGAGTAATCGCCAGCTTTCTGGGGATCGTAACCAAAGCGCTCCTGAACGTTTTTGGGAAGTTCGGTGAAATAAATTTTGGAGATGCCAGCCTTACTGGTTAGCACGATGCCGTCAGGTTCGACCCGGCTCACGGTGGCGTTCTTGTATTCTTTTCCGGCAAGTGTTCTAAAATCGTCGGCCAAGGCGATTGATACGAACGGCAGAATCAAAAAGGTGAGAAGTCTTATCTGCATCCGTTGCTTCGATTATCGGGATTCTGCTCTCAAGTGTGGTTCTCCAGTCAAGGAAAATTGCCAGATTCATGCGCACACACCGATTGAACGGCTGTAGTGCCAAGCGTGTCTCCTGCAAAACCTCAGCATGATCGCAGCCGGCACAGCCGTCTCTACAGTTCTTGTATTCGAACCGGACCCCGTACTGGACACTCCATTTTTTGCTGAGAACTTTCCAACTCGGATGCGCACCTTTTTTGCAGTGATCGTTGTAGTAGTTGTGTCGAGTTTGGCGCTAATCGGATGCCGTCGCAGCGTAGCTGTCGCGCAAGTCGATCCGAACGGACCAGTCGAGGTAGTGATTCCTGAGCAGGGCGCGTATACCGGTGCGTTCATGGATTTTGGCGACGAGGAGGATGACGTTACGCTTGAGACAATCGAGGATTTTGAGCAGATGCTGGGCAAACACCAGGCCATCATCGCGTCGTCCAGTTACTGGGGAGAACAAAATTTTCCCGTAGGCAATCTCAATGTCATCTGGCGGCACGGCTCGCTGCCGCTTGTGTTTTGGTCGCCGTGGGACAAGCCGTATGAAGAGGATCATGGGCCGGACAAGTTTAGTTTGAACGAGATTCTTGCCGGCAAGTGGGATGCGTACATCGACATGTGGGCCGATGCCGCGCGGAGTTTTGGTCATCCGATGATTGTCGTGTTCGGCGTCGAAATGAATGGCACCTGGTTCCCGTGGTCCGGCGCGTATTACGGCGGCGCTGAATGGGATAAAGACCTGAACAATTGGAAAGGTCCGGAAACATTTCGCAAGGCATTTCGCTATGTTGTGGATCGGGTCCGGGCCCGTGGCGCTTCAAATATCAAATGGATGTTTCACACGAACAACTATCCCTATCCGTACGAAACCTGGAATTGCGCACCAGCCTATTACCCTGGATCCGATTATGTCGATTGGCTCGGGCTGAGCGTTTACGGACAGCAATATAAGGACGAGCCAAACCCGGATATTCCTTCGTTGGTAACCTGGCCCTACGAGGAAATCTCCAGACTCGATCCGCACAAACCGATCATGATTGCCGAATGGGCGACCGGCGAATTTCCGCACTCGGCTGAGGGTGGTGGCGTTGGCAAACCGGAATGGATCAGGCAGGGACTCAAGCTGTTTCGCACACGTTATCCCCGCATCAAGGCAGCGGTTTACTGGCACGAGCGGTGGCAAAACGCCGATGGTTCTTACAGCAATCTCCGAGTCAATTCTTCTGTCGAGGCGCTCAGAGCGTATCGCGAAGGCGTAGCGAACCCTGATTGGCTGGGCGATTTGATTCTGCGAACGCTGCCGAAAAAGTGATTTGTTATGTCGAGGGAAGTCGAGACATCACTCAGCAATGCGATTAACGAGAAAAATTTCGATCGCATAGACAAATTCATTGGTTGGCGGCGTCTTGGGAATAAAGACCGTGAAAAGGTCATGGACAACATTGCCAGCCATGAGAATTGGAAGAGTTGCTTTTCAGAAATCAGTCCCGGCTTGCTGCTTTTTGCCCGGCAGTGGACGCGATCAGCAGCTGATGCCGAAGACATTGTCCAGGAAGCTTTCGTCAAGTTTTGGCGGCGAAACCACAAGATTAACAACCGCGCACTGCTTTATGCCACTGTGCGTTCGATCGCTCTCGATTTTATCCGTCGCGACAAACGCCGCGCCCGACGCGAAGCCACTGTTTTTGCCGGGTCCGATCCAACCGTCGAGCCGCAGTTTGAATGGGAAGATGAGGCGCAATCTGCGCTCGCTGCGGCAGTCAGCTGTTTGCCGCAGGACCAACGCGAGGTGCTCGTCTTGAAAATCTGGAACGAACTGACGTTTAGCGAGATCGCCGGTGCGCTAGGCATTTCTCAAAATACCGCGGCGTCGCGATATCGATATGCCCTGGCCCACCTGAAGAAGAGCCTGCAACCCCAATGAACGATTTCTCCGAGCTTGAGAATGACCTGAAAGCGTTGCGACCAGCGCGGCCTTCGCCCGTACTTTTTGAGCGCATCGAGGAAGCGATGGCCGAGAATTGTAGAGCGTCCGCCGCGCCGGACGCCAGGCCAAGCGCGCACTGGCTTCAGCGTTTTACGGAAGCGCCTTTCAGGTTTGGTATCGGCCTCGCGGCAGCCGCGGCTGCGGTCGTTCTGTTAATCGCGCGAATCAACACCGATCAAACGCGAAACGAAGAGACAGAAATCGCGCAAGTTTCGCCTTCGTCTCAAACAAAACCAGTCCTGCCTTCCTTTTCTGGTAGGACGGGCGTCGACAGATCGATGTCTTCCAACAAATTCGTTCCCTCCGGCGCGACGCAGGTCGTCTATAACACTCGCGATGAGGGCCTGCAGTTTGCTGGCGGCTCGAAGCT
>Ga0193707_1000811_pt1 | contig 11143 bp, 14 predicted proteins | sample U3c2metaG_FD_143043 | JGI IMG/M metagenome (GOLD analysis project Ga0193707, IMG submission 143043) | Soil microbial communities from a riparian zone of the East river system, Colorado, United States - U3c2 | ecosystem: Environmental > Terrestrial > Soil > Riparian zone | place: USA: East River...
TGGTCCAGACCACACCACCGCGGTCGACCTCGACGTCCAGCCGCGCGGACAGCGCGTTCACCACCGAGGCGCCGACACCGTGCAGACCACCGGAGGCGTTGTAGCTCCCGCCGCCGAACTTGCCGCCGGCGTGCAGCTTGGTGAACACGACCTCGACGCCGCTGAGCTTGGTCTTCGGCTCGATGTCGACGGGGATGCCGCGGGCGCGGTCCCGGACCTCGACCGAACCGTCCTTGTAGAGCACGACGTCGATCCGCTCGCCGTGCCCGGCCAGGGCCTCGTCGACGGCGTTGTCGATGATCTCCCACAGGCAGTGCATCAGGCCGCGGCTGTCGGTGGACCCGATGTACATGCCGGGGCGCTTCCGGACCGCCTCGAGACCTTCGAGGACGAGCAGGTTACGGGCGTTGTACGTCGGGTCGAGCTCGGTACTGCGAGGCGTCGGGGCGGCCACTGGGCTCCTTCACTGGTTCACAATCCACCTGCACACATCCGGGACCTGACCGGCCCCGAACGCATGGTGACAGCCTATGCGGCCACACCCCCAAATCGTGGCAGGCAGGGCGGTGCCAGGATTGGCTGCGGGTACTGGGATTAGGTGTCTCGGCAGATATCGATCCGGACTCGATCCGAAGTGGCGTACGACACTCCGGACATCAGCGCGCTGTGACCAGGCCATGGCGCACAGTGAGAGTAGACACGCCCGACACCCGCCGGAAACAAGAATTCGACCGCTTCCGAAACGATTCCTCGTCAAGATGCGTCATACGGGAACAGGTGGTTCGTATCACATACGGACACGCTGACCCACCCGGGAAGCGATCCGCATGTCAGGATGTTCCTATCTGGTGAGTACGGAACTAGATGAGATGAGGCCTCAAGTGACTACAGCACTCGCCCCGAGTTCGACCCTGTCGGCTGCGGACCGTTGTGACCGCTGCGGCGCGCAGGCCTACGTCCGTGTCACCTTGACCAGCGGTGGGGAGCTTCTGTTCTGCGCCCACCACGGCCGGGAGCACGCGGAGAAGCTGCGCAACATCGCGATCACGATCCACGACGAGACGGGACGGCTCGAACCCGCCCCGGCCATCGCCAAGGACGAAGATCGGTAAGGTCCTGGCTTCCTGAACGCGCCAACGGCGGCGCCCAAGTCATGCAGGCTTCGGTGGCGGTCACCCGGGAGGGTGGCCGCCATCCTTCCGTTGCACGACAGGTACGGCGGGAGCCGGGCCGTGCCGGCGGAGTTCCTGCCAGGCCCGGGCCAGCCCGCGGGCGCGGAGTTCGTCGTACGCCGCGACGACCGTCGAGCGACTGATCGCGAGCGACTCGGCGAGCCGGCGTTCGGACGGAAGGCGGGCGCACTGGTGAAATCTGCTCAACCCGAAGGTCGCCCTGTTCTTCCTGGCGTTCCTCCCGCAGTTCACCACCCGCGACGCCGGACCTGGTCAGCTCCGTACCGAGATGCTGCTGGCTCGGCACCGGCGCGATGCTGATCGGTCTGGCGCCGGACCTCTGCTACGCCGTCGGCGCGGACGCGATCGGCCGACGGTTCCGCTCGGTCCGTACGACGAACCGCGGCCGCAACCTGGTCGTCGCCGCGATCTACTTCGGGCTGTCGGCGTTCGCACTGATCAGCGCGTTCTGAGGCGCCTCCAGCACGGTGAGGACGCCGTCGTCGACGCGCACGGACAGTACGTCGTCACCGAGCCGAAGCCCCGTGATCTCGAGGGCACTCCAGGGTGTCTCGCCTGGATGCAGGATCAGCGTCTCCCCCGGAACGTCCGGCTCGATCCCCAGCGCCGCAACCACCGCTGCAACGGCGGACGCCACGGCCCACGCCTGCGGCCGGCAGGACAACGGGTACGGCGTCGGCGTGCTCTCCTCGCCCGTACCGCGACCGCCGTACAACTCGGGCAACCGGTAGTCGAAGGCTTCCGCGGCACGGATCAGACCGTCCACGTACGACGACGCCACCGTCGCATGACCGGATGCGTACAGACCCTGGATCGTCATCGCGGTGTCGTGCGGCCAGACACTGCCGGTGTGATAGCCGAGCGGGTTGAACCGGGTCATTGCCGTGGACAACGTTCTCAACCCGAAGCCACTGTTCAGATCCGTCCCGGCCAGGACGTCGGCGACAGTCTGCTCCTCGTCGGCGTCGAGCAGGCCGGTGCCGAGCAGGTGACCCATGTTCGACGCGCGACCAGGGACCGGGTTCTTCTTACCGTCGAGTGCGATCGCGGGATAACTGTCCACCCAGAAGGCAGCCCGGAATCGCTCCTGCAGTGCGGCCGCCCACTCCCGCCACTCGTCGCCGGACTCACCATGCGCTTCGAGCAGTTCGGCTCCCTTGACCGCGGCCGCATACGCGTAGCCCTGCACCTCGCACAGCGCGATGGGTGCGGTCGCGAGCGTGCCGTCCGGCCATTGCACCGCGTCGGCCGAGTCCTTCCAGCCTTGGTTGGCCAGGCCGTGACCGGACTCGTCGACGTACTCGAGGAAGCCGTCGCCGTCGGGATCGGCGTACTCCTTGATCCAGCCGAGTGCGCGTCGGAGATTCGGCAGCAGTTCGCTGACCTGGCCGGCCGGCATGCCCCAGCGCCAGGCCTTGTGCAGTGTGGTGATCCAGAGCTGGGTCGCGTCGTGCGTGCCGTAGTACGCCGCGGGCAGCACCAGACCGCCGCCGTGGTCGGCGACCTCGGCACGTAGCTCGTGCGGGATCTTGCCGGGCTGTTCGGCGGACTCCGGGTCGACCTTGGTGCCCTGCCAGGCGGCGAGCGCTCGCAGAGTGCCGGCGGCGAGTTCGGGGGCGACCGGGATCAGCATGCCGGACGAGATCAGCGAATCACGGCCGAAGAGAGTGAGATACCAGGGCGGTCCGGCGCCGAGATAGCGATCGTCGCCGACAGCCAGCTGGAGTGCCTGCACATCCTCGAATGATCGCCTCAGCCAACGCTCGACCCGCTTGTCGTCGCAGGTCAGACCCACGGTGTACGGCGCTCTGTCCGCGGGCGGATCGATGGAGAAGCCGGTCGTGGACTTCGGGGAGTCGGCGGTGACGCGCAGGGTGAGGGTGAACTCCTCCCCCGGCCCGAGCCGCGGCGTCGTCGCCACGCCAGGGTCGGCGGCGACACTCACGCGGGTCCCGGAGCTCTCCCAGTGCAGCCGACCGGGATCTCCCGGTTCGGTCGGCAGTGGTGTCAGGCCGGGGAGGTCCGCGGCCGCTCCGCTCCGGACCGCCGCCGTGCCGGCCAGGTCGGTGCCCAGGGCAACATTCAGCCGACACTCGATCGTCGCCCGGGAACGGTTGACCAGGGTGATCCGCTCAGTCAGTCCTTCGCTGTCGACCTCCCGGGTGCGATACAGCATCACGGTCGGATCGTGGCGGGTGTCACCGAGTCCCTCGACCATGGCGGTGTACTGATGAGCCGCCGCGCTCACCTCGTCGACGTGGACCGGGATCGGTTCCCGGCCGTCGACGGTGACGCTGAGCCGGGACAGGATCCGCCGGTCGCGGGCGTACACGCCCTCCGCGCCGGAGCCGGTGAGTTGCCCGGATCGCGGCGAGAGGACCACCCAGGGAGCAGCGAGTGCGGTGACCAGTTCGTGCAGCTGGGACATACCTCCACCCTAGAGCCTCGATCCGTGGGTCCTGGCAGCGCGGCAGGACGCATGGATCGAGGCTTCAGGCCCGGATGTACGGCACAGTGGCGGTGTGAACAGTTCGGCGACCGTCCTGGTCGGAGTGGTGATCTTCGTCGGCATCCTCGGCATCGTCATCCCGGTGCTGCCGGGCGCGATCCTGAGCCTGGCCGCGATCCTGGTCTGGGCGCTGGTGGTACAGAACGCGACCGGCTGGATCGTGCTCTGCGCCGCGGTCGTCCTGATCGGGGCCAGCCAGGTGGTCAAGTACGTCGTACCGGAGCGAAGGCTCCGCGAATCCGGAGTGCCGCGCCGGTCCATGGTCGTCGGCGTGGTGCTCGGGATCGTCGGATTCTTCGTGATCCCGGTGGTCGGCATGTTCGTCGGCTTCCCGATCGGCATCTACCTCTCCGAGCGGCAGCGGCTGAAGACACACGCGGCCGCGTGGACATCGACCAAGCACGCACTCCGCGCGACAGGATTGTCGATCCTGATCGAGTTGATCGGTACGTCGCTGGCGGCGGCGGTCTGGTTGATCGCGGTGCTGTTCCTGGTCTGATCACGCTGCGCACCGGACCGACCAGAAGTGGGGGTTCAAGCACGGGCCACGGTCACTTCGGGGACGACTCACAGCTGATTGCCAGGAACCTTCCAGAGTTCGCACGGCTACCAGCGGCACACTGTGGGGATGAGTCCGCATCTGCTGGTGGTCGACGACGAGCCGAACATCGTCGAGCTGCTGTCCGCGAGTCTGCGTTTCGCCGGGTACGACGTGACCACGGCGACCCACGGCGCCGAGGCGCTGCGCAAGGCCCGTGAGGTGGAGCCCGACCTGGTCGTCCTCGACGTGATGATGCCCGGCCTGGACGGATTCGAGGTGGTCCGTCGGCTGCGCGGTGAGGACCGGCATGTGCCGGTGCTGTTCCTCACCGCTCGTGACGCGGTCGAAGACAAGGTGCTCGGCCTGCACACCGGTGGCGACGACTACGTCACCAAGCCGTTCAGCCTGGACGAGCTGGTCGCCCGGGTGCGGGCGTTGCTGCGCCGGTCCGGTCACCGCGAGCAGACCACCACCGAGGCCGCCGTACTGCGCTATGCCGATCTGGAGCTGAACGAGGACAGCTACGAGGTGTTCAAGGCCGGCGAGGCGGTCCAGCTCTCGCTCACCGAGTTCAAGCTGCTGCGATGCCTGCTGGAGAACGCCGAGCGGGTGATGTCGAAGGGCCAGATCCTGTCCGCGGTCTGGAACTACGACTTCGCCGGTGACGCGGGCGTGGTCGAGTCGTACATGTCCTACCTGCGCCGTAAGGTCGACACCGGCGACCAAAAGCTGCTCCACACCGTCCGCGGGGTCGGCTATGTCCTGCGCACCCCGCGAGGCCCCAACTGATGCACTTGACCCACCGGCGCTTCGCCGACCGGTACCCCCTCCGCGTCACCATCGTCGTCGTCCTGCTGACGTTGGTGGCGCTGGCGCTTGTCGCGTCCGGGATCCTGGCCACCACGATCATGCGTGGCTATCTCATCGACCGCGTCGACGAGCAGTTGCAGCAGACGGCGACCCAGCTCGAGCACATCCCGCTCGACCGGCGTCCGCTGCCGCCAGGGGCCGCCGGGCCGGGACGTCGTCCGCTGCCGAGTGAGTTCGTCGTGCAGTTCAACGACTCCGGGGGCACCAGCGACAACGGCCCCTTCGGAGCTCGCCTGGCGGAGACCGAGCCGCTGCCACAGCTGCCGACGCTCAACCTCAACCAGGTCCGGGCGCTCGACGGGAAGTCGTTCAACGTCGACGCGGCCACGGGCGGTGCCACCTGGCGGGTCATCGCCGTACCGCTGGACGATGGCACCGGCTCCGTGATGGTCGCCCAGAGCCTGAAGGACATGGACCACACGATCCAGCGGCTGGTCGGCATCCTGGCGGCCGCGGGATTGATCCTGCTGGTGCTGCTGGCGGGCGTCGGGACCTACGTCGTACGGCGAAGTCTGCGCGGACTGGAGGACGTCGAGCACACCGCGGTCGCGATCGCCGGTGGGGATCTGAGCCAACGCGTGCCGCAGCGGGATCCCCGGACCGAGGTCGGGCGGTTGTCGCTCGCACTGAACCAAATGCTGGGGCAGATCGAGACCGCCTTCGCGCAGCGGACCGCGTCGGAGTTCGCCGCCCGCCGGTCCGAGGACGCCGCCCGGCGCTCGGAGGACGTGGCTCGGCAGTCCGAGGAGGCGGCACGCGAGTCGGAGATCCGGATGAGGCGATTCGTGGCCGACGCGTCACACGAGCTGCGGACCCCGTTGACCTCGATCCGGGGATTCGCGGAGCTCGCCCGGCAGCGCGGTGACACCACTGATCCGGACACCATGCGACGATCTCCTGCTGCTCGCCCGTCTCGATCAGCAGCGCCCGCTGAAGAGGGAGTCGGTGGACCTGTTGCCGATCGCCGCGGACACCCTCCACAACGCGCAGGCGGTGCAGCCTGGGCGGAACATCTCACTGAAGATCCTGCCCGACTCGGAGGCCCCGGTGGTGCAGGGTGACGAAGCCCGCTTGCGCCAAGTGCTCGGGAACCTGGTCGGCAACGCGCTCCACCACACCCCGCTCGAGGCGCCGATCACCGTCTCCATCGGCACCCGCGGCGACGAGGCGATTCTCGAGGTCAGTGACGCCGGCCCGGGTCTCAGCGATGAGCAGAAGGCCAGGGTCTTCGAGCGTTTCTATCGCGCCGACTCGGCCCGCACTCGCGCGACCGGCGGCTCCGGCCTCGGCCTCTCGATCGTCGCCGCCCTGGTCGCCGCGCACCGCGGCCGCGTCGTCGTCAGCGACACCACCCCCGCCGGCGCCACCTTCACCGTCCAACTCCCCCTCTCCCCCACCCCCTAGCCACCGTCCCCGTTTCAGGGGTCAACCCCGGAGGCGGTGGGTTGCGGACCGAAAATTCGCGTCCGCAACCCACCAGGTAAGGGGTTGACCCCTGAAACGTCAGAGGGTGGGGAAGACGTGGGTGGCGGATTCGCCGTGTTCGAGGACCTGGGCGGCCGGGCCGAGGATCTTGGGGTTGCCGACCAGCTCGAGGTCCTTGTTGGCGTAGTCCTGGAGACTGAGCACGTGCCGCATGGCCTCGAGCCGGGCGCGTTTCTTTTCGTTGCTCTTCACCACGGTCCAGGGCGCGTACGGCGTGTCCGTGTAGTGGAACATCGCCTCTTTGGCCGAGCGGGGCTGGCACACGATGAAGTACCGCGCGGAGAAGCTCGGTGGCGGCTGGCAGCGGATGTGGAGCGAAGGAGTCGGCGACATGATCAAGCACCGCCAGATCTGGCTCGAGAAGAACGCCGACTCCATCACCACTGCCTTGATCAGCTGACGACGACTGGCGTCGTCCTCGGTCGCGCGGGAGTGTCCAAGGTCAGCTTGTCGCGCAGGAGGACGAAGGCCAGGACCGCGGAAACGCGGTCAGACCCGCCACCGCGAGCCCCACGGCCGGCCAGGAGATGCCGCGCTCCGGCAGTTCGAGATCACCCACACCAGTGAGGTCAGGCCGACGATCGACAGCAGCGCACCGAGCGGGTCGGCTTGCGCCACGGCCCCTTGGACTCAGGCATCCAGACCACCGCGGCCACCACCGCCGTGTACTGGCATGGGCGAACAAGGAGGAGCTCGTCGTCGATCAGGTGTACGGCGAGATCGAGGTGCCCGAGGTGTCCGATCCTTCGCAGTGGCGGGCGGCGGCGGAGTCCTCGGCCCGCAGCCTGCGGGCGATGATCGTCCACCATCCGTGGGTCGCACCGACCCTCGCCGAAGTCGGCATGAACTACCTGGGTCCGAACCTGATGCGCGTCTCCGACGAGCTGCTCGCCGTCTACCTGACCGCAGGCTTCGAGGTGGTCGAGGCCGACCACGACCGTGCTCGGGTACGTCATCGGGATCGCCTCGACCGAGGCCGCCACGACCACCCAACTGCGCCGGAGCGGGATGGACCAGGACGCCTGGCGCGCCGCGGTCTGGCCGGCCGCCGTTCAGGCGGCCGAACCCTACCTGCGGATCCGCGCCCTGTACGCCGCCCACGACGCGACCGACCTGACCGTCGACGCCGAGGACAACTTCAGCTACGGGCTCAACCGGATCCTCGACGGCCTCGAGGCCCGGTTGGCCCGCGACTGAATCCGGTGCCGGACCCGGTCACCGCGTGATGGTCACCTCGGATCCGATCCTGGCGGACTCGTAGATCGCCGTCAGGATGCGAGCCATCTCGAGGCCTTGCTCCGCCGTGGCGTCGGCCGGGATCTCACGGCGGCAGATCCGCAGGAAGTGATCGATCTGGTTGGCGAACCCGACCGCGAAGTCGAACCCGAGCGAATCGATCTGTGGCTGGATGTGCAGCAGGGTGTCGTGCCGCTCGGTGATCATCAGCAGCTCGGGCTCGATCTCTGCCCCACCCTTGGCGCCGTGGATCTTCACACTCGTCGAGTTCCGCGCGTGCAGGGAGTACGACGTGTCCACGTCGAGAACCGCCCCGTTCCCGAACCGGATCTGCGCGGTCGCGTAGTCCTCGACGTTGTTCACCCGCGACTCGGACGCGGCCCGGTACCGGGTCAGGTGCTGGATGTTGTCCCGGGCACCGAGCGGCGAGAACGTCGCACCGGACGCCGTGACAGCGGTCGGCATGCCCATCAGGTACCAGCACAGGTCGATGATGTGGACGCCCAGGTCGATCAGCGGGCCACCCCCGGAGATGTCGACGTCGCCGAACCATCCACCGGGGTTTCCGGCGGCACGGATGATCGTGGCCCGCGCGGTGTAGATGTCACCGAACTCGCCCTCGTCCAGGAAACGCTTTGTCACCAAGGCATTCGGGGCGAAGCGCCGTACGTAGCCGATCTGCAGTGCCTGACCGGTCTCCTGGGTCGCCCGGACCAGCGACGCGGCCTCGTCGACCGTCACAGACATCGGCTTCTCGACCAGCACGTCCTTGCCGGCTCGCAGCGCCGCCTCCGCGATCTTGGCGTGCAGGAGGTTCGGCACGCAGATGCTCACGGCGTCCACACCGGGATCGGCCAGGACCTCCTCGACGGCATCCGTCGCCCGGGGAACACCGAACTCGTCGGCTCGCGCCTTGGCCCGGGTCCCGTCGATGTCACACACGGCCACCAGTTCGGCCTGGGGATTCTTCTGGTACGAGATCAGGTGCTGGGTCGCGATGGCACCCACACCGATGACAGCAATTCGGGTCGTCATGTCAGGCGGCTCCTGCCAGTCCGAGGATGTTGTTGAGCGAGCGCTCGATCGCGTCCGGAGTCGACTCCAGGCCCTCGAACTCGAGGCTCACCGGTACGTCGGGCTTGGTGCTGACCAGAGCCAGCAGGCCGGCCAGGTCCAGGTCACCGTGTCCGGAGATCGTGCCGAGCAGGTAGTCCCCGGCGAGCGTCTTCAGCCAGCCGTCGCCCGCCGACCGGCGGATGTAGAAGTCCTTCACGCCGACGGAGGCCGCAATGTCGAGCAGTCCGGCGGCAGTCTTGCCGGGCACCTCGCCGACGCAGAGTCCGTTGCCAAGGTCCAGTGTGACCCGGAAGTTCGGGCGATCCACGGCGTGGACGAGCCGGGCCAGCCGGTCGCTGCCGTTCATGAAGAAGCCGTGGTTCTCGATCGTCGAGACGATGCCCAGTTCCGCGGCGTGATCCGCCACGGCCCGGCAGCCTTCGACAACCTGGGCGAACGTCGACTCGAACTCCCCCGGGTCCTGTTCACGCCACGCCCACGGGGCGACGTCGTGACGGAAGATCCGAGCTCCGAACCGGTGCGCGACATCCAGCTGCCGGCGGAGGCGGTCGATCTCCTTGTCCTCCGCAGGTCGCCGCTGACCAGGTAGTTCACGATCGGTACGCCGACGTCGGAGGCGTGCGCGGCCGCATCGCGGACGACGCCCTCGTGCTCCAGGTAGTACTCCCCGTCCAGGCCGGCGATCTCCAGATGCCCGGCCGGTGATGACGCGACCCAATCCAGAACAGCGATCAGGTCCATCTCGCCGCTCGCCATGAGCGAGCGGAAGCAGTATGAGCTGACTCCTAGCTTCACTTGCTGGTCCTCTCCAGGTCGTGAGTGATCCGGCGCCACGGACTCGGGTAGTCGTGAACGCTGTAGATGCGTGAACTGAACTGGTCGAACGCAGTACCGACCGCCCCGAGCACCACGGCCTCCCGGCCCAGGGCCGAGGCGACAAACGGTGGGCGCTCGGGGAAGAGCAACTCCTTCTCGACAGCGGCCTCGAGCGGACGGAGCAACGCGTCGGTTTCCTGTGCGAGTCCACCTCGCACGACCACGATCTCGGGATCGACGACCAGCAACACGGTGGCGATGCGTCCGGCAATCTGCTCGCAGAAGTCCGCGATCTCCGCCTCGGCGTCGGCGTCGCCGGCAGCTGCCGCGCTCAGCACGGCCGCACCGGTCGGGTGTGACGTCCAGATCAATTGGCCTCGCTGCGCATTACGCGTCCAGCGCATGCCCCGCTGCGCTCCGAGCTCTCCGGCGAGGCGGTGTCGTCCTTGCCGAATGACTCCGTTCAGGACGATCGAGACAGACAGCCGATGACCTATCTGGAGGTAGAGTACCCGCGCCCCGCGCCGCCGCGCTGCTCAGCGAGTGCCGCCAGCTTGATGTCGTTGTCGACGGCAACCGGACGGCCCAGGTCCTGCGCCACGATCTCCGCGATCGGCAGGCCGACCAGTTCAGGCAGCGCGAGGCTGGCGCGCAGGTGACCGTTGGTCTCGATCACACCCGGCAGAGCCACGCCGACCGCACGAAGTCGCTCGAGATCGACCGAGCTCTCGTCCGCCGCGGCGTGGATGGCGCGCTGGATCAGGGAGCCACCAGCGCGCCGGTCCTGCTTCAGGTCGGTGTAGGCCATCCGGCGGCCCGACAGGTCGCAGATGACGGCTCGCGCCCCGCGCGGGCCAAGGTCCACCCCGGCAACCAGCCCCGCCTCCCGGGCGAACCGGAAGGCTCGCGCGGGACGCCCCGGCCCCACGGTCGACGGGCCGGTGGGCACCACCAGGCCCGCCTCGAGGAGATCGTCGAGGACGGCGTGCACCGTGGGTCGCGACAGTCCGGTTCCCGCGCTGATGACTCCGACCGTTTGTGCGTCGTCCGTGTCGGCCAGGAAGCGCAGACAGGCGACTTGATTCGCCGATCGCTCGGCCTGAGCGGCCCCTCGCGCAGTGTCCATCGACCCCAGTTCGATATGCAACCGGCTTTAATAAAGACAGTAGCAGAATGACTCGAGCGTAGGCAACGGATGGCGGCGCGGCCAAGTTGAAAACCCGATGTGGTCCGGTGATCGTCTACTGTGCTGACGATAGAGTCTGCGGAAGGAACTCATCCGATGGCGATCGACCGCCCCCGTTACCTTTTTCGTGGCTCCTGAGCAAGGGGCGCTGGTCGCCAGGCTCGGCATGACTTATGCCCCCAGTCGAACTCATGATCCGGGGGGTGGTGTCACCGGGTTTGGCGGCATCG
>Ga0193707_1000813_pt1 | contig 11131 bp, 11 predicted proteins | sample U3c2metaG_FD_143043 | JGI IMG/M metagenome (GOLD analysis project Ga0193707, IMG submission 143043) | Soil microbial communities from a riparian zone of the East river system, Colorado, United States - U3c2 | ecosystem: Environmental > Terrestrial > Soil > Riparian zone | place: USA: East River...
AACGACGCGGGACCGATTCATCGCGTTCGCGTAGATGGCTTCTGGATGGATGCGACTCCGGTTACGAATGGGCAGTTCGAGAAGTTTGTTAAGGCGACCGGCTACGTCACGATCGCTGAACGCACACCCACCCAGGAAGAATTTCCGACTGCACCGGCTGAAAATCTTGTAGCAGGCGGAGTTGTGTTCGCGCCGACCGATCGCGATGTCCCGCTAACCGATCACTATCAGTGGTGGAGTTACGTGAAAGGAGCCAACTGGCGGCACCCGATTGGGCCGCAAAGCGATATCAAAGGCAAGGAGAATTATCCTGTGCTGCAGATCGCTTATCCTGACGCGGAAGCTTACGCGAAATGGGCGGGAAAACGTTTGCCAACTGAAGCCGAGTTTGAATTTGCCGCGCGCGGCGGGTTGTCGGGAAAGACATACGTGTGGGGCGATGAATTTCGGCCCAACGGGAAATGGATGGCCAACACCTGGCAGGGAAAATTTCCAGTGAAGGATACTGGTGACGACGGTTATGCAGGCATTGCGCCGGTGAAATCGTTTTCGCCGAATGGTTACGGACTTTACGACATGGCGGGCAACGTTTGGGAATGGTGCGCCGACTGGTATCGTCTCGATTACTATAAGACGCTGACCGACAAGGGCGGTGTTGTGAGCAATCCGAAAGGTCCTGAGTCACCGTTTGATCCCGCTGAGCCTAACGAGAAAAAGCGTGTGCATCGCGGAGGTTCATTTCTTTGTAACGAACAATATTGCTCACGCTATATCGTCGGCACACGTGGTAAGGGTGAAGTCAATACCGGCACCAATCATCTTGGCTTCCGTTGCGTGAAATCACCCTGAAATAGCGACAAATAGACAGCCGGAACCAAACAATCTTGCGCCTTATCCGCCCGGTTCCGCGGCGACGATCGTAATGTCGCCCGATGTTACGCGCACTGTAACGTCAGAACGCCTGCCGGTACCTAGGGACAGGTCTATCTTGCCTGAAGACTGCTCATCGAGTGCGACCATCGTGTCGAGGCTGTTCGTGATTTTTCCGTTTAATGTTTCGGCGTGCACGCGCAATGCGGCGCCGCGCGCAATGGAAAGACGCGCGTTCCCGTTCAAAATCTGGGCGTCAGCCGAGAAATATGGCCCTTCACACCGGCCATAGACGATATCGAGCCCACCATTCGCAACCGCCACTTTAAGATTGCCGCAGCAATTTCGGATCTCGAGCTGGCCGTTCACCACATTGGCCCGCACATCTGCATTCTGGATTCCCTCAACCGACGCTTTGCCATCATCCAAATCAAGGCGGGCTATTCTAGCGCTTCGCGGAACGGATAAGGTGTAGTCGACCGCAGTCGTGCCGGCGTAGAACGGCATGTTCTTTTGCCTCAAGAACGCGGTCTTGATCAAGACGTCGCCAGGTTCCGCCGTCACATCCACGGTGATGTTCTTAAGTTGAGCGGCACTAGAGGCCGATTTGACCGCGTGCATCCGCACCTCCGATGGATCCGCGCCGCGGATCGCGACCGATCCTCGCGGGTTCGTAATACGCAGGCTGGCGTCGGCGCTCACCTTGTAGGTCTGCTCGATTACCTCATCGCCCGGACGCTCGCTTTCTTTTTTGGGACTACGACCAATCAAAAGCAAAGCTAACGCCAGAACTGTCGCGATCGCCGCAGCCGCGATTCGGATTCTCGTATACATTCGGGTTCCTATAATGTGACAACAGTATCTCTCAAAAGCCTTGCCGCCCACCGGCCTTTAGTCGTAGTACAAACCGATGCCAGGAATTGGAAAGCCTCGATTTCACCGTGCAGGATCGCCTTGTTCCGGGTCCGCTTAAGTAAAGCGCAGCTTCCAGTGCGGAAATCCCGAGAATATCGCAGCCTTTAGCAACCAGAAGTTCTCGCGCTTACAGCATCTGCCATTTCAGGTCGCGCGAATTTCTTTTGATCTCCCATAAACGGATTCCACCGAGGAATGCGTTCTCATTTCGCCCACGCTCAGTTCCTTTTGGCAATTGACGGAGCCGATGCACGAGACCGCCGCCGAGGACAACATAATCTGCGATGAACGACTTTTTTAATTGTGTGACTGCGTAAGCAACTTCTCGTTTCCATTTTTTCTCGCCTAAGAGCTCCAGCCCTGGAATGCCGAGATAATTTTCAATGATGTGGCCATTTGGATATGGCAGATCGCCGAGCTCGAGCGGCATAAGAGTCTCGTCCCACACCAGTGCGGAGCCAAGGCCGGTCCCAAGTCCCAGAAAAAGCATTCGCCCGCCATGGTAACTGCCAAGCGCTTGCATCGCTGCGTCGTTGACCACGCGCACAGGTATTCCGAGCGCCCTCGCAAAATTGAAGCGGACCCAGCCTTTGCCCAAATGTTTTGGGTCCCTGGTGATTCGGCCTTTGCGCATCGGCGCGGGGAAACCAATCGACGCGACATCAAAGTTCCAGCCGCGCACGTTCTGCTTGAATCTGTCGACGAACTCGGCAGGCCCCATTCTCGCACCAGAAACGAATTCGCGCTCGACGCAGCGCGACATAAGCAGTTTCACGTACGTGCCGCCGATATCGACGACGAGAATCTTTCTCTTCATGAGCGACCGTCCCCGAAGGCGTTCGGGATGAATCTACCGGTCGCGTCGGCCCGAGCCGCGAAGACGCTGAAAGAAGCTTGGCTGCTCAGGCTTTGCCGCCGTGCTGGCAGGCCAGCATTCCACTATTTCGAGGGCAAGAAACCGGAACAGCAGTTGCCGGGCAGATTTCAAATCGAGCCTTATATTCTTGGAAATTTGTTGCACGGATCGGGCACCATTGAATTGCGACGCGAATTGGGCCTCGTCTGAAGTCAGCTTCAACTTCTGCACCCGTTCGAAACCCTCTTTCGTGTAAGCGGGAATCGATGTCGGGTCGAAACTTGCAGGTTGCTCCGGATTCTCAACAAGACGCAAAGTTTCCAGCGCCCAATCCCTCACATTTGGCTCCCCCTCGATGTCCGAGACGTCACTTAACAAATCGGCATTCTTTTCAAACATCACCCACACGCGTGCCGCGGTCCAAAGCTCGGAGAAAAGCTTTTGGCCATAATGATGCATCAACTCCAATGCTGGCTGGTGAGCGATCGATTCCTGACGGGCAAGAGTTAGAAGAAACGGAGTTCCTGTTTCCCTTTGTTGATTTCGCGCTCTGTCAACAGCCACCACGTCCGTATCGGCAAGGATGGGCGGAGTGCTAGGACAATAAAGATCTGGGTCTCGCGTCGCGACGAAAACAATCTCTCCGTCGCGCGCCAGAAGCTCGATCGGCTCCTGTTCCCAAAATGCTCGCAGTACGCCAGTGAGTCTCTGATTTGCTATTGCTCGCACCGCACGGCTCAACGGAAAGAGACTCGTGGGGCCGCAGAAATAAACATCAGCCGTGCTCGGCTCCTTCGTGGGAACAACCTCTGTTTCCGTAGCGTCGGTTGAAGGTTGACTCCAATCCGGCGCTGGTTCCGACGCCCTCCACCATTCCTCGGACTGGGCACTCTCCACATTCTCACCAACTTCCGGCATAGGTTCTTCCTCTTGCGGAACAGGTGGACTGTCGGTTTGGTCCCGCTCTTCGCTATCTGAAGGTTCCATTTGAGCTTCTATTGACTTGGGTTGGGGGTGTGATTTCGGCATGGTGTTCCTGTGTCGTATAACCAAATCCCATCTGAAGGCTCAATCAAGAACCCGATCTTCGCAACGGGGAACTCGCACCAGGTGTCGAAAACCGCCACGCCAGCTCGCGCCGGCTAATTTTTCCGCGCTCATTCATCGGAATGGCGTCCACGACAAAAATCCGCTTTGGCACTTGCCAGGCACTTAAGGCAGCCCGGCAAAATCGCAGCATATCGCTTTCGCTTACCTGTGGCGATACCACCACGCATGCGGCCACTTCTTCGTTGCGCAATCCCGACCCTGCGGGAAGACCGAACACGACTGCCTGTCGCACGCCATCAAAGCGGAGTAAATGCGCTTCTACTTCTGCCGGATTCACCTTTTTCCCCGCAACGTTAATCACATCCGAAATCCGGCCGACGATCTTGAATCCAGACTCGTCCCGCGCCAACAGATCATCGGGCACAAAAATTCCATCACCCAGCTTTTTCTCGTCCGGTTCCGGAAAATAGCCATCGGCGACGGCGGGGCTGCGCACCTGAATCTGGCTCGCCGGTGCATCTCGGTCGAGCAGTTCAACCTCGACATCTTTCATCCGTTGCCCGACAAGGCCTTCTTCCTCATTTGTTGCTTCGCGATCGTAGCAGATCCCGCCGCATTCCGACGCACCGTAGAACGAGTGGATGCTCAGGTTGAACTTTTCCCGGAATTTCTTCGCGACCGCACGCGAAAGCGGCGCGCCTGCAGAAATGCAGAGTCGCAACTTCGACAGCACGGGAACGTGTTCCATTTCGCAGAATGCCTGATAGAAAACCGGCATTCCGGGAAAAACTGTGGCGTTGCTGTGGGCAAGATCGGAGAGGATCGCACGCGGTGTTCTGTCGCGGCTCACGACCATCGGTACACCGCGTGCAATCAGAGGCGTGAGCAAATTGCTGAACCCATAGGAGTGCGAGATCGGGATCACGCCAAAATTCAGATCGGCATCGCTAATACCCATCGTATCGCAAATTTGATTGCAATCGGCCAGTAGCTGATGACTGCGAAACCGAATTGCACGCGGCGCGGCCGTCGTGCCCGAGGTGAGCTTGAGAAGCGATGGCGAATGCTGGTCCCAATGTGTCGCAGCGTCGGTCGTCCTCAGCCGAAATACTCGTGGGGGGTCGCCGCTGGCGACAGCGGACACTACAGCCCTGGCTTTGCAAAGCTCTAAAGCAGCGTCGCGTTGCTGGTCGCTTATCGATTGTTCCAAAGGGAGAACAACCAGCTGCTTGCGCAAACACGCAATCAAGATCGACGGCCAGTCTTCGTGGTTTCCGATCTGAATAGCGATGACACTACCCGGCGAAAACATCCCAAGATTGGACTCGAAGTCGCGGGCGCGTTCCTCTACACCGGCAAATTTTCGGAGAACGTCGCCGCAGGTGTTGACGATGGCAGACCCATCTTTTGCGCGGCGCAGAGTTTGTCGCCAAGCGTTGAGCAATGGATCGGTCGATTTCATACCTTGCGCGGGCGGCTTCGCGCGATTATGTTCCGCACTCCATTTCGAAGATGAAAGCCGGCATCCATCCAGAATATTACGAAACCGACATGGTGTGCGCATGCGGCGCGGTCTATCACACCCGCTCCACGCGTCGCGATATTAAGATCGGTATTTGTGCCGCTTGCCATCCATTTTTCACAGGCGAACAGAAGTTTGTGGATACTGCCGGGCGCGTTGAAAAGTTTGCCCGCCGTTACGGTAGCACCAAAGCCGCGCGGGCTGAGAAGAAAGCTTAGGTTCTTGTAGAGGCGTTTGCCGCGCGGCGAACGCTTTCTCGAGCGGCTGACATAGCCGCCACCACCCTTCATGGACTTGAATTCCCTCATTCAACTTAAACGCAAACGCTTCGAACAACTGGAGCACGATATTGCCGACCCGGCGCTTTTTTCAAATCGACGACGTGCGAGCGAAATAATGCGCGAGCACGCGAACATCAAACAAGTGCTGGCGAAGTGGGACGAACTCGAAGTTGCGCGCAAGCAACTGGACGACAATCGCGAGCTCGCTACGTCACGCGACGTGGAGATCGCAGCCATGGCTGACGATGAGATTCCGGACCTTGAAAAACGAGTGGCCGATCTGGAACGGGATGTTCAGATCGCTTTGGTGCCATCGGATGAAAATGAAGAGCGCGATGCCATCGTGGAAATTCGTGCTGGAACAGGCGGGAGCGAAGCCGCCATTTTCGCTGCCGATCTTTACCGCATGTATCATCGCTACGCGGAGTCCGCCGGCCTGAAAACGGAAGACCTCGAATCGAGTCCGTCGGAACTTGGCGGCCTGAAAGAAGCAATCTTCCGAGTTTCCGGCGAATCTGTGTTCCGAAAACTGCGTTACGAAAGCGGCGTTCATCGTGTGCAACGCGTGCCTGCGACGGAAGCGCAAGGTCGCATTCATACATCGACGGCAACGGTGGCGGTGTTGCCTGAGGCGGAGGACGTCGACGTTGAACTGAAGCCGGAAGATTTGCGAATCGAAGTTTCGCGCGCCGGAGGTCCGGGCGGGCAAGGCGTCAACACGACCGACTCAGCCGTGCAGGTCCTGCACATTCCGACAGGTATGATGGTGCGCTGTCAGGACGGCCGCAGTCAGATCAAAAATAAAGAACGAGCGATATCGATCTTGCGCGCGCGATTGCTGGAGCGAAACCAGCGCGAAGAGGCCGAGAAATACAGCGCGCAACGGCGTGGCCAGATCGGCACCGGTGGACGCGAAGAAAAAATTCGCACCTACAATTTCCCGCAGAATCGCGTCACCGATCACCGCGTCGGCCTCACGCTTCACAGTCTGGATCACGTGATCGACGGCGATCTGGAGGAATTGATCGGCGCACTGCAAGCCGCGGACGTGGCGGAACGTTTGAGGGAATCAGCGGTCGTTGCGTAACAGGATACTTCTGTCATGTCGGCCAAAGTGGAGAAATCTCTTACTTTTTCCGCTAATGGCAGCTCGATCAGATAACACCGAGAGATTTCTCGACTTCGCTCGGAATGACAATCAAAAGCCCATGACCGTTCTCGAAGTGCTGCAAGCGACGACAGCATATTTCAAGAAGCACAACGTCGAAAATCCGAGGCTAAATGCTGAGCATTTGCTCGCGCACGTGCTCGGACGGAAACGGATCGAGCTGTACCTGGAATTTGAGCGTGTGCTGACTGAACCCGAGCTCGCGCCACTGCGCAATCTGGTGAAGCGTCGCAGCGAAGGCCAGCCGCTTCAGCATTTGCTGGGCACGACTGAATTTTGTGGACTTACATTTCTCTGCGATAAGCGCGCGATGGTGCCCCGGCCGGAAACGGAGGAACTGGTTGAGCTCGTAGAATCGAAAATCGAAAATCGAGAGTTGAGAATCGTGGATGTGGGGACCGGCAGCGGAGTCATTGCGCTCACTCTGGCAGTGAAATTCCCCGAAGCGGAGATTCTCGCTGTGGACATTTCGGATGATGCGCTCGCACTGGCGCAAGAGAATGCTGCGAGGGTAAAGCTGGCCGACCGCGTCCGCTTTCTGAAAAGCAATCTGCTGGAAAATGTGGAGGGATGTTTCGATGTGATTGTCGCGAATCTTCCTTACATCTCGATCCAAGACCGCCAGAGTCTTTCCCGGGAAGTTTTGCATGATCCGGAGGTCGCGCTTTTTGCCAGCGCGCAAGGTGATGAGTTGGTCCGCGAACTAATTGCACAGGCGCCGTCGCAGCTCCGCCCGGGTGGAATGCTGGCCCTGGAAATAGGAATCGGCCAAAGCGAAGCGCTTCTTTCGGCATTGGCGGAAAAAAATTACCGCGACATTTCTTTTAAAAACGATTACTCAGGTGTAAAACGTTTCCTGTTCGCGAGGTATGGATAAGATTCTCATCCACGGCGGCCATCCGCTTTCTGGTTCCATCAAGGTCAGCGGCTCGAAAAATTCTTCGCTGCCAATTCTGGCCGCGACGTTGCTCACGCGGGAGCCGTGCATCATTCATCGCGTGCCCGACCTAAGCGACACGCATTACATGCTGCAAATTTTGATCCATCTCGGCGCGCAAGTGGAACGCGCCAGCGGAACAGTCACGGCGGCGGCCGAGAACGTGCAATCGGTCGCGCCTTACGATGTCGTGCGCAAAATGCGCGCTTCGGTTTGCGTGCTCGGGCCGCTGCTCGGCCGTTGTAAAGAAGCGACCGTATCGATGCCGGGCGGATGCGTGATTGGCGATCGGCCAATCGATTTGCATTTGAAAGGATTCGAGGCGCTGGGTGCCGCCGTGCGCGTGGAAGGCGGCAATATAAAAGTTTTTGCCCCGAAATTGCGCGGCGCGGTGATTAATTTACGCGGGAAATTTGGGCCCACCGTTCTCGGCACCGATAACATCATGATGGCGGCGGTGCTGGCGGAGGGAACAACCGTGATCGAAGGCGCGGCGCAGGAACCGGAAGTTGTCGATCTTGCGAATTTCTTAAACAAAATGGGCGCCAAAATCGAAGGCGCAGGCACGCGCCGTTTGATCATCGAAGGCGTAAAAGAATTGCACGGCGTCGAGCACGACATCATTCCCGATCGGATCGAAGCGGGAACATTTCTGGTGGCGGGCGCAATTGCCGGTAAGGAAGTAACCGTCAAGCGCGTAAATCCAGAGCATGTTCGCGCGGTTACCGACGCGCTGGCGCGATGCGGCCTTCCAATCGACGTCAAAGATGATGCGATTTCGATTTTGCCGAACGGAGATGCCAGTGCGCTGGAGCTAACAACGGAGCCGTATCCAGGTTTTCCCACCGACATGCAGGCGCAAATGTGCGCGCTACTCTCGACGACAGACGGCATCAGTGTCATCACAGAGAACATTTTTCCGCAACGCTACATGCATGTCGCTGAGTTAAAGCGGATGGGTGCACATGTCGATCTTGAAGGCGCGACTGCGGTGATCCAGGGTGTCGATCATCTCTTTGGCGCTCCAGTGATGGCGAGCGACTTGCGCGCGTCGGCCGCGCTGGTGCTTGCGGGATTGAAAGCAGACGGAATTACCGAAGTGAGCCGCGTCTATCACATCGACCGCGGCTACGAACATCTCGATGAAAAATTGGGCGAACTCGGCGCGCAAATCGAGCGCGTAAAAGAAGCATGATCTGATCTTTTTTCTTGCTCTTCGCACGGCAAGCGGGCACTCAGTGTTTTACGCAAACGAAAGGTTGAAACATGCAAACATCGACATCTTCCTCGGACGTTCGGATGTGGAACGTGCTTTGCCACGCCACTGCATTAGCCGGTTTTTTTGTGCCATGGGCTGGTCACATTCTTGGTCCTTTGATCGTCTGGTTGACTAAACGCAACGATTCGCCGGAAATCGACCAGCACGGAAAGGAATCACTCAATTTCCAAATATCGATGTTGATTTATAATGTGATCGCTGGCGTTCTGTGTCTGGTGCTGATCGGTTTTGTGATCCTGGCCATCCTGCACATTTTGAATCTGGTGCTGGTGATCATTGCCTCGATTCAAGCGAGCGAGGGGAAATTCTATCGCTATCCAATAGCGATCCGGTTGATCAAGTAAGTGGAAGATAGACTTCCAGTCTGTCTTGGCCGACAAGCATCTTGCTTGTCGCCCCGCAGACGGGTCGAGGCGGTGATGAGAGGCTGGAAGCCTCTCCGCCGAATCAGGCAAGATGCCTGACTTCCAGCAGCTTTCGCAACGTCCTGAGGTTCATCACGTCTTCGCGCATCTCTTTTCCTTTCGGCGTCTCGAGCACTTTTGGGATTTTATGGAAACGGCGGTCACGCATGATGAAGCCGAAAGCGTCCAGACCAATTCGCCCTTTGCCGATGTGTTCATGCCGATCCACTCGCGAACCGCACGCGGTTTTGGAGTCATTAAGGTGAATGGCAACTAGATGATTCCGGTGCTGATGTCGTAACCAGCAGCGAAAACGTGCGCCGTGTCAAGGCAAACACATAATCGCTCCGGTTCGCGCACGCGGCTGATGATGTACGCGAGATGCTCAAATTTGCTTCCCAGGCACGATCCCTGGCCCGCAGTTGTCTCGAGTGCGATTCGCGTTTTAATTTTTGGAAGGCCAGCATGGACGCGATCAATCGATTCGACGATTCGTTCGAGCCCTGCTTCTTCGCCTGCGCCAAGATGCGCCCCGGGATGCACGACCAGAAAGGGTAATTGAAGCTGGTCCGCTCGGATAAGTTCCTCGGAGAGCGCGCGAATCGAATTCGCTCGAAATTGTGGATTCGTCGCAGCGAGATTGATGAGGTAATTAGCGTGGGCAAAAATCGACAATAACTCTCCCCGCTGGACGTGCTCGAGGAAAGCACTGATTTCGTCGCGCCGCAGTGGCCGGGCAAACCATTGCATGTTGTTCTTTACGAAAATTTGCATGGCGGTGCATTGGATCGAACGCGCGCGCTCAATCGCCATGCTCACACCGCCGCGAATGGACATGTGCGCGCCCAGAAGAAGCTGTGATCGATGAACGGTAATTAGTAATTGGTTACCCACCCTCTGCACGCGATTGGTGTCATGTTGAGCGGAGCGAAACATCTCTGATTTTGCCTTCGTTCTTCGAGGAACGGAATAATCCGTGATTCTTCGCTTCGCTCAGAATGACAAGGAGCTAGAAAATCTTCGGATGCCAATCCGGTTTCTTGAGACTCCCTTCGGCTTTGTATTCGAAGAGTTTGTAAACCGGCGTGAGTACGATGCCGGGACCGTTTGCGCTGATGCGCACGTCAAGATCGATTTTGTCGTCTAAAAAATGAATGTCGCCGTGACCCACAACGCTGAAAAGTTGTCCCGACACGTTGAAATCGTCGGTATGAATAATTCCGTCCCTGATCGTAAATTTCGTGCCGGCGTCGCGAGCAATGCTGTAGCCAACACCGGGCACGATATGATTGAGGATCTCTGAAATCGGTCCCAAAACAGGAATCGCGAATACGTCCCCGTTCGTCACTCCGACTTTTCCGGTGCCATGCATCTTGCGTGCGTCCGTGCCGAAGCCGTCGAAATCATATGCGCCACTTAACTGCCCACGCGCGGTGCGATAGTGGTAGTAGTTGAAATAAAGATTCGTGAGATGAGGAAAGTCAGCTTTCGTCACGGTAAGGGTAGCGTGATAACGGGGATTGTTTTTCGCGAGCGAAATATCTGCGTTTCCGCGCAGCGTGCCCGAAAAGATGTCCCCGCGAACATCGAGGAGCTGCAACCGATCGTTGGTGAAAAGCAATTGACTCGAGACGCGGTCGAACGGCAGCGTTTTTCCCAGAAAGACGTAGTCCATTCCATTTGCGCCATCCACCTTGATCTCGAGCCGTGTGTTTTTGCCGCCGTGAAATTGGTAAACGCCATTGGCGGTGACATTCGGCGGCCGCCGAAACTTGAATAGCGCCACCGTCTTCGAGAACTTGGGGTCGATCCAAAAAATTGCGTCGGCTGGATTTAATGAGCTGCGGAT
>Ga0193707_1000816_pt1 | contig 11122 bp, 18 predicted proteins | sample U3c2metaG_FD_143043 | JGI IMG/M metagenome (GOLD analysis project Ga0193707, IMG submission 143043) | Soil microbial communities from a riparian zone of the East river system, Colorado, United States - U3c2 | ecosystem: Environmental > Terrestrial > Soil > Riparian zone | place: USA: East River...
GCCCGGACGCGCCTTGCCCAGCCTCGCCTGCCGAGCCGTGCCGGGCCACGCCGCGCCTCGCCGGGCCGGGCCCCACCGAGCCATGCCCAGCCAAGCCAGCCCGCGCCCCACCTGCCCGGTTCATTCGGCGAGGACCTCGATTTCCTTCGTCGGATCAATGCGGAAGGTTCCGAACTCGCCGCGTTTCTCGGGGCGCCATTCACCGACGCCGATCCCCAAGCCGCCGGCGTCGATCAATGACAGCACCGATCCGCGGCTCAGGCTCGACTTGACGTAGGTCACCGTCAGGACCGTGGTCCACTCGGGAAACTCCGGCCGATACCGAAGGTCAGCAGACCGGGATGGACCGCCGAGCCGAACGACGTCCTCCCGCATCCGCGGCTCGCCGTAGATCGGCACCAACGCCTGCGGATCATTGTCGGAAATCTCACCGTGCATGAAGATGAACTGCCGCAGCTCCACCATCTTCACGTCTCGGCCATAGAACCTCGCCGCGCCAACGGTCGCCGCCTTGAACGCAGTTACGGGAAACCCGTAGCCGTCCTTGGTTCGGTAGAACGCCGCCTCATACTCGGTGTCCGGATCTCGCGCCACCTTCGGCGTCTTTCGGCCCTGCTGTGCGTCCAGCATCTGCCGCTTCGCCTTCTCCGAAAAGTTGTGCACGATCAACGGCATCGTCCCCACGATCGGCACGGACAACGTCTCCGACGCGATCCGCGAGATCTCCACCTGCGGTTGCTCAGTCATGTATCCTTAACTCCACTTCGGTTGTTCCCGCCTGCCTCGTGTTGACCGCACGAGGCAGGCTCCTTCTTGTCTTCGTCCAATTCGGACGGAAGTCCTTTCCGCCACACCGACTCACGCCACAGCACGAGGCCGATCACGACGATGCCGGCACCGGCGAACACCACCGCGATGAGCGTGAACTGACCCAACGCGAGGAACGCCGCCAACAGGGGCAGGACGACGCACTCCGGATGCGTGGCCGTCCACACCACGACGACAGCTTCCGGCTCCAACACCCGCGACAACACCGCGGCCGCCGAGTCCACCCGCGTAGCCGACCGATGCCGACCTCGCGCATGCCGCACCACCGACGACGCCGTCACCGGACACCCGCCCCGGCCAACGGGTCGAACGCCAGCGACGCGCAGCACTGCGAGTAGACCGGCAGCTCCGGAGCCGCTCTCACGACCGGCACCGGCCGCATCTCGGCCAGCTGGGCGTCCAACTCATCCGGATCGTCCGAGAATCCCGCGTGGTCCGGCGGACATTCGATGCCGTCGTCGAGCTCGACGAGCAGCTGCAGCGCCACTGCCAACGTGCCGATCACGATCGCGGCGGCCAACATCCACTGCGCCGCAGCATCCCAGCCGGCGACACGAAGTCCGATGTAGAGCATCACCGACGCCAAGGTGGCGATCAACGACCAGATGGGCCTTGCCACGTGATCGTTCGCCAAGCCAGCCATGCCGAGCCGGGCCATGCCCAGCCTCGCCTCGACCCACCCGGCCGTGGCATGGACCCATCCGACCGCGCTGGAGAACCACCGATCGGCGAGTCTGGAAAAATGGTGATCAGGCATGAGGGCTGCACTCCTCCTCGTGTCGTGGGGGCCGTCCGCGTCGCGCCGGGCGGCCCCCTTCGGGGCAGGGCTTGCTACCGCGGCCTGGGCGCACCCAGCTCGGCCTCGGCCTCGGCGTTGAGCGATTGCGTGCGCACGTCGGCCAGGAACACCTCGAGCTCAGCGGCCGGAATGCCGATCAGCCCGGCGATCGCGAAGAGGTTGATGCGGTACTCGCCGCCCACCTTGAAACTCGGAATCTCGCCGGCCTTCACTGCGCGGCTGATGGTCCAGTAGTTGCTGCCCATCGCGAGCGCGACTTCCTTGATCGAGTAGGCCAGCCGGGCGGGCAGGTTCTGCTCGGCGTCGGCCTTGACCACCGCGGTGGTCATGCCGCACCGCGGGTGGCGCTCGCCTGGTTGTCGGAGTCGTCGGACGCATCGGCATGCAGCGCCGGCACGTCTGCGATGACGTCTGCGACCTGCCAGCCGAGTGCATTGGCGATCCGGACCGCGATCGGGTAGGAGCATTGCCGGTCCCGGCCGCCGCAGATGTTGCCGAGCGTGCGCGGCGGAATGCCGAGGAGCTCGGCGAAGCCCTTGCGGCGTAGCCCGCGATCCTCGTACGCCTTGCGGATCAGGTGACCATTTCGAACCATCGGCATGACCACACACGACCAGACAGACGTGTTCGCGGCAACTCGGCGTGTCGCCCTTGCGCTGCAGCCATGCAATGGGTCACACTTGGTCATGTGACCAGTAACGACCAAACAGCCTCACGAGAACCCGCGATTGACCAGGACGGGCTGTATGGTTCGGCGGTGGAGATGTCAGATTCAGCCGTTCGGGTACGCCGGCTGATCCGCACCGCGCGCCAGGCGAAGGGCTGGAGTCAGGCCGCCCTCGCCCGCGAAGCCGACATCAAGTCCCGCACCACGATCCAGAACCTGGAGAACGGCCAGACGCTGCGCGAAGGGTTCGAGGGCGCTGTCGAGCGCGCGCTGGGCCTACAGCCCGGTGCCATCGCCGCGGCCCGCGCCGACGAGGACAGCACACCCACCGAGCACGGTGGTTCTGGTCTACCGGACGGCCAAGGCCCGCACGGCCATGCGACCGGCCGGGATGACGGGCCTCACGACGGTCCGGACCCGGCGGATTTCGACAGCGACGTGGCCTATTTGGAGGCCGTGTATTGGTATCAACGCGGGCTCGGCTGGTCACACGCGGCCGTCATGCTCGGGTTCCGGATGGCCGCGTCCGCCTATCTGCGCAAGTACCCCGACGCAGAAATCCGGCGAATCGTAGGGGATGGTTGATATGCGCGCACGATTGGCGCCAAACGCGCACTCGGTCCACTATTCCCGGAAATCCATGATTGATCATGATTCCGGGAAAGAGGGTTCAACCGTGACCGAGAGCAGCAACCCCGCAGCGGAATCACCGCTTTCCAACAGCCACCCGAACGACATGGATACCTGGGTGGAATTCGCGGACACATGCCAGTCCATGCCGAATTGGTTGCACGCTATCGACCGGATGTCCCGGCAGCGGGTGGGCGGGAAACGCCACCGTGATCGCCATGGCTAGACAGCCGTTGGAACCGGGCGAGTACGGCGTGATCACGGTCAAACCATTCGGCGCCGGCCAGTTCCAGGCGCGGACCTACTACCGCCACCGCAACGGGGTGTACTCGCGGCCCTCAGCGACGGGGCGCAGCCGCGAGGCGGCGAAGGCGGCATTGCGCAAGAAGATCACCAAGATGGCCACGACCGCGACCACCGGCACGGTCAACCGCAACACGCTGCTCGATGCGATCGCGGCCGAGTACTTCGAGACCCTTGAGCACCAGGCCCACCACGGGGACATGTCGCCCAACACGGTCCGCACCTATCGCAGCAGCTGGAAGCACATCCGCCCCTACCTCGGCGCGCTGCGGGCCTTCGAACTCGAGGATGCCGTCGACGTGATCGACGAGATGCTCAAGGACCTGCGGGTGCACCGCGGCTTCGAGGAGACGCGCAAGGCCAAGAGCCTGCTGTCCGGGGTGTGCGGGTTCGCGATCCGGCGCCGGGCCATGACGCAGAACCCGGTGAAGTCGGTCGAGCGGCTCGGCCGTTCCGCGGCCGAGAAGCGGGCCGCCGCTGAGGCGGTGCCGGACATGAGCGTGGACGAGATCGCCACGATGCGCCACGGCCTGGCCGCGTTCGCGAAGCTGAAGGTCACCGCGACCGACCAGCAGGGCCGCCGGCTGGGCAAGCGCGGAGCGGTGTGGGCGGACCTGCCGGACATGGCCGACGCGAGCCTGGCCACCGGGCAGCGCATCGGCGAGCTGCTGGCGCTGTCCGGTCTGGACATCTTCGAATACCACGACGACGGTACCGAGTGGCACCTCGGCGACGACGACGCCAGCGATGCGGACCTGCTCCCCGGCCGGCACATCGCCGTGGTCATCGACGCGCACATCGTCCGCGTGAAGGGCGCGGGGCTGCGGCGCGTTCCCGGGCGCAAGAGCGGCCAGGTCGGGATCACAGTCGGGGTGTCGGATTGGGCGGCGCCGATGTTCCTGCGCCGCCGCGCCGCCGCCGGCGCGGGCCCGCTGTTCCCGGCGACCGGCGGCGGGTGGCTGGACGGGGACAACACCAACAAGAGGCTCCGCCAGGCCCTCGACCACGCCACACTGCCGTGGGTCAGCGCCCGGGTCTGGCGCAAGACCGTCGGCACCCTGGTCGGCCACGAGCTCGGCTCGGAGGCCACCGCCGAGCAGTTGGGCAACACCCCGAAGGTGGCCCGTGAGCACTACATCACCCGGCGGCGGATCGCGACCAAGGCTGCCAGCGTCCTGGACGTTCTAACGCCAAATGCCCAGGTCAGACCCAATATCGACACAAAATCGACAAAAGAGGCGGTGAACCATGCTCACTCAAGTGATCAACATGGTGTCCTATCAGGCGAAACCGTGGGCGCAGCAGGACTTGAACCTGCGACCGCTCGGAACTCAGAAACAGTGTTACCAAATTAGCTACAGTGTGCCTGAGCTGCACAGACCCACTATGCAACTTGCTCTGGTTAGCCCCCGTTTGCTGTCGATTATCGACAATAGATCGCCAATGGGGGGTCCACTTGGAACAGTCGCGGAATTCCCGAATCAAGATCAACTGACGGGAACCCGCGACGTTCATGGTCGCAGGTTCGAGTCTCCCGCGCTGGGCCGCCGGGGCCTAGTTCAGCGGGCCATCACCGCAGGCCACCGGCCGAGCGGGCGCGCCGCGATGCTGATCGGGGCGGAGGTGGCCCGATGAGCACACCGAACCTGCCCGAGATCCCGCCCGGCCCGGCCGACGTCACCTTCCCCCGACGAGCGTTGTCCCGGCTGGCGCTGTCCTCGGCCGCGGCCGAGGCATCCGAGCTGGCCGCCGGTGCCGTGCCCACGGTCTCGGACGCCTACGGCTCGGCCTACGAGACGGTCGAATTCGCGGCCCGCATCCTGTCCTCCGCACGCGAGATGCTGACCCGCGCGGTGGTGCACGCTCGTGAGCTCGGCGGGTCCTGGGCGGACATCGCCGAGGCGCTCTCGGTTACCCCGGCCGAGGCCGAGGAGCTGTACACCGAGGCGGTCCAGCACTGGGAGCGGGCGCTCGACGAGCCGGTGGTCCGCTCCGGACGGTACCTGTCCGATCAGCTCCCGGACGGGGCGAACAACCCAGCCTGGTACGCCGAGCACCTCGATCAGTGGTGCACCGGACGTTTCGGGCCGGGCGACGGTGTGGTGAGCAACGCGCGGCACGCGGGCATCGAGGACCGGATGGTGTCGGCGAACCTGCCCAAGCACACCGACCTGACCGAGATGAACAGCGTGCTGCGTTACAGCCTGTACCTGATCAACCGGGGCGAGCCGATCACCGCGGCCGAGCGGGACGCGCACGACGCGCGCAAGGCCGCCGTGTGGGCGCGCTACAACCTCCCGGGCGGTGCGCGATGACCGAGCTGGCGATCAGGAACGGACACGCACCGGCGCAGGCGCCGGTAGCGATGCACATGGCCGGCTTGGCGGCGCAGCGCACGTTGGCCGAGAAGGTCGTATACGCCTGCGAGCACTCCGACCGCGCCGTGACCACCGGCGAGATCCGCGCCTGGCTCGCCCGGCATGGTGTGCCCACCAAGGACAGCCAGCGGCCGTATGTATCCGCAGCCGTCAACAACTGGCGGCGCGATCACCAACTCGGCGCGCAACGGAAACCGCCGCAGTCAGCCGCTGGGTCGGCGCCCGCCGAGGTGATCACCGCCGACCGTCCACTCGATGCACGCGACCGTCCAAAGGACAACGTCTCCCCAGAGAGTGGACGCGTCCAGGACGCGTCCAGTCAACCGGCCCCACCGACCTCGCCAGCTGGAGCACACGGGTTCTACACCGTCGCAGCGATGAGCATGACCGTCTCGATCGACACCAGCTGGCGGTTCTTCGGCGGCGAGCTGGGGATCACCAACGGGTGGGAGCGCGCCGCAATGTTCGGGGTCCTCGAAGCCGCGCTGCTCGCATGCGGCTACGGGATGCGCGCCAACGTCCGCCGATCCGGGCGCCCAGGCGCCGCCAGGTTCTGGGTATGGGCGCTCTGTGGACTCGCGGGCTACATGGCGCTTGTGCTGTCCGGTCCGGTCGCGGGTCTGGCGCGGGTGGCCCTCGGCCCGGCGCTCGGCCTGGTGATGTTGCACCTCGCGTTGGGCATCGAGATCCGGGCCGGCGCGCACCGGGCGGGCACTTGGACGCAGGTAGCTCGAGAGGTGCGTGAGCGCGTTCTGTCCCGGCTCGGGCTCGCCGACGACGAGCGCGACGCGCTGGTCCGCACCCGCGACCGAGCCGCACGGCGGGTGGCGCGGCTGTCCCTTGGCCGTTTCGTGCTCTGCCGGTCGAGCCGTCTTGCTCGGGCGCTGGGCGCGTCGAACGTGGCGCACGACCCGGCGGCCCGGGCGCGGATGCTCGCCGAGCTCGGCGCGAGGCGGCACGCCGGCGAACTGTCGACCCTCGACCAGCGATCGCCGTGGACGAAGCAGTCCTGATCCGGGTTGCTACCTGACCATTCAAGATCACACCGTGGCGCTGCAACATGCATGCCGCAGAAAACGATGCACAAAATGTAGAGAAGGAGACCCCCAGTGTCCCAGCCATATAATGATTGGTCGCCGAATCCAGCCGATTGGTCACCGCAGAAGCAACGCGATGCCGCCGGGTGGGAGCAAGGGAAATCCCCGCTACCAACAGGTCTCCCGATCCTGTCCGTCACCAGCCGGCAGAGACGCCCCTTCTGGCCATGGATCACGCTCGGCTGCGCTCTGGCGGTCATCGCCGGAATCATCGTTGGCGTCCTCGCCCTCACCGGCGGCGGCAATGGCGGCCAGCCTATCGGCGAGTCGGGATCACCTGCTGTCTCTGCTGGTGCACCGGCACCGATCAGCCGGTCCGACCTGATGGCCGACTACGCCAAGATCGCCCCGTTTGACCGGTCGGCAACACCGGAGACGATCGACGATCTTGCCAAGTCAACCTGCGGTCTGCTCGACGCCGGGAAGTCCACCGACTTGCTTATCTCCACAGCGACCAAGCAGTACAACGCCAACGCCACCGCGGTGATCCACTTGTTGGTGTCGTACCGATGTCCGAAGTACCTCAAAGATTTCCGATAGATCGCATGCAACGGCCCCCGGTGTACAACACCGGGGGCCTGCGTCGCGTTGTGAGGGTCAGCGGTCGAGTCGTCCTGCCTTGACCGCATCGAATAGTTCGGCAATGTCGACAAACAACACCGGTCCAGCCGGGTTCTTGCTGTCACGCATCCAGCCGGCATACGTCAACTCGAGGCAGGTGTCGGTGCCTGACGACCTGCTCGACTTCCGCCACTTGCCGGTGGCGTGGGGTACCGTCATTACATCGTCTCCATTCCATGGACGAGCTCTGCGATGACCTCGGATGTGTGGTCCGGGGTCATCGCTGCGTTGGTGATCTCCTCGACAGCCGCGATGAATTGGCTGACGTCCTGTTCCTTCCAGATAGTCGCGCTGGCGCTGTGGTGTTCGAGATGCACACTCGTTGTAGCGGTCGGGAACTCCATCAGGATGAACGGACCGTTCAGCAGGGGCGTGAACCCGGCGAGTGTGCTCGATACCAGCTGGATCGTGACGTTGGGCAGTTCGGCCATCTGCAGTAGGTGCCGCAGTTGCGCAGCCATAACCGCCGGTGGCGCGATGTTCCGCACGAGCACCTCATTGTCGATGAGCGCGTGGAACTCGACCGGGTCGTGCGATCGCGTGAGAATTTCGCTGCGACCGGTGCGGAGACGGACACGCACAGCCGCGTCCGGGTAGCGGCCGAGGATCGCGTACGCATAATCGGCTGTCTGGAGCAGGCCAGGCACGAGCAACGGAGCAACGTCGGTGATCCGACGGGCGCCGCTTTCCTGGTCAATCAACTTGGTGAGTTGCGCGCCGATGGTCGTCGGGCCGGCTACCAGTTCACCAGGACCTTCTGCCTCGCGGCGCAGCGCCAGAAGTCGTTCCCGATCATCGCCAGTGACGCCAAAGGCATCGAGCACGGTCGTGAGGTCCTCGATCGATGGCAAGCGGCGACCGTTCTCCCACAAGCTGATCTTGGCGTTGGACATGCCGACGCGCTGCTCGAGCGCGCGCAACGTCATGCCCGCACCCTTGCGAAGCGTCTGGAGCGCATCTCCAAGCTCTGCGGCGGTGGGCTTGCTTACGGCCATGTAGCAAGACTACGGCTACTCGCTGGCACCAGTGGTATCCCCTGAATGGTGTATTGCTACATTGCTTACGTTGGCGCACGATACACGGTAAGCAACGTAAGCAGTCAGGCGGTGGCCAATGGCCAGGTGGACAGTAGCGGACGGCGATCAGGTCTTTGTTATCGAGTCCACGCCAGGCGAGGTCTCCTTGGAGATCCAGCCTGGGCCAGGCTTCATCACAAACGCTGAGAAGATCCGTGAATTGCGGACGAAGCTCGGCGCAGCGATTGGCGAAGCGCAGGCGCCATCGTCATGAGCTGCGGCGATCCCACCTTTACCGACGCCACCGGCTTAGCCGGCGCGACGCTTGGTGGTCGATTGCTCTGGTCGGTCGCGCTCCGGCCACCCATGTCTCTCTCCTTCCCCACCATCGTCGGTAGGCGCCGCGCTCTCGCCGGTGCGGCGCCTACCGGCTTCCTGCTCGCGACTGGCGCGGGTGGGTGGTTAGGGAAGGGGATCGATGTGGGTAGGTGGGTTGTCGGTGACGACAAGGTTGTCATCGAGAACGTGGCGGGTGGCCGGATCTCGGTGCACATCCCGTCTGGTGAGCCGCTGGTTGGCGGCTGGGAGGTGATCGAGGACCTCGCAATCAAGATCACCGCAGCGATGCTGATCTATGCCGGTGAAGCCGATCGCGTTGAGGAGTTCCAGGGACTCGTCACCGCGCTGAGCAAGGCCCGCCGGATTGGCCCTGGGGCAACGACCGCGGTGGGCGCAGCAGACCCCGACCTGGCTGCGCCCACCGGTCGACCACGGCAACCCGGCGGATGAGTTGGCGTGGTGTGTCTCGAATGGACGGGAAAGTGCGACATGACCGCGAGAGGTTCGAGCGCTGGAGATCGTAGCGCGCTAGGTGGCGAGGGCCGGTGGGCGGCCGAGACCCATGATGTCGACGGAAGGCGGATGACAAGTGGACTGGACCATCTGGGTGCCCTGCGCGGCTCTGCTCCTGATCGTCGCCGGCCTTGGCCTTGCAGTCGCGCGAGCGCACAAGCACAGGTACGGCGGCAGGCCATGATCGCCGATGCGCCCGAGCCGCCCGAGCGTCCGTCCCGAGTGGACGAGGCCATCAGCCCCAAGACCGCCGACGCATTGCTGGTCGTCATGACCTACGAAGGTGTGGATCTTGCTGAGGCTCTGCGCCGGCTCGTCGGCTACGGCGAGCTGGTGTTCCGGACCATCCGCCTGGACGGCGGCGACATGCTGCTACGACACGGCGACGACATCGATCGAGTGGCCATCCTCGACCCGCAGGGCGAGCCGCTGGTCCGCGACGTGGCGCCGCTGATATGGATGCGACCGACCTGGTCCACGGTCGCGTGCGCCTTCCCCGGGGTTGAGATCGCGGCCGGACTGGACCCGCTGGAACCGATCGCGCGGTGCGACCGGTGGGCGGTCGCAGATCTTGTGCAGGACGACAAGGCGGAACGGTGTCCGGCCTGCCGGCGCGCCGCGAAACGGTGGAGCGCGCGATGAACTGCCTGGAGCAGGATGTGAGCGAACTTGATGCGCTGATGGCCCAAATGGGCCGGCAAAGATATGTCCTCCACAAATTCATGGTCGACCAACATGGGCCCTTGGTCCTCGCGGCTGTCCATGACTGGGGCGAGCAAGCCGACGTACTTATCGTGTGGGACGAAAACACAGCATGCGCCTATCGCACCCCGAGCGGCACCGGCGTCGACGTATTCGCGCCAAGAGAGGTCTGCTGGTTCTACACCGCTGGTCCTGTTTGGACCCTGCGCAACTTGCTCGAACTGCCCCAGCCCACGCACCCAGACGCGCCCAGGGCACTGACCGAACCTCCTGCCGGTTATGCCCTACCAGAGGCAGATCGTAGGCCGGTGACCATCACAATGCGGGAGCGCTGATGACGCCAACACGCAAGCGGCTCGCGACGCTCGCCGCGGCCGCCGAGCAACTCTGTGTGTGCACACGAACCGTGCGTCGGCTCATCAGCAGCGGACAGCTCACCGGCTACCGCATCGGTAGCCGCGCCATCAGGATCGACCTCAACGAGGTTGATCAGATCGCCCGGCCCATCCCAACCGCCGGCTGGCGTGACCACACAGGACGGCCGCCCGGCCATTTTGGACCGGGCGGCCCGACCTAGGCCAACCTGGTCGGCTAGCCGGATACTCCCCCGGCGCGGCCGACATGCGGTGTCGCCCAAAGTCCCGAGCGTCGAAGCAGGGCGACGTGACGGACAACCCCTCGCGGGCGACACACGGGGCCGGTGGGCGCCGACTGCAACCGGTGCCCACCGGCTCCCATGTGACCAACGCCAATTATCTAAACCGCAATTCACAGATCGGGAGAAACGCATGTCTTTTAACAATGGTCCTTCGGTCGACGTTCTGGCGTCGGGACAAGGCAGGAAGCTGTTAGTCGGCCTGCAAGGAAGGAAGCCGGCATTTGTTCGGCGCTGCGCCGCAGTCGCTCGCGTGAAGCCTCGACCGTGGGACGCCGTGTCGGACGCCGAGGAGCCGGCCGACGCGATATTGATCGATGCCGTGCGTGCCGGTGAGATCGGTGCATACGGCGACCTTTACGCACGGCATGTTGCTTCGGCAAGAAACCTGGCCCGCCAGTTGTCCCGTTCCCAGGCCCAGGCCGACGATCTGGTGTCCGATGCGTTCGCCAAGGTGCTGGAGACGCTGAAGGCTGGGCGCGGGCCGGACTCCGCGTTCCGCGCGTACCTGCTCACGGCGCTGCGGCACACCGCGTACGACAAGACCCGCCGGGACCGCAAGCTCGAGCTGGCC
>Ga0193707_1000817_pt1 | contig 11118 bp, 7 predicted proteins | sample U3c2metaG_FD_143043 | JGI IMG/M metagenome (GOLD analysis project Ga0193707, IMG submission 143043) | Soil microbial communities from a riparian zone of the East river system, Colorado, United States - U3c2 | ecosystem: Environmental > Terrestrial > Soil > Riparian zone | place: USA: East River...
TGCCAAATTCACCTACAAGGACAAGCAGGTGAGCACGGGGATGGAGATCTACACCCCAAACTGGGTGGATGTTGATGGTGGGGATATCTATCCCGGCCGCAGCTTCACGTACGCCGAAAACACGACGGCGTCGCGCGTGATCATCGTCAACCAGAAGCTGGCCGAGCGGTTATTCGGAACGTCTGACCCGATCGACAAAATGATCAACGTCGACGGCGTGGCCTTCCAGGTGATCGGAGTTTACCACTATACAGCGAGTCCGATGGGAACACCGACGTCTGCCGGCGGCGGAGACCAGGCGAAGGCGATCGTGCCGTTCGAATCGGCGCGCCGGAGTCTCAGTCCCTGGATGCGCGGCGTGGATCTCATCGTCAAGCCGGAGCCGGGCGTGACGACGGAAGAAGCGACGGACGATGTGACGGCCCTCATGCGCGCCCGCCGCGGGCTCCGCTCGACCGCGAAGAACAACTTCGAGATCGTGACGCAGGATCGGTTGATGGGGATCTACAACAAGCTCTTCGGCACATTCTTCGTCGTCGGCATAGCCCTGTCATCGGTCGGACTTCTTGTTGGCGGAGTCGGCGTGGTCGCGATCATGATGATCAGTGTCACCGAGCGAACCCGCGAGATCGGCGTCCGGAAGGCGCTCGGCGCAACCAGGAGCGCGATTCTGTGGCAGTTCCTGGTCGAGGCCGCGACGCTCACGAGCATTGGCGCCGCGATCGGGCTCGTGCTGGGCATTCTGGTGGCGCTCGGAATCAAGACAGCTTTCCCCGCGATTCCAGCTTCGACGCCGGTCTCGGCGGTCGTGGCGGCGCTGGCCACGAGCGCGTTCACCGGGATTCTGTTTGGGCTTCTACCCGCCGCGCGCGCGGCGAGGCTGGACCCGGTCGAGGCCCTGCGGTACGAGTGACCGGCGGCTGGCATCTGAACGGGCGGGAGGCTGATAACTGCAAAACTGAACTGCAAACTGAACGGGGTAGGAGGTGCCAGAGAGGCATAGATCCCAGGTGACAGGTCACTACGCCCGGACTTTTCTACCGCTGATCAAGGCACAAGCAACTGCCTGTGCCTCGAATGCCACAGAGGCAAGTCCGGGCGTCGTGACCCGATACCTGGCACCTACGCCTCTCTGACGCCTCCCACCTCGTTCTTTGCAGTTTGCAGTTACCAGCTTCCCACCTTTCAGTGGCACCCAAAAGGTTGTGGCGGCGAGGGCGCCCTTCGTCGAAATTAGGGTATGCGCTCCATCGATACAGTCACCACTGCTCTCGAGCAGATCCGAGTCAACAAGCTGCGCTCCTTTTTCACGCTGCTCGGGATCATCGTGTCCGTGGCGTTCCTCGTCGCCGTAGTCGCCATCATCTCTGGCATGAACGCGTACGTGAAGGAGAACCTCGCCAGCGCGCTCATCGGCGCGAATACCTTCCAGGTGAGGCGGACACCCATTCGCATCGGACTCTTCGACGATGAAGAGTGGAAGCGGCTACAAAGGCGGCCGCGCATCACCGAGGCGGATGCGAACGCGGTGATAGCCGCGGTTCCGGAGGCAGTGGCGATCAGCATGCAATCTGGCTGGCCCACCCCGATCGCCGACATTGTCTGGCGCGACAGGACGCAGGCCGACGTCGCGGTACTCGGGATCACCGCTCCCTACCAGGTCGTCCAGGACTATGTGTTCGACAACGGGCGCCCCATCAGCGACATGGATGTGCGCGATCGCCGGCCGGTCGCCGTCATCGGCGCCGACGTGGCGGAGAAGCTGTTCGAACATGTGGATCCCGTCGGACAGGACATCAAGATCGTCGGCCAGCGGTACACCGTCATCGGGACGATCGCGAAGAAAGGACGAGTGCTCGGACAGTCGTTCGACGGATTCGTGCTGCTGCCGCTTCCGGTTTTTGAGATGATTTACGGGCGACGAAAGACGAATACGGTGTCCGTCAAAATGCCAACGGCTCTTCTCGTCGCGAGCGGGATGCAGCGCGCCGATGAAGCGATGCGCGTCGCACATCGGCTCCGCCCCGCGGACGAGCCGGACTATTCGGTCGAAACCGCCGATGCCCTGGTGGAGTTCTGGAAGAATCTTACCAAGATCCTCTTCTCCGTCATTCCAGCTATCGTTGCGATCGGCGTCGTGGTCGGCGGCATCGTGATCATGAATATCATGTTGATGTCGGTCACCGAGCGCACACGCGAAATCGGCGTCAGAAAAGCTCTCGGCGCCAAGCCGCGCGACATTCGCCAGCAGTTCCTCGTGGAAGCGATCGTGCTCGCCAGCATCGGCGGACTCTGCGGCGTCGCCGCCGGTTGGGGCCTGGCGGGGCTGGTCAGTCTCGCGTCTCCGCTCCCCGCGAGAGTCAGCCTCTGGTCGGTTAGTCTCGCGCTTGCTCTGGGCGCGGGCGTTGGCGTGCTGTTCGGCGTCTACCCGGCGTCGCGCGCGGCCCAGCTGGATCCCATTGACGCACTGCGCGCCGAATGATTCTCACGGATCGGATCCAGAGCAACGTTCAGATCGCGCTGGACACGCTGCGCGCAAACAAGCTGAGGTCGGCTCTTACGATTCTCGGAGTCGTGATTGGCGTCTCCACCGTGATGACCATGGCGGCGATCGTCCAGGGAATTAAGGATCAGATCGTCCGCACGATTGAGATCGCGGGCCCGACCACGTTCTACGTCGTCAAGGTTTTCTCGCAGACGCCGGTGAACCCTGACCGACTGCCGAAGTGGATCAGGGTGCGTCCGGATCTGGTCGAGGCCGAGGCCGAGCGCCTCAGACAGCTGCCGGAGGTCGGGTACGCGGCAATCTGGGGGCAGTCGAACGGCCGTCTCCAGTATGAGGCGCAACGCACCCAGAACATCCTCATAATGGGCGCTGACGACCGGTATCAGGAGATCCAGGGCGGCGAGCTGCTGGACGGACGTTGGTTCACACCGGCAGAAATGTCGTCGGGTGCGAGCGTCGCCGTGATCGACGAGAACGCCGCGAAGCGACTGTTCGGCCGCGAGTCGATTCTGGACAAGCAGATTCACATCAGCGGGCGGCCGGCCCGCGTGATCGGAGTATACGCACAGCCCGGAAACATCTTCTCACCCCCTGGGCAGGATATTGGCGTCATCGTGCCGTACGCGATGCTCGACCACCAGTTCACGCTCGACAAGACGAACGCGCTCTACATTCCGGTCAAGCCGAAACCAGGAGTGACTACGGCGCAGGCACAGGAAGCGGTGACGATTGCGCTGCGCGAGATGCGCAGGCTCCACCCTGCGGACAAGAACAATTTCGACCTGATCACCCAGGACCAGATTCTCGACTCCTTCAACAAGATCACAGCGGTATTCTTCCTGGTGATGATCGTGCTGTCGAGCGTAGGCCTGCTCGTCGGCGGAATCGGAGTGATGGCGATCATGATGGTGTCGGTGACCAGCAGAACGCGCGAGATCGGGATCAGGAAGGCGCTCGGCGCGACGAAACGGGAGATACTCTTTCAGTTCCTGGTCGAGGCAGCAACGCTGACGGGATTCGGCGGCATACTCGGCATTCTCATCGGGCTCACTTTCGGACGACTGGCGACGCTGGCGATGCACATCGACGCGACTGTTCCTGTCGGACTTACGGTCATCGCCGTGATGGTCTCTGTCACCATCGGCATCGTGTTCGGAATGCTTCCAGCGCAGCGAGCAGCCAAGCTGGATCCGATCGACGCTTTGCGCTACGAGTAGATTCTCCGCATGAAAAAAGTCGACGTCCTCGCCATCGCCGCCCACCCTGACGACATCGAGCTCATTTGCGGCGGCACCCTCGTTCGCGCGCACATGCTCGGCCGGTCCACTGGAATCCTCGATCTCGCCGCGGGAGAGCTGGGCACTCTGGGAACGCCCGAGCTCCGCGCGAAGGAGGCGGCCAAAGCGGCGAAGGTGATGGGCGTCTCCATTCGCGAGAACCTCGCGTTTCCCGATGGCGGAATCGAGAATACTCCCGAGACTCGGGCGAAGGTGGCGGTAGTAATCAGGCGGCTGCGGCCAAAGATCGTGATCACCCACTCCCAGCACGGGCGGCATCCGGACCACCCGATCGTCGCGCAGCTGGTGCGCGACGCGTGCTTCGTCGCCGGCCTGAAAAAGGTAGAGCCCAAGGTCGCCCCGCACCGCCCCCTCAAAGTTCTTCACGCTCTTTCTTTTCGCGAAGACAACCAGAAGCCGACCTTCGTCGTAGACATCAGCGAGTCGTTCGAGAAAAAGGTGGAGGCAATCAGATGCTACCAGTCGCAGTTCGGTGATGCGATTCAGGCAGGGGAGGTTTACCCGAATGGCGAACCCCTGTACGAGCTGATTCGCCACCACGCGGCGCACTACGGGTCTCTCATCCGCTGCCTATACGGCGAGCCTTTCTACACGACCGAGACGATGCGGGTGGAAGACGTCGCGTCGCTCGAGGTTTCGACGTTTTGACGGAAAAGGGACAGAAGCGCGCTTCGGCGCCTGCTCGAAAAACTCCCCGGGCCGCGGCGGGAAATTCCGCGGTCGATGCGAAGAAATCGGCGTCCGAGGTCACGTATCCGTCCTATCTCGCGCTCGACGAACTGCTGCAGCTGCAGCGTCCACGCTCCACGCCTGAGCACCCCGACGAGCTGCTTTTCATCATCGTCCATCAGGCGAGCGAGCTCTGGTTCAAGCTGATCCTCCACGAGCTCAATGCTCTCATTTCGCTCATCGAAGGCAGAGACACGCTCGGCGCACTCACTTCGGTGCGGAGAGTGAATGCGCTGGTTCACATCGTCACTGGACAGCTTTCAGCGCTCGAGACACTTCCTCCGCAGCGGTTCGCGCAGTTCCGCGGTTACCTCGGCACGTCGAGTGGATCGCAGAGCGTGCAGTTCCGCGCGATCGAGGCCATGTCCGGAATGCGCGACGCACACTTTCTCCAGGTCCTCAAGCAGCACGGCGAGATTGCGCCTCTGGTGAAAAGAGCGCTCGCCAGGCCGACGCTCCAACAGCTGTACGACGATTTGCTCGATGCAGAAGGCGTGACGCTCGAGCAGGTCTATTCCGAGCAAAACCAGAAGCCGCTGCAAATGCTGGCTGAGGGGCTCCTGGAATACGAGCAGGGCTTCGCGATGTGGCGATTCCTGCACGTTCAGCTCGTCGAGCGGATCATCGGCCCGTTGACATCCGGCACCGGCGGCACGCTCGGCTCCAAATACCTTCAGCAGACGATCAATCAGCGCTTTTTCCCGAAGCTGTGGGAAGTGAGGAGCAAATTCTTCAAAGGTTGAGCTAAATTTCACCAATGCCGATTGACCCGATTTATCTCGACCACGCCGCCACTACGCCGGTGCGCGAAGAGGTGTTTGAAGCGATGAAGCCGTTCTACGGCCCCCGCTTCGGAAACCCTTCCAGCACGCATCGGTGGGGGCGCGAAGCACGCGCGGCGCTGGACGAGGCCCGGGAGCGAGTGGGCCGATGTCTAGGCGCGCGCGCGGACGAGATCTGCTTCACCTCGGGCGGCACTGAGGCCGACAACCTCGCCATTCTGGGCGCGTGGCGCGCTCTCAAGTCAGAGGGCCGTACCGCCGTGGTTACGACGCCAATCGAGCACAAGGCGATTCTGGGCGCGGTGCATCAGGCGGGGCACGAAGGAGCCGAGGAGCGTTTCCTGGGCATGACGCCCGACGGCGTGATCGATCCGGCGTCATTCGACGTGTTGGTCGACGAGCAGGTCGTTGTCTGCTCGATGATGTGGGTGAACAACGAAATCGGCTCGATTCAGGCGGTGCCGGAGCTCTCCGCAAAGGCGAAGGCGCGCGGCGTGATGGTGCACACCGACGCTGTCCAGGCATTCGGGAAAGTTACGATCGACGCCCAGACGCAGCAGTTCGACTTTCTCACGATCTCGGGCCACAAGTTCGGCGCGCCCAAGGGAATTGGCGCGCTCTTCATCCGCCGAGGGACGCACATCGAGCCACTAATGCACGGCGGAACGCAGGATCGCGGACGAAGGCCAGGCACCGAGAATGTCGCCGCAGCCGTGGGCTTGGCGCGCGCCGCCGAGCTCACACTCGCAGAGTGCGAGGCGCACTGCGCGCGCATACGGAAGCTGCGTGACAAACTCGAGGCAGGAATCCTGGCGAAAATCCCCGACGCTGTCATCCACGGCAGGGGAGCGGAGCGTGCCCCGCACATCATGAACATCTCAGTCCCGGGTACTGATAGCGAATCGCTCCTCATGGCGCTCGATCTGCGCGGGATCGCCGCGTCAGGCGGCTCGGCCTGCCAGAGCGGAAGCATTGATCCGTCGCATGTCCTGACGGCGCTCGGCGTCCGTCCGGATCTCGCGAGTGCCGCAATTCGTATGAGCCTGGGCGTCCTTACGACGGATCAGAACATCGATCGCGTCATCGAAGTCTTCCCCGCGCTCGTCGCCAAGGCGCGACAGCTCGCGGTAGCGGAATAACGATGTTGCGGGAGCGGGTGCTGGTCGCGATGTCGGGAGGCGTCGATTCCTCGGTCGCCGCGGCGCTGCTCGTCGAGCAGGGCTACGATGTCGTCGGCGCGACGATGAAGCTGTTCTGCCACGGTGAAGACGTGCCAGACCGGCCGTGCTGCTCGCTCGATTCCGTCAACGATGCGCGGCGCGTTTGCGAGCAACTGGGGGTTCCACACTACGTCCTCAATCTGGAGACACGCTTCGGACACGACGTAGTCGACAACTTCGTCGATGAGTACGCGCGCGGCCGCACGCCAATTCCCTGCGTCCGCTGCAACACGTTCACGAAGTTCCGTGACTTCCTCAAAAAGGCGGACTCCATCGATGCACAGTGGATTGCGACAGGCCACTACGCGCGCGTGATCGATGGCGAGCTGCGCCGAGGAGTGGACGAGAACAAGGATCAGACGTATTTCCTGTGGGGCATCGACCGCGCCGTCCTCTCGCGGATGATCCTACCCGTCGGGAGTCTCGACAAGGCGCAAACGCGCGCACGTGCCCACGCGATGGGACTCGAGGTGATCGCCGAAAAGCCCGAGAGTCAGGAGATTTGCTTCGTGCCGGATGGCGATTACGCGCGGATTCTCGAGCGGTCCGATTGTCAACTCGAGTGGCGCGATCGTTGGCGAGCACAACGGCTTCGCGCGCTACACCATCGGTCAGCGTCGCGGAGTTCCGGGCGGGTTTGCGCATCCGATGTACGTGATCGCGATTCGGCCCGAGCAGCGGGCTGTCGTGATTGGCACACGAGACGAGCTATTGGGTAGCGGCATTATAGCTCGCGAGGTGAATTGGCTCACCGATGCGCCCAGTGTCGGCGACCAGGTGAGCGTTCGCATCCGGCACCGCGCGCCCCTCGCTCGCGCGGAGATCGTTCGTCTCAAGGAACAGGAAATCGAGCTCGCGCTCGACGAGCCTGTGTCAGCAATAACGCCGGGACAGTCCGCCGTGTTCTACGACGGCGAGCGCGTTCTTGGCGGCGGTTTCATCGAGGCCTCCCGTAGTCTCCGTTCCGCACTACCTGTTTTGGCGGCGTGATTCGACGCGCGCCGAGAGTGTGTCGGCGACGTGCAGGGAAACATCATTCGACGTGACTGAAGCTCATACCTAACGAGAGGAGCCGTCTCATGTCTGCACGCGAACTGTCGTCACACTCGAAGCTCGCGATAGCGATCGCCGGCGCGCTGCTCGTATCGGCCTGCAACCCACCGGCTGCCGCGCCGCCGCCGGGACCTCAGTCGGGTGTCCTCGCGCCACAGATCATTCCCTTGCCGGCGTCGCTGTCGCTCGCGGGTGGCGCACCGTTCCAGCTCACGAAGGAGACACGGGTCACCCTCGTCGGAACGAATTCGGAGGTGGCAGCGATCGGAGAAACGCTCGCTGCCCTGCTTCGCCGCGCTACCGATTTCCCGGTTCCAGTGTCAGCGTCTTCGGGCGGAAGCGGGCCCGGTAGCGTAGAGCTCCGCCTCGAGGCCGACCCGGCATCGCTCGGCGCTGATGGCTACAGGCTGACCGTGACCTCTGATTCCGTGCGGCTCGTCGCCGGCACACCGGCTGGACTCTTCCACGGCGTACAGACGATCAGACAGCTTTTGCCCGTCGACATCGAATCAGATATCGGTGTGGAGCGAAGCTGGCCCATGCCGGCGGTTACCATCGTGGACCGGCCTCGCTTCGGGTGGCGCGGCTCGATGATCGATCCCGCGCGGCACTTCCTCAGCGTCAAGGAAGTCGAGCAGTACATCGACTTGATGGCGCTCTACAAGCTCAATGTGCTTCACCTCCATCTGACCGACGATCAGGGCTGGCGAATTCAGATCAACTCGCGTCCGAAGCTGACAGCCGTCGGGTCACTTTCGCAGGTTGGCGGCGGACCCGGCGGCTTCTATACCCAGCAGGATTACCAGCATTTGATCAGCTACGCCCAGGCGCGCTACATCACGATCGTCCCCGAGGTAGAAATGCCCGGACACAGCTCCGCGGCTACGACGGCGTACCCGGAGGTCGCGTGCAACCACACTTTCTGCGTCGACAAGGAGGAGACCTACGCCCTCCTGGACGACGTGGTGCGCGAGATCAGCGCGCTGACCCCCGGCACATACATTCACATCGGCGGCGACGAAGTCGAGGGCCTCACTCCCGAACAATACGCGCGCTTCGTCGAGCGCGCGCAGACGATCGTCAACAAGTACGGGAAGCTGATGATCGGCTGGGAAGAGATCGCGAAGGCGCACATCAAGCCGACGACCATAGTGCAGCAATGGAAGAGCGATTCGGCAACCGCCGCGCTCCAGTACGGCTCGAAACTGATCATGTCGCCGTCAGACAAAGCGTATCTCGACATGAAATACACTGCGGCGACGCAGCTCGGACTCACCTGGGCAGCGATGATCGAGGTGAACACAGCCTACAATTGGGATCCAGCGCTCTACCTGCCAGGTGTCACCGAGCAGAACATTGTCGGAATCGAGCCCCCGATTTGGGGAGAAACCGTTCGGAACATCGCTGCCGTTGAGTATCTCGCGATGCCACGTCTCGCGGCGTTGGCCGAGGTGGCGTGGACGCCGCAGCTTTCGCGTGAATGGAAAGGTTTCAGCTCGAGGCTCGCGGCGCAGGCCCCGCGGTGGAACTACATGGGCGTCAACTACTATCGGTCTCCGCTCATCCCATGGTCTACCAGTGGCCGCTAAATCCGTGGTGAAGCTCGCGCGCGCCCGCATTCAGACAATTCGAGCTTAGTGCAGCGTTATCTAGCTCCCGCCGATTTCTCGCCCGCCGAGAGTTGGCGGTTGGTCGAATGGTGCCGCGAGATCGGGGCGGACGAGTTCACGATCGACTGCATTGAGTCCGATACTCGCGAGGGGGATGCGATTTGGCAGCCATTCGAAAGGATCGTAGCGCCTTTCTCCCGAGGTGAGGAAACGCGCGAGCGAATGAGCGGCCCCACGGCGGATGGTCTCACGAGGAGCACGCAACTGTGGGAACTGAATCCAGTTACAGTTGGAGCATTGCGGCAGGCACTGCCCAACGGACTCCTCTCGTACGACACAGAACGTAGCTGCTGGTTTGAAGATCCGATCCTGTACCGCGAAGGCGATCTCCTTCTGGGCGTCCTCTCGCACGAGGCGTTCGCGGTACTTCGACTATCGGTTCTCGAATCCGTGCGACTCGCCGGAGCGGGATTCCCGAGTCACGATTCATTGCCGCGGGTGGGGTAGTCGCCCCAAGTTTGTAGCGTCGCAGTTGCCCGGAAAAATCTCGGAGGTGGCGCTGCGTAACCGCTTGCCAAACAAATCGGAGGCTCCAGCGATGCGGAGACGAGAGGCTCTACGGGGTTCGAGACGCGTTCTTGTCGTTGCAGCCACAATTCTAGGCGTCGCGTGTCAGGCGCCCGCGCCCGCGCCGGCGCCCGCGCCCCAACCCGTCAGAGTGACGCCGCAACTTGTTCCGGCGCCCGCATCCATGGTACTCGCGGCGGGACCACCGTTTGAGATCGTCAGAACGACCAATATCATCGTCGACACCAGCAACGCCGAGTTGCGCGCGATCGGCGAAGTGCTGGCCGCACAGATTCGTCGACCCACGAGCTTTCCGATCGCCGTATCACCGATGGGGGCTACGCCGATCGCCGGCGCGATCAGCCTGCGCCTCGAATCCAATCCCGCATTGGGCGAAGAAGGCTACGAGCTGCACGTGACCCGTGACTCCGCCCGTCTCTTAGCCAATCGGCCTGCGGGCTTGTTCCGCGGCATCCAGACAATCAGGCAGCTCCTGCCCGCCGACATCGAATCGGACATGGGGCAGGAGCGTTACGACTGGAGCATCCCCGCGCTCACCATCACCGATCAGCCGCGCTTCGCCTACCGCGGCGCGATGCTCGACGTCAGCCGTCACTTCTTCAGCGTAAAAGAGGTGGAGCAATACATCGACATCCTCGCGTTGTACAAGCTGAACGCGCTGCACTTGCATCTGTCCGACGATCAGGGCTGGCGGATACAGATCGATTCGCGCCCGAAGCTGACCGCGATGGGTTCGTCGACGCAGGTCGGAGGCGGACCGGGGGGATTCTATACCAAACAGGATTACCAGGACATTCTGCGCTACGCTCAGGCACGCTATATCCTGATTGTGCCGGAGATCGATATGCCGAGCCACATCAATGCAGCGCTCATAGGCTATCCGGAGCTGGCGTGCAGCGCGCGGCCGCCGGCTCTTTATACGGGAACCGAGGTGGGCTGGAGCTCGCTCTGCGTGGACAAGGAAGCGACGTACGCTTTCGTTGACGACGTGATCCGCGAGCTCAGCGCAATGACTCCGGGGCCCTACTTTCACATCGGCGGCGACGAGGTGAAGACGCTTACGCCGGAGCAATACGTAAAGTTCGTCGAGCGTGTTCAGACGATCGTCAACAAATACGGGAAGAAGATGATCGGCTGGGAAGAGATCACGAAAGCGCATCTCAACCCCACCACCATCGCGCATCAATGGAAGAGCGATTCGGCCACCGCGGCGGTGGCGTACGGCTCGAAGTTGATTCTTTCGCCCGCGAAAAAGGTGTATCTCGACATGAAGTACACTCCGGCGACCGAGCTCGGGCAGCACTGGGCTGCGTACGTCGAAGTGCGAGACGC
>Ga0193707_1000818_pt1 | contig 11110 bp, 14 predicted proteins | sample U3c2metaG_FD_143043 | JGI IMG/M metagenome (GOLD analysis project Ga0193707, IMG submission 143043) | Soil microbial communities from a riparian zone of the East river system, Colorado, United States - U3c2 | ecosystem: Environmental > Terrestrial > Soil > Riparian zone | place: USA: East River...
GCGTTCTGCAGGTCGACTGGTATCCGGCAGTCCCGGTCGAGTTCCGCCCAGCGCTGATCAGCCCGTCTGCCGAGTTCGGTGGCTATCGTAAATAGATCAATCATCGGCGCGGATGGTAGACCAGATCCACAGGTACGGGATATCCCGAAGGGCCGCCAGAGCAGCGTCGGGAAAGTAGCGCGCAACCGGATGCGCGGCGGCCGACGCCGCGTCCATGCACGGCTCGTGGCATGACTCGATTAAGAACCCGCATTCGGCAAAGGCCTCGATCCACTCGCTAGCTTGACGATAGTAATTGCGAATAAAGCGAGGTCGAGCGATGCCGCCCTCGCCGAAGAACCCTTGACCACCTGCGTACGCGGCTCGGCCGTGCGGATCAGATACGAAAAGCCGACCTGTCGGTCGCAACACCCGCGCAAGTTCTCGCAACGGAGGCGTCAACTCCGGTAGGTGGCACAGCGCCAGGGAGCAGATCGCCGCATCGACCGAGTCCGACGCGAGCGGCAACGCTCGCAGGTCACCTTGCACAAAGCCCGCGCATGGTGCCGCCGCAACCGCGCGTCGCAGCATGGCGTCGGTGAAATCGAGCCCGATCGTGCGACACCCCTTGCCCGCAATCCAGGCCGTGTGTCGGCCAGTCCCACAGGCGGCGTCGAGGACAACAGCGCCAGGACGTAACGATGGCGCAATTAACGAGCGGAGCAGAGACGATTCAGCATCTATCATCGGGTTGGGTCCATCGTACGTCGGTGCCCATTCGGCGTATCCTACTTGCGCCGCAACCTCGAGCGGAACTGGCTCGTCAGTACGTCGCAGATCGAGTACCCGAACGGCGGCGAACAAGTCGGCGAGTCTATTGGCCTGATCGTGACCACCTAGGTACCAGTCGCGCAGGAGTGACGTGCCGATCAGCCCGAGGACGAAGCTTCTTTGCGCTTGATTGAGTCGGGTCAGCTCATCAGCGAGCTCTTGATCCATGTCTCCCCGTTCGCCAGCTTAGACCGCAGATGCCAGGGCGCGCTCGCGGACCACGACTCGGTGCAATGTCCGACTGAACGTGCTTTCGTCGCCGATCTGTAGTTCTGTCGCGCCATGCAGCAGCCCCTCAGGTCCGTTGTTCACGAACAGAATGGCATCCGGAGTCAGTTGTCCGAATTGTCGCCCGTAGCCCTCCAGCGCTGCTTCGACATGTCGGGTACGCAGGACGGGCTTCTGATCACCAGGGTCGTCGGACCAGGTCATCACCTCGTCGAAGGTGAAGCCATGGCTCTGCGTATACGCCAACGCGTCGATGAGGAGCACCTCTCCGCCGTTAAAGCCCACATGAGGGCCGTAGACGTGGACAAATAGGACACCGTTACGGTCCGCATGCGGGGTCTTGAACGACCAGGGTGAACCGTATAGCCCTACTGGAATCTTCCCGTCCGCAGAGAGGGTCTTGACCATGTAAAAGTCGCGATCCTGGGCGATGCGATCGCAGCGAAATCGGTACTGACTCCATACTTCGGTAAACAACGTGACGCTGAGCTCCCGTACAGCTTCGACCGGCATCTGTGCAGCCAGGCCGTTAAGAAGGCAGTAGCCGGCACCCGTGCCATCGGGATAGGTCGCTAAGCGGTCGACGATTGAGTCGACGAGAGTTGTTCGGGCTTTATGGAGGTCCTCTGCTGTGACGCGGAGGTCCTGGGCGGCGAACCATGAGTGGTCGAAAGGACCTGGCCTCACTTGCGCCGAGAAGGCGGCTTTCCTCGCCGCCATCATGCTGGCGCCCAGTCTCGGGAATTCGAAAGTCACCGGCGTGCCCACCAGTTGAGTCGCGATGACTCGTCGGCGGAAGGATTCCGCAGCAACCTGCGCTCGGCAACTGCGCGGAGCCGTGGACCGAGCCGAAGACCTGGAGGCGACGCGAGTTGCAGCCAGGTTAGCCAGCGGTACATTTGCGTATTCTGGCTGGTATCCATGAAAATTGGATTGTCGAACCAGAGAGGTTCAAAGACATGGCATATTTCGGCGAGGCCTACAAGATCAGCGAAGGCTACCGAAATCGTGCTCTTCGTTTTCACGCGATACACATCATGGAAGACGACGTGGGTGATCCCTGCCCGCTGAGATTGTAGCGCGCGTCGCCGCTGATTCACGTGATCATCGAAGAACGCAATGGCGCCGGCCGGAAGGTCGAGTCTCACTCTGGTCCAGTCCCGATCGTGGTAAATGGCCGACCGGGGCAGGCTCTCCGGGCAGCAGTAAGGGTCGAAGCAGTGGACGACGGCCTCGGGTGCAGCCGCGGCCATGACGAATGCCGACCACCCGGTCGCCGAACCGCTGTCGACGACGACCGACGGCTGCAACTCGGCCACTAGGCGGAACAGCCAGAAGGCCTCGGCAGTGCTGATCGAACCGGGGCCTGGTTGGGGCAGCGAGCGGAGGACATCGGAGAAGGGCCTGACATGTTGCGCGACATAGTTCCGCCACTGGTGTGCAACCGCAGGCGATGGCATGAGGGCTACGAGTTCGGAGAGCGTGTCTCCACTCCGGGAAGGCATCAGTGGCGCGGGGCGATGCTAGCCCGATAGAACCGTCGGAGCGTAGGCAGCGCAGCGTCGATCGCTTGCACCTCGGCGATCTCATGCGCGACACCGACGAAGGGGTCGTTGCGCACCATCAGCAGCATCAAGTCACCGGCAGGCGGGGGCTCGAAGGTGTGTACGTACCCCTGAAGCATCCGCTGCCGATGCTCGTGTCGTGCGACAAGCCGGCCGAAATGGCCCGGCGCGTGCAACGGCTCGAACGCATCCTCGAGAGAACAGCCGGCGTCTTGCAAGTAGCTGTGCACGTCGACCAGCGAGACGGCACCTCCGCTTAGGTTCTGCTGCGCCTCGTATAGGTGAGAAAAGGTCACCGAGAAGGGATCGAAGTGAAGCCGCTTGAACGTGATGACGTCACCGACGATGTTGCGCGGCAACTGGCCGTCCACGGCTTCGAATTCTTTGAGTCGGAACGGTTTCGATTTAGAGGAGATCTGACCGCCTCCAAGCATCTCCTGCCAGACGGCGCGTAAGAGCGAAGCCTGAAATATCCTGGCGCGAGCCAGGTCGAGATCGATAAGCGAGCCTCGGATAATTGCATATCCTGGACCGCCAAATGGGCGATGGAGTAGCCTTGCAATGGTGGGAATCCACTCGGTAGGAATGGATCCGTCCGCACTGATCGTGTCGAGTCTAAATTCTAACTGCATATTGAAGTCGTCCAACATTGAGCTCACTCGACCTCCTCGCTGAGGCGTTGCGTCACAATGGCGCCGCTTATGAATAAGTGGTGGAGTGGTTGCCGGCCACGCTATATCGAACTGTCTTGCCGTGAACGGCTCTATCGCGCTCACGCTCGAAGCGTTTGTCGGGTACATCGACGACGTTGCCGCTCCTCATGGTCACTAGGTCACGTTACTATTCATTTCCGCTGGACAATTTATGGGGCCAGGTATAGATGTTTCAGGTGATCCGACTACGTCACTTAGGGTTCGTATGAGGGCGTCGTTTTCAGCGCGCAGTCCGACTGAGATCCGCAACCCGTCCTGCGCATGCGCGAAGGTGCGCACGAGTATGTGCGCCCGTGCCAGTAGATCAATATTTGTCGTCAAGTCGCCCTGCGGCGGCTTGGCGAAGACAAAGTTCGCCAGCGAGTCCTCGACTGTCCATCCGAGTTCACGCAGGTCGTGTGTGAGGCGTGCACGTTCCGTGCAGACAGCGGCGATGTAGCGCGAGTAGTACTCGGCGTCGTCCAGCGCAGCGATCCCCGCCGCAACGGCGCAGGCGCTGACCGGGTAGGGGTCTTGCGCCAATGCCATACGGCCTATCAGCTGTTCGTCGGCGATCGCATACCCAAGGCGCAGGCCCGCCAAGCCGTAGGCCTTCGAGAACGTACGGACGATAATCCAGTTTGGATGGCGCTCCAGAAATTCCGCCGCACTGCATGGAGCGAATGCTGAGTAAGCTTCATCAATGACGAACACGCTGGCGTGCGGAGATTCGGCGGAGAGCCGTTCGGGTGGTAGCCAGGCGCCCGACGGATTGTTGGGATTCACGAGGACCGTCATCCCTACATTGACCGACCGTGCCGCTGTGAACAGAAATTCCGGGGAAGAGGCTCGGACTATTTCGGCTCCCGAAAGTTCGGTGAGATTGTACAAAAACGGATATGTGGGATCCAGTAGGACCACTTGGGATCCTGGCTCGCAGAAGGCCCGAAAACATGTCGCCAGCACACCATCAGCACCATGCGAGATCAGAATGTTGCTGGCGGGGATGTCGTGATACTCCGCCAGCCGCGTTCGGAGCGGTTCTCCGAGAGGATCAGGATAGCGATTTGCCGTTCTGGCGGCATTCACGATCGCATCGGTCACGCGAGGAGACGGCGGGATTGTTGATTCGTTCGTATTCAGGCGAATCCAGTCAGAGGGACTCGCATCGGCCGAGGTGCGAACCAGTCGATCGAGTGATCGACGACCGGCTATCCTGTTGCCGGCCACAACTTTGTCCTGACTCATCGCCGACACGTCCCATCTGTAAACGATGATATCACTCTCGACCTCCATAGTTTATCGCCCGTACGCGATTACACTCGATCCTAGTTATCGCCACTGGATCTGTATCCAGGATATGATCGAAAATGACTTCATGAATCGTTTTCGAGAGAAGGGTTTTAGTGCCGTCCCCGGCCCACGCGCAGTGTGGGGTGAGAATCAATTTTTCTCCGAGACGTGGATCCAGAAGCGGGCTGTCCGGTGGTAGGGGTTCATGCTCAAACACGTCCAGGACGGCTCCTCCGATGACGCCCTCAAGTAACGCTGTCGCCAGATCGAGTTCATTGACGATTCCGCCTCGACCAGTATTGATGAGCAGTGCGTCCCGCTTCATCTGCTCCAGGAGGTGCCTGTCGATCAAATTCTTGGTCGAGGTATTCCTCGGCGTATGTATTGTGATGATATCTAAAGTCTTTGTGAGTTCGTCAAAGTCCACGTGCGGGAACCTTGGGTTATGGTTTCTGCCTGTTGTCGAGAAATGGACGACGTTTACACCGATGTGCTGTGCTATCTCCGCATCGCGTGTGCCGATTCCGCCAAGACCGATAACGCCCAGATGCTTCCCGGCTAGTCCGACGAAGCCGTCGCCCACATGAGCGAAGTGTCGCTGCTGTGAGTATCGACCTGATTGTACAAAATTTGTGTAGTAGTGCAGCCTGCATGCGAGGCTCAACATGAGACTGATGGTCAGTTGAGCGACGCTGTCCGTGGCGTAGCCCCGAATCGTGCGGATCTTGATGTTTCGCTTCTCCGCCTCGGCAAGATCGATCGTTTCCGCTACCGAGGCGGTAACCACGATAAGTTCTAATAAATGGCTCTGGTGGATATCTCTAGCGGTGAGTCGGACCTTGTTGGTGAGCACGATGTGCGCTGTCTCTTATTCGCTCCGGCACTTCCGACTGATTCGTGAAGTCATAGAGTGTCGGGCTGCCCGGCTTCTCCAAGAATTCGAGCTTTGTCCTTCGACCTAAAGTGCCGACATCGAGGAAGATAATCCTTTTCGTGTCCACGTCCATCCTATATTAGTCGATTGTGTGGCCAGGTGCTCAACAGACTGATGGGAAGTGCGGAGACCAGGAGTGCAGTCGGCCGACGGTGATCGTCTTGATGTTTAGGATGAGCTCCCTGTTGAATAGATATGTTTCGTCGCGATCAGATTTTACCGTTATCTGGCTTCGCCTATTATGGTATCGATAGTGTCCGGTATGCCTCCAGCTTCAGCTGTGTTGATATAACTGATTGAACTGGTACCGACGTGAGGCCCATAGGCATAGGGGCAGTAGGCGTGGCCCCGCCCTAGCCGGTAACTGTCGGGGGTTCACGTACAGTCTGGGCTTGGATGCTCGGGTATTGGCCGGTGCAGTCATCGAGCGGCCACCATCTGCTGGCATGGCGTCCTCTAGCAGGAACCGCCATCTCTTCGTCGCCGACCAGAGCGGTATCTACTAAAACGATCATTGCGGACCTATCTGGCGTGCCGTATCCGTGAGCATCAGAATATTTCCGTTCTACTGGGTAATCCCGGCGAGAGATAGGGGATGGCCGGGTGTGGACGATAAGTAAACCCAACTGCGTTTCAATCAGTCTGGACGAAATTTATCATCGAAGTTGCCATGTGTTAGGTTAATTAACTTCGGAAAACCCTGTATCTGCTGCTATGTCGGCGTGAGGAGTGGCGGGCAAGGCCGACCGTGCGCGTCTGGACTTCAGACGCAGACCGAACGGAATCGTTACATGTAAATGTGACCTGATCTGGTCAGATGAATCTAGGAAGGCGTTGCATCGAGTCTGTTTCACTTTTGCCAAAGGTTGAAGTTAGCCAGCGTTTTCGCGCAGGGGCCTGGCAGCCGAGTGAAAAGAGGAGGGCGGGGATGTCACAGTATTCGATCAGGGGCGGTATCGGATCTTGCACAGCCAGCCGGATGGGGACTCGATTCATTTCTTTCCCGATGATCTTCAGGCGTTCACGAAGCGGGGTCTGAGGGCGCTGGTGAGTAAGGCCGGTGGTGTGCAGTTGCGGCTGGATGCGATCGATGCGTTGGAGACGCACTACACGCCGAACGCCCACGGCGGGTTCACCCATCACCAGCCGCTTGAGCTGGCGAACGCGGCAGCGAGCCGGCTGTTGGAGCTGCTGGGGTTCACCGGCGTGGTACGGGATGGGGAGACCGTCACCAGCGCCACGCCTGATCAGACGCCGGGTTACATCCTCACCCGCTTCACCGACAAATACTGCCGCCCGGTCTCCTTCGCCTTCGCCGGCACCAGTGACCAGCCCGACCTCGGATCGGTCTACCTCACCACCGACCTGCTCCGACACAGGGTCAACCACCAGCTCCTCAGCGGAGGGGATGGTGTCTCCGACCTTCTACAGCCAGCTGTACCCCGACCTACGCACCGAACTGAGCAACGCCAGCCAGACTGCCCGCACAGCAGCCACCGGGATATGGGCCACTGATGCCACCACCAGCGGCGCGACCATCACCACCGCGGCCGATCTGGACGAGAAGATCGTCATCTTGCCCAAGCTGTTCCGCCGGCTGATCGACTACCTCGCCCTCGGCGGCGGCGATCCCTCACTCGAGGGCTTCACCGGCTTCCTCGCCACCCGAGGCGACCGGCTGTTCATTTTCTCCGAAGCCCACGCCAGGGACTGTACGGTTTTCGGCTCTGTCGCTCTTTCGGTGATAGCGGAGAGTGCTGACCTGTCACGCTATGGCGTGTTTGTGGTCAGACAGCTTGTCGGTGTGGTGTTTTCGGGCTTGTCCGGCCGGGTCATCGATGATGTGACGGAGGAGGGTGAGCTAATCCGGGTGCGGGTATGGGGTTCAATAACCCGGATATTCTCTGCGACCTGCGGATAGGGACGATCTGTTTATGCGGCGTCGTATTCGTTGATCAGGCCGTCGAGTATCTTCCGGCGGTGGATCCGGGCACGGTTGAGGTCGATCGATTCTGGCGGTTGAGGCGTGTGCCGCACGAAAATAGCGCCGGGTGTTGACCTGCGCGGTCTTGCTGCGGAGTGGTCGGTGGGGCTGGGAGTCTCGCGGCGTGTTTCTCACGTTGGTTTACATGATCACGAGGCTTGTGCTTGCAGTGGTGACCATCGTTGTGCGACGGGAGGTGTCCAAGGACGCCGAGCTATTGGAGCTGCGTCATGAGAACGCAGTATTGCGCCGTCACGTGAAGCGGGTGCGGTATCAGCCCGCCGACCGGGTGTGGCTGTCTGCGCTGGCCCGTTTGATCCCGCGGCGTGGTTGGGCTCCGGGGTTCGACGTCAGTCCGGACACGTTGTTGCGGTGGCATCGGAGGCTGGTTGCCTGGAGGTGGACCTATGCACGCTGGACAGCTCCAGGTCGGCCATCGAACCCCGGTGTCGGTCGTGCGGTTGGTCGTGGCGATGGCCCGGCAGAACCCAGGGTGGGGGCATCGTCGCATCCAGGGTGAACTGGCCCGGTTGGGCCATAAGATCGCGTATTCAACCGTGTGGGAGATCTTGAAGAAAGCCGGAATCGATCCCGCACCGCAACGCAGTGGCCCGATCTGGAGTGAGTTCCTTTCCGTCCAGGCCCACCGGATCATCGCGTGTGATTTCCTGCACGTTGACACCGTGCTGTTACGCCGACTGTATGTGTTGATCTTCATCGAGCACGGGACCAGGAGGTTGCACATCGCTGGCGTGTCGGCCAATCCGACCGGCTCCTGGGTAGCCCAGCAGGCGCGGAACCTGGCGCTGGATCTTGGCGCACGGATGGACGCGCTCCGGTTCGTGATCCGCGACAGGGACAGCAAGTACACCCTGGCCTTCGATAGCGTCTTCGACGCTGAAGGCGTCCAGGTCCTCACGACGCCGCCGCAGGCACCGAGAGCGAATGCGCTCTGCGAGCGCGTCGTCGGAACGCTACGCCGTGAACTGCTGGACCGGATCTTGATTCTCGGGCCAGGCCATCTGCGGAAGGTCCTGGCCGAGTATGCGATCCATTACAACCAGCATCGGCCTCACCAGAGCCTGGGACAAAGGTCTCCGGACACCGATCCCGCAGCCCCTGCTCCGATCATCGACCTCGGTAGTAAGCGGATCAAGCGAAGACCAGTCCTCGGTGGCCTCATCAACGAATACGAGGCCGCATAGACCAGTCTGCATACCTACAGGTCAACGTACCGATCCTATTTTCATGCGGGACAGGCGTCGTGCGCACAACCCCTGCCGGCGCTCCGGCCTTTCGCGGACGCCGAGCTGCGGACGTCCGCGTGATCGGGGGCGGCGAGTGGGCGCATGGGTGCGGCCGCCACAGCCGTTCGCCACCGAGTGGCGGGTGCGGACATTGCCCGGTGGCCGGGTTTTTCTTACGGTGCGTTCACCGCGTGACGGCCGATGACGGCTCGAAACGCGGGCGGCCCGTCACCCGGGCCGCAAGGACCCCTCATGCTGGAGCGAGCGATGACAGCGCATCGGCACGCATCCTGGTGGTCACCCGCCATCGTCCTGACGATCCTCGTGGCCCTGCTGGCACCCACCCCCACAGCACACGCGGCCACCCTTTACACCGTCCCGCCCGTGTCCGGGAGCCTTACCCGGCACTCCATCTCCGGCGTGTACGTCTCCGGCGTCTCCTCCGGGGGCTACATGGCAGGCCAGCTTCAGGTGGCCTATTCCGGGAGGATCCGGGGCACCGCCGTCTTCGGTGCCGGTCCGTACTACTGCGCCGAGAACAATGTCGACCAGGCGCTTTACGGTTGCATGGACAACACCGACCCGACCTACCTGAGCACCCTGGAGACGGACGCCTCGACCTGGTCGTCGTATGGCTGGATCGACGGGATCGGCCACTTGTCCGGCCGGCCGATCTACGTCTACCACGGTGGAAACGACACCACGGTGAAAGCGTCCGTCAGCGACGACGGCGTGAGCTTCTACCGCCACTTCGGCGCGAATGTAACCTACGACAACGGGTCGGCGGCCGGGCATTCCTGGGTGACCCCATACGGCCCGAACAGTTGCGGCGTGACGCAGTCGCCGTACCTCAACAACTGCGGTACCGACCCCGAACGGGCCCTGCTCGGCAAGCTGTTCGGATCGGTCGCGCCGCCCAACACCGGCCCTCTCACCGGCACGCTCATCAAGTTCGGCCAGGACGCCTACGCGGTCAACGGATTCGCGAACGGCTTGAGCATGGGCAGCGCCGGGTTCGCCTACGTGCCAAGCGCCTGCAACTCCTCGACCTGCCGCCTCATGGTCGCTCTCCACGGCTGTAAGCAGGGTTACGACACCATCGGCACGACGTTCATCGACCAGGCGAACCTCGATCAGTACGCCGACACCAACAACATGATCGTCCTGTATCCGCAGGCCACACCGAGCGGAGTCAACCCCGATGGGTGCTGGGACTGGTGGGGCTACCTCAACGCGACGAACTACCCCATCCACGGCGGCTACCAGGTGGAAACCATCATGAACATGATCAGCACCCTGGGCGGCTGAACCCACCGACCCATCGCCGGACGCGACGGGGCGACAAGCGCAGCAGGTTCTCTTGATCGTGCCCGGCGATTGGGAACGGAACCATTGTCAGGCGTTCGTCCACCTTCGACGTGCTCAGCCAATCAGCTGATCCCAACTCGATCGCCAATACAGATTCGCGTGCCGGGCGCGCACGGTAACGCCTCCGATCAGCACGGAGATCCGGGCGAGTCTGACGCACTCTCATACCGCCGATCGGGCGTCGGCGGTTCGCGTGCGAACACGTCCGGATCTACCGAATAGCGGGCGTTGACCGGCCGACCCAAGTGCGGCCGGGGTGGCGCGAACCTTATGTGGATCTCATAGCCATTTGGCGACGCCGCCGTGGTGGGAGCATGTGCCTTGACGGTGGGCGGAATAGGAGACGGTGCCGTCTTGGCACAGGGCGGTTGCCCCTGCCGGAACTCCGGTATCCCTGCTGGAGCGGGGAACCGATTTGGTCGGTCTAGGCGCTGGCACCTGGCCAAGATCCGGGGTTCGGCCGACGTTCGCATCCTGGTCGTCGTAGTCCTTATCCCAGTTGACTCCGTCGCCATCCGCGTCGTTGTCGAGAGTGTCGGGGACACCATCGCGGTCGCGGTCGCGGTCGCGGTCGCGGTCGCGGTCGCGGGCTGTGGTCTTGGGAACTGGGCTTGGCGTCGCTGGCCGAGCGGTGATGGTGACCGTCGCGGTAGGTGCCGGGGTGACCGTTCGGGTAATGGAGATAGCGGTAGGCCGTTTGGGGGGCCCAGGCTTACCACCGACAATCGCGCCGCACGCGGCCAGAGCCGAGAGGGCGACGGTGATCGTGAGGCAGCCTGCGCCAGTGAAGAATCCAGCCTTGCCGGCCGTGGTGTCTCCTCCTGGGATTTTGGTGCTCACTCGACCGTCCTCAGTTCTTCTTCAAGGTCAGTGTGATCTTGCCGTTGGCGAGCGCATGCTCAGGTGGGATCGATTGACCGGTCACCGTCCAATTGCCCGGCTCGAAGACGAATGCATGGCCATCGGATGGGGCCAGTTCGATCATGTCT
>Ga0193707_1000819_pt1 | contig 11109 bp, 7 predicted proteins | sample U3c2metaG_FD_143043 | JGI IMG/M metagenome (GOLD analysis project Ga0193707, IMG submission 143043) | Soil microbial communities from a riparian zone of the East river system, Colorado, United States - U3c2 | ecosystem: Environmental > Terrestrial > Soil > Riparian zone | place: USA: East River...
AAACGGGTAGCGATTCTCGTCGCCTTCCGGACGGCGGTTGCCGCGCGGCACATTGTCTTTCGGAATGTCGATGCGCAACGAATCCGGGCCGTCATTGCCCTGGGTAAACAATCTCTGATAGGCAATCTGTCCTTCGCGTGAAAGCAGCCAGTTAAGCCCGATCTTGGCTGCATTCGGATGCGGCGCTTTGTTGATCAACGCCACGCCGCCGGATCCTCCGGTGATATACGTGCCCTCCTTCAACTGATCGGGTTTAAACCAACCCACAGGCAGCCCCTGGATTTGCATCAAGTCCAAATCCATGCGCGACACCGGTCCAAATATTGAAAACGCGAACTTCCCGCCTGCCAACCAATCGCCCATTTGACGCGTATCGGTGCTGATCACAATGTCCGTTTCCGTGAGAATCCGTCTGATGAACTCCGGTCCGAGACTCTTGCTGTGATAGAAAAACCGCATGGCGTCACCCGAGCCGCCAAGCGTCGGATCGTAGGCAACGATCTTGCCCTTCCACTTGGGGTTGAGCAGATCCCAATATGATTTGATTTCGGCGGGGTTAACCAGCTTGGTATTGAAGGCGACGACCATCCGATTTTCACCGTTGATGTTGAGTAGATACTGGTTCTCCGGGTCGACGTAATGAAGCTTGCCGCGCCACCACTTCGACGCGTCGGTAACTTCAGGAAGCACGAGCTGTGGTGGAATCGGATCGAGCGCTTTCGCTTTGTAAAACACGTTGTATCCGGTCGTCATGCCGTTGACATAAAGATCGGCGAGATACTTGTCCGCGCGCCGCTCGGCCATCAGACGCTTCGCCACGTCGGCGCCGCGATTGAACACACCTGTGATCTTGATCTCCGGATACTTTTTGTGAAGCTCGCCGAATAACCCTTCGAAATCCGGGCTGCCGTAAAGCGTAAGCTGCCCTTCCTTCTTCGCCGCCGCCAAAGTCTGCTCCCAATCGTTCTTCCAGTCAGCGGCGGCTGCGAATACATTCGCAGCGCTATAAATTCCGATGAAAATAGCCGCTGCTGCAATCAATCGCCACCAATAATTTTTGTGATCCATCATCTTCATCTTCCCCAATACTCCATTACTCCAACCTTAGTACGTCCTTCCACTTCTCGTAGGTTTTCTTCCGCGTCTCCTCTGGAAAATAGCACGTCTTCGCGTACTGGTCTTTCCAATGGTACGGTTGGCAGGCGTCGATGATCGCAACCGAATTGGTAAACTTGCGCGTCGCGCGCGCATCCGGCGCGATGCGCGGGTCGAGGGGCGTGCTCCAGGCCTCGTTGATCACGTTGATCGCCGTCGCCGGATCGCAGCGCGTCGCCAGCGCCCACAACACATCGTCGATGTTCGACGGATCGACGTCTTCGTCGACAATGATGACGAAGCGGCGGTGATAACCGTAGGTCGAGCCGAGCATCGCCATCGCCGCCCGCTTCACGTGACCGCCGTACTTCTGCTTGATCGAAATCACCGTGATGTAGCGCGTCTGATATTCCCAGACGCCTTGCACGTCGGTCACGCCGGCCTTCTCCAGCGCCAACCAAACATTTGCCGCGCTGAGCGCCACCGATTTGCCGGAGATGCCGGGCGGCATGCCGAGGATGATCGGGTCATTGCGATAAAAAACATTTTTGACTTTCACCACCGGTTCGTTGCGCGTGCCCGAAGCGTAATAACCCGTCCATTCGCCGAACGGCCCTTCGGCGCGGCTATCTTCACCCGGCGGCACGATGAAGCCTTCGACCGCCAACTCTGACGTTGCGGGGATAGGCAAGCCCGTGTGCTCGCCGCGAACGAATTTCACCGGCTCGCCGAACAACCAGCCGGCGATTTCCAGCTCCGATATGCCCCAAGCTTCGTACCAGCTCGCGACTTTAGCCAGCACCGGATCCTGGCCGAAGCTGATCACCACCGGACAAGGCTTTCCCTGCGCCCAATATTTTTCCCGGATGAGACGGCCGTGCTTGCCGGGCGAAATCCAGATGCCGAGCGTATTCTTGTCGTGAACGCAGACGCGATAGGTGCCGACGTTGGTCCATTTTTCGTCTGGGTCTTCCATGATGACCATGCAGCCGGTACCGATGTAGCGGCCGCCATCGTGTTCGTGCCAGCGCGGCGTGGGAAACTTGAGCAAATCGACTTTGTCACTGCTGTCGACGTTCTCGGTTACTGCCGCACTCGACACTTCCACGGGCCTGATCGGCTTCTGGCTGCCGAGTTTTTCCTTCCAAGCGCGAATGATGTCGAGGCCGGTGAGCTTCGGATCGAGACCAAAAGCCAACGCCGTCGTCGGCGCCGAACAGACCGGATTGGTCACGACGCGAAATCCTTTGGGGTAATCTTTGATGTTATCGAACAAAACCACTTTGGGATTGGCCGCCCGCGCCGCCACTTCGGTAATCGCGCCGATCTCCAAATCCCAGTCCGCGCCGTCAACTTTGCGCAATTCACCGAGTCTGCTGGCCGCATCGAGGTAGCCACGCAGATCTTTGTACACTAGCGATGAAGTTGTCGGCATCTTATCTCTCCGTTCCGCGCGAGCGTTGCGCTTTCATTTGTTCCCACTCATGCGCAACCGCTCACGATCACGAGTCACGAACACGATTTTAGTTCTTCCCCGCCGTTTTCAGCGCTTCATTGACGACGTCGAGAACCGGTTTCATATCTATCCACTCAGGTTTGCCAGTGTCGAGATATTTGATATCCGGCAGGCGGCGCTGCTCGAACGGGACTTCGTCCTTGGGAATATCGATGCGCAATGAATCGGCGGGACTCTCTGCGTTGGCCTGGCTTTTTTGCAGTGCCATCTGACCGCGGCGCGACAAGAGCCAATTGATGAAAACCTTCGCCGCGTTCGGATGCGGCGCTCGATTGACGAGCGTAAGCGTACCGAATTGCTGCACCAAGCCGCCGCCTTCTTTGAAAACGCGCGGGCCGAAGGTGCTCACGGGCAAGCCTTGCTGCTTTAACACATCAACATCGCAAAAAAAGCAGATCGCATACTTTCCCGTGGCGAGCCAATCAGGACCCTGGCGAAAATCGCGAAACAACGTTATGTCCATCTCGCCGAACAGTTTGCGAATAAACGACGGCCCAAGATCGGGGTGATAATAGAAAAAACGCGTGTTGCCGGCGCCCGGCCCGGCTTCACGAATATCGCGCGCTTCGACCTTGCCTTTCCACTTTGGGTTCAGCAGGTCCCAGTACGAATGAAATTCCTTTTCGTTGACGGCTTTGATGTTGTAATTGACCGCGCCGTAAGTCGCCGAGCCGACGTAGTTGAAAACAAATTGCGATTCCGGATCGGAATATTGATGCGTCTTCAGATACCATTTGGTTTGATCGCTGACCTCAGGCAGAATCAAAGCAGGCTTGATCGGATCGAGCACTTTCGCGAGATAAAAAACCTGATAGTTAGGATTGGCGCCGGAGCTTACGACGTCGGCAAGATATTTTTCGGCGCGCCGCTCGCTCAGAAGGCGTTGCCCGAGCTGGTTGCCGCGCGCCGTGACCGCAGTTACCTTAATTTCGGGAAATTCTTTCTCAAAGTGCGGCAATACCGCTTCATAGCCGCTGATATAAACGGTGACCTGTCCCTCTTTCTTCGCCACCGCGAGCGTGTTTTCCCATTCTTGCTGCCACGGCGACTTCGCCTGCGCGGCAAACCCACAGTCAGCGGCAAAGACGAAGACAAGCCCCAAAGTGATAGCGCTCGTGGCCAACAATCTAAATAGCCTCATCAAGGTATCGTCGATAGAAGATGGAAGGTCGCGAATCGCCATCCTCTATCCTCTATCTTCGATCCTCAGAGGCTGCATCAATTCTTCCCCGCGGCTTTCAGAGCTTCGTTCATGACATCCAAGATCGGTTTCATATCCTGCCACTCCGGCCGGCTGGTGTCTAAATACTTCACGCCGTCGAAGCGTCGTTGGAGCACCGGAACCTCGTCTTTGGGAATATCGATCCGCAAGGAGTCGACGGGATTCTCCGTGGACGACATGATTTTTTGCACGGTGCTCTGACCCTTTCGTGACAGGAGCCAGTTGATGAAAACCTTTGCGGCGTTGGGGTGAGGCGCGCGGTTGACCAAGCCCAGGGTGCCGTACTGGCTTACCAACCCCGCGCCTTCTTTAAAGACGCCAGGGCCAATGGTATCCACGGGCAACCCTTGCTGTTTCGACACATCGGCTTCGCAAAAGAAACAAAGGGCCGCCTTGCCCACAGCGAGCCAGTCGCTACCTTGACGATAGTCGCGAAACAGCGTCACGTCCATCTCTCCATACAATTTCCGAATAAACGTCGGTCCAACGTCCGGCAGGTGGTAAAACAATCGCGCGTTGCCCGAGCCGGGGCCCGACACGCGAATGTCGCGCGAAATGATTTTCCCTTTCCACTTGGGCGCGAGCAGATCCCAGTAGGATTTAAAATCCTTCACGTTGACTAACTTGGTGTTGTAACTGATCGCGCCATAGGTCGCGGTAGCCACGTAGTCGAAAATGTACTGATTCTCAGAGTCGGAGTAATGATGCTTGCCTAGGTACCACTTCGAAGTGTCGTTGATCTCGGGCAACAGCAGCGCCGGCTTGATCGGATCGAAGACCTTGGCGGGAAACAGTTGCTGAAAGGTTGTCACGCCACCTGCGTTGACCACGTCGGCCAAGTACTTTTCTGCGCGCCGCTCGGCGAGCAAACGCTGACCGACCTGCGCGCCGCGGCCGGTGGTCGGGAGTACTTTGATTTCCGGATATTCTTTCTGAAACTCCGGCAGAATCTCTTCGTAACCGCTGATGTAAACTGCGACTTGCCCTTCCTTCTTTGCTGCGGTCAAGGTCTTTTCCCATTCTACCTGCCAGCCTGGCTTGGCTTCGGCGCCATAGGCGTTGCACGGCGCAAGCGCGCCGATTACAGAAACCAGGGTAAGCAAAACTGTCAACGCCGTTTGTAACCGTGAACGATCATTCATCTTCGACCGCCTTAGCTGGCTAATTTTTGTCCGTAATTCCATTCGTAGTCTCGGTCCCGGTACGCCTTCTCGGGCATCAGCGACTCGAGACCTTTGCGCGACAGCTCGGATTCGAATTTCTCGCGAATCATCGGGTCCTCGTCGGTATACTCGATCTGATCACGCGCGCGGTCTTCGACTTTCTCACTGATGCCGCTGAGCCCCCGCGGCGGATGAATCGCCAGATAGCGCGCCGGCGCGCCGCCGACGTTGAAGTGTTGATGAAACCAGCGATTGGGCGGCACGAACAAACTCGCTTCGTGCCACGGGATGATAATTTTCTCGCCCCCCTCCGGCCACATGATCGAGTAGCCTTCTCCGGCAGGGATGACGATCAAGTAGCCCGGACCATGCCGGTGCCCTTTTTTGTAAGTGCGCGCGGGAAAAACCGACATATGCGCCGAGATCGGCGAGCTGGGAAATCCCACCCACACGACGTGGCCGCCGGCGCCGCGCCGCTCAAAATGATCGAGCCTATCCCACGCTCGCATGTCGGCGAAGAAATTGCCGAACCAAATGTTTCGCCCGTCGCGCGCGGTGCCGGGCTCGTTCAGCGTCACGACTTTGGCTTCGGAATAAACCTCGCGCGCTCCCTGGCCGTAAAGCAGACCGTAATCGACCAGCGGATTGTTGAAGAAATAATCCGGATCGGGCAGCACCGACATGGCCAGCGGCAAGTAACTGCAATGCAGCAGCTTGACCGATTGGTCGCCTTGCATGTTGCTCAGCTGGCAATGGTAGTTGCCTGGAATCAGAAACATCGCGTGGCTTTGCCACTCGAAAATCTTCTTCGCGCGATCGCCGGCCCAGATGCTGGCCACGCCGCGGCCTTTTAAGACATAAACAACTTCGTCCACCGCGACACGAAACGACGGCAACGTCTTTCCTGATGGAATCTCCGTCACGTAAGCGCCGGTCACACCTTCCTGACCGGCCAATTGAATGAACGCCGCGTCGCACTCACGCTCCGCCCAATAGCCAAGCTCCACCGTGCGGCAATCTTCGATGTAATAACCGTGATGGATCGGCGCACCGGTCGATTCGATCCAGTATTCATAGGCCGTCTTCTTGTCCCAAAAATTCGCCGTCGATCTAGCCATTTACTTCCTCCGTCTATTCGCTTTAGCGCGAAATTAGCATCCACCGTATTTCTTCTTGTAGGGGCAGGCCCCTGTGCCTGCCCTGAGTCCAATCGAAGGGCCTGCCCTCCGAAAGGGCAACCACGGGGGGTTGCCTCTACTTCCTTTTCCCTTGCGCCAAAGCCTTCTCGACAATGTCTTGGATCGGCGCCATGTCCATATACTCCGGCTTATCCACGAGTATATATTTGACGCCGTCGACGCGTCGCACTTCGCTGCGCACCATGTCCTTTGGGATATCGGTGCGCAGCGACTCTTCAGAATTGTTAGGCGTGTTGGCGACACGCTGAAGCGCCGTCTGACCTTCGCGCGAGAGCAACCAGTTGACGAACAAGCGCGCGGCGTTCGGGTGCGGCGGCTGGCTCGGTAATACTATAGAACCCATGTTACCCGCCGAAATCGCCGTGTGAAATTCATCGACGGGCAGCCCTTGACCTTTCGCCTTCAGAATTTCTGAACAAAAAAAGCAAATGGCAAACTTGCCACTGGCCAACCAGTCGGTCGCCTGGCGGAGTTCTTGAGTCAAGGTGACGTCCATCTCGCCGTACAAACGCCGAATAAACTCCGCGCCCAACTCCGGCGTGTGGTAATACATGCGCAAACCGATTCTTTGGCTGCCGGAAATCTTCGGATCGCGTGAGAGAATTTTTCCTTTCCATTTAGTTCGGAGAAAATCCCAGTAGGAACGAATCTCACCCGCCTCCACCGCTTTGGTATTGTACGAAACATATTCGCCGACGTTGCCGAGATAGAGGAGAATATATCGGTTCTCCGGGTCGACGTATTGGTGTTGGCCGAGCCACCACTTGGACTCATCGGTGACCTCGGGAAGGATCAGCGACGTGCGCACGCTATCCAATATTTTGGCGCGATAGAATACTTCATAGGCCGTCGTCACTCCGCTGATATAAACGTCGACAAGATATTTGCCCGCGCGCCGCTCCGCCATGATGCGCGGCGCGAGCGTATTACCGCGACCGAGGGTCGTAACGACGCTGATCTCGGGATACTTTTTCTGAAACAGCTGCACAACGGTGCCAAGCTCGCCTTCGCCCTGGAAGAGATAGAGCGACAGCGAGCCTTCTTTCTTTGCCGCCTGCACCGTCCGATCCCATTCGGCTTCCCAATTGGGTTTGGATTCGGCGGCGTAAGACGCACTAGTCCAAAAGACAACGACGAGGAGACCTACGGCTCTCGCAAGAAGATTCATAGATCCTCGACCACAGCCATCATTTCTTACCGGCAAAAATCTCATCCATCAACTTGGTCACCGGGGTAATATCCCTAGAATTTACGTCGTCGCCGTCAAAATACTTGACCCCATCGCTGCGCCGTTCCGACGCCGGAATGTGATCCTTCGGCACGTCGATGCGGCGCGAGTTCTTCGCTTCTCCCGGTGTGCTGATAATTCGCTGGAAGGCGCTTTGCCCTTCGCGCGATAGCAGCCAATTGACAAACACCTTGGCAGCGTTGGGATGGGGCGCGCGGTTCATCAACGCAAGTTGGCCGAACGCCACGGAGAGGCTGGCGCCTTCTTTGAAGTGATGCGGGTCGAATTCATCTACAGGCAACCCCTGCATCTTGGCTTTGGCCGTGTAAGAACCTTGCGTCGGCATCGACAATGAAAACTTGCCGACCGCGAGCCAATCCAACGCCTGGCGCAGGTCAGCGGTCAAAGTCACGTCCATTTCCCCGTAAAAACGCCGCAAGAACTCAGGGCCGAGGTCAGCATGATAATAAAGATATTGCATCGATGGTCCGAAACCGCGCACGCGTCTAATGTCGGGAGAGACGATCTTGCCTTTGAGCTTGGGATTCAGAAAATCCCAGAAGGATCTGTAGTCTTTGGGATTGATCAGATTAGTGTTGTAAGCCGGACTCGCGCCGGCCGCCACGTTGCCTTCGTAAACAATAATGTAACGCCCCTCGCGGTCGACGTATTTTTGCTTGCCTTCCCACCATTTCGACGGATCGACGACTTCGGGCAAGATCAGCGCTGACTTGATCGGATCAAGCATCTTGCCGAGATAGAGATTCTGATAGAGCGAAGTGCCGCCACCGCTGTAAACATCGGCGAGATACTTTTCACCGCGCCGCTCGGCGACGATGCGCGGCGCGAGCTGAGTGCCCGAGCCCGTGACACTGGTAACTTTGATTTTCGGGTAGGCCTTCTGAAATACACCCGAATCGATCAACGCGCCGTAGCCCGAGACATAAACCGTCAACTGCCCTTCTTCCTCGGCCGCCCGCACCGTCCGCTCCCATTCGGCTTGCCAGTTAGGTTTGGATTCGGCGGCGTTAGCCGTCGCAACGCAAAAAGCAACCAGAAGGAAGCTTAAAATTATCGCGTGCAGTTTCCCTTTTCTTATCCTTCCCGTCGACGGGGAGAGCCTGTCCTGAGCGTAGTCGAAGGAACAGAGGAAGGGGTGATCTTGATTTTCGACTCGCACCCCCATCTCATTCTTCCCCCGTCGAGGGGGAAGAAGCTCGGAAAGACGCGATGTCAATTTGTGCGCATGTGCATGCACCATCGTTCACTTCACTCATACAACCGATCGATGAACCCGGAATGATCCAACTGCCGCAAAAAATGCAGATCCCACATCGCCAGCGGACTGATTTCGTTCGCGTCCGGCGCTTTCATGCAGCAGAGCCGATACGCGTTGGCGACCGCTTGGTGATCCGGATAAGGTTTCGCCGCCAATTTGGCGACGCTGTTGTAACTCACATTGCGTGCTTCCGGCTCGCGCTTCTTCAAACCGTCGAGAATTTTTTCAGTCTCTTCCTTGCGCGTGCGCGCGAAGTGAATGCCGAGCGCTTGTGCGAGCACTAGCCGCTCGCCGAATCGGTCATACTTGTTGAGCGCGGTCATGGTCGTCGTCAACGTTGGCCCGTTGATCATCGGCAATCTCGGCAGTTGCAACACGGCAAAACCGGCATCCTCGTATCTTTTCGTGTCGCCGGTAACCAAAGTGACGTCACCTTCCCCGGCTTTCATCGCCTCGTATTGGGCTGCGCGAAACTCGCTCGACATTTTGTCGGTAATCTCGATCCATTTGACGTTGCTAAGCTCTAAGCCGGATTCCAGTATGTAGAGCATGTGGTTGCCGCGAATGTGATTGTAACCGCCGCCGTTATCGAGGATGGTCGTATCGATGACCCGCTTGCCGCGGATTTGCGTCAACGACGTAATCGGCTCGCGTGAAACAACCCGATCGCTGACGCCGTTGGTCGGCGATGCCAATGAGACGATCGGCTTGCCGCGCGCCACCAACGCGTACGGCGAGATGTGGTTGCCGGAAATCAAATCGATTTTCCCGCTAAACAATCCTGCCTCTGCCTCGGAAGAGCTATCGCAGTACGTAAAATTGACTTTGATCGCGACTTGCTTCCAAAATCCCGCTTTTTCGAGTATCTCCCAAAGCGGCAAGTGTGTATGCGAGCGGAAAAATGCGTTGATCTCGATCGGTTCGTAATTGGCTGTTGCCATCCGGTTCCTCCGAAACGTTCTGTTAGTGCAGTCTTTTGCCTCGTCGACGATCTTTTGGTTCAAATCGTTCAAGTCGTTCAATCGCTCCGCTCCGTTCAATCCCCTTCCTTCGTCCTCCCCCGTGTCACGGGGGAGGAAAGAGGTGGGGGCTTGAACGTTTTGAACTATTTGAACCGCTATTTTTTCTTTTCTTTACTCACTAATTCTCTAAACAACTTGGTCGGCGGATCGGGATCGAGAAAACCCGTGACGCGATATTTCTGGCCCTCTTCGCGCCTTGCCGGCACCGCAACTTTGTCTTTGGGAATATCGACGCGCATGGAATCGGACGGTTCCTGCACTTTTGTATTCATGACGTTTTGCCAAACCGTTTGCCCGGACTGAGAGAGAAACCAATTGATGAAAACACGCGCCGCGTTCGGATTCGGCGCTTTGTTGATCAAGGCCAAACCGCTATTACCGCTGGTGCTGATTTCATAGCTCGCTTCCTTGAGGTTGGCATGGGGTAATTCGTCCACAGGCAAACCTTGCTGTTTCGCCCGGTCGGTGTCGCCGCAGTCGATGCAGATGGGAAACTTTCCCGACGCCAACCAGTCGCTCGACTGGCGGCGATCCTGCGACACGGTCACGTCCATCTCGACAAAGAGTCGTCTGACGAAATTCGGCCCCAACAAGGCGTTGTGGTAGTAGCGAATCACGCTCGGCGACCCCACGCCGGGCCGTTCGAAAAGCAGGATCTTTCCCTTCCATTTGGAGTTCAGCAGATCCCAGTAGGATTTGAAATCCTTCAAATCAACGAGTTGCGTATTGTAGTGTAGCCCGACGCCGGCGACACTCCCTTCGTACATGAAGACGAACTGCTTTTCGATGTCGGCGTAGAATTGTTCGCCGTTCAACCACTTTGAGCCGTCGACGACCTCCGGAAGGAGCAAAACCGGCTTGATGGGATCAAGCACGCCGGCTTTGTGAAAATCGTAAAACGATCTGCCGCCCAAACCGCCGCTATAGGCGTCTGCCAGAAATTTACCGGCGCGCCGCTCGGCGATGATGCGCGGCATCAGATCGCCGACCCGCCCGCTTACGGTCACGGTTCTAATGAACGGATACTCTTTATTGAAGGCAGCGATGATGTCAGGATGCGTTATCTCTTGTTCCCCCCAGAGTCGCACTTCGCCTTCCCGCTTCGCGTCTTCGAGGACCTTCTCCCATTCGCGCTGCCAATTGGCTTTGGATTCCGCGGCATTGGCAACTCCGATGAGACCGAGCACAAATGTAATGATGATAATGAATTGACCTATCCTCGCAACGCTCCACAGGCTGGACTGACGGCCTCTCCGAGGCCCTTCCCTCTCAAGAGTCGTAATTGTCATTCTGAGGCGAAGCCGAAGAATCTCGTCTTCGCAAGTGGCTAAAAAGTCGAGATGCTTCGCTGCGCCAGACTGTGTAAAAACTCTGATGGTGTTCAG
>Ga0193707_1000820_pt1 | contig 11103 bp, 10 predicted proteins | sample U3c2metaG_FD_143043 | JGI IMG/M metagenome (GOLD analysis project Ga0193707, IMG submission 143043) | Soil microbial communities from a riparian zone of the East river system, Colorado, United States - U3c2 | ecosystem: Environmental > Terrestrial > Soil > Riparian zone | place: USA: East River...
CCGGCCTGGATATTACGAATATGGCGAGGAAGATGTTTGGCGGAAGAACAACCGCGTTGCGGCGCTCGAAATCACGCTAAATGACGAGCATACGTTTACCGAGAACATTCCCGATGAGCGCTTCGAAAGACCGCACCTCATTCGCGTGCGAGATTACACCAAGCCGGTCAATAAGATCAAACTGGCGATCAAAGCTGTGCATCCGGGCACGGAATTTCGGAACACATCCATCTCGCTCCTTGAATTGCGCGCGCCGCTGGCCAAGAAACCTGAAGTTCACGGAGCGCGATGAACAGACGAGCGCTTGGCCTGTGCATGGCGGCGCTGTGGGTTGCCGCCAGTCCCGCACACGCGGGAGCGAACGTTTTGCCCATTTACATCGAAGACAATCACGCTGGCACGTTTTACTGGCTGGCACAAAATATCGATCTCGACCAGCCACACACACTCATCCTTTTCGACGCGCACAGCGACGCGTCAGGCATTTTCGATTCCGATAAAATTCGTGACGCGCTTCGAACCGCAGCGTCTGTCGAGGATCGAGGCACGCTGCTCGAGCGATGGCGAAATCACGGCGCGGTTCAATGTTTCAACTGGATTGAGCCGCTCATGCCTGCGCCGATCGCGAAAGTGATTTGGGTGCCTGCGAAGAAACTTTCCGATAGAGAAATTCGTACGCGCAACGAACAGGCAACATCATTGCTCGACGGCCATCTCGAAGCGGCGCCACGGAAAAGCGGATCGTTACGTGAACTGTATGTTGTGTCGGACCTTCAAACGCTTGAGAAGCAGCTCGCTCCGAACGAGCCGCTGATCGTTACGATCGATCTCGATTATTTCAGCGGACTGCCAGATGCAAAACAACAATTAGCCTTCGCACGGATCTGGAATTTCGTGGTCGAGCGACCAAACCTGCGCGCGATCACGTTCGCGATTTCGCGGCCCTATTTAAGCAGTAACGACGAGGCCCATCGTTTGCTCAAACTGGCGTTAAGTTCTGCGCTCTCGTTGCCTACCGCTCGAATTCAATTCGAGCCGTTCCTAACAGTTGCCAACGATCACTCAAACCTCGCCAAAAAATTGATGGCGAAAGGAGAGAGACCGCCGGAATTCAACATCGCACAGGCACCTCAAGAACTTCGGGCGCGAATCTTGTCCGAGTCGCAACGGATCATGGTCAGCCATGATACTGCGCGCTGGCAGCAAGTGTTGCAAAGTTGGGACGCTGAAGCGTCGCGATTGCATCTTGAAGTTAAAGATCGCCGATCGTCGACAGACAACATCTGGCGCATACCGGCAAACGAGCCTGCCGAGATCGAGCTGGTCGTTGAGCCTTGGACAAGTAAGCCAGAGAAGATCGAATGGTTTGCGCTGACGCCGAAATATTCCCGCTGCAACGTGACCGGCTTATCCAGTGATCAGGTTGGATTTGTTGCCAACGCAGCACCGCGCCCCGCGTGGAATGAAATTGTGATTGGCCACCACGATTCCGTTCTGCCCATCGATAAGATCGACAATTTGTTTGATCGACAATTGCATTGCGGGTCGGTGCGATTGCGGGCCCGCGCGGTTGTGGATGGCAAAATTCGCGAAACACCAATCCTGGAAGTGCGGCGATTTGTCGGCAGCGGTTTCCGCGCGGCGATCACCGAGCAATTCGGTCTGCCGTACCTTTTCGGAAGCGGCGAATTAACACAAGGTTTAGACACAGGACCCGAAACCAATCTCGGCGCGGACTGCGCAAACTTCGTTGTCTACGCGCTGCGCCGGCAGGGGCAGCGGCTCCCGTGGTCGGACCCGAAGCAGTTGCGCGACCACCTTGATCCTGTCGTTCGATCAGCCGCGCCGGGGACGACCACGATTACCGCCGAGGATTTGCAACACGGTTTGATCGTCCACCTCGACACGCATGTTGCCGTGGTAATGGAGGATCGAGATCCTGTCGGCGTTCTCGATGAACAGGATCTAGTCGCGCATCAGCTCGGAGGCAGGCCGGAAATTGTTACTTTGGGAGAATTATTAAAACAGCGCAGCAAGAATCGTTTTGATTTATTGCGTGTTCGGGAAGCAAGCGCTACGGCGACGTTGGTTTTTGGCGGTGACGTGATGCTCGGCCGCACTTGCGCGGCAAAAATCGAGAACGGCATGGATCCGTTCGCCGGCATTGCTTCGGTTTTGCGCGGCGCCTCGTTCGCCGCCGCAAATTTGGAATGCACGATCTCGAACAGTGGTGAGGCCGCGCAACGGTATGCATTCCGCGCGCCCGCACGGTCGCCGCAACTGCTCCGGCGCGCGGGGTTTGATGCCATGGGATTGGCGAACAATCACGCACTGGATTTTGGAAGCGTCGCGTTGCGAGACTGCGCGGCGCGTTTGTCGCGTGAAAATGTCATGGCAGTCGGAGTTGCAACATCAACGGGCAATGCTTACACGCCGCATTTTTTCTCCCTGCCAGGTGGTAATAAAATCGCGCTCCTGGCGATCAGTGATGTTGGCGTAACGGTAGGATCTCAAATCGCGGCAGCATCGGATCGAGTTCCTTTAAACGACGCGATCGCCAGAGCGCGTTCGGGTGCAAACCTGGTGGTTTGTCTCGTTCACTGGGGAATTGAACAGAGCGAGAATATCACTGACGAACAACGCGAACTCGCCCGCTGGCTAATTGACCACGGCGTTGATGCCGTAGTTGGCTCGCATCCGCATCGTGTTCAGCCGCTCGATTTTTATCATGGCCACCCAATCGCGTACTCACTTGGTAATCTTGTGTTCGATGGCGCGCCATCGGTTGCCTCGTGGAATCGCGGCGCCTTGCTCAAGATCGGTGTGAACGAAAATGCTCAACTGTCATCAGCTTGTCTCATGCCGCTTATTCTCGAAGACGGTTTTCCTCGGATTGAGATGACGTCGACGGATCACAAGGCGCCACGCGTTAGGCAGCCATTACTTAGTAACAGCAGATAAGGCGTCGTGCCTTCATGTCTTGTCATCGTGAGCGACATGCGTGAAAATTGACGCTCCGTGGCTCTGCGATTGCCGAAACAAGACTATCGAGACATCGAACGCATCATCGAGTTCGATTTCGTGCGGGCAACAGAAGCGGCGGCGCTGAATTCTTTGCGTTGGCTTGGGCGCGGTGACAAGGAGGCTGCGGACGCGGCAGCGTGCGACGCGATGCGAGGGATGTTCGATCTTATGAACATCTGCGGCGAGGTAGTGATCGGCGAAGGAATAAAGGACAACGCGCCGGGAATTTTCAAAGGCGAGCAACTTGGAACGTGGATGCCCGGCTCGCCGCAGTTCGACATTGCCGTGGATCCGATCGATGGGACGACGAACATCTCGAAGGGTGCGCCGAACTCGATCAGTTGCATCGCCGCGGCCAGTCCCGAGCAAGGCGTAAAGGTGGCGCTGCGCGACATTCCATCCTTTTACATGTCGAAGCTGGCTTACGGCCCTCCCGTAATCGAGTACATGAAGAAGCGCGGCGATTCGCTTCACCTCGATACGCCCATCGCCGAGATGCTGGCGATTGTCGCGCGCGCGGTCGACAAGCGCGTGCAGGACGTCGCAGTGATGATGCTCGACAGACCGCGGCATAAGGAAATCGTGGAACAAATTCGCGCGGCTGGCGCATCATTGCGGATGATCGGCGACGGTGACATCGCTGCGGCCATCGCGCCGTCATTGCCCGAGCCGGATGTCGATCTTTACATGGGCATCGGCGGTTCGCCTGAAGCCGTGCTGGCTGCCGCGGCAATCAAATGTCTCGGTGGCGATATGCAATGCAGAATGTGGCCGCGGGACGATAAGGAGCGAAAGAATCTCGTCGCCGATGGTCACGAAAACGATCTCGACCGCATCTATTCAGCCGACGATCTGGCCAATGGGCAAAACATCATTTTCTGCGCAACGGGAATCAGCGACAGCGCGCTTCTTCCGGGGGTGCGGGCGCGGGGTGGCGTGACCGCAATCACACATTCGATCCTGATGCGGGCCAAGAGCAAGACGGTGCGTTTCATCCGCGCCCGACACGATTTGCACACGAAAACGATCCGACTGCGATCGGATAATCGCGAACACATCATTTGAACCCAGGAGCGACGGTCCGCCACGGGACGGATTCGCTGTGGCGAACTTGGGCAGCCGTCGATTCAAACGCAACGGCTGGGAAGCCGTCGTTACTTGAGGCATGGCCGAATGCCGAATTTCGCGAGCCCTTTGATTGTCTTTTCCATCGGCAGGCCAACAACGTTGGTGAATGAGCCTGTGATATTCGCGATGATCTCCGCGCCCCTTCCCTGCGCTGCGTACGCGCCGGCCTTGTCGAGCGGGTTGTTTTTCGCAAGGTAGTTCTCAATCATCACCTTGTTCAGGCTGCGAAAACGTACACGAGACACATCGCGAAAACTTGCCGAGCGACCGGAGGTCTGGTGATAAATGACTGCCGCCGAGCAAACCTCGTGAGTTCGTCCGCTCAGGCGCTGCAGCATGCGCGCGGCTTCGACGAAATCCGCCGGTTTACCGATGACCCGATGATCCAGCCGGACGAGGGTGTCGGCTGCCAGCACGACCGAATCCGGATTGCATTGTGCAACGGACATTCCCTTCCGGATGGCATTCCAAAGCGTCAGCTCGCGCAACGTCAGCGCGGGATCGAATTTCTCGTCAACGCGTGGCGGCGCGATTTCGAATTGGAATCCAGCTTCGGACAGGAGCGCAGCTCGTCTTGGAGAACTCGACGCCAACAAAAACGAAGGCATGGCCAGCTAAGTGTAGTGGCAGCTTTTCCCGCAAGAGTTTTCTCTACCGACTCGGCGAAACTGAGGGATGGAATGTTTTGCTCAAAACGTCTGGCACCGCGACTTCCTTGAAATCGGCGGGCACTGTAAACTGATTGTCGGGAATCGAATTCAAACTCAAGCCGCTAACCACCGTCGTGATCTCGGTCGGGTGACCAGTGGCGCCACCAATATTCTCAGTCGGCAGGTTGCTGACGATCATGCGCATTCGGATAGGCAGACCGGGGAAATCGCGAAAATCCGGCATCTTGGTGTTGGCCGCATCCCAGAATTCAGATTTGATTGATTGCAGCTGCGCGAGGACAGCAGCACCATTGGGATAACTCGGCGCAATCCAATACGTCGCCTTAAAATCCGGGCCATCACAGGTGTATTGTTCTGTGTCGTACCCATTAATCATTTCCCTGGCGCCGGTGGACGTAAGGCGCGGTTTCGCCGAACCCGCCTTGCTGCCGCCGACAGTGTTCAGCATGTTCGCAATTGCTTTCATTTTGTCAGGCGGAATGCGCACGATTGTCTTTTGGTCATTCAACACATTAAGGAGCTGGCCCGTGCCGCCGTCCAAAAGTGTGGTGAGCTGGGGCGAAACATCGATCCGTGCTTTGTCGCCTTTGACCTTGATGGTCATGTTATTCGCCGTGGGCACTACGGTCGGTGTCGGCTGCGCCTTTTGATTGTGATTCGCAGGCTGCACTGTTGTTGAATAGACGATCGTCAGATCTGCGCGCGCTGAGAAGACCACAAGCGCAGTGATAAAGAGCCAACAGATTGCATTTTTCATATTGAGCGAGTCCCCGAACTGGAGAACGCGGTGCTCTTAGAATGATTCGTGCGTCGCAGCCAATCCGGCTGCTCGAGCGAGCGCGTTAGACTCGCTTCTGAGTCTTCAACAACTTGATGGCGTCACGCAACTCAGCAGCGCGCTCGTAGAGTTCCTTTGCAATCGCAGTTTCCATCTCGCGCTGCATGATCTCTAATTTCGAAAGCGGACGCTTCGCTTTCACTTCCTCGAGCCACTCGTCGAGAAATGCGATCTCCGAACTCTTTGCAGCCAGCTCCGGGAAATTGGATTGCTGCAAGAAATCGCAGATGGCGTCACGACCCTGCTCGATTTCGGCAATCGCTTCCGGAAATTTTCCCTGGCCAAGGAGAATGGACGCCTTAGCACGGGTGTTCATCATTAGGACGTAAGGCCGAAACTGCTGCAGCGCCCATGAAAATTCTTCCCGAGCGCTGTGCTCGGCGACGAAAGTGAACAGATCCAGATTGCGTTGGGTATCGCGCACCACGCCTTCGAAATCGTTAATCTGAAACAGGCTGAGATACCGATGATAATATTGGATGCCTTCCTGTTGCAGCTCGGCGCACTCTTCGGCAGTCACGTCGTAGGTCTCGCCTTTCGCCGCGGCGCGCGCGGCACGCTTTCGATGGTATTCCAGGAGCGACTCACAATTGTGAGGACGCCGACCATCCGGCCGCCCCGTCATCTCCATTTGCAACACCCCGAGATCGACGCGCAGCTGCAATTTTTCCCGGCCATCCAATCCGGTAATCTTGCGCACTTTGACGCTGCCGCTCTCATGCGGCCAATCTTTCAGAATGGTGTTCAGATCCAAACTCATCGTAACCAAAGATCGAATTGCACGTTGCGTTGTCAATAACAGCACAACTTCATCGCGTTTGGCAGAGGAGATGGCTGCCACTACACTGTGCCTCGTGGAAGACGCGATCGACTCGTTTATCCGTTTCCTTGCAGTCGAGCGCGGCCTTTCTGCGAACTATCAGCTCTCCACCGAAAGATCGCTGAGCGAATTCGCGCATTGGTGTGCCGCTTATAAAAAGATCGATAGCCCGCGTGCTGTGACTCTGGCAGCGATCAGCGAATATCTTGGGGAACGCAAACGCGCCGGCCTTTCTGCCTCTTCGATCAAATTGATTGTGGTTGCGTTGAAGATTTTTTTTAGGTTTTTGACTGGGAGAGGATTGGTTCGACGCGATCCTGCTGACGCGTTGGCGCTTCCCCGGATCGAACGGTACCTCCCGGAAACCCTCAACGAATTGCAGGTGGAACAACTTCTCGAAAACATCGACACGAAAGCTCTCCACGGCCTGCGCGATCGTGCCATCATTGAGTTGCTTTATGCCAGTGGCCTCCGCATCTCCGAGCTGGCAACTGCCCGACTCGAGAACTTCAACTTCGAAGAGCGCGTTGTGCGAGTAACCGGAAAAGGCAACAAGACACGTCTTGTGCCGGTCGGGCGAAAAGCTTGCGAAGCCATCGCAGCCTATTTGTCGCTCGAGCGGCCGAAGCTTGTGAAACAGCGCAGTGGCAGTGAAATTTTCCGAGCGAGGCATGAAGTTAACCACGGCACGGATCTGGCAGATTGTGAAAAAACAGGCGAAGCGGGCCGGACTGGAACAAAACGTTTATCCGCACCTGCTCCGGCACAGTTTTGCCACGCATCTGCTCGGAAACGGCGCCGATCTGCGGATCATACAGGAAATGCTCGGGCACGCGGACATTGCCACGACGCAGGTTTACACGCATGTCGACCAACAGCGGCTCAAAGCTGTGCATCGGAAATTTCATCCGCGCGCCTGAGTTTGTTCATGCAGAGCCAGCGACACCAGCTGCGCAATATTCGATTTTCCAATTATTTAGGTTTCGCGCGCGTAACGCCTGCCGCTAGAGTTTCCGTTCCATGAGACGTCTGATCTTTCTAATCATCGCGCTCGCCGTCGCTGCATTCGCTGGGTGGTATTACTGGAAGGTTTCACAAAGAATTTCGAGCGCTCCGGTGAGCGCGTTACTGCCGCGGGAAACTATTCTTCTGGCGCACATGCCGGACTTCAATCGAACGCGCAACGAATGGCATGATTGCGACATCTACAAGCTCTACCGCGAGCCTGCGGTGCAGGATTTTCTAACGAAACCGCTCGGCAACGTTCCGAAAGCTGATGCTGCTTCTCAGACGCTGCGGGACATCGAACAGCTCGACCCGAAGCACGCATTCATCGCTTTGATCTCAGTGCAAAGCAACAATCCAAAATTTGTTGGTGGCTTTCAGTTTCGCGGCAATGAACAAGACGCAGAGCGCATTATCGGCAAATGGCGCTCGGGATTGCTGGAACAAGTTCCAGGCGCGAAACACGAGAAGGTCCAGTATCAGCGTCACGACATCGATGTCGTCGCAACACCTGCTCTCGGTCTCGCGACAACGTACGCTCGTCCCTGGTTTTTCGCCGCGACTGACGTCGCAGATTTGACGGCATTACTTGATCGGGCGGATCACCGCGCAAACAATCCGGACGCCACCCTCGATAGTGACGCAGCGTATCGGGAAGCTGTCTCGCACCGGCCATCCAGTTATGCGGCGTTCTTTTATCTGCAGCCAAAGATGTTTTCCGAACGCCTCGCAGCACTGCGAGCTGCTACTCGCTCGAGTCCGGCTCCCGGCGAGGCCACGATGCTGGAAAAAATGCGATGCATTGCGGGTTCGATGCGTTTTGAGAACGGGAAAATACACGACGCGCTTTTTCTCGGAATGCCGAAGCTGGAGCAGGACGGGACGATTATCCGGTCTTCACTGTCGCTGGGCACGAAAGAGACTTTCTTTTACCTGTCGCTGCTTCTCAACCTGGGCGACAAAGTCGACGCGCTAAACCAGGCTTCAGCGCTTGCGGGCGCCAAAATTTTGCGGTCGTTGAGTGACAGCGGAATTACGGCGGACGATTGGAAAGCTGCGTTCGGCCTTGAACTGGAGTTCCTGGCGGATTGGCCTTCCAGCGCCCATTGGCCATCGCTGCTCCTGACGTTGCCGGTGACCGACATGTCCAAAGCCGGACGCATTGTGGAGGCGTTCACACGCGCGGACGACGACGCAGCATGGACGAATTCAGAAAAGGATGGCGTCCGATATTTCACAAAGCAGTCCGTCGCGAGCCTCGTTGCGGTTACGCCGACGATCGCTGTGTCGAATCGCACTCTTATCGCCGGGTTAAACCCAGTCTCCGTGGAAGAGGCAATAAAACGCAGTGGAGCGAAATCGTCCGAACTCTCCGATTCCGCGACGTACAAGGCTGCTGCCAAGCTGTTGCCCGAGCCGACGAATTTTTTTGCCTACGTCGACATGGCGCTGCTGTACTCGCGGCTTGACGCTTCCCTGCGCCCGATGTTGTTGATGGCTGCGGCTTTTATGCCGGCAGTGGCTGGTTCCGTCGATGCAAGCAAACTGCCGCCGGCGGAGGTGATCACGAAGCACCTGAGCCCTATCGTGTCGTCGCAAAGATACGATCGCGACGGTTACGTAGCCGAATCAGTTGGACCGATCACTTTGGATCAAGCTGCCATCGGCATCGCAGTTCTTAGCGGGTTTGGAACGTCTGCGGGACAAAAAGTCGGCGCAGGTGCCACGGGCTGGGGCGGTCCTTCGGCAGCCTCTCCACAACCACTATCGAGCCCCTCCGCGACCCCATAAGCTAGCGCGGCTGTCGCGCTTGCGAATGGATCGAGCGGTATCCCGCCGGAGCCTCGTGTTACCTTAGCTGCCGCGTCATTTCGGCACTAGTGGTCGCCTTGTTCCCTTGAATAGCCGAAGAAAACTACTGCAATTTTCGTAAAACGTGCTATTCTGCCGCCCCTATGGCTATTCTAAAGAAAAATGCATTCTCCCGTCGTGTTCCTGATCTGGTAACTGAGGAGCTGGTTGCTGTCCTCTCCAGGCGTTCGTCGTTCGAGTTTAAGCAGCTTTTCGACATCGTGCACGAGAATCTGCGGGCTCGGAACGCTGCCAGCGGCGGCGAAGAAATGCTGCGGCTGCGAGCATACGAGAAATTGCAGAACCTCGTGGCGCGTGGTGCGGTCAAGAAAAACGGCAAGAAATACAAGGGTTTGCCGGCGGCCTTGGCCAATGCCATTGCTCAGCAGAATGGCCATCTCGCTGGTGTGAAATAGCCGGGGAGTAAACCCAGATCAGCTTCAGGCCAGGTCCCCGGATGCTGCGCGAATACCTGCCGGTGCTGCTGCAAATCATTGTGGCAATGCTGTTTGCTACTTCCGCCCTCGCTGTCAGCGTCTTGGTAGGTAAAAGGGGGAAACGAACGCGCTCAAAGGACATGGCTTATGAATGCGGGATGATCCCGCAGGGGGAACAGCTGCCGCGATTCAGCGTGAAGTTCTATCTCGTGGCAATGCTGTTCATCCTATTCGACCTCGAGATCGTATTTATGTATCCGTGGGCGGTCGTTTACCGGGATGCCATTAAACACAGCAGCGTCATTTTCTGGAGCATGCTGAGTTTTATTTCGATCCTGATGGTTGGATACGTTTACGCGCTCAAAAAAGGGGCGCTGGATTTCAGAAAGTAATCAGCTTCTCGCCGGCTTCTCGCGAGGCTCGCCGGACTTCTGCCACTCGCGTTAATATTGGGGCGGACAGCATGGCCGCCCGCAAAGCACACAAACACAGTCGCGAACTCTGGATCGGCATCAGCGTGTCGCTGTTCGCCGCGGCCGCGTTCTACTTTTCCACGAAAGCAACGCTGCACGATCTCGATTACACCGCACAGATCGCGACGGCTTTCCTACGCGGCCACCTGGGTCTTCGGCAACAACCGCCCGAATGGCTAAACGAAATGATACCGTATGGCGATCGATATTATTCCGCTTTCCCTTTGGGCGCGGTGCTAAGCATGCTGCCCGTTGCGCTTCTGCAAAAAGTCTCACTGGTCCACAACTTCCCCGGACGCGTCGTGGCGGCATTGGTCGCCTGCGGTTGTGTTTACTTCTTTTTTCAACTCGCGAGAGCATTTGGAGGTGACTATGCCAACCTCCAAACCAAACCACTGATTCGCCGGATCATGCTCGCAGTGTACCCGGTTTTTGGGACGTGGACGTGGTGCAACCTTGGATTCGGCGGTGCGTGGCAAATTGCTCTCGGACTGGCTGTGCTCGGACAAGCAGGCGCGCTGTATTTCAGTTTGGCACGACCCTCACCGTTACTGGCGGGCGCTTTTTTCGCACTGGCTTTTGGCAATCGCACCGAGCTGCTGATCACGCTGCCCATTTACCTTTACTTTTTGTGGCAGGGTTGTAGCCACGGCGCCGTGTCGCCGTGTGTTAGGAACAAACGTCACCAGAGCTACAAGATTTACACTGCAGGCCGCATGATGAAGCAGGAGCTATGGGCCAATCGGCGGATGATCATCCGCTTTATCAGCATACCGGTAGCCCTCGCCTTGCTTACCGCTGCCTATAATTTCGCGCGGTTCCATTCGGTTTTTGATTTTGGATACACGCACATCCC
>Ga0193707_1000821_pt1 | contig 11090 bp, 7 predicted proteins | sample U3c2metaG_FD_143043 | JGI IMG/M metagenome (GOLD analysis project Ga0193707, IMG submission 143043) | Soil microbial communities from a riparian zone of the East river system, Colorado, United States - U3c2 | ecosystem: Environmental > Terrestrial > Soil > Riparian zone | place: USA: East River...
CGTTCTCAAGCCGGCGTATCCTCCGCCGGCTTGAGCACGACGGTGTTGCCGCAGAGCAACGCTGGAAACATTTTCCAGGTCGGGATCGCCATGGGAAAGTTCCACGGTGTAATCAACCCGCATACCCCGATCGGCATGCGCACGGACATGGCGAATTTGTTCGGCAGCTCCGCCGGCGTCGTCTCGCCGAAAAGCCGCCGGCCCTCGCCGGCGACGTAAAACGCGGTGTCGATCCCTTCTTGCACGTCGCCGCGGGTTTCTTTGAGAATTTTGCCCATCTCACGCGTCATGCCGCGAGCAATGTCTTCTTTGTATTTGCGCAACAATTCGCCGACGCGATAGAGCAGCTCGCCGCGTTTCGGCGCCGGCACCAGGCGCCACGTGCTGAACGCTTGCTTCGCGGCTCGCACCGCCGCATCTACGTCCTGAGCCGACGAAGCCGGAAACAAACCGATCAAATCGTCGCGCTTAGCGGGGTTGCGGTTTTCAAACGTCTGTCCCGCTTTAGCAGAAAGCCATTTACCATCGATATGATTTTTGAAGAGCTCAGCCATGGTGACTCTCCTCGCGTTCGGTTTTGATCCTTGCTTCGCCCCAGGCAAGGATAGGATATTTTAAAGGTCCCCAATCGAGAACACAACGCGAACCGGTCTGTAACGGGCGACCGTGACGTTCGTCGGAGGAAATTGCGCTGCGAGATCTATGTTGGCCGGGCCGGCCACGGTCCGTCATTGGCAGCAGACTGAAGGATATCCTTTACAACGAACGCCACCGCTGATATTTAGCGTCGAACATCGGCTCGTGTTCGCTGGAGGGTTTGGATCGTCATGGACATGTTGCATGCTTTAGTTTCCGGTTTTCTCCAGTGCTTCAACTTATCGACCTTCAACCTGATGATGATCGGCATTGCGATCGGCTTCGTGGTCGGAATCCTGCCGGGGCTCGGCGGTCCGACGGCTATGGCTCTAATGCTGCCCTTCGTATTCAAAATGTCGGCCGTTGAAGCCTTTGCATTTCTTCTAGGAATGACCGCGGTCACCGCGACCACCGGAGATATTACCTCCGTGCTTTTCGGAGTTCCCGGCGAACCGACTACGGCATCGACAATTGTCGATGGTCACGCGATGGCGCGCAATGGCGAGGCAGGGAGAGCTCTTGGCGCCGTACTGATGAGTTCCCTGGTAGGAGCCATATTCGGTGCCGTGGCCATTGCGGTCGCCATCCCTATAGTCCGGCCGTTGGTTCTCTCCTTCGGCTCTCCTGAATTTTTCATGCTCTCACTGCTAGGGATTTCCTTCGTCGCTGCCCTCAGCGGCGAGGATGTGCTTAAAGGCATGGTCTCCGGCGGTATAGGCTTGATGTTCGCTACCATCGGGTTGGATCCGATATCCGGCATACAGCGCTACACCTTTGGTCAGCTATTTCTGTGGGACGGCATCGGACTCGTCCCCATTACAATTGGCTTCTACGCCATTCCCGAAACTATCGAGCTGGCGGTGTTAGGAACCAGCATCGCGACGCAAGAAGTTCAAGCCCTCGGCGGTGTCATGGAGGGCGTCAAGGATACCTTTCGTCATTGGTGGTTGGTCATCCGCTGCAGCGCCCTCGGCACATTCATGGCCATCATTCCTGGAATGGGAGCGGCCACCACCCAGTGGCTCGCTTACGCTCACGCGGTTCAGAGCTTGGAAGATAAATCCCGCGCCGGCAAAGGCGCCGTCGAGGGCGTATTAGGCCCCGGCGCGGCGAACAATTCCACATTGGGCGGAAGTTTGATCACGACCATCGCTTTCGGTGTCCCCGCCAGCGTCATCATGGCAATTTTGCTCGGCGCGTTCATCATCCAGGGAATTGTTCCGGGCCCCGACATGTTGCTGCCGCCGCCGAAAGGCCATTTGGATCTGACTTTTTCTTTCGTCTGGGTCATTATTATTTCGAACATAATCACCGTGGCGATCTGCTTTCTCTTCTTGGAGCCGCTGGCGAAGATAACTCAAGTCCGTGGCGCCATTATTATTCCCATCATTCTGGTGTTGATCTACCTGGGCGCCTTTGCCGAGAAGAACGCTTTTGAAGACATGCTAATTGTACTCTTGTTTGGCGGTCTCGGTTGGATCATGGAGAAATTGGAGTGGCCGCGCCCGCCAGTGTTGCTGGGGCTCGTCCTCGGACCGCTGGCTGAAAACAGGCTGTTCCTATCCACCGACAATTACGGCGCTGCGTGGCTTCGACGTCCCGGCGTGCTGATTATTTTCGCGGTCACCCTATTCGGTATCTTTTATCCAATGATTAAAAATAGACGGGAGGAAAAGGAGAAGCTGGCTTCTCGAACCCAAGATCAGGCACCTATTGAACCCCCTCACCGTGGCGGACTGCGCTTCAGCAACAAAGCGCTCTTCAGCCTCGTTGTCGCCATTATACTTGCGCTCGCGCTATTCCAGAGCCGAAACTTTGGTTATCGCGCCGGCCTCTTTCCCTGGGTCATTGGAATTCCAACCCTGCTGTTGTGTCTTGCTCAGCTCGGCAGGGATCTCTGGGGAAAAGAAAAACCGAAAGGCGCTCTTGCAGCCTGGGAAGTTGCGGCTGACGTCGCACCCGAAGTGGTGCGTAAAAGAACCATCAACATTCTATTGTGGACGGTTGGTTTCTTTATTTCCATCTGGCTATTGGGCTTCTCCTATTCAATTCCGGTCTCGATGATCTTGTATTTGAGATTGGCCGGCAAAGAGAAATGGCCGATGACGATTATCATCACCTTCTTTACCTGGCTGTTTATTTACGGATTGTTCGAACGAGTTTTGAGTATCCCATTCCCAGACGGACTGCTCGTTTCGCTAATCAAAGGTCCTAGCTGATTTTCCCTAGTGCACGCCAGACTCTCTCGGGCGTGAGCGGCAGGTCATACATTCTCAACCCCGTCGCGCGGCAAACCGCGTTGCCGATCGCGGCCGCAACCGGCAATAATCCGCCTTCTCCGGTACCCTTGGCGCCGAAAGGTCCGGGACCGTTCTCGCTCTCGACCAAAATCGTATCAAAATCTTTTGGTAGGTGCTGAAAGCTCGGCACCCGATAGTCGACCAGATTGGGATTCAGCAACTGGCCATCTTTGTAAATCATTTCTTCGAGCAGGCTATGGCCGATGGCGTTCATCACGCCGCCCTCATCCTGGCCCTCGCAGAGCACCGGGTGAATCGCTTTGCCAACATCAGCCAGGGAAACATACTTGAGCAACTTGATTTCACCGGTCTCTCGATCGACCTCTACTTCAGCACCACCCCAGCTGATCTCCCAAAAATTCGTGGGCGAACCAAGCGCAGCCTTCCGGCTTTTGATCGATTGATAAGCACCGTGCCCGATTATCTCGCCCGATCTCGACAAAAAAACTTTGTGCATCAGTTCGGTAAAAGAAAGTGTCTGATCCTTGCCGCCGGCGATTTTGCCGCCCGCGAGCCGCAACCGTTCGGGTTTGGTTTTGAGGATCTTCGCCGCATGGCGTAATAGTTGATGTTTCAAGTCCTGAGCCGCACGCTGCACCGACAGGCCCATCACGACCGTTGAGCTGCTGGCATTGGTATTGACATCGTACGGCGTCACATCCGTATCAAGCTGCGCGACCGTCACGGCGTCGTAGGGAATACCCAACTCCTCAGCGACAACCTGGCTAAGCGCCGTGCGCGCTCCCTGACCGACTTCGACGGTGCCGGTAAGCAAAACCACACTGCCGTCGGCATTCATTTTTACCGCGGCGGATGAAACCTTGTAGGTACCACCGCCGTCCTTCATGCACACCGCGAGCCCCTTGCCAACCGCCTTGCCGGGGCTTGCTGTCTTACTCTTTGCATTCCAGCCGATTTCTTCGGCGGCTTGTAACAAACCGGCCTTGAGATCGCAATCCACCGGTGTGTCACCGGGGGTGTAAAGCTCGCCCTTTTTGAGCAGATTTTTGAGCCGAAACTCCAAAGGATCGAGGCCGAGCTTCTCGGCAATGATATCCATTTGCGATTCGTAGGCCCATGTCACTTGCAGCGTGCCGAAGCCGCGGTAGGCACCCGCGGGCACCGTGTTGGTGTAGACCGTGTAGGCGTCGGTCTTCATATGTGGCAAACGGTACGGGCCGAAACAGCGGTAGCCGGCCTTCTGCGTCACCCGCGGTCCCGCGTCGGCATAGGCGCCGGTTTCCATGTGAATCAAACACTGGCGCGCTAGCAGTTTGCCGTCTTTCGTCACTCCGGTCTTGATCTTCACCCGCGCCGGATGGCGCGTCACAGTTCTAAAACTTTCTTCAATGGTGTGAGCCAGACGCACCGGCCGCTTTGCTTTCCACGACAGAGCTGCGGCCAGCGGTTCGGTCTTCACCGCCAGCTTGCCGCCGTAACCGCCACCGACGTAAGGCACGATGATGCGAACCTTGTTGAGCGGCGTGCGGAAGATCTCGGCGAGATGGTCGCGCAGAGTGAAAGGCTCCTGGGTCGCGGCCCAAAGCGTAATGTGATCGCCTTCGACGTGCGCCACGGTCGCGTGCGGTTCCATCGAAAAATGCTGCACCCGCGGAAAGGTGAAAGTGTCTTCGAAAACATGATCGGCTTTTTTGAACCCCGCTTCGACGTCGCCTTTGGCGTAGCTAAACCGGTAGCAAAGATTCGTGCCGGAAAATTCCTTGGGCGGTTCGTAGCGTTGCCCCATCAATTCACCGCCGCTGGCCGAGGCATCGTGCACCAGCGGCGCCCCCGGCGCCAGCGCCTCGTCTATCGTGGTCACCATGGGCAACTCTTCATAGTCGACATCGATCAGGGTCAACGCCTCTTCTGCGGTCGCCTCATCGACGGCAGCGACCGCAGCGACCGGATCTCCGGCATAGCGAGCCTTGTCGACCGCGACGATGGTCTGATCTTTGTAGGCCGCGCCGAACATCGCCAACCCTCGCTGGTCGTCGCGCGTGATCACCGCGAACACGCCCGGCAATTTTTCCGCCTTGCTCGCGTCGACTCGGATTAATCGCGCGTGGGCGTACGGGCTGCGCAGGATTTTGCCATAAGCCATTCCCTGCAGCTTCACATCGACGGTATAAACCGCCTTGCCAGTGACTTTATCTTCCCCATCGGAGCGCGCTTCCGCGTGTCCGACAACATGATACGTGTGTCCCATCTTCATCCCTCAACCTCGGTCGCCGTAGTTTCGCCGAATCCAGTCAATCGCCTGCTCGCGGTCTTTCAACTCGCCGCCGAGCTGATGATCCTCCACTTGCCGCAGAATTTTCGCGAAGATCGGTCCGGGGGTGAATCCCAAGGCGATCAAATCGTCGCCGCGCACCAGCGGCGGGGGCCGAATTTCCCCTTCATTCAGTTCTGCCAAGCGGGATTTGCAAAACTGATAGTATTGCAAATCGCCGTTGGACGCCAAAGCATCGATGCGCGTCAGCTCCAAAAGCTCGTCGATGCCCTCTTCGCGCAGGAAACGCTTGAGCGTGCTCAAGCGCATTTGCGGCGCCTGGACATGGCGCAAATGATTGCGCACCAAGTAAGCAACTCGTTCCCACGCGCCGCGGCCGCGTTTGAGACGTTTGAGAATTTCCTCGGCCATGGCCGCGCCCTTCTCGGTATGGCCGTAGAAAGTGATGCGCTCCGCCACTTGTCGGAAACAGACCGGTTTCGCGACGTCGTGCAACAAGCACCCATATGCCAGCGTTTCCGAAGGCGCCTCCAGGTGGCTGAGAAGAAGCAACGTATGGTTGAACACATCGCCTTCAGGATGGTAGTCCGGGCTTTGCAGTGTTCCCTTCAGAGCGACGATTTCCGGCAGCAAAACCTGCAGTAATCCGCTCGCATCCAGAAGTTCGAAGCCGCGCCGCGCTCCGCCATCGGTCAAGATGCGCGTCACTTCGTCGCCGATGCGCTCCCAGGCGATCTGCGTAACCGTGCCGGCCAGCTTTTGAATCGCGGCAAACGTCGCAGCTTCGATTGCGAAATTGAGACTGGCGGCAAACCGGACGGCGCGAATCAGGCGCAGCCGGTCTTCCTCGAATCGTTCCTCCGCGTTGCCTATGGCGCGAACAATACGCCGTTCGAGATCTTTGCGACCCTCGACCAAGTCGATGAGGCGATCGTCGATGGGATCGTAAACCATGCCGTTGATCGTAAAATCTCGGCGGCGGATATCCTCTTCAAGACTGCCGTAACGCACGTGACTCGGATGGCGCCCGTCCAAATAGGGCCCGTCGTGGCGATAGCTCGCGACCTCAAACCGGTGTCCGTCGAGCAGCACCAAGATCACGCCGAACTGCGCGCCGACCGGAATCGTGTCGGGAAAGATTCTCTGGACGTCTTCCGGCCTGGCATTGGTCGTGACGTCATAGTCCTGCGGCGCGTTTTTGAGCAGCATATCGCGTACGCAACCGCCGGCAAAAAAGGCCTCATAGCCTGCGGCACGCAGACGTCTAACGATGGAAATAGCTCTATCCTGTGCAGACACAAGAGTGCTCACACCTGAGATGATGTTCGAATGTCGTTGAGAAGTCGAACAGAGCCGCGAATCAGAGCGGATAGGTCGTACTCGCTGAGGGAATCAATTCCCGCACCTTGCCTTGCAGTTCTTGGAAAGTAAAAGGCTTGACCAGGTAACCGTTGCATCCAGCTTCGATACAGCTCTTGAGATCGGAGTCGCGGAACAGCGCCGTGGCAGCCAAAATCGGAATGTCCTTGGTTTCGGAATTTGCTCGAAGTTCCCGCGCCGCCTCCCAGCCGTCCATGCCAGGCATCATAATATCCATGATAATCAGCTCCGGCTTTTCGCTGAGCGCCTTTTCGACGCCTTCTTTGCCGCGCCGAGCGGCGATCGGCATGAAACCCATTAGCTCGATTTGCCAAGTGAGCAATTCACGCATATCCGCGTGGTCTTCAATGATCAGAACTTTCTTCATCGGTTCCTGTTCGGGTGAATCTTGCAAGCGGCCCGTGGCGACCAAGGAGCATAAACTATGCCGCAGCAGGTCGGCGACTGTCAAGCAGTTCGTGGCCGGTAGGCGCGTTTACGGCTCGATTCAGGAAAGGTGACTGGCAAAATCTTTCGCAATTGCGAACCGACTGCCGATCGCCCTTTCTTGCCGCTGCTATTTTTCACCAATTTTCTTTAAGTTTCCGACCATTACCGTTATAAGCCGTTCCGGCTGCAAATATTGCTTGGCGGCTCGCTGGACGTCGTCGCCAGTCACTTTGCGAATAAGGTCGGCGTAGCGGTCCGGATAATCGAGGCCGAGCTTAAAATATTCCACCTGTGTGAGAAAACCCGCCACCTTGCGGTTGGTATCAAACCGCAACGGGAAGCTGCCGATCAAATAATCTTTGGCGTCGTTTAATTCCTGCTCCATCACCGGCTGTTCGCGCATGCGGCGCATCTCTTCGGTGGCAATGCGAATCGCTTCCAAGGCGGTCTCGTTCTTAGTTTGCATGATGAATTCGAAAGCGCCGTGGCTTTTTTCCGCCGCGAAGTAACTGTAAACCGAATACGCCAAACCTCGTTCGTTGCGGATCGAATCCATGGCACGAGACGAAAAACCGCCGCCGCCCAAAACATAATTCATCACTTGGATGGCATAGTAATCGGGGTTGCCGCGCGCGACGCCGTTATGCCCGAGAACGATATTCGCCTGGGTTAGATCCTTGTTGATGCGCAAAACTTTCGACTCGCCCACTTTGGCCGGCACCAGCGCCTGACCACTCGGTTCGCCCTTGGCCCAGGTTCGGAACGCGCCATTCAGCACCTTAGTGATTTCCTGCTCCGACACATCGCCGACTACGGCGATGATCGATCGGTTCGGCCGGTAATTGCGCGCGAAAAAATCGCGCAGGCCTTTTTGCTGCAGCGCTTTGACCGACGCTTCGCTGCCTTCAACGGGTCGGCCGTAAGGGCTGTCGGGAAACAAAGCGGCCGCGAACGCCTTTGCCGCCACTGTGCCGGGTTCTTCTTCCGCTGCCCGGATGGAAGCGATGATCGCCTGCTTTTGCCGATCGATCTCCGCCTGAGGAAAAGTCGACTGGTTCAGGATGTCGGCCAAGAGATCGAGTCCCGTGGCGAGATCTTTTTTGAGCACTGTCATGCTCACGCTGGCCGTGTCCTGACTGCACCCGGTCTCCAAGCTGGCACCAATGAAATCGAGCGTGTCGCTGATTTGCACCGCCGTGCGCTGCTTGGTGCCATAGATCAGCAGCTTCGAAGTCAAATTGGCCAAGCCCGCTTGATCGGCCGGCTCGTAACGCGATCCAGCGTCGATCAATAATTCTATCGACACCATCGGCAGCGCACGCTGCTCCGAGGTCAATAGAACCATGCCGTTGTTGAGCACCGTTCGTTTAGGTGTCATTCCCGCCTCAGCAGAAACCGGGCCGCGCACGAGCGCCAAAACAACCCATAAGCCTAGACAAACTCGCTTCATTGGGCCTTGGTCGGAATCAATGTTCCGACGGTCCGCGTGTCCGTCTTAAGATACTGGCGCGCGACACGGCGAATATCGTCGCGCGTCACTTTTCTAATGCCGTCGAGATAGCCTTCCATCTGCTTCCAACCGCCGGCGGCTTCGTAGGAGCCGACCTTCATCGCCTGTCCGAAAATCGAATCCTGGGCAAAAACGAAAGCCGCTTCGATCTGGTTTTTGGCTTTCTGCAATTCACGATCGCTGATCAACTCGGTTTTTACTTTCTCCACCAAGCGGTCGATCTCGCGCTCGAGATTCGTCGGCTCGACGCCGGGAAGAAGCTGCGCCGTGATCGAAAAACCCATCGGATCGATCACCACGCCGCTGTAGTCGGCATCGACGTTGCGCACCAGGCGCTTTTGATAAACCAGCTCATGATAAAGCCGCGAGCTCCGCCCGCCTGCCAGCACCACCGACAGCAGATCGAGCGCGAAGCTGTCCGGACTCTTGAGATTCGGCGTATGATAAAACAGCAGCGTAAACGGCAGCTCGGCTTCCTTTTTAAAAATCACCCGGCGTTCACCGCGTTGCTCCGGTTCCTGTGTGACCACTTTAGGCGGCTCGGCGCCGCGTGGGATCTTGCCAAATGCCGCGCGAATTTTCGCCAGGATGTCGTCGCTGGAAAAATCGCCGGAGACGACGATAAAGGCGTTGTTTGGCTCATAGTAGAGCTTATAAAAGTCGACCAAATCCTGGCGCGTGAGATTTTGGATATCTTCCATCCAGCCGACCACGGGACGGCGATACGGATGAATCATGAAAGCCACCGCGCTGGCCACTTCGCTGAGCGCCGCCGCCGGATTGTCGTCGGTGCGCAGCCGGCGTTCTTCTTGAATGACTTTCTTTTCCGCCTCGAAGTAAGTTTCACCTAGCAAGGCGTTGGCCATCCGATCGGCTTCGAGTTCGAGTTCGATGCCGATTTTTTCCCGGCTCATGGTCGCAAAGTAAACGGTCACGTCCGACGAAGTGAATGCATTCGAGCGACCGCCGTTTTTAGCAATGATGCGCGAGTACTCCTCTGGTCCGGTCGTCGGCGTCCCTTTGAACATCATGTGCTCGAGAAAATGTGCCAGACCGCTCTTGCCGTCTTTTTCATTGCGTCCGCCGACGCGATACCAGACTTGAAAAGTGACCGCCGGACTCTTGTGGTCTTCCAACAGCAGGACCTTGAGGCCGTTGTCGAGAACGAGCTCTTGAACCTGAGCGGCGTATGCAGTGGGTCGATGGATAGCCAATAGCAGAATTGTAACAAGCAGAACCCGGCGATGCCACATGATGTTTCAAGTTAATGAATGAGACCTTAAAGTCAAGCTAAGCACGCGCGTCCGCGCGCGGGCGCCGCGCCAAAAAGATCAGCAGCGCGGAGAGCAGATAACTCAGCAAAAAGATCGTGAAGACAGGTCGATAACTGCCGGCATAATCAAAAACGATTCCAGCCAAGAGCGCGCCAAGACCGAGCCCGCCTTTGTGAAAAGGATCGAGCACGCTGCTGATGGCGCCGAAAGAACCGCGCCCGAAGTAGCGCGCAATTAAAATTTGCATAAGCACGCCAGCGCCGCGCGCGTTTAAACCGAAGAGCAAAGCAAATGAATAAGCGGCGCCGGCCGTGCTCACTTGCATCAGCAACGCCACCGATGCGGCGGAAACGATCATCGTCGCGACGCTCAAGCGGCGCGGATGAAGGCGTTCGGCGAGCGCGCCCCAGAGCCCATTGCCGAATGCGCCGGAGAGCGCCATCAGGCTCACCGCTCCGGCGGCAATCGTTGGAGCAATCCTAGCATCGGTGAAATAGGCGGCGCTATGAAATGCCACGCCGCCAGTGCCGATGGCGGCGAGAAACGCGCTGCTCACGAGCAGCCAGAGCGTCGGGTTGCGCACCGCCTCAGCACGACTCCAGCTTTGCTCGGCAACACTCCCGGAGTTGTGTAGGTCCATCGATTCGGTCGGCCGACGCGGCGGCACGGCAAGTCCGTCGGGATACAGGCCCAGATCTTCCGGCTGGCGTCGAAGAAAAATGAGCCCGGGAATAACGACAAACACCCACAAAGCAACGCCCAAAGCCAAGAACGCGCTACGCCAGCCGTAGCGCAGAACGAAAAATTGATAAACCAGCGAGAGGACTGCCGATCCAAGCGGCGTCGACATGGCGACCAAGCCCATCACGCGCGGCCGTTTTAGATAAAACCAATTGGCCGCGGTGGTAAATGCGATCATACCGCACAAGAGGAACTCGGTCAGCGCTCGCGCCGGCACGAAAGTCGCGTAAAACTGCCAGGGCTCCGTGCTGAGACTCACGCCAAAAGCGAGCAGGCCAACCAAGGCACCGCCTGCCGGCAAGAGAAGACGCGGCCCTAAGCGGTCGGCGATCGGCCCAAACAGTGGCGACAAAAGACCGCCGAGACAGGCTCCGAGCGTAATCGCCGCCGCCGTCAACGTCCGGCTCCAACCCAAGTCTTCGCTGATCGGCTTGAGCACCACCGCCATGGTGATATTGCTGACGCCGGCGGCTAAAAAACCCGCCACCATTGTGATCGCGACGATCAGCCATCCGTAAAAGAACGGCAGGATCACGCATCGCCCTTCGACCGCGGACAATTTACGGATGCCGGTTCTATCATCGAGG
>Ga0193707_1000822_pt1 | contig 11087 bp, 10 predicted proteins | sample U3c2metaG_FD_143043 | JGI IMG/M metagenome (GOLD analysis project Ga0193707, IMG submission 143043) | Soil microbial communities from a riparian zone of the East river system, Colorado, United States - U3c2 | ecosystem: Environmental > Terrestrial > Soil > Riparian zone | place: USA: East River...
AAATTCGTCCAGGTCAGGCGAATCAGCTCAAAATGATGAGTCGCGTGGCGCCTGGATTTATTTTGAAACAAATGAGCCGATCGGTCGATCGTATGCTCAGAACACAGAATTAATTCGAAGTATTGCAATCAAATGTGCTTCATAGAGCAGGGACCGCCCTATGAAGCAAGTACCTTGACCCCGAAAGTGGATGAGTATAGCTGGCGTTCGGCTTCGTAGCGGCGGGTTTCGTAATGGACAGAGATGCGATTCGTTTCGAGCACAATTCCCACCCTGGCAAACTGAAAGTGGCCAACCTGGCTGCGCTCAAAAAGTTTCTTTACGGAAAGAGTAGGCCCGTAGGACGCAACGTCTCCTCGATCCTTTTGGAGTCGAGAAGAATTTCGGGAGCCGTGGCATCTCGATCTATCGCACGATGGAAACTCACCGGTGCCTCCACGCGGTCGAATCCACCGTCGCGAAGCGCCTCACTACGAGTTCAAGCCTCGGGGCGTCTACGTTACCGTCGTGCCGCCCCCGCTGACAAACACGCCGGTGCTGGCCACAAGCTTGGGTTCGACCCGCGGACCATGCCGATGAAGCCTATGAGCGTGGAGCAGTGCGTATCCGAGGGCCTTAACGCGGTGCGGGAAAACCGGTCCAGGATCGTTCCGGGCCGGATGAACCGCATCATGAACGCGTTTGTGCCAGCTTTCGTGAAACGGACGTTTACAGCGAAGATGTTGGGTAAAGCGCTTGCGAAAAAGGAAGCCGCAAACGCGAGGGCCCAGGGCGCGTGGTCGCCCAGGCTGTGCAGCAGCGGTTTCTGATTTCATACCGATAAGTAAATAAATCATTTGACAGGTTTTTGTCCATGGTCGAATTTTATACTAATCGATACATAATTAAAAGAAATAGGAGAAAAAAATGACTAGGAAACTGGAAGGAAAGATTGCACTTATTACGGGCGGCTCGCGCGGCATTGGTGCTGCAATCGCCAAGCGTCTGGCCGCGGACGGAGCGAAGGTGGCCATCACCTACTCGAAAGGGGCCGACGCGGCCGCGTCGGTGGTCAACGAGATTGAACGCGACGGCGGGAAAGCGATCGCGATTCAGGCGGACGCCACTGATGCCGACGCCGGCAAAGCCGCGGTCGAAAAGACCGTGGCGACGTTCGGCCACCTCGACATTCTCGTAAACAATGCTGGCACCGCCATTCCGAAAACGTTCGAGGAGACCACGCTGGAAGAGATGGATCGCGTGCTCGACATTAACGTCCGTGGCGTGTTCATCGCGACACAGGCGGCGCTAAAGCACATGAAGAGCGGCGGTCGCGTTATCATGATTGGCTCGTCCGTAGGCGAGCGTGTCCTGGTGCCCGGCCTTGTCGCCTACTCGGCCACAAAGGGCGCCGTAAAGCTATTTACTCAGGCGCTCTCCAGAGAAGTCGCGAACCGGAACATCACGGTCAACAATGTGCAGCCAGGTCCGATCGACACGGAGTTAAACCCCGCCGCAAGCGAGTGGGCGGTACCGCAGAAGGCCGCTACATCGCTCGCCCGCTACGGGCACGTTGATGAGGTCGCTGCACTGGTGGCGTTTGTTGCCGGTCCGGAGTCTTCCTACATCACCGGGGCGAACCTTACCGTGGATGGCGGAATGAATGCTTGAATCAAAGGAGAAATGATATGCGTGCAATGAGAGCGGAAACATTTAGTGGTTATCAGGGGCTGAAGCTCATCGAACTTCCAAAACCGGCGGTTACGAAGGGGAAAGTGATGGTGCGAATCACCGCGGCCGGCGTCACGCCGCTGGACTATACGATTCTCTCCGGCAAATTTCACGGCTCGAAAGCGCCGTTAGTCCTGGGCAACGAAGGAGCGGGCGTGGTGGAGCAGGGAGGCGGAACGGACTTTCCCGTCGGCTCGCGCGTGATGTTCTTCGGCACCTATGGCGCTTTTGAGGATGGAACCTATAGTGAGTGGGTTGCCGTACGGAAAGAAGACCTTTGCCTGATTCCTGACAATGTCGACGACGTGAGTGCCGCAGGTATTCCGGTCGCGTATCTCACCGCGCAGGTGGCTCTTACTCTCGCTGGTTTTCGGGCAGGAAAAACTGTTCTGGCACCGGCGATCGGAGGATCGATCGGCAATGCGGTGACGCAATTGGCGCGCGCCATGGGCGCAAAACACGCCATCTCAAGCACGACCAATCATGCGAAAGCCGAGCAGGCGAAGGCGCTCGGATTCAATGAAGTCATCGATACGTCCTTGGAGAAGTTGGGTGACGGCGTCCGTCGCATTACGAGCGGTTACGGCGCGGACATTGTTATCGACGGGATCGGTGGTGAAGTCTTGAGCGAGGCCCTTGGAGTACTCGCGTTGGGAGGAAGCCTCACAACACTGGGGTATTCCGCAAGCCGCAAGGCAACCATTGATGTGATAAATCTCATCGTACCACAGGCCAGCATCCGTGGTCTCAACATGTTCGCGCAGCCGAAGGCGAGCATCAGGGCCGCCTGGAAGGTTATTGTCTCCCTACTTAAATCCGGCGCGATCAAGCCGATCGTGGCTAAGACGTTTCCGTTGGTAGAAGCGGTTGATGCCCTTCGTTACTTAGTTGAGGGCCGTCCCTTCGGCAGAGTCGTCCTAACAATCTGAGGATTTCCAAAAGGAAAACGAAACATGAAAGAGAAACGGATTAAGAATCCAGGTCCCGATCACCCGATTCCGATCCAGCCTAATCGTGCTCGCGTCATAGTATCGGTCGCGGGCCATGTGGTTGCCGATTCCCGTAACGCCTTGACGCTTCGCGAAGCGACGTATCCGCCTGTTCAGTACATTCCCCGGGAAGATGTCGATCTTTCCCAGTTGAAACGGACCGATCACGTCACCTACTGCCCATATAAAGGCGATTGCAATTACTACAGTGTTCCCGCTGGAGGAAAAAAGTCCGTCAATGCCGTGTGGACGTACGAGAACCCGTATCCTGCTGTTGCGCAGATCAAAGAACATGTCGCGTTCTATCCGGACCGGGTCGATAAGATAGCAGAACAACCTCCAACTTCGGACAAACCGAACCCACTAGCGAGCTAACTAAAGGAGGTACCATGATGGCTGGTCTTACTAACAAAACGGCGCTTGTTACGGGAGCCTCTCGCGGAATCGGTCGGGCTACCGCATCCGCGCTTGCTGAGGCCGGTGCGCGTCTCCTGGTACATTACGGCCGCTCCAGGCAGGAAGCAGAATCTCTCGTGGCTGGCATCCGCTCAAAAGGGGGACGCGCGGATGCGATCAGGGCCGACTTGGGAACTTCAGACGGAGCGACATTGCTCGCCAAGGAAGTTCGCTCGATCGTCGGTGAGCGATTGGATGTGCTTGTGCTCAACGCCGGGATCAGCAAGGCGGCGACGATCAAAGGTCATAGTGTGGAGGACTTTGACAATCTTTTTGCAACAAATGTCCGAAGTCCGTTTTTCCTGGTGCAGCAGGTCCTCCCCCTCCTCGGTGAAGGCTCGAACATCATTGTGATCTCTTCGATCGGGGCACGCGCCGTAGTTGGGAAGCCCGGTTTGGACAACCCTTCGATCCTTGCCTACGCCGCGACCAAGGGAGCCTTAGAGACTCTTGTTAAGAACTGGGCTGCGATTCTTGGGCCGCAGGGTATCCGCGTAAACGCGGTCGCGCCAGGTGTGATCGACACCGATATGTCGAATTTTACGAAGACAGAAGCGGGTCGCGAGGTCACGCTCGGCATGCAGGCATTGAAGCGAATCGGCAAACCGGAAGATATTGCGGATGTAGTTGCGTTCCTGGCGTCCGATGCAGCGCGCTGGATCACTGGTGCGAGCATTCCGGTTGACGGGGGATCAAAGCTCTAAGAGACGGGGGTGACTGTGGGCATTCGTAAGATGAAAAACCCAACGTAACAACGACGAAAGGATCAGCAGATTATTATGGATCAGACCAAACAAGAAAAAAATAAGGCACTCGTGCTCGAGGCGTTCGACACGCTGTTTAACAAGCGGGACTACGCGGCCGCTGAGAAGTTTTGGTCGCCCAACTACATTCAGCACAGTGCTCACATCGAACCGGGTCGCGAAGGACTGTTCAATTTGGTCAAAAGGCTTCCAGCGACGTTGAAGTACGAGCCGGGGACGATTGTGGCCGATGGAGACTTCGTGATTGTTCACGGCCGATTTTCCGGTTTTCAGCCGGTGAACTGGATTGCAGCTGACATTCTTCGCATCAAGGATGGAGTCCTGGTAGAGCACTGGGATGTGATTCAAGACGAAGCCACGAAGGCGAAGTCAAAGAGCGGACTGCCGATGTTCGGCAGCGATTTTCCCAATTGAAACTGAGGAGCGAGGAGAGTCCTAAATGAAAGCCATTTATCTCACTGCGTACGGGAATCCGGCTCAGAACTTAAAGCTGGTCGAACTTCCGGCGCCCAACGCTCCGTCTGCCGGTAAGGCTCTTGTGCAGATGGAGTATGCGCCGATTGCCTCTAGCGACCTCCTTTTAGCAAACGGGGTTTACCTCTTAAAACCGAAGCTACCTTCTGTCATTGGAGGTGAAGGTGCGGGGATCGTCGAAGCGATCGGGCCGGGAGTCACCAACGTCAAGGTAGGTGACCGTGTTACGATCCCATTTGGAACATTCACCTGGTCTGAAAAGGTCCTTGCTCCAGCCCAAGATCTTTTCGTCGTTCCTCCTTCAATCGACGCCAAAATGGCCTCGATGCTAAATATCAATCCTACGACCGCTGTTCTTCTTTTAGACGAATTTGTAAAGCTAAAGGTTAACGACTGGATCGTATTAAACGCAGCGAACTCCCAGATCGCGCGATGCCTGATCGCGATTGCAAAATCGCGCGACCTCAAGATTGCAGGCATCGTCAGACGGCGCGAGCTCATCCCGGAAATTGAAACGTTGGGTGTTGATTTTGTTGGGGTCGAATCGCCGGAACTATCAAAGCAAATTCAGACGGCTACCGGTGGAATGCCCATCCGTCTGGGACTTGATGCGGTAGGGGGTCCGGCGACAGCGACGATCGCAAGTGTGCTCTCTCCAAAGGCACATCTCGTTGTGTGTGCGTGGCTGAGTGGTTCACCGATTCAGGTTGGACAAGGTGATCTCATTGCCAAGAGATTAAACATCCACGGCTTCTGGATGTATTACGAAGAGTACCTCCCCAAAATCCCAGCTGCACTGGCTGAGGCAACAAAACTAGTCGCTTCCGGCAAATTAACACTGCCAATCACCACGACCTACAAGCCGTCCCAAATCAAAGAAGCAATCGAGCATTCCCAGCACGGTGGTAAGGTTCTATTGGATTTCAATCACCCTAACTAAAAGCAATAGAAAGAGACAAATATGGCAACAAAACCAAGCATTGTATTCTGTCACGGACTCTGGGCGGACGGCTCGTGCTTCAGCAAGCTGATCCCAACGCTTCAAGCGGAGGGCCACGAAGTGATCGCAGCCCAAAACAGTCTCGACACTCTCAAAGGCGACGTCGCGGCAGTCCACCGAGCGCTCGGCCGGGTCAGCAGCCCTGCCATTCTCGTTGGTCATTCGTACGGCGGAACAGTCATCACAGCCGCGGGAACGGACGAGCGCGTTGCCGGGCTGGTCTATATCGCTGCGCTCGCGCCGGATGCCGACGAGACGTCGCAAAGCCAGCAGGATAAATTTCCGCGCACAGACGTTTTCGGCCACATCGAAGTTGCAGATGGTCGCGTATGGCTGAAGCCAAGTGGCATCGCGTGCTTCGCGGGAGATTTGCCAGAGCAGGAACAGAAACTTGTTTGGGCGACCCAAGGCGTGCCAGACGCGGACCTCTTCAACCAGATGCTGGAGGGAACTGCGTGGAGATCCAAGCCGAGCTGGTACATCGTGGGCAAGAACGACCGCACTGTGCACCCTGAGCTGCAACGTTTTGTTGCAAAGCGCATGAAAGCGACCACCCATGAGTTCGAGAGCAGTCACGTCCCCATGCTTTCCAAGCCCAACCTCGTGCTCGACGTAATCCGCACCGCCGCAAGCTCAGTGAAGACCGCATAGCGGAGCCATCGAGAAGAATAAGGCACTTGTGCTCGAAGCGTTCGACACCCTGTTTAACAAGCCGAACTATGAGGCGGCTGAACGGTATTGGTCCCCCCAACTACATTCAGCACAGCGCGCACATCGAGCCGGGTCGCGATGGACTGTTCAATTTGATCCGCAACACACCCGACACGCTGCGTTACGAACATCAGCTCATCGTCGCGGAGGGGACTAGGTCATCGTGCATGGACGATTCTCAGGAACCGGCCGGCCGGTTGCCTGGGTCGCCGCGGATATTGTCAGGATCGAGAACGGCCGCCTTGCCGAACACTGGGACGTCTTGCAAGACGAGGCGACAAAAGCCGAATCGAAGAGCGGCCTGCCGATGTTTGGCGATCACTTCGCTGCCTGAACCGACGACTAATCCATCAATCTAAGCGAAACTTTCCGAAATAACCCCGGGACCAAATGACAGCACGCGTGACGCAGTTCAACGACTCGATAATCTCCGTGCCGCATTGAAGCTGCACGACGTTAAGGGACAAGGTGAACCACGAATTGCTAGCTTTCTTCAAAATTTAGTCTCAGGTTCGATAGCAGAGATAACGAACTCCATGACTCACCGCCGATTATTCACGAGCGCAGCGTCTGGCGCGCTGCTGGTTCTCATCTTGACGGCAGGTTGTTCGCGCAAGGCGGCGCAAACTGCTCCGCCTCCGCCGGAAGTGCTGGTCACAACTGTGCAGCCGCGCGATGTGCCGCGCGTGCTCGAACGCGTGGCCACATTGGACGGTTTCATCAACGCCAACATCAACGCGCAGGTGCAAGGTTACATCGTTTCGCGCGACTATCAGGAAGGCAGTGTAGTGAAAAAGGGCGACCTCCTTTTCACAATCGATCCACGTCCGTTCCAGGCTGCATTGGCACAAGCGAAGGGCACTTTGGCAAAAGACCAGGCCAACCAGGTCAAAGCTGACGCGGACAAAAAACGCGCCATCGATTTGTTTAAGAAAAAAGTCATCAGCGATCAGGAGCGAGATACAGCCATTGCAGCCGCCGACTCAAGCACAGCAAATGTGGAAGCCGACAAAGCGGCGGTGCAACAGGCTGAGATCAATCTTAGCTACACGAAAATTACCGCCCCGATTGATGGTCTCGTTGGATTTGCCAACAATCAGGTCGGCGATCTGGTCGGGCCAAGTACCGGACCACTCACAACCATGTCGCAGATCGATCCGATCAAAGCCGTCGTGACCGCCGGCGAAGGGCCATTCACCGATTTTGTTTCGCGCCATCCTGACGCAACTGAGCGCAATGCCTATATAAAAACCCTCAACTTCGATTTGATCCTCGGCAACGGCGAGATGTATCCGCAGAAAGGCAAATTTTACGCGCTCGATCGCAACCTTGATACGAAGACTGGGTCGATCCGCTATTACGTGACGTTTCCGAATGCGGGAAATATTCTGCGGCCCGGGCAGTTCGGAAAAGTCCGCTTCGTCGCCGATATGAAAAAAGGCGCGATCGTTGTTCCGCAGGAGGCGGTAAACGAGTTACAGGGCAGTTATCAGGTCGCTGTTGTCGACGAAAACAACAAGGTCAGCATTCGTCCGGTGAAAATGGGCGAACGCATCGGCGCGATGTGGGAGGTAACCGAGGGCCTCAAACCCGGCGACAAAGTCGTGGTTGAAGGCCTTCAAAAAGCGCGCGAGGGCGTGCAAGTGACGGCAAAAGAATGGACATCGCCTAAGGACGCCCTGGTTTCAAAGCCGGATCAGGCAAAGTAGCGCTATCAAATGTCCGAGTTTTTCGTCAGGCGTCCAATTGTCGCGATTGTCATCGCGATCTTGATGACGCTCATAGGTGGCGTCTGCATTCTCGCGCTGCCGATTGCGCAATATCCGCAGATCGCCCCGCCGGAGATCCAGGTGCAAACGCACTACACCGGGGCGGATGCGCTGACGATTGAGCAATCGGTCGCAGCGCCCATCGAGCAGCAGATGAGTGGCGTGGACAACATGAACTACATGTACTCGATCAACGCTAACAGCGGTGACATTCGATTGATCGTGAATTTCGACGTGGCGACCGATCCGAACATTGATCATGTGCTCACGCAGATTCGGGTGTCGCAGGCGCAATCCCAATTGCCCGCCGATGTGATCAACTACGGTATCACCGTTAAAAAATCGACTACGGCGCCGTTGATGCTGCTTTCGCTTTATTCGCCGAAAGGAAGCTACGACGGCGTTTTCCTCGCGAACTACGCCTATATCAATCTGGTCGATCAACTGACGCGCGTTCCTGGGGTCGGTAACGTGCAGGTGTTCGGCGCGGGTCAATACGCGATGCGATTGTGGGTGAAGCCCGATCAACTCGCGAAGCTCGGGATCACCGTGCCGGACATCATCAGCGCAGTGCAAAAGCAGAACACGGTGAATCCCGCGGGGCAGGTCGGCGGCGAACCGATTCCGAGCGGACAGAAATTCACTTACACCGTGCGGGCGCAGGGACGATTACAAACGCCGGAGGAATTCGGTGAGATTGTCGTGCGCGCAAATCCGGATGGCTCATTCGTGCGCGTGAAAGATATCGCGCGGATCGATCTCGGTGCGCAGACTTACAACTTGAAAGGGCGGCTGAACGGCAAGCCGGCGGCAATCGTGGCCTGTTACCAACTGCCGGGCACCAACGCGGTCAAAGCAGCGCAAGGTGTGCGGCAACTCATGGCTGAAGCAAAGCAACGCTTCCCGGGGGACATGGATTTCGCGGTCTCGCTCGATCAAACCCTCTCGGTAACGGAAGGACTGCACGACATCGTTAAAACGTTGTTCGAGGCGCTCGTGCTCGTTGTTTTCGTTGTCTTCATCTTCTTGCAAGGGTGGCGCGCCACGCTAATTCCGCTCTGCGCCGTGCCGGTCTCTTTGGTCGGCACTTTTGTTTTGTTCCCCTTATTTGGATTTTCGATCAACACGCTCTCGCTTTTCGGTCTTGTGCTTGCGGTCGGCCTCGTGGTCGATGACGCGATTGTCGTCGTTGAAGCCGTTGAACGTCACATCGAGGAAGGAATGAATCCGCGCGACGCCACTCTTCAGGCCATGCGTGAAGTGTCCGCCCCGGTGATCGGCATCGCGCTCGTGCTTTCTGCGGTATTCATTCCGACCGCATTCCTTCCCGGCATCACGGGGCGTTTGTATCAACAGTTCGCCCTAACGATCGCGATCTCGGTCATCTTTTCCGCGTTCAACGCGCTTTCGTTAAGTCCCGCGTTATCCGCCCTACTCCTTCGCCCGAAGAAAAAGGCGTGGGGTCCGGTTGGCTGGTTTTTCGATCGATTCAATCGCGTGTTCGGCAGCGCAACGCATGGCTATGTGAACTGGTCGCGCCTGGCCATTCGAAAGGCCGTCCTCAGTTTTGCGTTGCTCGCTGTGCTCGCGGTCGGCGCGGGTTTTTTCGGATCCAAATTGCCGAGCGGCTTCTTGCCGGAAGAAGATCAGGGTTACGTTTTTCTGGCCCTGCAATTACCCGACGCGGCTTCCCTTGAGCGCACCGACAAGGTTTGTCGACAGATTGAGGATTTTTTGGGCAAAACACCCGGCGTGCAATATACCACCAGTGTCATCGGCTTTAGTCTGCTGAGCCTGGTGGCCGACACCTACCACGCGTTTTTCTTTGTCACTTTCAAGCCTTGGAGCGAACGAACCAAGCCGGAGGAACGATACGACGCAATCAAGGCGCGAATAAATAAATACCTCTCAACTCTTCCTGAAGGGATCGCCTTTGTTTTCCCACCGCCGGTGATTCCAGGGGTGGGCACTTCCGGCGGATTTCAATTTATATTGGAAGATCGCTCAGGAAAAGATGTCGCGTTCCTGGCGCAAAATATGAAGACGTTTCTCGACGCCGCGCACAAGCGTCCCGAACTCAGCACTCTCCTTCCGACGTTCCAACCGAACGTGCCCCAGGTTTTTGTGAACGTGGACCGCGACAAAGTGATCAAGCAGGGAATCGATCTGACCTCGGTGTATCAAACGCTGCAGACATTCATGGGCGGATTTTTCGTGAACTACTTCAATCGCTTCGGCCGAACATGGCAAACTTACATCGAGGCCGAAGGCGAGTACCGTACTGATGCGAAGAATGTCGGCCAGTTCTTTGTTCGCAATGCCAACGGCGACCCCGTGCCGCTGGACGCCATCTCCACCATAAAGAACATTTCCGGTCCGGAATTCACGTTGCGGTACAACGAATATCGCTCGGCACAAATCAACGGTTCCGCCGCGCCTGGCTACAGCTCGAATCAAGCGATGAACGCGTTGGAAGAAGTTTTCCGACAAACAATGCCTAAGGAAATGGGGTACGACTACCTTGGTATGTCGTTTCAGGAAAAGAAAGCGCAGCAAGGCGTTTCACCAACTGTGGTTTTCGGAATGTCGCTCCTTTTTGTCTTTCTCATACTCGCCGCGCTTTATGAAAGTTGGTCTCTGCCGTTTAGTGTCTTGTTAGGCACACCGGTCGCGGTCTTTGGTGCGTTCCTCACACTTTGGTTGCGCGGAATGCAAAACAATATCTACGCGCAAATCGGTTTGATTATGCTCATCGGTTTGGCCGCTAAGAACGCCATTTTGATCGTCGAGTTTGCAAAGGACGAATACGAAAAGGGCAAGCCGCTGCTCGATGCCGCGCTCGAAGGCGCGCGTTTGCGTTTGCGTCCGATCCTGATGACGTCTTTTGCTTTCATCTTCGGATGTTTGCCGCTCTGGTTTGCCAGCGGCTCCGGCGCTGTCGCCCGTCGCGTGCTCGGCTCTACCGTTATCGGCGGAATGATCGCCGCTTCAGGAATCGCGATTTTTCTGATCCCAGTAACCTTTTACGTGATCGAGCGACTCTTTGCCGGGAGAAAGGAAAACCCGGCGGCGCCACAAGTCAGCCCACCGCAGCCTGAGGCCGCGCTTAAGACCTAACGAATACAACCTCGGCGCTTACTAAATGAACGCGAATCTAGTTGCGGCCATTAAGCATTTCTTTTTTGCCGGTGTCGGTCTCTTGCTTGTCTTTTTG
>Ga0193707_1000823_pt1 | contig 11082 bp, 8 predicted proteins | sample U3c2metaG_FD_143043 | JGI IMG/M metagenome (GOLD analysis project Ga0193707, IMG submission 143043) | Soil microbial communities from a riparian zone of the East river system, Colorado, United States - U3c2 | ecosystem: Environmental > Terrestrial > Soil > Riparian zone | place: USA: East River...
CGATCGCCGGGCAGGGAGTGAAAAAGCTGGTGATTCTGAACGGGCACGGCGGCAACGATTTCAGGCAGATGATTCGGGAGCTGCAGCCGAAGCTCGACCTCTTCATCTGCCTCATCAACTGGTGGAACTGCGTGAAGGGGGCCGACTACTTCGACGAGCCCGGCGACCACGCCGGCGAGTTGGAAACGAGCCTGATGATGGCTCTCGAACCGGATTTGCTGCTGCCGTTATCCGAAGCGGGCCCCGGCAAAGCGAGAAAGTTCCGCATCGCCGGTCTGCGAGATGGATGGGCGTGGACGCCGCGACAATGGTCGAAGGTCACGGATGATACCGGCACCGGGAATCCCGCGGCGTCTACTCAGGAGAAGGGCGAGAAGTTTCTGCGCGCGGTGACGGAGCGGATCGGCGGCTTCCTCGTTGATCTCGCCGGCGCGGATCTCAACGAGATGTACCAGTAAGGCTTCACTGCAGCTGCAGCGCGGTCAGCCCACCGCGAATGGCTGCTTGTTGGCGACAAAGCGCGCGACCGCGCGCAGAGATCCGAGATTGTCTTCGCTGATCTCACAGTCCGAGACGTGTATGCCGAATTCATCCTCGATGAAAGCAATCATCGTGGCCACGTACTTGGAGTTGAGAGCAGCCTGCTCGAAGAACCTGTCGTCGCCGTCGAGCACAAAACCATGTCGACTGTACAACGAGTTCCCCTGCACGAAGCCTCGAACGCGCGTGAGAATACTGGATTCTGAGACGCCTGGCGTGAACTCAATTTCTTGTGTCAGCATGGCTCGGGACGGGTGGGTGCGGGGGTAAGGTTCTTTGTTTCACGGGCCGGCGCTGAGCGGTCCGTGGCACCCCAATGCGCAAGCTTGGCACCCGCATTTTCTAACGGCCAACGCGCTCTACTGCCTGCACCTAACATGCTTGCGCGTAATGGCTTAGGCGGTTCCTCCGAATCGTCAGGGCTCCCCGGCTCCTTCGGCGAAGTGTGGTAGCTCTGCCACAGCCCTGATGGGCAACCGGAAATGCCGTTGATCCGCCAACGCGTCAGACGACGATGTTGATCAGCCGCCCGGGAACGAAGATGACCTTCTTCGGAGTACCATCGGCGAATTTCGCCACCGTCGGCTCCGCCAGCGCGGCGACGAGTGCGGCTTTCTCATCGATGTCACGCGCGACCGTGATCTTGCCCCGCACCCTGCCGTTCACCTGGACGACCAGCTCGATGGAATCCTCCACTGCGAGCGCCGCGTCAAAACTCGGCCACGCCGAGTCGAATACGCTCCCGGTTCCGCCCGTCTGCTCCCACAGCTCCTCGGCGATGTGCGGCGCGAAGGGCGACACCAGCGGAATCAGCGGCAGCACCTCGTCGCGATGGGGCGTTCGCTCGCCTTTGCGGAGAACGTTGATGTACTCCATCATCGCCGCGATCGCCGTATTGTAGCTCAGACGTCGAATGTCCTCGCCGACCTTCCTGATCGTCTGGTGCAGCTTCTTCATCACGGCGTGATCGGGGCGGCCATCAATCGACATGCTCTGAACAGATGCGAACAGCCGGTCGAGAAAACGGCGCGGTCCCGAGATGCTCGCATCGCGGAAGTCCCCACCCTGCTCGTACGGTCCGAGGAACATGAGGTACATCCGGAAAGCATCGGCGCCCCAGCGCTCGATGTACTCGTCGGGGTTCACGATGTTGCCCTGCGTCTTCGACATCTTCGCGCCCTCACGGATGATGTGGCCGTGCGCGCGAAAGCGCGTGAACGGCTCCTCAAAATCCAGATGACCGGCATCATGTAGTGCCATGGTGATGAAGCGCGAATAGAGCAGATGCAGCACCGCATGCTCATTACCGCCAATGTACGAATTGACGGGCAGCCACTTCTTCGTGACGCTCTTTTCGAACGGCACGTCGTTGTTGCCGACGCTCGGGTAGCGAAGGAAATACCAGGAGTTGTCGAGGAAGTTGTCCGAGACATCGGTCTCACGCCGCCCGGTCTCTCCGCATTTCGGGCACTCGACCAGGTACCACTCTTCGTGTCGCGCGAGTGGCGACACTCCGGAATCGTCTGGCTTGAAATCCTCGATGAATGGCAAGACGACCGGCAGGTCCTTTTCCGGCACCGGCACGACTCCACACGATTCGCAGTAGATGACCGGAATCGGAGGACCCCAATACCGTTGCCGCGAGATGCACCAGTCGTGCAGGCGATAGTGCACGACCGGTTTCGCCGAGCCGCCCTTCGCGAGCAATTCTACAATTGCCTTCTTCGCGGCCTCCACCTCGAACCCGTCGAACACGCCGGAGTTGACCAGCGTGCCTGATTCGCACTGCGTGAACGCCTCGTGCAGCGGCGTATTCGCATCCTCGCGCTCGCCGCAAACGACGCGCACGATCGGGAGCTCGAACTTGGTCGCGAACTCGAAGTCGCGCTCGTCGTGGCCGGGCACGCCCATGATCGCGCCCGTCCCGTACTCCATCAGCACGTAGTCCGAGATCCAGATCGGAATCTCCTTTTCCGTCGCCGGGTTGATGGCGTATGAGCCGGTGAACACCCCCGTTTTCTCGGTGCTCGTCTTCCGGGTCACGAGATCCTGACTCTTCGTCTTTTCGCGGTAGGACTCGACCTGCTTTTTCTGCCCTGGCTTCGTCAGCGATTCGACGAGCGGATGCTCGGGGGCAAGCACCATATAGGTAGCCCCGAAAATCGTATCGGGCCGAGTGGTGAAGACGCGTATCTCGCACGCCTTGCCATCGAGGTCGTGGGTCTCGAACGCCAGCTCCGCGCCCTCTGACCGCCCGATCCAGTTCCGCTGCGCCGTCTTCGTCGTCTCCGACCAGTCGATATGGTCGAGATTCTCGAGCAGCCTCGGCGCGAAGTCGCTGATCCGGAAGAACCACTGCTCGAGCAACCGTTGCTCGACCGGCGTCCCGCAGCGCTCGCACACGCCCCCGGAGACCACCTGTTCGTTGGCCAGAACGGTTTTGTCCTTCGGGCACCAGTTTACGGCCGCCTGCTTTTTGTAAGCGAGTCCCTGCTTCAGCAGCTGGAGGAAGAGCCACTGGGTCCACTTGTAGTAGTCGGGATCGGTCGTGTCCAGCCTGTAGCGCCAATCGACCATCAACCCCGCGCGTTCGATCTGGCGCTGGAAGTTGACGATGTTCCGCGGGATGAGCTCCATCGGGTGCTGCCCCACCTTGAGGGCATAGTTCTCCGAATGAATCCCGAAGGCGTCGTATCCGAACGGCTCGAAGACGTTGTGTCCCATGAGACGCTGGAATCGTCCATAAATGTCATTCCCTGTGAACGCAAAAAGATTCCCGACGTGGAGTCCTTCGGCGGACGGATAGGGAAACATCATCAGCGCATAGAAGGGCCTTTGGGCGCGCTTCAGATCGGTGTGGTTGGTTCCACGCTCCTGCCAGATGCGCTGCCACTTCAGCTCGATGGCCGACGGGTCGTAACTGACGGCGTCTGAAGGGAAAGGGTCGTTCCGTGTTGCCGAATTTTCCATTTGTACAAACTAGCGGCTGAGCGACGGAGTTTCATCTCCGACGCGGCTGACCGAGTCGTTTAACAATCGCACCTCCAGATGACAGCAACGCCGCTCCCTCTCGTTCCGCGCCCGTCCGCCGGCTTACTCAAGCCGTTTTTCAGCGCGTTGCAGCGTCGCGCGCTCGGAACGAGCATCACCTTCGGATCGGTGTTTCTCATCGGTCTCGGCGCAATCTGCTGGCAGGTCTATCGTCAGATTCCCGCGGGAACGCGCGAGGATCTGCTGTCGGTTAGTGGTGTCGAGGCTGCGCTCGCGATTGCTGTCCTCTGGATCGGAGTCGCGCTCGCCGCGACTGTCTGGGCCGCGCTGATCTTCGTTCGCCAGCACGTGAGTGGGCCAGCCGCCGAGCTCGCTCTTACGCACGAGGCCATTGCAAAGGGTGATCTTTCGAGCAACTACAAGCCTTCGGCTTCCAACCGGACCGTCGACCGCCTGACCAGATCCACGATCTCGATGCTCACTGAGCTGAGGGGCGTAGCCAGCAAGATGCGGAGCTCCGCGGATGACAACAGCGAGCTGGCATCGCAGGTTGTCAAAGCATCGGTGTCCGCCGCGGCATCAGCCCGCGATGGCGCCGCGACGACCAACGCGCTGAGCCAGGACGCTGTCGCGCGCGAGCGGGCGATCAAGGAATTGATGGCAGAAGCGACGAAGCTGGTCGAGATCTCCGGAAATCTTCGCGAAGCGGCACAGGAAGGATTGCGACGCGACCAGGCGCTGCGTCAGCTGGCGCGTGAGAACCGGATGCGTCTCGAGCGTACCGCAAGCTCGCTCCAGTCTCTTGCTGCCGACGCGCTCGAGAGCGCCGAAGGAATCGATGCGATGTCGGCGGCGGTGGACGAGATCGGAGCGTTCCTCGTACTCGTGCAGAAAATCGCCAGGCAGTCGAAGCTCCTCGCGCTCAACGCGGCGATGGAAGCGGCGCGCGCCGGCGAGCACGGTCATGGTTTCGCGGTGGTCGCGAGCGAGGTCAGGCGCCTCGCGAGCAGCTCCGCGGACGCCGCCCAACGCACGACCTCGCTCGTTCAGGAGATGGTGGACAGCGTCGCGCAGTCACGCGAAGCGACATCTCGCACCGTGGCCACGGTCGAACAGGCGCTCGAGGCAACGCGCGCCGGACGCCAGTCGCTCTCGCGCGTCGAAGAGGGCACGGTCGAGGGAGAAGATCTGAGCGGTCGCATCGAGAGATCTGTTCGCGAATCGAACGAGCTGATCTCGCTCATGACCCAGCGTCTGGCGGGCCTATCCTTTGGCACGAGCGCGTTCTCGCGCGCAATGCACGACGTGGCGGTCTCGGACGAGGAGCAGAGCAGGAACATCGCGGATCTCGCAGCAGTGGCCGCCGCGCTGACCGACGCCTCGGGACGCATTTCGGATCTGGTCGGCACCTTCAAGCTGGGCGACACCTGATCTCAGGCATCTGCGGTCTCTCCGACCGCGCGAACTTGAACTTCATCGGAACGAGCCGGGCACCGCTCGCGTCTGCGACCGAGAACTGAACCCCTTCGTAAGCGCACGCCGAGCCGAACCGGCCGTCCCTGGAGAGAGCAAAAAACTCCAGATCGAATAGCGGCCGGCCGTTCGGATCGAGCAGGCGACGCTCGGTCATGGCAATCACCCGATCGATCGTCTTCATGCACGCCTGGTCCGGCGACATCCCCTGCCGCATGAATTCGACGATCAGGAATGCGCCGCAAATCTTGATGTTCGCCTCGCCGCGCCCGGTGGATCCCGCCGAGCCGACGCTGTTGTCGCAGTACTGTCCCGCGCCGATGATCGGAGAATCGCCAACGCGGCCCGGGAGCTTCCACGACCTCCCACTCGTCGTCGTGACCGACGACATCTCTCCCGCGGCGTTCACCGCGTTCATGTTGATCGTTCCGGTGGTGAACTTCACGCGCAGTGGATCGTCGAACGGCAGGCTCGCGGTGCCCGGAGGTCGAGCGACGCTGTCGCTGCGAGGGTCCAGCCAGTTATCGGACGGATTGAGACAAGCCTTCCAGCGCAGCCAGTCCTGCCTGCTTTTTTCGGTGAGAAGATTCTGCTCCTTGAATCCCATCTCGAGCGCGAACTTCTTGGCTCCCGCACCTGCCAGCATGATGTGGTCGGTGTAGTCCATCACCGCTTTCGCGACGAGTGAAGCTGTTGCGATGTCTTCGAGAACTGCCACGGCCCCCGCCCGTTTCGTCGGGCCGTGCATGCACGAGGCATCGAGCTGCACCACTCCTTCTTCATTCGGGAGACCGCCCAACCCAACAGACTGATCCTCGGGATCCAACTCCTGGATGTTGACGCCGGCGATGATCGCGTCGAGGGTATCGGCGTTCTGTTTGGTGATCATGTCGTAGGCGCGCGCGACGCCGCGGATGCCGTTGGCGGACGCGACGACGACGGGCTTGAATGCCGGCTCCGAAGCCATCGCCCTGTCGACGACGGAAATCCGCGGAGTGGCGGCGTTAGCGCTGCGATCGAACGTGAGTCCAGCCGCCGCCGCGGCGCTGGTTCCTAAGAATTTCCTTCTCGAGATTCCCATATTCCGGGTGGACGGAGAACGTTGCGATGCCCGCCTCGCGGGGCGGGCGCGTGACTTCAATAAGCTATTCCGCCAGTATAGTTTCTCGCTATACATGAAGCCTCCCCGTCACCCTCCGTCCAAATTGAGAAGGCTTCGCCTCGAGGCGGCCGGCGCTCCTCGCGTCGATCTCTCCGGGCCGACGCGCCGCGAGCACGACTTACTCGGCGATCGCGACGTTCCAGCTTCGGCGCTGTACGGGATTCAGACACTTCGCGCCATCGAGAATTTCTGCATCAGTGGCATCGAGCTATGTGAGTTTCCCACGCTCATCGCCGCGCTGGCAACGGTGAAGGAGGCAGCTGCGCGGGCCAACCTCGAGCTGAAGCTCCTCGACCCCCAGATCGTCGATGCCATTTCCATGGCGGCCGCCGAGATCAGGGAAGGGCTGCACCACGAGCATTTCCGGGTCGACATGATCCAGGGCGGCGCCGGAACTTCGTCGAACATGAACGCGAACGAAGTGATGGCCAACCGCGCGCTCGAGATCCTCGGCAAGGAGCGCGGACAGTACGAAATCGTTCACCCGAACAACCATCTCAATCTCAGCCAGTCGACGAACGACGTATACCCGACGGCGGTGAAGCTCGCGCTTCACGCAAGCATCTCCGATTTGCAATTGGCGATGATCGCCCTGGCGGCGGCGTTTCTGCACAAGGGCGAGGAATTCGGATCATTTATCAAGATGGGACGAACCCAGCTTCAGGATGCCGTCCCGATGACGCTAGGCCAGGAGTTCAACGCGTTCGCGCACACGATGCTCGAGGATGTCGACAGGCTCGGCGAAGCGCAGGCTCTCATTCGCGAGATCAACATGGGCGCGACAGCGATTGGCACGGGCATCAACGCGCCCCCCGAGTATGCGGAGAGCGTGCGCCGGCACCTGGAGCACATTACGGGGTTGCCGCTCATCACCGCGCCCGATCTCGTCGAGGCCACAGCCGACACTGGCGCGTTCGTTCAACTCTCGGGCGTTCTCAAGCGTTGCGCGGTGAAGCTCTCCAAGATCTGCAATGATTTGCGGCTGCTAAGCTCCGGCCCGCGCGCGGGACTGGGCGAGATCAATCTTCCGCCAATGCAGCCCGGCTCCTCGATCATGCCGGGAAAGGTGAACCCGGTGATTCCCGAAATGGTGAATCAGGTCTGCTTCGACATCATCGGCGGCGATGTGACGGTGACGATGGCCGCCGAGGCGGGGCAGCTCCAGCTCAACGTGTTCGAGCCGATCATCGCATTCAGGCTGCTCGGCGGAATGACCCACCTCGAGCGCGCATGCAAGATTCTCCAGATCCGCTGCGTGGAGGGAATTACCGCGAACGTCGAACGTATGCGAAGTTTCGTTGAGCACTCAGTCGGGGTTGTGACCGCTCTCGTTCCAGTGCTCGGGTATGAGACGGCAACAGAGATCGCAAAGGAAGCGCTCGAGACGGGCCGAGGCGTTTATGATCTCGTTTGCGAGCGTGGGCTGATGACGCGCGAGCAGCTCGACAGTTTGCTCAACCCCGAGGCAATGACGTCGCCAAGAGCAACTCCCGCAACGGACGCTTGAAGGTTAGTTTCTACGTGCTTCAGCCAGAAAAAATCCGTAAGTGTTTCACCCAGCGAAGGTGAGACGCTCTTCACTCGACGAGAACAGGATTTCCTTCGCATGAATGGTTATGCCCGCCTTCGGCGGCTTGCATCTTACGCGTTTGTCGCCGCACTCGCCGTGGCGGCCGTTTCCTGCAACGAAGCGCATCCCAACAGCACGCTCACCCCGCATTAGGACCTCGGACGCGAGATCGATTTCCTCTGGGATCGGCTGCTGCTTCTCGGGACGATCGTGTTCGTCCTGGTCGAGGGCGCTCTCCTCTACATCGTGTTCAAGTACCGGCGCAGAGACAACCAGGGGACGCCTCCGCAGACCCACGGCAGCACCAAGCTCGAGATCGCGTGGACGCTGATCCCGGCAGTGATCCTCGTATTCATCGCCGTTCCGACGGTCAGGACGATTTTCATCACTCAGGCGCAGGCCGCACCCGGCTCGCTCGAGATCGATGTGACGGGGCACCAGTGGTGGTGGGAATTTCGCTACCCCGATTACGGCGTGACGACCGCGAACGAGATCTATCTTCCTGTCGGACGCACGGTGAATTTCAGGCTGCGCTCGGCGGATGTGATTCACTCGTTCTGGGCGCCGGAGCTCGGCGGAAAGCGCGACGTGGTGACGAATCGCACGAATTACATCTGGTACACACCGGACACTGCCATCGCCGCCAACGTGTGGAACGGATTCTGTGTGGAGTACTGTGGCGCGTCGCACGCCAACATGCGCTTCAGGGTTTTCACGGTGACGCCGCAACAATTCGAGTCATGGGTGGCGGGACAGAAGCTGCCCGCGAGATTTGGTGCGGTCGGACCAACCGCACCAGCAGGTGGACCGATTCCGCCGCCGCTGGAAGCGCCAGGAATTACGACTCCCGCCGGGCCCAACGCGCCGAGCCAGGCCGCGCAGGGCGCGGCACAAGGAATTGCACAGCGAAGCTCCGGAACGGGCGCAGTCGGCGGGGCGCAGCCGGCGATTCCGCGTCCCCAGAATGCTGAGTCAAATCCGGGTGCACGCCTGGGATCTTCTCAATTTCCATCTGTGGCTGCAGCATCCGCCCCAGTAGCGCAGCCGGGCTACATCTTTCCGCACGACAAGATACCTGAATACGCGGTACCACATTCGCCTATCCCGCCCGATCTCAAATTCACGGCGGGGCTCACCGGAAACGCTGCGCGTGGCAAACAGCTTTTCTCGGGCGCGGTCTGTATCGGATGTCATTCGATCGCGGGAAACCCTTCCGCGATGGGGGTGTTGGGACCCAACCTCACGCACGTCGGGTCGCGCAGCACAATCGCCGCCGGTCGCTTCCCGAACGCCGCCGCGTACCTGGCGCTCTGGATCAAGAATGCCCGCAAGATGAAGCCCGAGGTGCTGATGCCCACGCTCGGCCTCGATGAATACGATCCTGTTCTCAAAGCGAAAGTCACGTCAGCAACCGGCGGCCTCAGCGATCAGCAGATCGCCGATATCGTCGCTTACCTAACCGCACTGAAGTAACCGGAGACAAGACTTGGCAACGACCGCACGCCCGGCCCCGGAACGTACCCCTGATGCTTACGGAGAGCACTCAGGGCTCTGGAGCTGGCTCAGCACCGTAGACCACAAGCGCATCGGTATTCTGTACCTCTACACCGCGCTCTTCTTCTTCATGTTCGGCGGGGTGGAAGCGATCATCATCCGCGCGCAGCTCGGTGCCCCGAACCAGCACCTCGTGTCGGCCGAGTTCTACAACCAGCTCTTCACGATGCACGGGACGACCATGATCTTCCTCGCGATCATGCCGCTCTCCTCAGCGTTCTTCAATTTCCTGATTCCACTGCAGATCGGCGCGCGCGACGTTGCGTTCCCGCGACTCAATGCATTCAGCTACTGGGTCTATCTGTTCGGCGGAATCTTCATCACCATTCCGATTTTCTTTGCGGTAGCGCCGAACGGCGGCTGGTTCGGCTACGCGCCGCTTACGACTAAAGCGTACTCGCCGGGAATCAACATCGACTTCTGGGTGATCGGCCTCCAGGTACTTGGCGTCTCGTCGCTGGCGGCGGCGTTCAACTTCCTGACGACTATCATCAATCTCCGCGCGCCCGGCATGACGCTCATGCGGATGCCGATGTTCACCTGGATGGCGTTCATCGTTCAGGTGCTGCTGGTTCTCGCCTTCCCCGTCATCACGATCGCGCTGGTGTTCCTGCTGTTCGACCGCAACTTCGGCACGAACTTCTACAACACCGTGAGCGCTGGCGCCGATCCGCTGCTCTGGCAGCATCTGTTCTGGATCTTCGGGCACCCGGAAGTCTACATCCTCGTGCTCCCGGCATTCGGGCTCGTCTCCGAAGTGCTGCCGACGTACTCGAAGAAGCCGCTGTTCGGTTACCCCGTGATGGTGTACTCGGGCATTCTCATCGCCGTGCTTGGCTTCGGCGTCTGGGCGCATCACATGTTCGCGGTGGGAATGGGTCCGATCGCCGATACGTTCTTCGGGCTGACGACGATGCTCATCGCGATCCCGACCGGCGTGAAGATCTTCAACTGGATCGCGACCATGGCACAAGGTGCCATTCGCTACACGACAGCAATGCTGTTCGGCATCGGTCTCGTCGCCCTGTTCACCATTGGCGGAATCTCGGGAATCATGCACGCCTCCCCGCCCGCCGATCTCCAGCAGACCGACACGTACTTCATCGTCGCGCACTTCCACTACGTGCTGTTCGGCGGCTCGATCATGGGGATCTTCGCCGGCATCTACCATTATTTCCCGAAGATCACCGGGCGACTGATGGACGAGAAGCTGGGCAAGATCCACTTCTGGCTGACCTTCATCGCGATGAACCTCACCTTTTTCCCGATGCACTTCTCGGGAATGCTCGGCATGCCGCGGCGTATCTACACGTACGACGCGGGTCAGGGCTGGGATCTCTTCAACGCAATGTCCACAGCCGGCGCGATGATCTTCCCGGTCGCGATGCTGATCTTCATCTACAACTTCTTCGTGAGCCGGAAGCGCGGAGAAATCGCCGGATCCAATCCGTGGGGCGCCGGAACGCTCGAGTGGACGATCCCGAGCCCTCCGCCGGAGTACAACTTCGCAAAGATTCCGACGGTGACGAGCCGTTATCCGATTTGGGAGGGCAAAGACGTTGATCGCGAGGACGCCCGTATCAACTCGCAGGAAGGCAAGACGCCCGCTGATCTCGGGATCATAATGCCGTACAACACCATCAAGCCGCTGTTCGTGGCACTCGGTCTGATCGTCATGTTCTGCGGACTCATTTCCTCGCGCGCGCTCATCGGTGTCGGCGCCGCATTAATGATCTTTTCGCTCTACAGCTGGCTCCTGAGCCCGCTCGAGCCGGAGCACCACTAGACAATG
>Ga0193707_1000825_pt1 | contig 11058 bp, 5 predicted proteins | sample U3c2metaG_FD_143043 | JGI IMG/M metagenome (GOLD analysis project Ga0193707, IMG submission 143043) | Soil microbial communities from a riparian zone of the East river system, Colorado, United States - U3c2 | ecosystem: Environmental > Terrestrial > Soil > Riparian zone | place: USA: East River...
GGCAAAACCGCGATCGATTTTTGTGGAACTGTAGCCGCCTCGGTGCGAGCAGCACTGGCCGCAGTCGTCGCGGTATACCGCCCGAGGAAGAACAAGCCGATCGAAACCACAGCGCCGATCACGACCACGTAAATCCAGACGTATTTCCTCTTTCGGGTCACGTCCGGCATCGCGTCGGCCGTTGCCGTGCGCTTAATTCCCTCCGGCGTCAGCTCAAACATCCAGGCCAGAACGAGCGCGATCGGCAGCCCGATGATAATGAGAAGGACAATCAAGCGGATCACCCAGTTCGGAACGTCGAAGACCGGAAAGACCTGCGCGATTCCCTGAGAAAGCGCCCAACCGGCGACGATGTACGCAACCGCCACCTTGTAAACATTCCGCCGTTTCAGTTCGGCGAAGAAGTTTTGCAGCCTCATCTACTGGTCAGGGTCCGACGTGCTCCTTGAGAGCGAGCAGTTGCTGGAAACCGGAATCGTTGCGGATCGGGTCCCAGACTGGATCGATTTTTAGGCGCGCGATGGCGACGCTTCCGCCAGCAGGAACCGACAGTAGTCGGCGAAGAATGGCGATGGCGTCCGCGGTCGCGCCGGTGCGAGCTTCGATCTCGGCCAGGCCGCTCAGGAGGAGGTTACCAACGACAACATCTTTCTCGGGCGGTAAGAGGCTGGCAGCTTGCCGCGCGAGTTTCGTCGCGTCGCTATTACGTTTGAGCGCAAGGTAAACCCAGCTCAATTGCGTCATCGAAGAAATGTCGTTAGGCAGCTCATGTAATCTCTCCTCCAGCAGCTCTCTGGCTTTCTCCGCTTCAGCTTGTGCGCCAATGAGATCGCCGCCTAGGACTCGGATCGCGACTCTGGCGGAGAGCCGGCGCCGTTGATCGACGGCAGTGTTTCCGGCAGCTTCCCAGACTTTCAGCGCTGCTTCGAAATCCCGCGCCAGAACGAAAACATAGGCCCGGTCACCGGTAATGGCCCGGACATCGCCGAAATTAGAATTCACCAAAATCTTGTTCTCTACCGGAAAGGTGGCTAGGACGCGCTGCGCTTCGTTGATGTCACCGCTTCCACCGATAATACTGCCGAGCAATGTGCGCATGCCATCGGCTGCGTACGGATCAATTTCGAGCGCATGCCTGGCCGTGCGCTCGGCTTCTTTCCACATTCGTAATGGCAGGTAAGTGTTGGCAAAATTTGCCGCGATCGCGGCGTTGCGCGGATCCTGTTCGAGAGCTCTTTTGAGCTCGTCCAAACAACGTTCCCATTGCCCCTGCCGGCGATGGACGTAACCCGAATACTCCAGCGCAGTGGAAGCGTTTGGTTGTAATTGTAACGCGCGCTCGAACTCCGCTAGCGCCGGTTCGTACTGCCGGTGACCATGGTAATAAAACTGGCCAAGCGCGACGTGCACTTGCGCGAGTTTGGGCGCGAGACCGACGGCCTGCTTGGCGACGCTCTGGAGTTGGGTCAGCTCCGCTTCACTCATCTGCTCAATGAACCAATGACGCTGGATGCGGTTCTGGACGAGACGAGCCATGGCGAGCGCGAAATTCGGATCGCGTGCAATGGCCTGCTGGTACCAGGCAGCCGCCTGGTCGAACGACTCCGCCTTCAGCGAACTATCGGCCAGGCGTTCCTCGAACTCGCCTTTCAAAAAGAGATCGTAGGCAGCAGTGTCCTTTGTTGGCGCAGTCGCAAGCGTGCTGGCTTCGGCCGGTGAAAGCTTCGCCTGCAGCGAATCGGCGATTTCCTGCGCAACCTCGCTCTCCACGGCAAAGACATCTTTCATGTCGCGGTCGTACGATTTCGCCCAGAGATGCGAATCGGCGCGAGCGTCGATCAGCTGCACGTTGACGCGCACTTTGTCGGCGGCCTTCTGCACACTGCCCTCAAGCACCGTCGCAACTCCGAGCTGTTGCGATACTGTCTTTAGATCTTCCGGCTTGCTCTTGTACTTCGCGGTGGAAGTGCGCGAGATCACTTTGAGATCGGCGATGCTCGCGAGCTTGGTCAGGATTTCGTCCTGAATTCCGTCGGCGAAATATGCGGCGTTCTTGTCGTCGCTGAGATTTTCGAACGGCAACACCGCAATCGATTTTTGCGGGATGGATGAACCTGTAACAGCCTCCTTCAGTCGAGGCTTCGTACTGTTACCTATATAACGACCCAGAAGGAAGAGACCGATCGACACGACTGCACCGACCGCGACCACGTAAATCCAGGCGTGAGATTTCTTGCGTTTTTGCGGCGCAACATCAACATCTTCGGTGCGCTTCAATCCTTCCGGCGTCAGCTCGAATGCCCACGCGATCACGAGCGCGATCGGAAAACCTAGTGCCACCAGCACGACGAGTGTTTGCACCACCCATTCCGGCGCGTGAAACGTGGGCAATACCGTCGAACTAATTTGGACGACAAGCCAGCCGACGACCGCATACGCGACCGCGACTTTGTAAACGTTGCGCCGCTTCAGTTCGGCGAAGAAGTTACCGGAATTCATTTTTGAGTTACGGCCTTTGCAAATTCCCGTGCCGGAACAATCCTCTCCGCGAGCGCCTCGAATCGCGGATCGCCGTGCAGTGGAGCAAGCAGCGGATCGACGCGGATAGGCCCGATATTAAAGCCGTCGTGCTCGCGATAACCTTGTTCGAGCCAGTTGAGCGCCTCATTGCGATCACCCAGGCCTACGTAGATGAGGGCCAGAGCGTAAGCCGCGGTGTAACCTTGCTCTCGATTTTGGCGCAATTTTTGAAGGAGTTTCAGCGCTTCATCCTTTTGACCATGCGAAGCGTATAGACGGCCCAACATTCCTAATGGAACCGGATCCTCGGTCATGCTCATTGTTTTCTGATACTCGGCCGTGGCTTCGGAAATAAGGCCCTTCAACTCCAGCGCCTGCGCGAGATTGTAGCGGGCATAGTAGAATGTGCCGTCGAGCTCCACTGTTTTGCGCAACTGCGCGATCGCTTCATCCAGACGGCCGGCATGGATGTAGGCTACGCCAAGATTGCTATTGATAACGAGCGATAGCGGATCGAGTTCCACCGCGCGTTTCAATTCCGCGATCTCGCGCTCAGTCTGGCCGACGTTTGCCAGAGCGTCATTGGCGAACCATTGACGCGTCGTCGCGTCGTTCGGGTTTAATTGCAAAGTTCGTTCGTATTCAGCAATTGCCCCGGGATAATCGAACCCGTTAAGTCCTTTGAGCGACGCGAGAGCAGCATGGGCAGTAGATGAAGTGTCATCCAGCGCGAGCGCTTTTTTGGCCGCGGCCTCGGCTTGGGGAAAACAATCGTTCGGCGCGCCTCCATTGAACGCCGGGAGTAGCTTCCACGATTGCGCCAAAGCGGCGTAGGCCTGGGCATAGCCAGGGTCTTTTGCGATGGCCTGGTTGAAATATTCGATGGATTTCCGGAGATCAGCGGCAGTGCGTTTGTTCCAAAAGAACCGGCCTTTGAGATAAAGCTCATGAGCTTCCGGATTTTCGGTTGGCTTTTTCGCGATCGCGATTTTCTCTGAGCCGGTAAGCTTTGCCTGCAAAGTGTCGGCGATCGTTTTCGCGATGTCGCTTTCGACCGCAAAGATGTCGGTCAGTTTCCGATCATAAGTTTCCGCCCAAAGATGCGCGTCGGTCAGCGCATTAATGAGCTGCACATTCACGCGCACCTGATCGTTCGCTTTTTGCACGCTGCCTTCGAGAATGTTCGTGACGCCGAGCTGCTTCGCGATCTGGGGAAGATTATCCGGAGCGCTTTTGAAATGTTGCGTCGAGGTGCGTGAAATCACTTTCAGGTCTGCGACCTTGGCCAGGCGGGTAAGAATTTCGTCCTGAATTCCCTCGGCAAAATAAGCGTTGCCTTTTTCTTCGCTCAGACTTTCAAACGGCAGTACTGCGATCGACTTGGCGGGCAATTCGGTGCCAGCCGCGCTGGCGGTAGTCCGGCCGGTATAACGTCCAATAAAAAACAAACCAACTGAGAGCGCGGCTCCAACGATCACGACAAAAATCCAGATATACTTTCGCGGTTGTCGCGCCGACGCCGCGAGATCGACATCTTCGGTGCGCTTGATTCCTTCCGGTGTGAGCTCGAAGGCCCAGGCAATGACGAGCGCGATTGGAAATCCGGCCCCGACCAGAACGATCACCAACCGCACGATCCAATTTGGGATCTCCAGAAATGGGAAAACCTGCGTCGCAATTTGAACCAGGAGCCAGCCCACAATCGCATACGCGACGGCGACTTTGTAAACGTTGCGCCGCTTAAGCTCGGCGAAGAAATTGTCGATCCTCACTCTGGTTTCTCTTCGCAGAGTTTCTGGAAGCGCGGATCATTGCGGAGCGGATCGAACATCGGATCGAGCCGAAGCAGCGCAGGAGTGAGCGGCACATTTTGAGCCAGCGCGCCATCGTACGGTATCGAGAGCAGTTTCTTTAACGCGGCCATGGCGCGATCGGGTTCCCCCATGCGCGCCGACACCCGGGCCAGGATCTCGATCGGAATAGGACCCCACACGGCATCTTTCTCGATCGAAATCACGGCCATCGCTCGCTCGATCAGTTTGAATGCGGCGGCTTTGTCACCAAGGCCCATACTCGTCAGCGCGAGATCTCCAGTGAGGCCAAAATTTTCCGGCTGTTCTTTCAGAAAAGGCTCCAGTTCGCTGCGCGCCTGTCGCCAACTTTCCTGAGCGGCGGTATGATCGCCGGCGACGTCCTGTGCCCATCCTAAATAAAAGCGCAGTTCGCCAGTGATAGAACCCAACGCTGGATCAGGCTTCGCCAATATCTCCTTTAGTTGACGAATGATTTGTCCAGGACGGCGCTCCAGGATCGCTTGGTAAACTTGTGTTTCCAACGCCTGGGGGTCGTCAGCCGGCGGGTGGATCGAGGCGAGGAGCGCGGAGGCCCGCGGCAGATCGCCCTCCGCTTGTGCGATAGCCGCCTTCGCCGCGAGCGTATCAACGTCGCCCGGCATGATAGCGAGAACCTGGTCAAACTTTCGCAGCGCCTCGGGGAAACGACGAAGCTCGATATACAATTGTGCATGCTGTCCGAGCAGGTTAACGTTGCGCGGGTCGAGCCGCTCGGTTTGGTTGAAATACGACTCGCTCCGGTCCCACTGCCCGCGCCGCCGCGCGACAGAGGCTAGCAACGCAGGAATCTGGCTGCTGTTCGGTAAGAACTGACGTGCCTGTTCAAAGTATCGCACCGCGGTGTCGTAATCCTTTAGACAGGCGTGGTAGTAATTTCCCGTGGCAAGCAGCGCCTCGCCGAGATTGGGCTGAAGAGCGAGCGAGGTTTCGGCTGCCTGCCGTGCCTCTTCACGGAGGGCGACCGTTGGTTCAAGACTCTGTGTGAGGTAGCCGCGCGCGTCCGCGATTGACAGTAGCGCCCAACCAAGAGCGAACTTCGGGTCCAACGTCACCGCTTCTCTGAGATATTTCTGTGCGCCAAGGGCGTTGGCCGGTGTGTATACCGTTTTCACGTTATAAGCCAGGCCGCGCAGGTAGGCATCGTAAGCCTCGGGATTATCCGTCGGTTTGGCGGCGATAACTTGCTCTTCTTGGCCAGTGAGTTTCGCTCGCAACTGGTCCGCGATGGCTTTGGCCACCTCACTCTCGACCGAAAGGATGTCGGTCAATTTGCGATCAAAAGTATCGGCCCAAAGATGGGAATCGTTAGCTGCTCTTATTAGTTGCACGTTGACGCGCACAGCATCGCCTACCCTCTGGACGCTGCCTTCCACGACGTGTGCCACGCCAAGTTGCTTTGCGATTTCAGGCAGGTTATCCGGCGCGCTCTTGTAGTGTTGCGTTGATGTGCGTGAAATCACTTTCAGATCCGCGATTTTGGATAAGCGCGTCAGAATCTCGTCCTGGATGCCGTCCGCAAAATAGGCGTTATCAGGATCAGGACTCCGATTTTCAAAAGGAAGGACCGCAATACTTTTTGCCGGCGCAGCCAGCGTCGATCCGGACCGATAACGCGAGAACATTGCTACGCCCGCGACGATCGCCGCGAACGTGAGCAGAGCGGTCGCCATCGCCGCCCAGCGCATTCGGGCGCGGCGCTTCTTCCGGGCCTGAATCCTTTTCGGAAGCTGCGGATTGCCGATGTCGTCCCGATAGAGATTGACCAGGCTCAAATGCACTCCGTGCTTCACTTCGCAGTCCCCGAGGTTGTGCAAGTATTGCTGCCAGCGCGGATACTGTTCGAGGTCTTCTGCGAGGTGGCGAGAGAGGAGAATGTGACCGGCATCGCCACAGTCCATCACCCGTTGCGCGATGTTGATCCCCGCTCCGGCGATATTGGCTTGCTCGTTCAGATCAGTGATTTCATTGACTGGCCCGCTGTGAATACCCATGCGCACCCGAAGTTCGGGATGACTCTTCAGCGCCTTGGCAATTTCGATTGCGCATAGCACCGGCGCCTCCGGAGTGTTACGAAAAACAAGCGCGCCGCCATCGCCCGTAGGCAAACGCATCAACTTCCCTTCTGCGTCGGCCAGACGGAACTGCTCCGTCCCGCGCACGATTTTCCTTAACGTTTGAATCTGCTCGCTTTGTTCGTTAATGAGCAACTTCGAGTAACCGACGATGTCGATAAACAAGGCGTGTCCGATTTCGAACTTCACGTCTGAGGAATGCTCCGACGACATAAGATCTTCTTCTATCCGAAAATTCAGGCTCTAACGAGTTGAATCACTCGGAGACTCTTGGATCAGCTCGCCGACGAACGAAGGCTTCTCGCTCATGACGTTGCCGGGAAATTCATCTTCGCGATCAACGTTTTGTAGCGGGGATCGTCGCGCAAGCTGTTCAACAACGGATCGACCAGAAGGGCCAGCATGCCGGTGTCGTGATTATCAAACGCGATTTGTAACCACTCGAACGCTTTTTCTCTCTCACCGCGCACGGCGTAAACCTGCGCAACTTGATAGTCCAGGCCTTGGTCGTGAGCGATCAGGTCAGTCAAAGCCGCATCCGCGGCCGTTCGATCTCCGCGCGCATATTGCGCAACCGCAAGTTCGAAACGGCGGTAGCTCTCATCCGGTTCAAGCTGCGCTTCGCGCAACGCCGTTTCACTGTCGCCTCGCTTAATTGCGACCAGCACCTGCCAGCGACGGCTTGAAGCGGAATTTGGCTGCAACTCTGCTGCCTTGCGCGCAGCCGCATCGGCTTCGTCAAGTTTGCCCTCGTACCAAAGAATGCGGGCCAGGTTGTTCTGCGGCGCGGCCGCAAGCGGATCCGACTCCACTGCCTGTCGGCCCTGATTTTCCGCCTCGTCCAGTCTCCCAAGATAAACAATCATCCGCGCCAACAGATCGTTCGCGGTCGGATTCGCAGGAGCAAGCTCTTTGGCGCGCTTCAGTTCGCTCAAACCTTCGGCAAATCTCCATTCCGTAAAAAAGCGAACCCAACCGAGAGCCGCGTGTGCCTCAGCCAGCGCCGGCGCGATCGCGACCGCTTTTTCCGCATCAATGCGCGCTTTCGGCCACGCCGTCTTACCTTCGCCGGTGAGGTCCCCAATTAGAGTCCATGCTTCGGAACGCTCTGCATAGGCCAATGCATATTGGGGATCCAGACGGATCGCTTCATCGTAGTGGCCAACCGCTTTGCGATAATCCTCGAGATTGCGTCGCTGGAAATAATAGCGGCCCTGGAGATAGGCATTGTGAGCTTCGGCAGTTTTTGGATTTGCTGATGACTGTTCGTCCGCTCCAAGCAGTGTAGCCTTTAATGATGAAGCCACTGCGGCGGCGATTTCCTGTTGCACGGCAAAAATGTCCTTGAGTTCACGATTGAACGTTTGCGTCCAGAGCTCGATTCCGTCGGCGGCATTAACTAACTCAGCAACGATTCGCACCCGCTCCCCCTGTTTGCGCACTGTGCCTTCCAACAACGTAGCCACGCCAAGTTTCTCGCCGATGGTTTTGCTTTCCTCTTTTCTGTCTTTGAACCGGAAGGAAGAGCTGCGGCCGATGACCTTGAGATCTTTGATTTGCGCCAGGGCAGCGATCAATTCTTCCGAAAGACCATCGGAAAAATATTCGTCCTTCGGATCTCCGCTTTCATTCAGCAGCGGCAAGACCGCGATCGATTTCCGTGAAATTGGTAGGGACGCACCTCCGGGTCGTCCATCTTCGATTTGTCGGAAGTCTCGGTGAGACGTCCTTACCGGTCGCAGAAATTGGTAAGCAAATAGACCAGCCGCGATTGCTGCGACAACAACAATAAACGTGGCAAACTTCCGCGGATTCCAGGTTGGCAGGACCGCGTCTTTCGGAATGTTCTCAGTGCGCTTCAGACCTTCCGGTGTCGCTTCGAACGCCCAGGAGATCATCACCGACATGACAAAACCAAAGGCGAGCAAAACGACGAAGGCCTTCATCACCCAAGTCGGTGCTTCAAAAGTGGGAAGCAAAATCGACGCTGCCTGGATCAACAACCACGCTACTACCGCGTAAGTGATCGCAACTTTGTAAACGTTGCGCCGCTTCAGCTCGGCGAAGAAGTTCCGTGAATTCACTGCCTATTATTTGTTAGGTCCGATTTGCTCCGGGCCGGTGAGAAGCCTCTGAAAATCCGGGTGGTTCCGAATCGGATCCCAAACTGGGTCAATCTTTAGGCGGGCTATGGAGATGCCGGACGGAATCGAGAGCAAGTGCCGAAGCCTGTTCGTCGCCTCCTGAGCTTCGCCCGCCCAAGCCTCCATTTCGGCTAATCCAAGCTGACCCGCCGCACCCAAAATCGCGTCTATTTCAATCGTTAATAAGTCCGCCACCTCTCGAGAAAGACGAAGGGCATCGGCTTTTCGACCAAGTGCAAGATAAACCCACGCTAATTGGGTACGGCTAAACAAATCATCCGGCCGTTCGCTCAATCCTTTTTCAAGCAGTACACGAGCTTCTTCCGCTTCGGCATTGGCGGTCTGTCCCGCGAGGAGCTGAATAGCCACACGCGCGGACAGCCGGCGGGAACGAGGGGCGGATTGGAGTTCGGGAACCGTATCCCAAAACGTAAGTGCGTCGGCGAACCGCCGTGCGATCACATGCAGATAGACCGGGAAACCACCCGTTACTGTAGTAACAACTGTCCCAACTGACGACCCGCTCGGTGCACCGCCAGCGCCAATCCCCGGAAACACGGTGTGCTCGGGAGTTGCATCAAGAGCCCGCCGCGCTCCTTCGATGTCACCACGTCCATTCAAACGCGCAATTACTTGAGCGTTAATGGCGACGAAATTATTAGGATCAATGGCCAGAGATCGCGAAGCATAACGCTCCGCCTCGTTCCACTCTCGCAGCGTCGCAAATCCGAGCGCGATGTTCGCTGGAATTTGTCCATCACGTGGATCGAGCTCCTGCGCCAGCTTCGCTTCACTGAGAAACTGTTTCCATTTGCCTTGTCTGCGCAATATCCAGGCGCGATATTGCCGCGCCTTCGCGTTATTTGGTTGCAGATTGAGAGTGCGATCGAGTTCGGCTAGCGCCGGTTCGTACTGCCGGTGACCCCAGTAATGAAAAATAGCCAGGCTCAGATGCGCTTCAGGCGAATCCGGAGCGAGCTCCAAGGCGCGGTCAACAAGCGACTTTACTTCGGTGAGCTGTGCTGGTGTCCTTCGGCTCAGAAACCAGTGACTGGATAACGAACAGTAGGCGAGTGCCGCGTAAGCTTGAGCAAATTTCGGATCACGGGCGATCGCCTGCCGATAAAATCCTTCGGCCCGTGCGTAGGTTTCAGCGAGCGGCACCGACTCGGCTGCGCGTAATTGATATTCACCTTGTAAGAACAGGTCATAGGCTTGCGGGTCCTGCGTCGGCACTGAGGCGAGTGCGTGCGATTCGCTTGGCGAAAGCTTCGCCTGCAAAGTGTCGGCGATTTCCTGCGCCACTTCGCTCTCCACGGCAAAGACATCTTTGAAATCCCGATCGTAAGTCTTCGCCCACAGGTGCGAATCGGTGCGAGCGTCAATAAGCTGCACGTTGACGCGCACTTTATCGCCGGATTTCTGAACGGCTCCCTCCAGCAAGGTTGCGACACCAAGTTCGTTGGCGACCGTTTTCAGGTTATCAGGTTTGCTTTGGTACTTCGCCGTCGAGGTGCGCGAAATGACCTTCAGATCACGTACCGTGGCCAATTTCGTCAGAATTTCGTCCTGAATGCCTTCCGCAAAATATGCATTCGCCTTCTCCTCGCTTAAGTTTTGAAACGGTAGCACCGCAATCGATTTCTGCGGTATCGCAGAACCTGTAGCCGCCTCGCTCTGTCGAGGCGCGGGGGTTCGTTGCGCCGAATAGCGTCCGCCGATAAAAAACAATCCGACGGAAAAGGCGGCCCCAACGACCACGACGTAGAGCCAGGTCCGATTCTTGTTCTTGTCCGCCGGCATCGCCTCTGCCGCAGCGGTTCGCTTGATGCCTTCCGGTGTCGCTTCAAAAGCCCACGCGATCACCAGTGCAATCGGAAACCCAATAGCGACCAGCGCAATGATCAACCGCACCACCCAGTTCGGAATTTCCAGGAACGGGAAGGTCTGGGTCGCGATTTGAATCAAAAGCCATCCGACCACAGCATAAGCGACTGCGACCTTGTAAACGTTGCGCCGCTTCAGCTCAGCGAAGAAATTGTTCAGATTCATTGGGTGGCGCTGCGCCTCGGACGCCAAAGAATGCGTGAATCTTCGAAGTTTGCACCCTAAGTCTTCGTGGTGATTAACCTTTCCGAGAAGCGTTCCTACGAATAAGTTGCCCGCCATGGAATCGCTTTATCTCGTCGGCTTCGCCGTCGTCGCCGTCATCGCCTTTATTTTTGTTGTTATTCTCTTCAATTTTTTCGGCCTTTGGTTGCGCGCGCGGATCGCCAATGCGCCCGTCAGCATCGGCAAAATGGTCGGAATGCGTCTACGTCGCGTCCCCGTTGGAATGATTGTCGACAATCGAATCACTGCCGTAAAAGCCGGAATCGAAATTCCCAGCGATCCATTGGAAGCGCATTACCTGGCGGGGGGAGATGTGGGCCAGGTAATCCTCGCGCTGATCGCGGCGGACAAGGCCGG
>Ga0193707_1000826_pt1 | contig 11048 bp, 10 predicted proteins | sample U3c2metaG_FD_143043 | JGI IMG/M metagenome (GOLD analysis project Ga0193707, IMG submission 143043) | Soil microbial communities from a riparian zone of the East river system, Colorado, United States - U3c2 | ecosystem: Environmental > Terrestrial > Soil > Riparian zone | place: USA: East River...
GGACCTCGTGAGCCTGGGTCCAGACGCCGGGGCCGAGGAGTTCACGGCCCACGACTGGGGGCAGGAGCAGGAAGACGGCGCCCCAGGCCAGCGCGCCGGCGCCGACGCCGAGAGAGATGGCCAAGCCAACCAGCCACAGGCGGCGGTAGGAGTGGCGGAGGGCACGGGCGGCCTCGGGGACGGAGATCATCCGGATGCCCTGGTTGAGGACGTTCACCGGGCCGAGGAGGACCTGGGCACCGCGGATGCCTGCGGTGGCCGCGAGGCCGGCGGCAGCGGTGATGCCGAGCATGTAGACTTGGATCGTCCCGGAGACCGCGAGCATCTCCCCTACGTACTTCGGGCTGAGATCCCAGTTCCGCCGTACCCACTCGCGAATCAGCTGCCGTCGCGGCGACACCCCAGCCTGGAACCGTCCGGCGATCGCCGCGATCACCGCGCCCAGACCCCACGCGAACGTCAGCGAGAACGCCGACGCGGTATCGGTGAGGTACAGCCCGCCGAAGATCGCCAGCATCGCCAGCAGCCAGATCAGGTCGTTGAGGAGTGCCTTCTGCCCCTCGCCCACCACGAAAAACGCCCACCGCCACGCGTCCTGCAGCAACAGCCCCGGCATCGTCACCGCGAACGCGACCAGCACGCCCTTCGACGGAACCCCCGGGAAGGCGGCGATCGCCAGTCCGACCAGCAGACCGACGAACCCGGTCAGCAGTGCGGTCGCCGTACTGGCCCGGACCGCTCGTTCCCAGGCAGGCGTGCGCTGACCGGAGTGGCGGACGGCCAGTGGCTCGGTCGAGACCGCACGGGACACGTTGAGGGCGATCGTGTAGCCGCCGAAGGCCAGCGCGTAGACACCGAAGTCGGCGACCGTGCTCGAGCGCGCGACCACCACGCCGACCGCGAGATTACTCAGGCTGGACAGCGCCTGGTCGCCCAGACCCCAGCTCGCGCGACCGGCCGGACCGGCCAGCCGACGTAGCTTCGGCCGCCGGAACTTCACCGCCTCACTCTAGGCCGTGTCTGATGGTCCCGTGCCGAGTGCCGCGCAGTAGGCGGGGGACCATCAGCCACGGCCCAGGGGGCGCGGAGGATGCCGCAGGATGCCGCAGACGAAACGCGGGATGCCGAGCACATACCGCCGCCAGAGCCGCTTGGGCTCCTTGGAGAGCCGGTAGCTCCACTCCAGCCCGGACCGCTGCATCCACAGTGGCGCCCGGTCGAGCCGGCCGGTGTGGAAGTCGAACGCGGCACCGACGCCGATCAGGATCGACGCGTTCAGCCGGTCCCGGTGGTCGGCCATCCAGCCCTCCTGCTTGGGTGCGCCGAGCCCGACCCAGACGATGTCCGGACGGGCCTCGTTCATCCGCCGCACGACCTCGGCGTTCTCGGCGGCGGTGAGCGGCCGGTACGGCGGGCACTCGGAGCCGACGACCTTCAACGCGGGATGGCGCTCCTGGAAGGCGTCGCGCAACTCCTCGGCCACGCCCTCGGCACCGCCGTAGAAGTACTGCGTCCAGCCACGGTCGGCGGCCTCCGCCATCACGCGCTCGAGCAGATCGGGTCCGGCGACCCGGTCCATCCGCTCGAAGCCGGCCTTCTTACCCGCCCACACCAGCGGCATCCCGTCCGGCACTGTCAGGCCGGCCGTGTTGTACACCTCGGTGAGCCGCTCGTCGGCGCGGGCGTGCAGCAGCGCGTTCATGTCGGTCACGCAGACCAGCTGCCGCTCGCCATCGTCGATCCAGCGCGCGAACGTCTCGACGGTGTGGTCCAAGTTGGTCACACTGATGTGGATGCCCAGAACATCGACACGATCCGCGGTGGTCGTCTCCGTGTGTATATCGGTCATCCGTCAGTCCTCCGGGGTCAGCGCGGCCAGGTCCGCGTCGACCATGATCCGGACCAGCTCGGGCACGTGGACCTGGGCCTTCCAGCCGAGCTCGGTGGTGGCTTTGGACGCGTCCCCGATCAGCGAGTCCACTTCGGTGGGGCGTTCGTACCGGATGTCGTGGTCGACGTACTGCTCCCAGTCCAGCCCGGCGTGCCGGAAGGCCAGCGCGACGAAGTCACGGACCGAGTACGACGTACCCGTCGCGATCACGTAGTCGGCCGGGGTGTCATGCTGCAGCATCCGCCACATGCCCTCGACGTACTCCGGTGCGTAGCCCCAGTCGCGGCAGGCGTCCAGGTTGCCCAGGTACAGCCGGTCCTGCCGGCCGAGCTTGATCGCGGCGACCGCGCGGGTGATCTTGCGGGTCACGAACGTCTCACCGCGGCGCGGGCTCTCGTGGTTGAACAAGATCCCGTTCACCGCGAACATGTCGTACGCCTCGCGGTAGTTGCGGGTCATCCAGTACCCGTACAGCTTCGCGGCGCCGTACGGCGAGCGCGGGTGGAACGGAGTGTCCTCGTTCTGCGGCGGAGGTGTCGCGCCGAACATCTCCGAGCTGGACGCCTGGTAGAACCGGCAGTCCAGCCCGATCATCCGGATCGCCTCGAGCAGCCGCGTCGTCCCCATCCCGGTGGTGTCACCGGTGTACTCGGGCTCGTCGAAACTCACCCGCACATGGCTCTGCGCGGCCAGGTGGTACACCTCGGCCGGCTGGATCGACGCCAGCAAAGTCACCAGCCGCGAGCCGTCGGTCAGATCGCCGTAGTGCAGGAACAGCCGCTTGTCCTTCGCGTGCGGATCCTCGTACAGGTGGTCGATCCGGCGCGTGTTGAACGTGCTCGCCCGCCGGATCAGGCCGTGCACCTCGTACCCCTCGGCGAGCAGCAGCTCGGCCAGGTACGACCCGTCCTGCCCGGTGATCCCGGTGACGAGCGCCTTCTTCACGATGCCTGCTCCCGGTGCTGCTGGTACCAGGCATAGGTGGCGGCCACCCCGGCTTCGAGGTCGATCGACGGCTTCCAGCCCAGCGCCAGCAGCCGGCTCACGTCGAGCAGCTTGCGCGGAGTGCCGTCCGGCTTGGACAGATCGTTGCTGATGGCACCGGTGTACCCGACCACGCGGGCGACCAGCTCGGCCAGCTCGCGGATCGTCACGTCCGCCCCGACACCGACGTTGATCGGCTCCGGCGCGTCGTAGTGCTCGAGCAGGTGCACGCACGCGTCGGCCAGGTCGTCCACGTGCAGGAACTCCCGCCGCGGCGTCCCGCTCCCCCACAACACGACCTCGGACGCGTCGGTACGCCGGGCTTCGTCGAAGCGGCGAATCAGCGCAGGCAACACATGCGAGCTGGTCGGGTCGAAGTTGTCGTTCGGTCCGTAGAGGTTCGTCGGCATCGCCGAGATCCAGGACAAGCCGTACTGACGGCGGACCGCCTGGACCTGCATGATGCCCGCGATCTTCGCGATCGCGTAGGCATCGTTGGTCGGTTCCAGCTCACCGGTCAGCAGACTCGACTCGCGAATCGGCTGCTCGGCGTACTTCGGATAGATGCACGACGACCCCAGGAACAGCAGCCGCGGCGTGCGGACCTCGAGCGCCGCGTCCATCAGGTTGACCTGGATGCGCAGGTTGTCACTCAGGAACTCGGTCGGGTGGTCCCGATTCGCCAGGATGCCACCGACCCGGGCCGCCGCGTCGATCACCAGCACCGGCCGGTGCTCGGCCAGGAACCCAAAGGTCGCCGACCGATCCCGCAGGTCCAGCTCCGACGACGAAGCGCCGATCAGCTGGGTGAAGCCGGCGGCCTCGAGCCTCCGCCAGATCGCCGAACCCACCAGGCCGCGATGACCTGCGATGTACACCGGTGCATGAGGGTCCATCAGTACGCTCCCGCACCGTAGATCACCGCGCGCACGGTCTTCCAGAGGATCAGCAGATCCAGCGTCATCGACCAGTTGTCGACGTAGCGCAGGTCGAGCCGGACCGACTCGTCCCAGGACAGGTCGCTGCGGCCGCTGACCTGCCACAGGCCGGTGATCCCGGGCTTGACCAGCATCCGCCGCGAGTCGTCGGCGGCGTACAGAGCGACTTCCTCCGACAGCGGCGGGCGCGGGCCGACCAGGGACATGTCGCCGCGCAGCACGTTGAACAACTGTGGGAGTTCGTCGAGCGAGAAGCGCCGGATCCACCGGCCGAGCGGAGTCATCCGCGGGTCGTCGCGCATCTTGAAGACCACGCCGTTGCCGTCGCTCAGTGCGTACAGATCGCCGAGCCGCTGCTCGGCGTCGGAGTACATGCTGCGGAACTTCAGCATGGTGAACTCGACACCCGCCCGGCCGACCCGCTGCTGCCGGAACAGCACCGGACCAGGGCTGGACAGCCGGACAGCCAGCGCCAGACCGATCAGCACCGGCGCCAGCAGAACGATGAATCCGAGTGCGACGATGCGGTCGAAGACGGCCTTCATCAGGTGCGGGCCGCCACTCACCGACGGCCGCTCCAGGTGCAGCAGGGACAGGCCGGCGACCGGGCGGACGGAGATCCGCGGGCCGGCCACCTCGATGATGCCGGGCGAGACGATCAACTCGATACCGCGCTGCTCCAGCGCCCAGGACAACCGGCGTAGCAGCTGCCCGGCCAGCTCCGGATCGGTCGCGATGGCGACCACCTCGACCGCGTGCCGGTCGGCGGCGGCCAGGATGTCCGGCTCGTCCAGCTCGTCGGCCTGCAGCGGCCCGGCCGAGTGCCCGTCGGCGCGCGGCCGGCACGTCGCCACCACCCGGAACCCGTCGGTCGGGCGGCTCTCGAGATGCTCACACAGCGTCGCGGCCGGACCGCTACGCCCGACCACGAGAACCCTGTGCATGCAGCGACCTCGGACCCGGTGCCGGTGCAGGTCCTTCCGCAGCGCGTAGCGCAGCACCAAAGCGGAACCGACCATCACCGGAATCGCCAGTACGACGAAGCCGCGGGCGATCTCGGTCCTGGTCACGTACGACGCCATCGCAACGGCAGCGGTCAGACCGACACCGGATCGCAGCAGCGACCGGAACTCGTCCGGACCGGCACCGAAGTACCGCGGGTCATACCCCTTCGACAGCGCGACCGCGCCGACCCAGGCCAGCGGCAGCAGGCTGCTCACGACCAGGTAACCGCTGCCGACGTGATAGCCGAACCGGGTCAGCAGCGCGATGGAGACACCGAGCATCGCGGCGAGCAGGTCACCGCCCACGGCGGCCCAGCGATACACGCCGACCCAGCGCGGCTCGGTCGACCGGGACGGAAGCGGGACGATCGCCGACACCTCGTGCGGCACTACCCAGAGCGGCGGGCGGCCGTCGACCGCGTCCGGCGCCTCTGCTCCGCTCACACCGGCCCCTCGTCTCGCGTTGCCAACCCCCGAACACGGTGCATGTCCGGCGCAGTCTGCAGCTTCCTGTCAACACTGTCAAACGGAGATAGTCACCGAAGGTGACGGCAGACCTACGTGCCACGTCCCCAGGAGTTCACCCGCCTGTCGGCGATGCGACATCGCAGATTACTACGCGCGCGGGCCTACGGCGACGATGCGACGAGTTCCCTTGGATAGAATTTGCGTCGGGGGTGGGGGAATGACGTCGGACAACGCTGCTCGGGTGCGTGCCACTGCGCGGCCGGCCCTGACACCGGCCGTCCGCCGGTCCGTCCTGGTCCTGGCCGTCGCCGGAGTGCCGCTGGCCATCGTGCCGGCGCTGCTGTTCGCCGGGGACACCGGCCCCAGCCGGCTCGATCGTCAGGTGCAGCAGGTGGTCGACGACTCACCGGCCGGGGCGTGGAGCCTGATCCGTGGCCTGGACTGGCTCGGCGAGCCGCTCGGCCGGACCGTGCTCGTCGTTGCCGTCGCCGCGCTCTGCCTGATCGCCGGGCGCCGCCGGCTGGCGGTCACCGCGGTGCTGGGCATCCTCGCGACCGCCGTCGTCACCACCGTGCTCAAGCCACTCGTGAACCGGCGGATCCACGACGACTTTCTCTCCTACCCGAGCGGTCACGCCGCCGCGGGCACAGCGGCCGCGATGATCGTGGGCCTGCTGCTGGCCGATCTGCTCGGCGCCGGACGGATCGCCGGCACAGCGATCCTGCTGGCACTGACTGTCGCCGGTGGCGGTCTGATGGCCTGGGCACAAATCCACCTGACCGCCCACTATGCGACCGACACCCTCGGCGGGTTCGGCTGCGCGCTGTTCGTGATCCCGGTGACCGCAATGCTGATCGACAAGATCACCCGAACCGGCGGAACACCGGTCCGGCCGACGTCGGAGTGACGCCGGCCGGAGGAGTCACGCGATCGCGTGACTCGGGGTGTCGTAGGCAGCGATCACGTCGGCGTGGAGACGCTCCAGGTCGCTGACCCGGAGGTAGTCGCCCATCGTGGTCCCCGTACACGCCGAGTCGATGTTCGGCGCCGACCGGCCGTCCATCGCATCGCCGAGGTGCACAGTGCGCAGGTCGATGCTGAACCGGGTCCGGCCCGAGGTGTTCGGCACACTGGAGTGCAACTGGGCACCGGAGAACAAGATGATGCCGCCGGGCTTGCAGATCGGCCGGACCTGCGGCACCAGCTCCACCTCCTCCTCCGGCACCGGCTGGATCCTCGTGTCGACACCGATCTGGGTCGCCGCGATCTGCCGGCTGGTCGCGTTCCACTCGGCGTAGTTGTAGACCCGAGAGCTGTTCTTCACCGGGGTCTGCCAGTACCGCGGGTGGAAAGCGAGCCCGTTGTCGTCGCTGATCGCGAAGATCGGCAGCCACCAGTTGAGCTGGGTGTACGGCGCGGAGTACCAGGTGTCGCGGTGCGGATGGAACGCGAACGCGATCCCCGTGGTCAGGTAGTCGTCCGACGTCGAGCTGCGCATCCGCGGCACATCGAAGTACACCTGCTCGGAGTCGCAGCCGAAGTCGGCCAGCATCTCCTGGATCAGCCGCTTCGACTCCGGGTGATGGATGAACCGCGGCTTCAGCTCGGCGAGCAGCGCCGCGTAGTCCTCGACGGCCATCCCGAACTGCGCCGTCTCCGGATCCAGTGGCGCGAACGCGTCCCGGGCCATCTCGCCGGCGAACTCGGTGAGCGCCAGCGTCGACGGACGTGGTGAATAGACGAACAGGTCGCCGTCATAGAGCTTCTGCCTGCGTTCGTCGTCGCCGAACTCGGCGTCGATATAGATGGAATGCATCGGAGTCCCCCTCCTTGTCGTACTGCGAAAATCCCGCGGCCGGCCTCAGCCGACCCGCACACCGGCCCCGGCCGGCGGTAGTGGCCGACGGGAAGCGTCGACCAGTGGCACCAGGTCGACACCGGGCATGGTCACGTCGCCACGCATCAGTTCCAGATAACGCTGCCGGAGCTGCGCAAGCACTCCGGACTGCTCATAGCCGGCACCGTCCACCTCGGAGACCAGTGTCAGCTCCGAGATGGTCCCGGCCAGACCGCACTCGTCGGCGGCGAGCAGCTCGGTCCGCTCGATCGGCCGCCGATCGAACTGCACTCCGAGGTCGTTGGCCACCACCTCGAGGATGTCGACCGTGATGCTGTCCAGGCACGACTCGCTGGTCGGCGGGGTGGCGATCCGCCCGCGCTGGGCGATCAGGACACAGGCCCCGGTCGCCTCGGCAACCCGGCCGGCGTCGTTGAGCATGATCGCGTCGTCGTACCCGAGCCGGCGTACCTCGATCCGGGCCAGCCGGGCGCCGACGTAGTTCGCGCTGCTCTTCACCCGGGCCGGCAGGACCACGTCGGTGGCCCGGCGCCAGGTCGTCACACCGAGCCGCATCGGGTCCGGGTCGTGCCTCTGCTGGCTGAAGGCCGTGACCACCAGGTCGGCGGCCGTCGCCTCACCCCAGTGCCCGTGGGTGACGAACAGAGTGGGCCGGAACCAGAGATCCTTCTCCGGCACCAGCAACTCGCCGGACAGCGTCGCCAGCCCGGCGAGGAACTCGTCGTAGCTGAACCGAATCGGGATGTGGAACAGCGAAGCGGATCGGCAGAGCCGGTCGTAGTGACGCCGCGGACTCCGGATCGAGAAGACCTCGCCGACGGAGTCCCAGTAACCCTTCACGCCCTCGAAGACGCTCAAGGCCCGGGTCAGGGCCTCGGCCCCGATGTGGATCCTCACGTCGGTGTACGGCACGAGCTCCCCGTTGACGAGCGCCCACGGCGGCGTCTGCAGTTGCGAGATGGATGCTGTGTGAGCCATGAGGTGCCTTCCGGATGCGGGGGTGTTCGATCAGCGGGCGCTCGGAACGTCCGAGCGGGTCAGGTCTGCCAGGGATACCGCGCGCTGGTCGCGCGCCGACATCAGCGAGACCGGCAGCGGCCACGCAATGGCGAGTTCAGGGTCGTCGTAGGCGAGTACGACGTCCTCGGACGGATCGTGCGGCCGGTCGATCCGGTAGGCGATGTCCGCGGGTTCGGTGAGCGCCTGGAAGCCGTGCGCGCACCCGGCCGGGATGTACACCGAGCGCTGGGTGTCCCCCGACAGCGTGAAGTGCGCCTGATTCAGATACGTCGGTGACGCCGGCCGGAGGTCGACGACGACGTCGAACACCTCGCCGGCGGAGCAGCGGACCAGCTTCGACTCGCCGAGGCCGGACCGCAGATGCATCCCGCGGAGGACGCCTTTGCGGGACCGCGACAGGCTGTCCTGCACGAACCCGTCCGGGTCGATCCCCGCCGACCGGGCGATCTCGGCGTCGAAGGTCCGGCTGAAGAAGCCGCGGTCGTCGACATGCGGTGCGGGCTCGAACAGGTAGACCCCGGCGATGTCCGGTATCTGCGTGACCTTCATGAGCGTCCCTCCAGAACTTCTGCTTCCAGCGTCCGCGCGGGGAAGACGGTCGACGACAGGACGGCGTACTGCTCCTCGAGCAGGCGCCGGTTGACGGCGTTCCGGTCGTCCATGGCCTGCCCGACCACGTCGCGCCGGGACTCGAGCGCGGTGTACTGGCTGATCAGCCGATCCACGTCGAGCGTGCGGATGCTCTGGCAGAACTCCGCCAGGCCCATGTCGGCCATCAGTACGTCGTTCTTCGCGGCGTACCCGATCGAGACGGTCGGCGTGGACAGCATCAGTGCGCACACCACGTTGTGGAATCGAGTGGCGACGACCGTGTCGAGCGCCGCCATCTGCTCCATCAGGTCGTCCAGTGACCGCGGCGGTTTGTCGATCACCCAGGACGGATCGAGATCGGGCCGGCGCGCCCGCACGTCGGCGAGGATCTCGGCCGAGACCTGCTCGTCCTCGTGGTCGCCGGTGAGCAATCGGACGCGGTGCCCGTGCTCGACCAGCCAGTGGACGAAGCGCGTCATCTTCGCGACGTAGTCCGCGTACACCTCGTCGGCCCGGTCGCGGTCGTCGTCCGCCCCGCGATACGTCATGACCCCGACGCCGACTGTCGTGGGTTGTCCCGGTGGCGTGGCCGACCGCGATGCCGGAATCGGCAGCGCGAAGGCCAGGTCCGGGTAGACCGGGTCGTCGGCGATACCCAGGCCGGTCGCTCGCATCGCGTCCTTCGACAACTGGTCACGGAACGAGCGGTAGCCCGCCAGGCGGGCCGCCAGGGTGAACACCCGGCGGGTCATCCGCTGTCCTGCGGTATTGGCACCGACGCTGACCAGGGCGACCTTGGTACCGACCAGGCGGCCGGACGCGGTCAGCAGCAGCAGCGAGTAGGGGAAACCCCACCAACGCAAGGGCAGGCCTCCTTCCAGCACACCCATGCCGGGCACGACCACCACGTCGTGGCGCCGGACCCAGGCCGCGGTCCGGAAGGCGTCGACGATCTTCCCGATGCCTTTGAGCGCGACGGAACGCAAACTGCTCGCCGTGCTGTACTCGTCGCGATTCCAGTGCATCCGGGTCGCCGCCAGGCCGTAGCGGGCCTCGATCCCCTCCGGACCGGCGGTCAGGAAGTCGATCTCCGCCTCCGGGTACGTCTTGCGCACGAAAGCCAGGAACGCCTCCAGCGAGCCGTCGTTGCCGAGGTTCCCGGAGCCGAGCAGGCCGAAGAACCCGATCCGTGGGCCGCGACCGGCTCCGAACGTGTCGCCGCTCATCCGAGTCGCCCACCCTGGCCCGCGACGACCATGGCCACCGAGACGACCTCGTCGACCTGCTCCACCGGGGTGTCCTGCCGGCGCCGCGACGGCGGAACCGTGCGGCTCGCCATCCAACGCACAAGGTGCCCGAGGCAACGCACTCGTTCCGCGCCGGTCAGTGGTGAGCGGAACAGCGCCCGCACATAGCCCAGCGGGTACTCGGCCAGCAGCCGCACCACTGGGTGCCGCAGCCGGTTCCGTCGGCGCGGGTCGAGGTTGCCGCACCACGAGCGGATCGTCCGGTTGGACCGGAGCGCACTGTCGGGGTGGTCGCGGCGGAAGTACAAAGACGCCGGCACGTGGTGGAAGCGACCGTGCAGGGCGATCTCGGCCACAATCGTCCGGTCGGCGTGGTAGAAGCTCTCGTTCAGGGCCGTCCGACGCAGCACGTCGGCCCGCACGACGCCGTAGTCGTCGTCACCGCCGACGTCGAACAGCAGGCTCCGGAACCGCTCGACGGGGTCCGGTGAGTCAGTGGTCAACGGGTAGCCGACCTTCGCGACGACGTCGCCCGCCTCGTCGATGATCGCGCTCCACGAGTGGCACAGCACGGCGTCCGGGCGCTCGTCGAGCGCCTCGATGCATCGCTCCAGCAGATCCCGGGCGTACAAGTCGTCGTACGACGCCCACTTGAACAACTCGCCCTTCGATTCGGTGAAGACGATGTTGTGGTTCGGCGAGGCACCGATGTTCACCGGCCGGCGGATGTACCGGATACGCGGGTCGCGGGCTGCGTAGTCCCGGCAGATCCGTTCCGTGCCGTCGGTCGAGGCGTTGTCGGAGATGATCAGCTCGAAGTCGGCGTACGTCTGTCCGAGCAGCGCGTCGAGTGCCTCGGCGAGGTACTTCTCTCCGTTGTAGACCGGCAGGCCGATGCTCAGCCGCGGTACTGCGTTCATCTGCTCCTCATTTCAGGCATCTCCTGCTGGTTGACCAGCGCCGACCCGGAATCCACTGCCGACTCCAGCTGCTTGCGCTCACGGAGCCCGGCCCGCAGCGTGAACCACCACACGAATGCGGCAGCGA
>Ga0193707_1000827_pt1 | contig 11040 bp, 8 predicted proteins | sample U3c2metaG_FD_143043 | JGI IMG/M metagenome (GOLD analysis project Ga0193707, IMG submission 143043) | Soil microbial communities from a riparian zone of the East river system, Colorado, United States - U3c2 | ecosystem: Environmental > Terrestrial > Soil > Riparian zone | place: USA: East River...
TCTCTGCCCTGGCGACGCCGCACACCGAGACCCTGGCGACCTGGATTCGTGCCGGCAGTTTTCAGGCAGACTTCGCTTTTTATCTCGACCACCTTTCGCTGGTGATGCTGCTGGTGGTGACCGGCGTCGGCTTTCTCATTCACATTTATTCGGTCGGCTACATGGGAGAGGAGGGCGGTTTCTATCGTTTCTTCGCCTATCTCAACCTATTCATGTTTTTCATGCTCACGCTGGTGCTGGCGAGCAACTACCTGCTGATGTTTATTGGCTGGGAAGGGGTGGGACTGGCTTCGTATCTGCTGATTGGCTTCTGGTTCACCAAAGATACGGCGGCGGCGGCCGGCAAGAAGGCGTTCATCGTCAATCGCATTGGCGATTTCGGATTCCTGATTGCGCTGTTCCTTTTGATCAAGCATTTTGGATCGCTAAACTTTGAGCAGGTCGCGCAAAGGGTAAGCCCCCTAAACCCGGAGACCGGCGGGGCGGGACTGCTGACCGCGATCGGCCTTCTGCTGATGGTTGGGGCAGCCGGCAAGTCGGCGCAGATTCCCCTTTATGTCTGGCTTCCGGATGCAATGGAAGGTCCGACGCCGGTTTCCGCACTGATCCACGCTGCGACGATGGTGACAGCGGGCGTGTACATGGTTTCGCGCTCGCACCTGATTTTCGAGCGTGCGCCAACCGCCTTGACGGTGGTCGCCATCGTCGGAACGCTGACGGCTTTGTTTGCCGCTACCATCGGAGTCACGCAGACGGATATCAAGAAGGTGCTGGCGTACTCCACGGTTTCGCAGCTCGGCTATATGTTCATCGCTTGCGGAGTGGGGGCTTTTTCGGCAGCCATTTTTCATCTGATGACTCATGCATTTTTCAAGGGGCTGCTGTTCTTGGCCGCGGGTTCGGTGATCCACGCGGTAAGTGGCGAACAGGACATGCGGCAGATGGGCGGGCTGCGCACTAAAATTCCGTGGACGTTCTGGACGATGACCGTGGGAACGTTTGCCATCGCTGGCATTCCGCCGTTTGCCGGTTTCTTCAGCAAGGACGAGATTTTGTGGCGGGCTTATCAGGCCAGTTGGGTGTACTGGGCAATTGGATTGTTTACGGCGTTGCTGACCTCTTTTTATATGTTCCGGTTGTGGTTTTTGACTTTCTTTGGGGTGTATCGCGGTGCGGCGGAAGCTTCAGATGAGGATGCGGCGCCGCATGGACATGGGCACGGCGGAATTCATGAAAGTCCGATGGTCATGGTGATTCCTCTGGTGGTGTTGGCGGTGCTTTCCGTCACCGGCGGGTGGATCGGGGTTCCGGCGTCGCTGGGCGGTAGCAATCGCTTTGATAAGTTCCTGGGACCGACATTTGAGTTGACGACTCCCGGCCTCAAGGCCGAACCCGGAGCCGCCAGCCAAGTCGCGCCTCCGGGAAAAGAATCAGAACAACCCGAACCGCAGACCGGTGGTGCGAGCGAGGTGGCGCTTACCGGAATTTCAGTTTCTGCGGCGCTGATCGGGTTTGGCCTGGCTTGGCTGCTTTACTACCGCAATCCGCGATTGCCGCAGCAGATCGCTTCCAGCCTGGGTGGCTTCTATCGTGCTGTGGTCAATAAATATTACGTGGACGAATTGTACGCGGCCCTGTTCGTAAAACCGCTGATCGCGGGGTCCGCGCTGATTCTGTGGCACGGAATCGATCAGGATGTGATTGACGCCACACTGGACAATAGCGCGCACGGCGCAAATGAAGTTTCGGATTCCATCCGGCACATGCAGTCGGGCAATTTGCGCTCCTATGCAGGCTGGGTGGCGGCGGGAGCGGCGGTGGTGATCGTTTACATGGTCTGGGTGGGCACGCGATGAACCTGGACAGGTGGAGTCCGATCATTCTGTCCCTGGTGACCTTTATTCCGCTGGTGGGCGCGCTGTTGCTGATACTGCTGCCGCGGCGTGACCGTGACATCCGGGTTTTTTCTCTGGTCGTCTCCCTCCTAACCTTTGTCCTGTCCTTGCATCTGCCCGCACACTTTCACCGGGCCCAGGCCGGATTCCAGTACGAGATTGACACACCGTGGATTCCCACCCCTAACATTCACTACCACCTGGGGGCAGATGGAATCTCCCTGTGGTTGGTGGTGCTGACCACGTTCCTGACGCCACTGTGCGTGCTGATCTCGTGGAACTCGATTCAGGAGCGGGTGAAGGAATTTTTCATCCTGCTGCTGGTGTTGGAAACCGCGATGATCGGGGTATTCGTCGCGCTGGATCTGTTTCTGTTCTACTTCTTCTGGGAAGCCACCCTCATTCCGATGGCGCTGCTGATCGGAATGTACGGCCACGGGCGCAAAGTATATGCGGCAGTAAAATTCTTCATGTACACCATGATTGCCTCGGTGTTCATGCTGTCGGCGATCCTTTGGCTCTATGCCAAAGTCGGCACTTTCGATTTCGTGACCATTCAGAACGCAATTCGCAGCGGGCAGGTGGCGAATTTTGCCGGCGCGGCGCAATGGTTGTTCCTGGGATTTTTTATCGCCTTTGCGGTCAAAGTTCCACTTTTCCCTTTTCATACCTGGCTGCCCGACGCTCACGTGGAAGCGCCCACCGCAGGGTCGGTGCTGCTGGCCGGCGTCTTACTCAAGATGGGGACGTACGGCATGCTGCGCTTCAACCTGGGACTGTTTCCGGAGCAGGCGCGAGCCAACGCATGGTGGGTGATGGTTCTGGCGCTGATCGGCATTATTTATGGAGCGCTGGTGGCGCTGGTTCAGCCCAACATGAAGAAGCTGATTGCGTATTCGTCCATCAGCCACCTGGGATTCGTGATCCTGGGGATCTTCAGCTTCACAGAGGCGGGGTTGGACGGAGCGACATTTGTAATGCTGGCGCATGGCATTTCCACCGGGGGGCTGTTCATGCTGGCGGGCATCTTATACGAACGGCGTCACACTTACGAGATTTCTGAATTCGGCGGACTGGCAAGTTCGATGCCGGTGTACGCAGCGTTTTTCCTCTTCGTGGTGCTGGCGTCGGTCGGGTTGCCACTGCTGAATGGTTTTGTGGGCGAGTTTCTGGTGCTCAGTGGGGCCTTCCAGGCGCGCGCAGTTTACGGAATTCTGGGAGCGACCGGGGTAATCTGGAGCGCCGGTTACCTGCTGTGGTTGTATCAGCGGGTGTTCTTTGGAAAGATCACGCACGCGGTTAACGAAAGACTGCCTGATCTGGATTTGCGCGAGCGCGTTGCCCTGTGGCCTGCGGCTGCGGTTGCCCTGGTGATGGGGGTTGCCCCGCTGCTCTGGCTAAATGCGATTGATCCCGCCGTACAGGCTGCCCTGGCGCCGTTTGAGAAACTGGCCAGCCGGTTGGTCGGCCCGTGAGCGCTTCCGGAATGACTCAGATACTGCCGCAGGGCGTGGAATACATTCGTATTCTTCCGGAAATCGTGCTGTCGCTGTTTGGCATGACCATCATGCTGCTGGAACCGCTGGTGGACGAGCGCAGCAGTCGGAAACTGCTGGGCCTCCTTGCCTTGATCGGCTCCGTGGCTGCGATTGCGGCGACCGTTTACCAGTCGCAATATGCCGGCGTGGGCTTCTGGGGCATGGTGAAGGTGGACAGCTTCAGCACCTTCTTCCATTTCGTGGTTACCGCAATTACCGCCGTCGTTATCCTCACATCTTACGAGTACTTGGAAGTACAGCGCATCCGGGCCGGGGAATATTACGCGCTGATTTTGCTCGGGGCCGTCGGCATGTGCCTGATGTCTTCGGCCGTAGAGTTGGTGATGATCTTCATTGCGCTGGAAATCTCTTCGATTTCCACGTACGTGCTGGCCGGGTTCCGGAGGCGGGCGGCGATCAGCAGCGAATCCTCGCTGAAATATTTCCTACTGGGCTCGTTCGCTACCGGGTTTTTCCTTTACGGCGTGGCGCTGATGTTCGGCGCGACCGGGTCCACGAGTATTGCAGTGATCAGCCATGCCTTGCGGTCGAGCCCCATTTCGGCTCTAGCCTATGTCGGCATCGCGCTGATGTTCGTGGGACTGGGTTTTAAAGTCGCCGCCGCGCCCTTTCATGTGTGGACGCCGGATGTGTACGAAGGTGCTCCTGCGCCGGTGGTGGGCTTCATGTCCACGGCGCCCAAGGCGGCCGTGTTTGCGGTGCTGCTGCGGGTCATGTTTGAAGCCAACGCCCCCGGGCGAGTTTGGCTGATCTGGGTGGCTGCAGCTCTGTCCATGACTCTGGGCAACGTGGGCGCGCTGGTGCAACAAAATATCAAGCGGTTGCTGGCATATTCTTCCATCGCGCATGCGGGCTATCTTTTGGTGGCTTTTGCGGCTTTGCCCGCCAATGGAATTCCCGCTGCTATGTTTTACACTGCCTCTTACGCGGCCATGAACGTGGGTGCATTTGCCGTGGTCAGCCACTTCGCGGGCGCCGGGGAACGACGAGTCACGCTGGACGACTACGCCGGGCTGGGACGCAGATCGCCGCTTCTGGCTGCGATGCTAAGCATTTTTTTACTGTCATTGATAGGAATTCCGATGACTGGCGGCTTCTTTGCCAAGTTCTACGTTTTCAGCGCCGCGCTGCAGGCGAATCTGATTGGACTCACAATCATCGGCCTGCTCAACAGCGCCGTGGGAGCGTATTACTACCTGCGAATCATCGTGATGATATACATGCGGGAATCGCGGGAGGAAGCACCGCTGGCTCCGCTTTCGGCTTCTTTGGGCGCGGCATTGGCCATCAGCGTCGCCACTACGCTCTATCTGGGCATTCTGCCCGGACAAGTTCTGGAGTATGCTTCACGCTCGGCGGCTGAGTTGTTGCGCTGAGCTTTTTGCCTCCGATCCTTCCAGCGTTCAGCGACGCACGTAACTGGTTACTCCTCCGTAACCCTTGCTGGACGCGGACATTGCCGATTTGGCGCCTTGCACGAAACGGGCCGTTAATCCACAGTCGAGGGCATTGACAATCGAGCATCGAGCGCTCATTATGGTCCCTAATCGAGATATTTCCCAGCCGGAGGCGGCCATGTACAAACTCATCAAGCGAATCTGGTCCGACGACCAAGGACAGGACATTGCGGAGTACGCCGTGATGCTGGCAGTGATCCTGGTGCTGGTCGTAGGCACAATCCGACTCGTCGGCTCCAATGCCAACAACGCATTTTCCAGTGTGGCCAGCTCGATCAACTAGGCAACGATCCCACTCGTGCGACCTGTCCCGCCTGTTCCCTAGGAAGAGGCGGTAGAGTAATTCAATCATTCCGTTTTATTGCGTAACATCCCACTCCCCAGCACCAGCCGGACGCTCGCGCCCACACGGGAAGGTTGGGTCCATGTGTCAAGCTCCTGCCTGGAGGTACAATCTTCAATTCTGCCAGGATTCAATTCTGCAGGAGGAGAGAATGACCAAAATTCTTCGTACGGGCCGCATGGGGCGAATCGGGTTCAGCTTGACAGTGCCTTTCTCGCCGCTTGTGGTCTTGGTTCTCGTTGCCATGGCAGGCGTTGCGTTTCTTTGGCAGCCCCTTGCGGTATCCGCAGTGGCGCCGAACGACCAAGCCGCCCTGCTGGATGGCTACCGCCACGTGGAAGTTGCGTCGGTATCGGACGCGATCGAAAGGCTTTCGGGCCAGCGCATGTACATGTCTCATCGCATGCGTCCAATTTTCTCTTCCAAGTTTGCCGGGGTCGCACTCACCGTGCAATTGAAGAAGGAGGAGAACCACGATCCCGGCGCTTTGCAGGGCATGCTGGCGGCCATTGATCAGGGAAGTCCGAATTCGGTGTACGTCATGGTGGTCGAAAACGGAGTGGATATCGCCGGCATGGGCGGATTGATGGGGACGGCGATGGCGGCACGAAATTTCTCCGGAGCGGTGATTGATGGCGGGGTGCGTGATGTCGCCTATCTGCAAAAGATCGGATTTCCGGTTTTTGCGCTCGGAATTGTACCCTCGACGTCGGTGAACCATTACCGCTTTGCGGGCACAAATATTCCGGTGGTGTGCGATGGAGTCGCGGTAAACGGGGGCGACTTCATCGTGGCGGACGCGGACGGTGTGGTGGTGGTGCCGCGCGCCCAGGCAGCTGAAGTTCTTGCCACCGCCCAGGATCTGGACTTCAAGGAGCACTCGATGTACGGCTACATCGAAAAGCTGAAGTCAATTGAGGAAGCGGTAAAGAAGTTTGGACGGCTGTAACCAGGAAACAAGTTGCGTGGTAAGGAAGGAGGGCCGGGGATCCGGCCTCGCTTGAAACAAACAAGCTCCCTAGGACCGTACTTCGGACAAAAAAAGCCCGGCGCTCTGGGATTGGCACCGGGCGCGCCAGACATGTGGGCCACCTCGAGGAACCCGCGGGCTTTTTGTCTTTACTTCTACTTCTTTATATTTACGTCAGGATCTGCACTCATAGCTAGATCCACCTTGCTTCGAATCGTGTAGTGATAACTGGCGTAGGGCACACCACTTTTCACCTGCCCCGAACTGACGCACCCTCCCGCTGGAACCTCAAAGTGGTCTTGCTGAAAAGGTGAACTGTCAAAATCAATGGTGAACGCCGGTCCGTCGGAGTGCCACTCAACTTCTTCCCCCGCAGAAACCCTCACGTTGACCGCTTCGTAGTCCACCTCGCATTCATCGTGAATATGCACTGGGAGTTTTGCGCCTTGCCTCATATCCCCTCCTTCTGGTGCTTCGGATGTCTAAGTCCCCCCTGCTACTTAGCGCCGCGTAGTATAGCCTGAAATCGCGGATCCGTGCGCAAATGATCAAAATCTGGAGTGTCATTTACCAAGTTGGCGGGTAAGCCGGACGCCGTCGCTTTCCGCAGGGACTGAAGGGTGCGATCCGTGTCCCCAAAGTGGTTATAGACCAGGGCGGCACGAAATTGCACGCTGGGACGGGTAGGCTCCAGCGACAGCGCCTTGTGGAGAGACTCGAAAGCCACCGGTTTGTTGTCCGTCATTGCATGGTAGGTGGCTCGAAAAGCCCAGGTCCGGGCATCACGCGGGTCGACACGAAGCTTCTCATCCGCAAGACGGATCGCCTCCCGGTAGGCATTGCCAGCTTGCAATCTCTTTCCTGGCGCCCAATAATATGCGTCGCCCAGGTTACCCCAACTGAGCCAACTGCTCTTGTCAAATTTCAGCCCCTCCTCAAAATTGCGCACCGCTTTAGGAAACTCACGCATGGAAAAGTAGGCGTTGCCGAGGTTGTCATAAGCTTCTACCGTTGGACGAATGGAAACGGATTTCTCGAGCACAGGGATCGCCTCCTGGTAACGCCCTTGTAAAACGTAGATTCCACCCAGGTTGGAGTAACCCCGAAAATTGTCTGGGGTCAAATTGATGACATCCTCAAACATCTTGGCCGCGTCATCGTAACGTGCTTGCTCCCAGTAGAAGGATCCGAGCCAATTGTATCCGGCCCAGTATTGCGTCCGCAGACTAATGGCTTTTCGAAAGGTGGCTTCCGCTTCACGCGGCTGCTTCAGCTTTTGATAGACATCGGCCAGTCCGCGGAATATTTCATCGCTGGTAGGATCAAGAGTCGTAGCCTTTTGAAATTGAGCGACTGCCTTTTCGTACTGGCCGGTTTCCCGATAGACATTGCCCAGGCAGGCATAGCCTTCGGCCAGATTGGGAGAGTTTGCCACCGCCCGATCGCAGGCGGATCTCGCCTTCTCCATCCACTCGCTGCCACCCTCGCCCTCCTGATATCCCAGCCAATAGGCTTTGCCGAGGCCAGCGTAGGCTTCCGCATATTTGGGATCAATGGTGAGGGCACGATTGAAGGCGGAAATCGCGCTGCCGATATTCTCGTGCTTGGGGTAGTCGAGCAGATATCCACGACCGCGCAAGAACTGGTCATAGGCCGAGGGATCGCCGGTTCCGTGAGCCGCCAGGACGACACGGTCATTGGTCTGGATCGACAAGCCGAGCATGCGCAGGGTACCGTCAACGACGCGGTCTTCGACTGCGAACGGGTCGCTGACATCGGCCTCGAACATTTCGGCGTGCAGCTGGCGATTGGTTTTGGCGTCCACCAGAGTATAGGTCACTCGAACCTGGCCGGCGGAGCCGTGCAGGCTTCCCTCGAGGACCAGGCCTACGCCAAAATTTTTGCGGGCTTGCTCCACACTGAGCACGCCTTCGGTGCGGATTTCGCTGGTCGGAACTACCTGCAACGGATAGTTGCCGGTCAACTGGGTGAGCTTGGCGGTGAGGGTCTCCGTCAGGCCATTACAAAACGCTTTACTGCCAGCGTCGTCGGCCATGGGTGTAAACGGCAAAACCGCCAATTGAACCGGTGTGGAAACAATCGAATTCAATCCGGGCAGGTTTAGGCCGGATCGCGTCCACCTGAAATTCGACTCTAGCTGCTGGTATGCCAAGGCGGAAAGCAATGTCGCCGCGACCAGGGCGGTTGCCCAGAGCCAGACCTTTCTTCCCCTCTGAGGGCGAATTTGGCCGCTCCGGGGGACAGGCCGCAAGAGCCAGGTGGGGGTTAATCCGCCACGCACCTGACGAAGATCGTCCAACAATTCCTGCGCGCTGGCATAGCGCTGAGCCGGTTCTTTCGCCATTGCCTTGTTAACCAGAGCTTCCAAGTCTTCGGGCACAGAGCGATTGAAGATACGGATGGAAGCCGGAGTCTCGCGGCGGATGCGGTCGGTCGTGGCGACGAAGCTGTCGGCTATGAAGGGGTGCTGTCCGGTCAGGACTTCGTAGGAGACCACACCCAGAGAGAAAACGTCGGCGCGGCCGTCTGGTGCCTGTTCGAGAAGAACCTCGGGCGACATATAGGCGGGGGTTCCGGCAAAAGTGCCGGCGCGATCGACCGTGGAGCTCTGGTCGGATCGGGGGAGGTGCTTGGCTACACCGAAATCCAGGATTTTGACCAGGCCTTCGGTGGCGAGCATGATGTTTTCTGGTTTGATGTCGCAGTGAACGATTCCCTGCCTGTGAGCGGACGCCAGCGCTTCTGCGCACTGGATGGCGATGGTGAAGAATTCGTCCAAGGACAGCGGCTGGCGCAAACGCTGGCGCAGGTTCTGGCCTTCCACAAACTCCAGAATTAGGAATATTTCGCCCTGCTCTTCGAGGACATCATAAACCGCGGCGACGTGGGAATCGCTGAAGCGGGAAGCACGTTCGGCCTCTTCGAGAAAACGATGCCGGTAGAGGGAATCGGCGCGCAGCGCTGGAGCGAGACGTTTAAGGGCGACAGTGCGCTTGAGTTTGGTGTCCTCAGCGCGGTAGACCTCGCCCATGCCCCCTTTTCCGAGCCGGTCGCCGATGCGGAATCTTCCTACGAGGGAGCCGGAGAGAGACTCCTGCGGCTGGGTAAGGCTCGCCAGAAATGGCTGAAAGTCGGCCATAGCAAACTTAAGTGATTCAGTGCCGGGGAGCAGCGTCCCGAACGCTCAGGGACAATTCGTGGGCCGCCTGCCGTGGGGCAATCTTACCTCCTGGGCTAAGTGGCGGGCAATCTTAGGGAAAGTGTTCGTGTGGAAATTCTGAGTGCAACGAAATCGGGGCGATGACGATGGTTCGGCAGCGGTGACCCCGGTTCGGCACTTATCCGGCATAGCGTCCAGCTTGACCTCATAGGCTCATCCACTTGAATAGCCTTCTTCACGCATTACTTCCGGCCCTTGACGTGCACCTTAGCCTTTCGTTCACATGCCACAATAACTTGCCGCCGCGAGGAACCGATCATGCTGCACAAGTGTGCAAATCCAGACTGCCCGAGCGAGTTCCGCAGCCTCAGACATGGCAAGCTCTTTCTGCTTCAGACTGACCATACCACGGAGTCGATTCCCAGCCCTTCCCCCATAAATCGGAGAGAGCGGCCGTTGCGAAGTGTGGAACGCTACTGGTTGTGCGACTGCTGCTCCTCGCTCCTTACACTGACCTTTGAACGGGGACGAGGAATGGTTACGGTCCCTCTCCCTGGCAGCAATACCCATTTGGCCGGCCTGCATCTTAGGCAGGAGCAACCAGCGACGAAGGAATATTGATCTGGGCAGAGTTGAGAGGCTTTATGAATCATTTGAGGACGAATGCGTGTGCGATCTGTGGCGAACAGCAGTGCGGCAGCGAGATTCGTTTCCTACTCGCCGAGAACCGACCGGAAGACAAGTTGACGATTCTGCGATGGAACGAGCACATGGCCGGGCGTGAAGGTATTCAGCTTGCCTGTAGCGTCAACCACGTGGAGGAACTGGTGCTTCATTGGATGACGACGGGAAGTCTTGACTATCCCTTCGCGAGGACTGCATTGAGACCGAAAGGCCGGCGACGGCCGGCGGCACCGGACTGCCGCGCTGATCTCAGCGGAGCGCGGCTGATCGGGGAGCTGGCAGTGCACCGGGAGAGCCTAGAACGGGTCCTAGCCGAGAATCCTCAGTCCCTGCAGGCGATTCTCGGCGCGCTGCTGGAGGCGCTGCGGCGGGAGGCGGTGAACCAGGCTGAGGGAATTTCGCGGCCCGAAGAGGAAGAGGAGTCGTGGCTGGTCTCGTCGAAGGCTTAATACCAGATTGCGGGACCGGATGTGTCCCGCCTCTTGTGAAAACCGTCGGTATTTTTCTTGGGGTGGCGCACTCCAGTCCCTCCCCCGCCCATGGATTGTAGTACCTTGTCCGCGTTCTCTTCGCGCTGCGCTCTCAGGCCGGCATCGGTTCCGGCCACAGAATCGTGGAGCGGTTCAATGGTTCCCGCCCCCGAGATGAATGTTGGCCCTTTCCCACTCCATGGCAAACCGGAACTGGCAAACCGGAGCCGAAGCTCGTCGCGGTTCCAGGGCAGGAAATTCAGGTCAATACGGCAATAGTGGCGCGAAAGGCAGCGCACGATCCGGGAGCCCCGCCGCTGTACGAAAGGCTCGGGGTACATGAGGGTTCCGACGGTGCCTCGGCTGCGTGGACCCATTGAACTGAGGATGAGACCAGTGCCGTCGCTTCGAGCGCCACTCTTCCGTGGCAGTCCGCGATGCCCACCAGGCGCACCCGGCCGAGGCTGCCCAGGCCGGAAAC
>Ga0193707_1000828_pt1 | contig 11035 bp, 11 predicted proteins | sample U3c2metaG_FD_143043 | JGI IMG/M metagenome (GOLD analysis project Ga0193707, IMG submission 143043) | Soil microbial communities from a riparian zone of the East river system, Colorado, United States - U3c2 | ecosystem: Environmental > Terrestrial > Soil > Riparian zone | place: USA: East River...
TCGTGCGGAGAAGATCCATCGAGGTCACCTGGTCCCTGGCCGGCACCCGCAGGCCGTTCGGTGGGTGGAAGCGGATGCCACTCGGCGCGTCGATCCGGATCCGGTCCGGGCGACCCCGCCCGCCCGCCCGGTCGCTCGGCCGCCGCGGCCGTCACCATCCGGTCCAGGTGCGACCGGGACAGCCGGACCCGTGCAGCCAGGTCGAGCCCGGTCGCCTGTGCGGCCAGCTCGTCCAGCGCGTCGGCCAGTACGTCGACGAAGGCGGCGAACACATGACTCGCCGGCGCCGGAGGCCCGGCCATATAGCACTGTCCTCATGCCACCATCGTGCCGCCGCCCGCGTCGCCGTACTTGATCGTTTTCGCCTTTCGGCGTCAGTTGGTGAAGATCTTCACCGCGGTGATCAGGGTTTCGATGACGCCGTACCCGAGTAGGACGGCGATCAGCAGCCAGGAGATCACCAGGCGTGGGGTCTGGTTCATTGTGCTGCCTCCACCGAGGGCTCGGAGCGTTCGTGGAACCGGTCGGAGACCGCGCGGATCAGCAGGTTGGCGACGAAACCGACCGCCAGGACGCCGACCATGGTGAACAGTGCCGGGCGGTACGCCGAGGCTGTCAGCGTGCCCGGCTTGCCCTCGTGGTCGAGGAAGCCGTTGATGATCAGCGGTCCGGCGATGCCAGCCGCCGACCACGCGGTCAGCAGCCGGCCGTGGATCGCGCCGACCTGATAGGTGCCGAAGAGATCCCGCAGGTACGCCGGAACGGTCGAGAAACCACCGCCGTAGAAGGAGATGATCACCGCGGCCAGCAGGACGAAGATCGCCGTGTTGTTGGGCCCGATCGTGGCGAGCAGGAAGTAGGCGATGATGCCGACGCCGAGGTAGATCGCGTAGATGGGTTTGCGGCCGATCACGTCCGACGTGGTGGACCAGCCGAACCGGCCGCCCATGTTGAAGATCGACAGCAGGCCGACGAACCCGGCCGCCGCCGCGACGGCGACGGTGGACTTGCCGTCCGCACCGCGGAAGAAATCCTGGATCATCGGGCTGGCCTGTTCGAGGATGCCGATACCCGCGGTGACGTTGCAGAACAGGACCACCCACAGCAGCCAGAACTGCGGGGTCTTGATCGCGTTCGCGGCCGACACGTTGGCCGTCGTCACCAGCGCCTTCTGCTGGACGGCGGCCGAGTCGAAGCCGTCCGGCGACCAGCCGTCGGCGGGCACCCGGATGTTGAAGACGCCGAACATCATGATCACGAAGTAGCCGATGCCGAGGGTGACGAACAGCCCGACCAGGGCGCCGCCGCCGGCCACCGAAGTGCTGACGTCCGGGTCGTAGCCGGCGTCGTAGAGGCTCAGCAGTTGCCGGGACAGTGGGCTGGCGACCAGCGCGCCGCCGCCGAAGCCCATGATGGCCAGCCCGGTGGCCAGGCCCGGGCGGTCCGGGAACCACTTGATCAGCGTGGAGACCGGCGAGATGTACCCGATCCCGAGTCCGATGCCGCCGATCACGCCGTACCCGAGGTAGACCAGCCAGAGCTGGCCGGTGCCGATGCCCAGCGCGCCGACCAGGAAGCCGGTGGCCCAGAAACAGGCCGACGCGAACATCGCCTTCCGCGGGCCGTTGCGTTCGACCCAGGTGCCGCCGACGGCGGCGGACAGGCCGAGCATCACGATCGCGATGCTGAACACCACGCCGACCGCGGTCTGGCTGGTGCCGAAGTGCTTGACCATCGACGTCTTGTAGACGCTGGTCGCGTACGCCTGGCCTATACACAGGTGGACCGCCAGCGCGGCCGGCGGGATCAGCCAGCGGCTGTATCCCGGTGGCGCGACGGTGTGCTCCCGGTCGAGTACCGACAAGATGCCCATCACGGCTCCTTCTCTCGGCCCCCCAGGTGGTTACCCCTCGCGCATCTTGGCCGACTGTATGCATTTTGTGAAGAGTTCAACCACCTCTTCACCTGATCGTGTCGGGACGGGACAACCGAACCCGGGAACTGTGACACTGGGGACATGGCGATCTCGGCGAAGTTGTTGGGCGAGGACGAGTACGTCGTCGTCAGCACCCGGACGCACTGGAAGGCGATGATCTTCCCGGTGTTCCTGCTGCTGGTGGTGGCCGGTGGCGGCGGCTTCCTGGCCGCGATCGTGCCGTCCGGGTCCCTGCGGACGCCGGCCCGGATCGCGATCCTCGCGGTCGGCGTGGTGATCCTGGCCGCCTTCGCGCTGAAGCCGTTCCTGGACTGGTACTTCTCGACGTACACGGTGACGAACCGCCGGCTGATCACCCGGCACGGCGTCCTCACCCGGACCGGGCGGGACATCCCGCTGATGCGGATCAACGACGTCTCCTACGAGCACGGCCTGATCGACCGGATGCTCGGTTGCGGCACGCTGCACATCGAGTCCGCCGGTGAACGCGGTCAAGTTGTCCTGCCCGACGTACCGCATGTCGAGCACGTCCACCTGCAGATGTCCGACCTGCTGTTCGGCGGTCCGGAAGGCCGGCCAGGCGACGGCATCCTCGCGGACGAGGAGCCGCCGGAGCAGACGCGCCGCCGCCCGCAGCCGGAGCAGCAACCAGCCCGCTCGGACGACGGCGAGACCCTCTTCAGCTCCGACGACAACGACCGTTAGGCGTCCGGACCTTCCTCCGTGGACCAGCGGTCGAGGAGGCCGGGGGGGGCGAGCGAGGACATCCCGGGCGATGCCGTAGGCCTCGGCGCCGAATTCCTCGGTGAAACGCTCTTCGAGATCGATCAGATGCCGGTAGCCGTCGCCGGCGACGGCCAGGCCGTTGTCGGTGTAGGTGACGACCTTGGCGCGGCCGTCCTCGGGGTCGGTGCGCATCTCGAGGACGTCCAGGGCGACCAGGTCGCGGATCACCTCGCCCATCGACTGCCGGGTGATGCCGGCGCGGGCGGCCATGTCCGCGGTCCCGTCGACGCGCGCTACCTGCACACGACGTACCTGCTGGACCGGGCCTGCACCCGGGTCGTCAACCGTCCGGACGGGATCCGGGCGGTCCACGAGAAGCTCGTCGCGCTGCGGTTCCCCGAACTGTGCCCGCCGACGCATGTCGGCGTGACGATCTGAGCGGACGTCAGAAGATCTCGAGGCTGGCCGGGGCGATCGGCGAGGTGAAGGCCGTGGTGACGGCGGTAAGGGTCCCGGGCGTGTGCTCGGTGACCAGGCCGGTGGCGGCGAACTCGGTGAGCGGGCGGCCGCCGAGGTAGGCCGCGCCGAGCTCTCGCACGGAGAGGCTGAGGTCGGCGGGGTCGTCCGTGCGTTCGCAGCGGGCCGTCGTGCCGTCGGCGGTCAGCCGGAACCGGCCGGCGTTCGCGGGGATCAGGTCGTCGGTGAGGGCGAGCACGAGATCCACGGGGACGGCGTACTGCCGCTGCTCGAGGGCGCGGACGACGTCGGTCACCCGGAGCCAGAGGGACTCGCTGACCCGGCGGTTCAGCGCGGTCGGGGTGGTGACGAGTTGCTGCAGCGGCTCGTCCAGGGCGGCGTAGCCGAAGCCGAGCGTGCCGGCCAGGTCCAGCGTCAGCACGTGCTGCCACAGCGCCCGGTACGCCGCCGGCTCGAGCGCGACCAGTTCCTCGAGCGCCACCTCGTTGGCCGGGCCCGCCGCTTCCCAGTGCAGCTTGCCGCGCCACAGCGCGTACCCGTCCACGGCGCCGGCCTCATCGCGGTGCACGAGGATCCGGCGAGCCGTCCTGCCGTCGCGATCGTCCTTCTTGTCTTCGAGGTGTTTCTGCCAGCCGAGCTCCGAGCGACCGGAGACGCCCGGCCGCCGCTCCTGCAGGCTGCGCAAGAGTGTGGGCAGCACCTTGAGGGCGTCGTCCACGCACAGCTCGCCGAGCTCGCCCGGGCGGATCCGCACATCGGGCGGCCCGATCCGGTGCAGGTCGATCTCGTACGACGTGCCCCACGCGGCGGCGCCGTACCCGAATCGTCCGTAGATGCCCGGCTCGCTGGCCCAGAGCACCGCGATCGCCTCCGGCACCTCGCGCAGTTGCCGGGTGATCAACGCGGACATCACGCCCCGCCGGCGATGCGTCGCCCGCACACCGACCCCGGTCACATGGGCCGCCGGCACCACCGCGCCCGGCACGGACAGATCACGCGTCAACGCCTTGGTGGTGCCGATGATCTCTGCGCCGTCGGTCACCACCAGCGCCCGTTCGGGCTCGAACAGTCTCCGGCTCAGCTCATCCGGCGACGGCTCGAACATCATCGCCCCGCCGAACAGGGCGCCTACCTCTTCGTAGTCCTCGGCCACGGCCGCACGCACGGCGAACTCGCTCACGCCAGCATCCTCACACGCCGAGCTGGCGTAGCCAACGCCACCGACGAAGGCTGCCTCAGCGGAAGAGGTCGAGGCCCTGGCCGATAAGGACTGCGGCCAGGACGAGCAGGAGTACGACGAGGATGGTGTTCAGGTTGGTCAGCAGCCAGTCCTCGAGGGCCTTCAGGGGCGGAGCGGATCGCTCGGCTCCGACGGCGGCGACGGCCAGCAGAGGTAGCAGGACCGACAACGACGCCGCGATGACGAAGACCGCTGTGGCGCCCACCAACTGTCCGATGTCCGGCGCCGTTCCGCCGATGTAGGTGCCGGCGCTGAGGACGAGCGGGAGGTTCTTGAAGTTCGCCAGCGCCGCCCCGGCCCCGGCGAGCAGCAGAGCGGGGCCTGACAGTGTCGAGATCCGGTCGACGATCTCTGGTCGATCGACGGGTTCAGCCGGCGCCGGACGTTTGCGCCAGTAGCGGACTGCCAGGAACGCGAACAATAGACCAAGCGCCAACTGCACCACGTCGACGCCGGAACGCGCCCCCTCTGCATCCGCATCGGCGACCGTCTCGGTCAGCGCCGCGACGAGTCCGGTAGCCACGGCCAAGGCGCCGGCCCAACCGACGACGAAGCCGAGCCCCGCACGCACCGGGCGACTGGACATCAGGACCAGGACGATGCAGACCATCGGCACCGGGCTCAAGGCGATCCCCAACGCCTGGGGCAGCACCGCGCCGGCGATCATCCACACCGTCACCACCACACCGCCGTCCGGATCAGAGTTGCTTGCCGAGGGTGATCGTCGCCTTCTGGGTGGCACCGCCACGCACGTACTCGACGTCGACGGTCTTCGCCGGAGTGCACCGTTGGCTCAACCCACGTCGGCCCCCTGGCCACCCTTCGCATCCTCCGATCGGGCGTCGGTGGCTGGATCACCTGGATCGGGTGAGATTCCGGGCAGCGGGTCGACCTCGGCCGGCAGGGTCGCGCGGATGTCCGGCGGCTCGAGCGCGGAGCTGGACCCGGGCGTCGACGGACAGGTACGTCGTCGTCAGCGCGACGTACGGCATCGCCAACGCGCAGACGACGGCGGCGACGACGTTGAGCAGCGGCAGCGGGGCGTCGGTGCCCGGCACCAGGAAGGCACCGAGGAGTGGACCGGCGGCGATCACCAGCGCACCGCCGGCCCCGACCACGAAGGCGACCCGTAGCCATCGACCGGCGACCAGGCGGGAGCTTCGGCGGAGCCCCCCGATCGCGGAGCGGTCCTCGAGCCCGGTGGCCTGGGCGAGCAGGATCCAGCACCCCCAGTCAGACGGCCACCGGGATGAGAAATCCGGTGAGCGTGAGACTCCCGCAGGTCGCGACCGCGATCGCCAGCCCGCCGACGAGCGGGCGCAGCTTCGCGAACGCGAGCCGGTACGCGCGGATCGGCGAGCAGGAGCAGCCCGATGACCACCAGCGTCGGCCACTCGCGCCGTTGAAGAAGGCCGGCTGGAGCTCGCCCCACCGCCCTTCGAACGTGATCCAGGGAACGCCTGCCGGGCGGCCGCGGCGTCACTCGGAATCGTCTTCACCACCGGGTGGAGCTCGGTGTGCGGACCGCGGGTGTCGTCACAGCCGACGCCGGTCTGGGTGGAGCGACCCAGGTACAGCGCCGCGGTGTACTTGTTCGCGTGGCTGAGCAGCTCGTCGATCACGGTGAAGCACTGCGTTGACATCAGATGGGCGTCGTCGATGACGACGATCTGTTCCGCGGACCGCCGGGCGAGTGACTCGGCCGTTCGTTCGATCATGACCTTCCGCGAACTACCCCGGGGGTACGCCGGGAGGCCGGCAGTGGCACGCAGGAGGTTGGCGAGGTGTTGTGGATCCATGCCACTCGCTGAGCTGACCCAGGTCACCGGCGACCCGGTCTGCGCGGCGCTCCAGCGCGCGACCGTGAGCGTTTTTCCCGTGCCGGCCGGAGCGGTGACGACCGTCAGGGTGCGGGTCGTCGAATCATCGAGCAGGCGCATCACTGCCGGGCGCTCCACCCAGACCCGGATCGCCTGGGGCCGGACAGGAGCACCAGTTCCCTTGCTGATGTCGGGCCGTGCGAGGCGGATCGTCTGGCCGGTCAGCTCGTGCGACAGAACCACGGTTACCTCTTCCGCAGGAACTGCCTTTCAGACTGCGCCGTCTCGGTTGTCTTTGGCAAGAGTTATTCGGCCGGCGATCGCGGCTCCTTCGCGTGGCCGACGGTGACACTCTTCGCGCCGATCCAGACCGCTACGCAGACCAGCAGGCCGATCCCGATCAGCCAGCCCCACAGCCCCTCGGACACCGGGCCGAGCCGGCCCAGACCCATCCCACCGGGATCCTTCTGGTTCTGCAGGGCAACGATGTAGGCGATCACGTCGCGCTTGTCCTGGGGCAGGAGGACCTGGTCGGAGAACACCGGCATCTGCTGCGGGCCGGTCAGCATCGCCTCGTAGATGTGCCTGGGTGAGCTGTTCATCAGCGACGGGGCGTACTTGCCGTTCGGCAGCGCTCCGCCACGGCCGGCGAAGTTGTGGCAGGCCGTGCAGTTGGTCCGGAACAGCTCGCCGCCCCGGGTGACCTGTTCGTCGGTCGCCTTGCTGACGTCGTACTGGTCCGAGGCCGGAATCGCCGGGCCTGGGGCCAGCGAGGCGACGAAGGTGGCGAGCGCCTCGATCTCGGCCTGCGTGTAGGCCGGTGGCTTGGCCGCGATCTGGGCGCCGGGCTGCTGGGCGGGCATCCGGCCGGTGCCGACCTGGAAGTCGACCGCGGCCGCGCCGACACCGATCAGCGACGGACCGGCGAACCTGCCCTCGCCGTTCGTGCCGCCTTCGGCGTGCAGGCCGTGACAGCTGGCACAGCCGACCGCGAAGAGCTTCCGGCCCTCTTCGATCTGCTGGGACTGGGCCGAGTTGTCCGCGACCGCGTCGGCGGGGACGAAGGCGGCGTACGCCGAACCGACGGCGAGCAGGCCGAACAGCAGGACGACGAGGCCGGCGAACCGTTGTCGTCGTCCACTGCGGAGAAGGCGCGCCACTGACACGAAGGAACTCTTCTCACCCCGAGGACACTGGTGGTCGCGAGCGGGCGATCCGGATCTCGATCACCATACTCCGGCGCGGCCGCGCCGGAGTAGGCCGGAACAGTGTCAGCGAACGGAGGGGAGGTCGCCGGTGGACTCCGGGTCCAGGGCCGCGGGGGAGTCGGGGGCCGGGGTGTGTTCGGCCTCGTCCAGCGCGAGTTCTTCCTTGAAGACGAACTTGCGGTAGGACCAGAACCGGAACAGGGTGCCGAGTCCCAGGCCGACGAAGTTCGCGGCGATGTTGTCGGACAGCCAGCTGTGCATGTCCAGCACGTAGCGAGAGAAGGCGAGGCAGCCGGCCGCGATCAGCAGGCCGATGCCGTTCAGCACGAAGAAGAGGACGTACTCACGGTGCAGCCCGCTGCGCTCACGGTGCCGCCAGGTCCAGTACCGGTTCCCGAAGTAGGTTGCGACGGTCGCCACCGTCGTCGAGATCAGCTTCGCGGTCAGCGGCTTGTTGTGCAGCATGCCCTCGCCGGAGTCGGCGAGCACCAGGGGGTTGTTGAAGACCAGCCAGTTGTAGATCGGCAGATCGACGACCAGACCGAGCAGACCGACCAGACCGAACTTGGCCACTTCGTGCACCAGGTGTTCGAACTGGCGGTACAGCGTCGTGACGAGTTTCAACGGTCTCTGGAACCTTCTGTGATCACACCGCAACGGGAGGGCAGCTCCCCACGGTACCTGCCGACCGGTCCGACCCTGAAATCCCCCGCGTGCCGCCATAGCCGCCGTACGCCTGGTGATGTATGGACATTAGGCTCCAGCCTGTGAAGTTCGATCGAAAGGACCTCCCCGTCGGTACGCCGGTCGTCGGCATGGTCGGCGGCGGTCAGCTGGCCCGGATGACCCAGGAAACCGCCATCGCGCTGGGCGTCCAGCTCCGGGTGCTCGCCGAGGGCCCGACGGTGTCGGCGGCCCAGGCGGTCGCGGACACGCCCGTCGGGGACTACCGCGACCTGGAGACGGTACGCCGGTTCGCCGCGGAGTGTGACGTGGTCACGTTCGACCACGAGCACGTCCCGACCGACCTGCTGCACGCGCTCGAGGCGGACGGCATCAAGGTCCACCCCGGTCCCGACGCGCTGGTGCACGCCCAGGACAAGGCGGTCATGCGCCGCCGGCTCGACAGCTTCGACGCGCCCTCGCCCGCCCACCAGGTGGTCGAGACACCCGCGGACGTCGCGGACTTCGCCAAGCGGGTGGGCGGGTTCCCGATCATCCTCAAGACCACCCGCGGCGGGTACGACGGCAAGGGTGTCTGGTTCGTGGACGGTCCGGACGACGACGCGATCGCGGTCGCGTTCGGCAGCGACGTACCGATCCTGGCCGAGGAGAAGGTCGACTTCGTCCGCGAGCTGTCCGCGATCGTGGCCCGCTCGCCGTACGGCCAGGCGGTCGCCTACCCGATCGTCGAGTCGGTCCAGAAGGACGGTATCTGCGTCGAGGTCACCGCGCCCGCACCCGGCCTGGCGCCGGAGAACGCGGCCCAGGCCCAGCAGACCGCGCTGCGGATCGCCGGTGAGCTCGGCGTGGTCGGCATCCTCGCGGTCGAGATGTTCGAGGCACGGGACGGGCGCCTGCTGGTCAACGAGCTCGCGATGCGCCCGCACAACACCGGGCACTGGTCGATCGACGGCGCGGTCACCTCCCAGTTCGAGAACCACCTGCGTGCGGTGCTCGACCTGCCGCTCGGGTCGCCGGCGGCGCGAGCGCCGTACACAGTGATGGTCAACGTCCTCGGCGGCGACGTCGAGGACATGCACCGTGGGCTGCTGCACTGCATGGCCCGCGATCCGGGGCTGAGGGTCCACTTCTACGGGAAGTCGGTGCAGCCGGGCCGCAAGATCGGCCACGTCACGGCGTACGGCGACGACCTCGGGGAGACCCGTGACCGCGCCCGGCACGCGGCCGCGTACCTGACCGGCACGATCGACGAGTAGGGAAGAACATGAACGAGCGAAGCGAGTTCATCAACAAGCAGAGCTCTGCACAGTCATCCGCGCCCGCAGCGAAGCGAGGACGCGGATGACTGTAGGCATCGTGATGGGGTCGGACTCGGACTGGCCGACGATGAAGGCGGCGGCCGAGGTGTGTGTCGAGTTCGACGTGCCCTTTGAGGCAGATGTCGTGTCGGCGCACCGGATGCCGGCCGAGATGATCGACTACGGACGGTCAGCGCACGGGCGTGGCCTGAAGGTGCTGATCGCGGGTGCCGGTGGTGCCGCGCATCTGCCCGGCATGCTCGCGTCGGTCACTCCGTTGCCGGTGATCGGCGTACCTGTGCCGCTCAAGTACCTCGACGGGATGGACTCGCTGCTGTCGATTGTGCAGATGCCTGCCGGGGTTCCGGTGGCGACAGTGTCGATCGGCAACGCCAAGAACGCGGGCCTGCTCGCGGTGCGGATCCTGGCCGCGTCCGACGAGAAGCTGCGGGACCGGATGATCGCTTTCCAGGAGTCCTTGGCCGACCTGGCCCGGGCGAAGGGCAGCACAGTGCGTGACGGCGCGGCAAAGCTCCGTAAAGGCTAAGCTCGTCTCTGGTTTTCCACAGCTGGGGGCGGGTAGTCATGAGATCCCATTCGTTGTCGTCTAAGGTCTTCGATCGTGACTCCGCCCACTGAACCGGACACGCAGCGCATCCCGGTCCGCTACTGGATCTGGCTGTTCGGTGCTGCCGTTTCTCTCCTGGGCGACCTGACGATGATGTTCGCCATCGGATGGTCGGCCAGCCAGCACGGTGGTCGTGTCGCCGGGCTGATCCTGCTCCTCGCCGCCGCGCCCCGCGCCGCCCTGCTGCTGGTCGGCGGCGCGATCGGCGACCGCTTCGGCGCGCCCCGTGTCCTTCTCGTCAGCTGTCTGGCGATGTTCGTGGTGACCGCCGCCCTCGTCCCGGCCTCGCTGGCAGTGGGCGAGCCGGTGTGGCTGCTGGTCGTGCTGGCCCTCGTCGTCGGCGTGATCGACGCGTTCTTCCTGCCGTCGTCGCGCTCGATGCCGCGGCTGCTCGTCCCACCGGAGCAGGTCCCGCGCGCGCTCGCCAGCTTCCAGGTCACCGGCGTCGTCTTCGCTGTCAGCGGCACGGCTGTCGGCGGCGTCCTGGTCAGCTGGGCCGGCCTCAAGGCCGCCGCCGGCTTCGACGCCCTCACCTTCGGCGTGATGATCGTCGTCCTGATCCTGCTCCGGGGGACGACGGCGCCGCACGGTTCGAGGACCACCAGCATGTTCCGCTCCATCGTGGACGGGCTGCGCGCGGCGTTCAGCCGGCCACTGACCCGGGCGCTGCTGATCACGATGACCATCGCGGCCGGCTTGCTGATGCCGATGGACGCTCTGCTCCTCCCCTTGCTGGCACGCGACCATCACTGGGACGCGAAGACCGCGGGCATCCTGATCGCGACCAGAAGCATCGGGGTCGGCGTCGTGTCGATCCGCATCCTGATGCGAGGCGCGTTCCAGCGGCCAGGGGCTGTCGCGATGTTCGGCCTGCTGCTGGCAGCGGTCGGGTTCGCCGGGTTGTCCGCGCTGGACCCACTGCCGCTGACCATCGCGGCGGCCGTGATCAGCGGCATCGGTGTCGGCGCCTTCACCGGGCATGTGCTGCCCTTGCTGATGAACTCGGTCGAGCGGGAGT
>Ga0193707_1000829_pt1 | contig 11023 bp, 7 predicted proteins | sample U3c2metaG_FD_143043 | JGI IMG/M metagenome (GOLD analysis project Ga0193707, IMG submission 143043) | Soil microbial communities from a riparian zone of the East river system, Colorado, United States - U3c2 | ecosystem: Environmental > Terrestrial > Soil > Riparian zone | place: USA: East River...
CGCCGTCACATTTCGGCTGGACCAGAAGCAGCTCGATTTCGTGAACGAAACTTTCCGCGAGATTTTGAATAACAAGGACGGACAGGTGCGCTTCGTCGAATTGCAACCGCGGCCGAACATTCTTCCAGGGAAAGTCGTTCGCGTGCCGCTCGCGACAGAACTGTTGCCGGAAGGAAAAAAGCTCAAGGACTACCAAAAGGCACGTATCGAAGCGGAATATCTTGCACGCTGGATCAAGGACGCGGGACTGAAAAAGCTTTCGGCCGATTCGTGGCGGGAGGTGGCAATTCTTTGTCCGCGCAAAGCCTGGCTGCAAACGACGGCCGCAGCGTTACGCCGCGTCGGTTTACCGGTGGCGATCCAATCTGAACATGATGTCAAAGGCGACAGCCCGGCTTATGCGTGGCTGACCGCGCTTCTTACGATCATGACCGACCCGCTCAATGCCTACGAAATCGCCGGCGTCCTGCGCGATATCTTTGGCGCGTCCGATCACGATCTTGCCGTCTTTTCCGAAGGGCAGAAGGCGAGATTTCGCATCGACGAGATTGCGTCGGCAACCGGAAGAATTTCATCGGTTTTGCATACGCTCGCAGAAATTCGCCAACGCGCGGGAGGTCTGGCGTTATTTGACGCCGTTACTTTGATTATTGAGCAAACGCAATTGCGCGACCGTTTGCTCCTATTGCCTGCGGCGGAGTTTGGCGACCTCGCCCGCGAACTGGATGCCTTGATCGTACAAGCGGCGGAAGCAGAAGCGAACGGAATGATCCTACCCGGGTTCGCCGAACAGTTACGCAACGATTTCGCATCGCAACGCGCCGTCCGCTTTTCTGCTGACGACAACGCGATTCAACTCATCACTTCGCATAAGGCCAAGGGGTCTGAATGGCAGGCGGTGGTCGTGCCATTCCTCGCGCGCGATCTGCGGACGCCATCGCCGCGTTATCCGGATTTCGTAAAATCCCCCGCGGATGGCGAACTGATCATCGCGTTTGGCAACCAAGACAAATCGAAGGATCTGAAAGACGCGATCGAGCGCGCGGAACAACAGCAACTTGAGCGTCTTCTCTATGTCGCAACAACACGGGCGCGCCACACGCTCGTAGTTGTGCTCGATCAGGAAATCTTCTCCAATAGCGAAGGCAAACTGCCGAGGACAGCACAACTTCGACGACTGATTCGCGACAAGGATTTTTATTCAGGCGAATTCGATCAACACAGCAGCACGATCGATGAAGTCCATGAATCTTCGCCGATCGTAGAGCATGCGTCACAGAAAAACGGCTCTGAAATCGAGCCACTAACCTATAGCGAACTCAAGCGCGCTGCGAAACGCGCTTCGGAATTCGTGCGAAAGATCACGCCAAGCGCTCTCGATTCGGAAGTTCCGGCAGACGCGCGAATGCGCTCGCGGCTCGATACTCTGGCCACCCTCTACGGCCGCTGGTGGCACAAATTTTTCCAAGGTCTGGATTGGAAAGGTGGAATCGATTCCGCACAAAAGTTATTCGAAAAAGAATTGCCGATTTCTCCCGACGCGAAAGCCGCGGTAAAAGATTGGAACGCCACGCGCCGGAATTTGTTCAGCGACGCCACCATCGCTCGTTTTCTTGCGAGCGATGAAACGTTGTTTCATGCGGAATTTCCATTTTCGTGGCGTCGAAACGATCGCAGCGTGCTTGAAGGCTTGATCGATTCGATCATGATTAACCGCAAAGCTGGCAAGTGCCTTCTGCTTGATTGGAAAACGAACGATGTTTCTCCAAGCGACGTCGAAATCTTTCGCGAAACTTACCGGCCACAGTTGGCGGCTTATTGGAAGGCGGTTACGGAGATTACGGGCCTGGAAGTAGAAGCCGGCTTGTTCTCGACTGCGCTTGGCAATTTGCTGCTCTATTCTTCCGAGGAACTCCAAATGGAATGGCGCCGGCTGGAACAACTTCCGCCCGCGCAGTTGGAAAATGAAATTCGGTCGGATGCGGCCGATGGGTTTTGACGGCAGAACAAAACCGCGAAACCAAAAGCGGTCAGGGTACCTCGTTACGCTCGCACTGACTAGTTCTCTCGGTCGCCCCGGATGAATTGTTCGACGCAGCGAAACGCTTCGTCGTCGGTCATTTGCACGGGAGGATGCTTTGAAAAATAGGCGGAAGGTGAATGCAATACGCCGCCGATGCCGCGGTCGAGCGCAACCTTGCAGCAGCGGATCGCATCGATGGCTACCCCGGCTGAGTTGGGCGAATCTTCGACTGATAGTTTCAAGTCAATTTCCATAGGCACATCGCCAAAGAGGCGGCCTTCCACGCGAATGAACGCAATCTTGTTGTCGAGTTGCCATGGCACATAATCGCTCGGACTGCACTGCCTCCGTCTTGGAAGTTTTCTTCGACGCCAACCTCGTGCGATTCAGCATGTTCAGGAAATCGGTGTTGCCGCCGGTGTTTAACTGATAAGTGCGCACAACTTTCACGCCGCGCTTGCGAAAGAGATCGACCAATGCCCGATGCACGATGGTGGCGCCCACCTGCGCCTTAATATCGTCCCCAATAAGCGGCAGATTTTTATCGGCGAATCGTTTCGCCCAAGCCGGATCGCTCGCGATAAAGACTGGGATGTTATTGACAAAGCCAAGTCCGGCTTCCAGCGCGCAACCGGCATAAAATCGGGTGGCCTGCTCGGACCCGACCGGAAGATAATTGACCATCAGTTCCGCAGAGGAATTTTTCAGCTCGTCGATAATTTCTTCGCGAGTGGTTTCTTTCTCGAGTGGAAGAAATGTGCGCAGCGGATCCTGATCCTGCATGTGTTGCGGGTAGCCATCCAGAACGCACCCCATTTTTACGATCGCGCCGGTGAGCTTGATCTTTTCACAGAACGCCTTTGTGCAATTGGGCGGCGAAAAAATAGCCTTGCTCACGTCCAGGCCGACCTTGCGCCGGTCAATATCGAAAGCAGCCACAACTTCAATGTCACTCGGACGATACCCGCCGATCTGACGGTGCATTAAGCCAATGCTGGTACCGTTGACGGAGGAGCCATCATAAAAATTGATTCCCTGCACGAGCGAGCTGGCGCAGTTTCCAACGCCCACGATTGCGATTCTGATTTTTCTCATTTCTAAAAACTGAAACCTAACTGAATTAAGTAATTCGGAGCAAGCTATAAATTAGGCTGGGCCGACGCCGCGTCCCGCCTAGTTAGGCCACCCCCGAAACCGGGCCGCGAAGCCTGAATGTGTCTGAAGTCGCACCGGCTTGCAAGGCCTGATATAAGGGCAACAGTCAGAGGCGTCCTGAGGCAGGGACGGCCTCCGCCAGGAGATAAACCACATGTGTTCGAAATTCGCAGCCATCAGTCTCATGATCGCTGCCGCTTTGGCCGTTTCCTCGAAATTCCTTGAGGCGACGCCTGCTTATACGATCGAACAAGCAATTGCCCTGGCCCAGGAGCGGAACCCTGAGATCCTCATCGCGCACAAGAAGGTGATGGGGGCTCGCGGTGGTTTCATCGAAGCCCGTTCAGGATATCTTCCGTCGCTGAGCTCAAGCGGGCTGTACGATAAACGACAGACCGAGAGCCAGACAAACCTTCGGCAGGAAGATTACAACGCGATAGTAAAGCTCGAACAGAACCTTTATACGGGCGGAGCAGTCAGCAGTCAGGTGGCAATCGCGCAGTTGAACATCGCCAAGGCAAATTACGACCTTCAGGAGACGATCAGCCGCGTCACCATGGATGTGCGAATCGCATTCAACGAATTGTTGCTGAACCGGGCGAAAGTCCGCGTGCACGAAGATTCCGTGGGAGTGTTCGATCAGGAACTCAAAGGCGAGCAGGAAAATTTCAACGCCGGGATTGTCGGCAAATTAAATGTGCAGCGAGCCGAGGTGGCACTCGCCAACGAGCGGCCGGAATTATTTAGCGCGCAGACGGACTTGAAAAACTCGTATTTGCGACTGGCGGAACTTTTCGGGACCGATCTCGCGCCCGGCGCACAGGCGCCTCCGTTTGAAATTTCGGGACAATTGCAATATCGGCCCAATCATCCGGACCTTAACGACTGCCTCGCGCGGGCTGACGCGAACCGTGGCATCATCAAAGCCCGCACGAAAGACATCGAGATTGAAGATCGCCAGTACGTTTTGGACCGGAGCGCGACGCGTCCACACGTGCGCGCCTTCTCAGGGTATGAAGTTTACAGCGAGCGCGACCCGGACGTCGGTCCTGAATTCAACTACGGCGGCGTGGTCGGCATAAACGCCACGTGGAACATCTTCGATGGGCACGCGACCAAAGGGCGCATGCAGGCGACGCGCGCCCGGCGTGAGGCGGCGGTCCTAGCCTTGGCAGCAGCGCGGCGCAGCGTGGCCTCGGAAGTGCGCAGCGCATTTTTCGATCTCCAACAAGCCGAGCGCGTACTCGAGAGCGAAACAAAACACGTGCAAACGGCGGATGAAGCGCTCGACATGGCCAGAGGAAACTTTGCCGCCGGTTTGGGAACACAACTTGATGTGCTGCAAGCAGCCGCCGACGTCACCCGGACGCGCACGACTCGATTGAGTGCGATCTATCTGCACAACGTAGCTCTGGCTCGCCTTGCGCATGCCTGCGCCAGTTCAGCCGAAGCGCTGAATTTCGGATCCGACTTCAAAGACGTGAAAAACGAAACTCGCAACGCTGCGCACGCTGCTGATGTGGCCAAGCCGCCGGAAAAAATGACTCAGCGATGAAGCTATCATTGAAATTGACGGCCCAATCTGTAGCCGTCGCCCTGTGGGCGACGCGACACAAACGTGTTAAACGCATAAGCCCTGCGGTTCCCACGGGGACGCGGCTGCAGCCAGCAGCGAGTGTTCACATTTTCATTCTAATTCTGATCGCGTCCTTTGCGTACCCGACCAGCGCGGTCACTCTGCAAGAGGTCCTCCGCACCACGCTCGACAGAAATCCTGCCATACTCGAGGCCAAAACCGGTCTCGAGCAAGCTGCCGGGCAGCGCTTGGTCTTTCGCTCCATCGTCTGGCCCGATTTCGACGTGCTCGTCCCCGCAGGTGTTCAGTATGGTCACCGGGCTGGCGAGAGCGGAGTTAAAGGATTTGCTGTGGGGCGCGGTAATTTGGAACAGACGTTGTTCAACATGGCTGTACCGCCTTCGCTTCGGCGTGGAGACATTGGAGTTCTAATCGCCCAACAGCAACTAAACGTGGCCGTGGTTGAACAGTTGCACGCCGCGCGGCTCGCGTTTTATGCAGCGCTTTACAACCGATCGCTGGAGTCAATTGGAGACGAACAACTACAAAAATTAGAAGAAAATGTTGCTACTCAGAAAAATCGGTTCGAAGCCGGATTAACCGATCGAAACGCGTTCACGAGCGCAACTGTCCAAGCCGACGAACTGGTCCCGCAAATAGAAGGCGCGCAACGCGCCTATCGGGAAGCGCAATTGAATTTGGCGCAAGCAATGGGGATCGACCCTGCAAAATCATCTCTGCCCGAACCGGATGGCGAACTGGAGTTTGTCCCAATGCGGATCGATGTTGATTCCGAAACAGCGGCAGCTTTACAGCGCAGGGTCGATCTCAAACTCGCCCGTTTGTTTGTGCGCGCTGCAAATGAAGATCAACGCATTATTGCAGCCGACTATTATCCCGCGCTCGTAGGAAGCATCCACGGGGAATGGGTTCCGGTCAGCGGAATTCATCGGCAGGAATCGACAAGCAAGACACAGGATTTCATTGGGTCAGAAGTTCGCGAAAAAGCGGCATACACCTGGCGTGTCATTGACAACGGAAAAGTCGGCGGCGCGGTGCTGAGGGCACGGGCAGCACGGGAGGAAAACGAACTGACATGTAGGAAATTAGAATCGAACGTGAGCCGCGAGCTCTCGCGGATCGCCAACGACGTTCAAGCAATCGCTGCCCGCGAAAAATCACTCGCATCCGCGTCGGCCGCTGCGGAGGAGAGTGCCCGCACTGTTCGGGAAAATGTTGCAACCGGTCTGATCTCGCCGCTTGAGTACCGCGTGAGTCAAACGGCTTTTCTGAAGACCAAGAGTGGCCTGCTCGACGCTGTTTATCAGCACAACGTCGCAGCCGCAGAATGGGACCGCGCAACCGGCCGGTATTTTCAATTTTCGTATGAAACTCGCAAACCGGGTTCGGAAGCGGATAAGTCGTCGAAACGCTAAGGGGCTTCACAAGAACCGACGGATTTGGCAGCTGGGAAGCCGTCACTCCCTGAAGCCTGCTGATCGAACGGATATCTCGACTGCAGTGTCTTGGCAATAATGGTCTCGAAGATCTACGAACAAGCCGGAACAAGAACGGCCACTGCCGGGCACGAGCGTATTGCAAACAACCGGAGTGGACATCACACTAGTTCTCCAAAATTGAAATTGCCGGAATCAAAAACCGTTTTGTGGATCGGCGCAGCGGCAGTCGTGGTCCTTTTCGCGCTCGCATATTTTTTTCTGATGCCAGTCGCGGAAGTGGCGACAGTCCAGCGGGGGACGGCCATCTCGGCGGTTTACGGGACGGTGCGGATCGAACCCGCGTTTGTGGTGCGTGTGCGCGCGCAAAACGACGGGTTTATTCGGCTGGCCGACTCTTTCTCTGCCGGCCGCGGCGCGATCGGTAAAGGTGTGGAACGGGGCGAATTACTAGCAACCATTGCTGACGAGGAAACCTCCAGACAATTGAAACAGGCGCGCACCGATTTGCAGGCAGCCGTTGACCGCGCGGCGCTCCCGTTGCCGTCCTCGGAGTTGCTCAAAGCGGCGGAAGACAATCTGCAACGGCTCGAAAAAGTCGTTTCCTCAGGGAACGTCCCCGCTGTCGAGTATCAGAAATCCAAGAGCGAGGTGAACCGTTTGCGGGGCGCCGTGGAAACAGAGCGCATCGAGCGGGATCGCAATCTCAATTCTCTGCAAGAAACTGCCAAGAAGCTCGAAGCAGAAATGAAGAATGCCGAAGTCCGGTCGCAGATTGACGGAATTCTAACCAACGTACAGACGATCGATGGCGAATTGGTTTCGGACGGGAATGAACTTTTCACCGTCTCTTCGCGCAAGACTTATGTGCGCGGCGAAGTGAACGAGGAAGACGTAGGCGAAGTGAAACCACGAATGACAGCCAAAGTGCAATTGTACGCGTACCGCACGCGCACATTCGCGGCACGCGTCACGTCGGTGCAGCCGGCAGCTGATCCAACTACGCAGCGCTATACCGTTGTGCTGGAGATGGAAAATCCGCCCGACAACATGATGGTCGGAATGACCGGGGAGATGAACATCATTACCGGCGTTCACGAAAATGCCCTGCTCGTGCCGACGCGCGCTCTTCTTGTGGACCAGGCGCTGGTGGTAAACGGGGGGATTGTGCAGCGGCGAACCGTCAACGTGGGATTTCGCACTCTCGACTTTTCCGAGACGCTCAGTGGCCTGGCCGAAGGCGATCACGTCATCGTTGCCGACCAGGACAAGTTTCGTTCCGGTCAGCCGGTGCGGCAGCGCATGGTCAACTCGCCTCCTCCACCGAAAGCGCGGTGACACCGCCACTTTACATTGCCCTGCGTTTTTTGACGCATCGCAAGCGTGCATTGCTTCTGAGCCTGAGCGGAGTCGTTTTCGGCGTCGCAATCTTCATCTGTACTCAGGCGCAAACGCAGGGATTCACGCGCTACTTCATTGAGTCCAACATCGGGAGCAATGGCGCGCTCGTCGTCAGGTCCCGTTTTCGGCCGCGTTACGAGCCGCTCATGGTCGCGGCGAAAAACTCCAAAGCAGTCACTGGCCGGCGTCTCTATTTTGAAGGCATTACCAACCCCAACGAAATCATGCGGGTGAGCAGGCAATTCCCCGATGTCGTTTCCTGTTCACCGGTTCTGCGCGGAACCCTTAGCGCTCGCGCAGGGTTTGAGAACGCGACGGTCGATCTTTACGGCATCGATCCCGCCCTGCACGCGCAGACGACCGACATTCTGCACCAATTGATTGACGGCAACTTTGATGACTTTCGAAATAACACCAGCGCGATCATTATCGGTTCGCGCCTGGCAGAGCTCCTTCAGACTAGCGTCGGCGAGACTGTGCAATTGCTCGCCCCCAACGGCGAGTACTGGCGATTCAACGTTGCAGCGATCGCACGTGCAGGGATTGGCTCGATCGATTCGACTCGTATTTACTCGCACGCCAAGGTTGCACAGGCGTTGCTGCAGCAGCCTTCCGGAGCGTCCATGATCATCTATAAACTGCGGGACCGGAATCGTGCGCCGGTGTTGGCCAGCCGGTTCGAAACGCTTTTCCAGCACAACGCCGTTAGCTGGCAGGAACGCGAGGAGAGCACGCTACAACTTTTTCTGACCTTGCGAATGTCGGTGGCCATCACCACCTCTCTGATCATCCTGCTGGCTGGTTTCGGTATTTTCAATGTGCTCACCATGTCGGTACTCGCGAAGATAAAGGAGATCGCCATTTTGCGTTCGATGGGTTATCGCCGCATCGATATTTCCTGGATTTTTTTGTGGCAGGGAGCGGTCATCGCTGCGGCCGGTTCACTGGTTGGCTGTCTGTTGGGCGCTTTGATGACGTGGGGTATCTCGCACATTCCCATTCGGCTTCGAGGCTTGTTGTATACGAATCATTTTGTGGTGACATGGGAGTGGCAGCATTACGTGTTTGCGACGTTTCTCGCGCTTCTGGCGGTGTTCATCGCCAGTTATGTCCCCGCGCGTCGCGCCGCTGAATTGCCACCGGTTGTTACTATTCGAGGTTCTAGATGAACTCAGAAACGTGCCTTAGTTGCGAAGGGATCGAGCGTTATCTGGGCGAAGAAGAAGAGCGAGTGCATGCTCTTCGGGGGGTCTCGCTCGATATCGAGCCCGGTAGCGTCCACGCGGTTGTCGGTCCGTCTGGATGCGGCAAAAGTTCGTTGCTGTACATTCTTGGACTGCTTGACCTGCCCGATGCTGGCCGCGTTTCAATCGAATCGGAGCCAGTGTCCGAGCTGAGTGATGACGAGCTCGCGTATAAGCGGAGCAAGTTCATCGGCTTCATTTTCCAATTCCATTTTTTGATGGAGGATTTCACTGCGCAGGAAAACGTAATGATTCCGATGCGCAAGCTGGGGCAACTTTCCGATAACAAGATGCGCGAACGCGCTGCCGGCTTGTTGGAAGCGGTAGGTTTGGGCGACAAATTACGCAGACCGAGCCGCCATCTTTCCGGAGGCGAACAACAGCGGGTCGCCATCGCGCGCGCGCTGGCTAACGATCCGCGTGTCATTCTGGCCGATGAACCAACCGGCAACCTCGATACTGCCAACTCCGAGCGCGCCTTTGAACTGCTTCAAAATATCGTCCAAGAAGGCGGCAAAGCTCTGCTCTTGGCCACGCACAATCCCGTCATCGCCGAAGCCTGCGATTGGATCCATGAGATGAAAGACGGCCTGATCAACGTCAGCCACCCGCGCGGCGCGAGCCGTCGCTGACAGTTGGCAGCTCGCCGCTCCACCGTTAATCTCGCGGGCGATGGAGAATATCCTGCCAATCATAATTGCGGATACGCCCGAGGCGTTGACCGAATTGTGCGGCGTCAACTTACTCGAACGTTTGCTCCGCATTTTGCAGCGGCTCGGATTTCGCAGCGCGATCGTTTTTTCCACAACACCCGAAATCATCGGAGCTGAATTAGCGAAATGCTCGTGGGCGCGACAACAAATCACTACTCAGCTTTTTCCAACGGCAGCTAAACCAGTCACGGCTCACCGGATTTTGGAACAAGGCCAGACGGCGCGCTTCCTAATTGTCCCGGCAAACGTCTATTGCGATCGGCGGTTGCTTGCCGCCCTGTCAGCCAGGAACTCTCCGACTGTTCTTGTGGATTCCAATCCGCCGCAGTTCGTCCAACACCTGATCCAAAACCCGAGCGGGCCGGCTTTGGTGACGCGGGACTTCCTTCTGACGTGCTCTGACAGCGCGCCGGTTGTTGAGGAGCTCAAGCAAAAAATCGAAGCTCGTGAAATCGACGCCGTAGACGCAGCTAAAGTTGATGATTACATCGTCAGCATGCGCCGGCATGTGCGGCCACTTTGTTTTTCAGCGTCTCGAGAGCACAGCCGTCGTGTAGCGGAGCGCGTCATTCTCGATTCCGCACAAAATGGAACACTCGACTTGCCCGCTTGCATTCACGCACCGATCGAAACGGCAATCATCTCGCTTCTTTGCAAAACGCGAATCACGCCAAACCAAATTACGATTGGAGGTTTCGTCATCGGATGCAGCGCGACCGCGGCATTCGCGCTTGGCCGCGTCGGGCTCGGAATCATCGCTGCTCTCATGTTTGGTATCGTCGATGGACTGGACGGAAAACAGTCGCGCGTCAAAATCGAAACAACCGAGCTCGGCAAATGGGAACATCATCTCGATGATTTGATCGAGTATTCGTGGTGGACGGCCATCGCTTTTCAATTGTGGCGAAGCGGCCTGTTTCCGAACGTGTTTTATTTTTTCGCATTGCTCATCGGATCGCACTTATTGGATCACTTCGCGAGACGCCGGACGAAGATGGCTAAAGGCCGGCTGCTGGATGACGTCGCGCCGTTCGACCGTGCTTTCCGACTGATCGCAGCTCGAAGAAACGTTTACGTTTGGATACTGGCGTGCGGCGTCTTGTTAGGCGCTTTTCCGCAAAGTTACGCCGTCATCTGCGGATGGGCTGCTTTTAGTGCTGCCGTTCATCTCGTGCGTTCCATCTGGATTTGTGATGGTGCGGTGCGTCGGTTCGTCGGTACTCGGAGTTAAGGAACGACGAAAAATTGGTGGAATGAGTTCAGCTAAGTCGAGCGTCGGTCATACCTGCTGGGCGCCAATTAACTTTCTCCTTCAACGGACGAACCGATTTCAGCGCGACGAGCCGATATTTCCAAAAAATGATCGCATTCCAACCAGCTGGTCAAACCTAGCGCATCCGATAAATCACCCCTTCGGCAGTGTGCGCCACTGGCTGGTATCGTTCCGCCAAAAG
>Ga0193707_1000830_pt1 | contig 11012 bp, 6 predicted proteins | sample U3c2metaG_FD_143043 | JGI IMG/M metagenome (GOLD analysis project Ga0193707, IMG submission 143043) | Soil microbial communities from a riparian zone of the East river system, Colorado, United States - U3c2 | ecosystem: Environmental > Terrestrial > Soil > Riparian zone | place: USA: East River...
GCCGGAGGGGTCCGATCCCCAGCCCCAGAAGTCGATGTACACCACTGGGGCGTTCTGGACCGGGCCACCGTGATTGATCAGATTACCGGCGAGCTTCGGTGACACGTTGGGCTTGTAGATCTTGAGCAGGTGCGGACTGGAATGTGAGTCTGCGGACGCCGGTGACACGCCGACCAGAGAGATGGCAGCGGCCACAAGAAGCGCGATGGCACCGGCGGCCTTCCGCATGGCGGCGCGGTCGCGTACGCGACCACCCGTAACCAGCGTCTTTGCCCGTTCGTACAACATGGCGGGGGTACCTCCTGACCGCCCGCCGACTCGAATGCCGGCGGGCCCTGACCATTGGCGGGGACGTCATCCGACGACGGCGCCGAACGCCCGATACGAAAGGGGCCGACTGTCGCTTTCACTGACGTCTCAGGTGAAGTTGACATGTGTCAGAAACACAGTAAATGCCTAGGCCAGGTTAGGACAAATAACACATCAGGCCTTGAACCGGAAGCCATTACATGCCACAAGAAGCCACCGGAACGACCCCGACAGAGAATGTTAAGAAGTTCCTAAGATTGCCCCGTGAACTGCAGAAACTCCCTGATCCGCTTCTCACCAGATGTGCGCTGACAAGGGAAAATTCAAAAATTGCCTCCTACCTCGACTCCGGAAATGTAAAGAAGTTCCTAAGATTGCCCTGTGAACTGCAGAAGCTCCATGATCCGATTCCTGCGAGACCCTTGACGACGACACCGTTCTGATCACGAATACGACGCAGCAGCACGGTGTCGATCGAGAGGAAGCCGCGCGCCAGCGTTCACTCGTCCAGTCAGCCGACCTTTACGGTCAGCCTGTAGGTACCCGCGTCACCGACGCAGCGGATGGCCTCTCCGCAGCTGGTCCGGTGCGCCGCGATCATGGCGTGCCCCGGACCGATCGCGTCGTACGTCACGGTGACCCTGCCGCAACCCGTGCCGGCCGTGCAGTGGCCCGGCCCGGTGCCAAGCGGCGAGGCGGTCGTCTGCGGCGTGCCGACCTCGTGGAGTACGGTCGTCTTCGGCCTGACGAACGTCCAGTACGTACTGTCCAGCCGGACGACCAAACGGTCGTTCCGGTGCACGGTAATGGTTCGGCCGTTGTCACGTTCGGTAGCACTGACCTGCTTTTTGGATCGGTCCCTTACGGCCGCGTCATGCCCCTGACAGGCTGAGAGCGCAAGCGTGGCCGCGAGCAGGATGACCATTGCCGCTTTAGAATCCATCTCTCTTGGACTCGGACCACTCCACAACGGTTCCAAATTCCTCGTCATAATGGTGCGAGGCAACATCATCGCTGAGCTGGGCGTCCGCACCGACGGGGTCCGGGTCCTGCTCACCGCGAGTTCACAGCGGAAGGCCGGCGTCCAGGTGCGCCATCCCCCGGTCGAAGAGCTCGAGGTAGTCCGCGGACGGATCCTCGGCGACGGTGAGCAAGGCGGACAGGGCGACACCCATGATCGCGCCGGTGAAGTTGCGTAGGAGAAAGTCGTCCGGCGTCCGCCCGATCCGCTCGGCCATCGCGGCGGAGATGACCGTCACGGTTCCCGCGAGGTAGTCGAACATCGCCGCGCGCAGGCCGGGGACGGTGCGGATCAACGCGAGCCGCTCGGCCTGGACGCGGCCTTCCGCCTCCGAGATCTGTTCGAACACCTCGTGGATCGCCGCGCGCAGGGCCTGGATCGGGCTGACATCGAGCGGCTGGGATCGGAACGCCTTGATGATCAGCGGGTCATAGTGGTCTTGCAGGACGAGGTCCTCCTTTGTGGGGAAGTACCGGAACACCGTGCTCGGCGCGACCTCCGCCGCCTCAGCGACCTGGTCGACGGTGGTCGCGTCATAGCCCTGCTCGCGGAAGAGACGAAGCGCGTGCTGCTGGATGGCGGCGCGCGTCCTCGCCTTCTTCAGCTCCCGAAGTCCACCCACCGGCTTCTCAGACACTGAGCTCATGCCGCTTACTCCCCTGCGTCCGTCGTCCTCCCATTCTTCCTCCGAAGGGGGCAGGAACGTACGCGCCGGTACGGTGCCGAGCGCCGCACCGGGCCGCAGGTCCGCCGTACACCGCATCGGCGATGCCGGCGCAGGACGCCGGTCAACGGGCGCTGGACGGCTTTTCCAGCACGATGTGCTCCACCGCGACGACGTTGCCCATCCCGCCGGCGTTCGGCTGCAGGGTCCATGTGTTCCAGCCGGTGTAGCCGAAGTACCGGCCCTTGGTACCGACCGCCCTCTGCGTCACGGCAGCGCCGGCGAGTACCGCTGTGCGGTCGAATGCCGAACCGAACTGGATGGAGCCGTCGGTGAGTTGCATCAGCTCGTTGAGAACCTCGATGAGGTGACCGTTGGACGGGACCTTCTGAACCAGCTCAAGTGTGCCGGCCGCGAGACCGATCTTCGTGTCGAGTTTCGCGTCGGAATAAATCGTGTCGTCGTAGCTGCCCAGAGTGCCGACGCCTTGGTCCGCCGGAGTGTTGAGCGGATGAAAGGCGACCGTGGCGTCGACGACATCGAGCACGATACGGTCCGGTGCGGAATGTCGCTTTGAGTTCGGGGCAGCGGCGGATGTCGTCGCGACGAGCGTAACGCAGCTGAAGACAAGGGCTGATGTCGTCAGCAGGCTTCGGCTCATGTGCATTGAGCTCTCCCTCTCGCGGAATTCATGTCTCCTGGACATCCTGCGGCTCCGCCGGCTTCGGGGGAGGCTCCGTCGAGGATGCGATGTTTTTCACCTGATTCTCGATGGCGACGCTAAAGCCGCCCTAGCCTCCAGCCTTCCCCCGCCGGCCGAGTCGCCCTCCGCCCGCGCGGAGCCGTGTCGCCGTGGGCGGCCGGACGGGCACCGTGGCCTTGCACAACGGGACAGCAACTCCTAGATTGTAGTCACTCTCATTTGATGGGTTACCCTCAGATTGACATCTGCCTGCCGGTGAAAGGTGGTCGGTCCCATGGCTACGACCGGGGCGACATCGTTACGAGTCGGAAAGTGGTGGGCGGTCCCCGCCCTGTCGCTCGCAGTCCTCGCGGTCGGACTCGATACCACGGTCCTGTCCGTCGCCCTCGCCACCCTCGCCACTGACCTGCACGCGTCAACGAGCGACCTCCAGTGGTTCGTCTCCGCGTACAGCCTGGTGTTCGCGGCGGCGATGGTGCCGAGCGGCATGTTGGGCGACCGTTACGGCCGCAAGAAGGTACTCATCGGCGCGCTCGTCCTGTTCGGGCTCGGCTCGCTTGCCTGTGCCTACTCGAGCAGCCCCGGCGAGTTCATCGGCGCGCGCATCGTCCTCGGCTTCGGCGCCGCCGCCGTGGTGCCGATGGCCCTGGGCTCGCTTCCGGTGGTCTTCTCCGAAAAAGACCGGCCGCGGGCGGTGGCGGCGGTGACCGCCGCGACCATGCTCGGCCTGCCCCTCGGCCCGATCGTCGGCGGCTGGATCCTCAACAGCTACTGGTGGGGCTGGGTATTCCTGATCAACGTTCCGGTGGTCCTGATCGGCATCGTCGCGGTCATCCTCCTGCTTCCCGAGTCGCGCAGCCCGCGAGCTCAGCGCCTCGACCCGGTCGGCATCGTGACCTCCGGCGGTGGCCTCGCCCTGCTGACGTACGGGTTCGTCAGAGTGGGCGCCGACGGCTGGACGGGGACCGGCGCGCTCGCCGGCCTGATCGGCGGGGCCGTGGTCGTGCTCGCGTTCGTGCTGTTCGAACGGCGAACCGAGGATCCCCTCGTCGACTTCCGGCTCTTCCGGTCCCGGGGCTTCACCGCGGGCAGCATCCTCTCGGTCCTGGTGTCGTTCGCGCTGTTCGGGATCATCTACACGGTCCCGCTCTACCTCCAGGAGATCGGCGGGTTCGACGTGCTGGGCAGCGGGTTGCGGCTGCTGCCGCTCATCGGCGGCGTCATCGGCGGCACGGTGATCTCGCAGGTCCTGGTCAAGCGCGCCGGGGTCAAGGCGACCGTCGCCCTCGGGTTCGCCATGCTCGCCGTGGCCCTGGGCATCGGCGCGACATCCGCAGTGAGCAGCGGGACGAGCTTCGTCGAGCTCTGGCTGGTCATCGGCGGCATCGGCGTCGGCCTCGCACTGCCGACGGTGACGGACTCGGCACTGGAGACCCTCTCCGAAGAGATGAGCGGGGTCGGGACGGCCTTGCTCCAAGCCCTGCGGATGGTCGCCGGTTCCTTCGGTGCCGCGCTGCTCAGCAGCATGATCAACTCGCAGTATCGAGGCAGGCTGAACTCCGCCGGCCTGCCGGACCAGATCCGCGGCGTGGTGAAGCAGAGTGTCGTGGCCGGTGTCGCCGTCGCCAGGAAGCTGCGCTCCTCCTCGCTCCTGGACCTCGTGCAGCACTCCTTCGTCCGCGGCATGAACCTCGGCCTGGTGGCCTGCTGCGCGATGGCCGTCGTCGCCGTACCGATCACGATGTTCCTCATGCCGTCGCGGTCGGCGAAGGCCGCCGTGCCGGACGGCGCCCCAGAGGCACCGGCCGGCGAGGACATGTCGAGGGAGCAGCAGAAGTCGAGGTGACCCGGCGTGGGCGGCGCCGGCCCGTGCCGGACCGCCGTCCCGGCGGCCACCCCACCGAGGCGGCCCGCCGGGCGGTGGCACCCGTCAGTTCATTTCCAGCGCGAGTCCGGATTCGATCCACTTGCTCGACTCGATCGCGATGACCATGGCCCGGTCACCCGGCTCCGCCACCGGCAGCAGGCGTTCGAGCTGCAGGAACGGCAGCGCGTTGCCGGTGTTGCCGGTCTCCTCCACACAGGAGATCTCCTCCGCGTCCGGTACGTCGAGCCGCTCGGAGATCCGCGCCGTCATCTTGCCGGAGAGCTGCGGAGGCAGCAGGTAGTCGAGGTCGATCTTCTTCCAGTCGAGGTGGGCCAGCATCTGGTCGAGGGTGTCGCAGGCCATCACCGGCACGGACTCCTCGATCGCCTTGTACTCCTCCCTGACCGCGATCCCCACCACCGAGTCGTCGCCCGCCGCCCCGTACCAGTCGACCACCTGGCCGGGCGTACGGCCGAGGCCGGTGAGCCTGAGGTGGATGTGCCGGATCAGCGCAGCGCCGCGGGAGGCCTCGGTGGCGAGCACCACCGCGCCCACTCCGTCGCCGAACAGCAGGCCGTTGACCTGCTGGGCCGGTGGCAGGGAGTTCAGGTCGAGGGTGGGGTCGTAGTGCTTGGCGGTGATGTCGCCGCCGAGGACGAGCGCCGTGGTGTGACGGCCGGTCAGCAACATCTGCCGGGCGACATCGAGGGCCTGGATCGCCCCGGTGCACCCGGATTGGAGCTGGTAGGCCCGTACGTCGTTGATGCCGAGCCGGTCGGCGATCACGTTGACGGTCGCGGGCATGAGCTGGTCCGGTGACGACGTTCCCATCACCATCAGGTCGACGTCGCCCGGTGCGGTGCCGGCCGCGTCGAGAGCGCGGCGTGCGGCCGTCTCCCCGAGGTCGGCGAGCGAGTAACGCGGCTCGCCGGTCGCGAGATCGACCGAGAGATAGCGGGTGCTCGTGCCGATGAACGTGTCGACCCACTGCTCCCAGGTCGTGCTCATGTTGAAACGCTCGGCCAGCATCGCGTTCGTGACCGGCGAGCCGGGAAGCGCGGTGCCGACCGCACGGAGATAGACCGGAATGGTCACGTTGTTCCCTTTCCCGCGTCGCTCGCGACGCCCTTCAGGTCCGTGGTCAGGTCGAGGTGCTCGGGTATCGCGACGATGTCGGCCAGGTCGTGCCGGAAGGTGGACGACTCGTCGCCGTCCGGCATCGGCAGGAATCCGTACCGTGGGTAGAAGTCCCGGACCGTGTGGTTCTTCGCGGTCGGCCGGTACGCTCCGTGGACCGCGCGGGCCCCGCCGGTACGGGCATGCCGCAGCACCGCCGACAGGGCGGCCTGCTCGATCCCGCGTGAGAACACCCGGCAGCTCAGCACGAAGTTGTCGATGTGCAGGACGTCCTCGTCCCACCGCGCGAAGATGACCCCGACGAGGCCGTTGTCGCCGAATCGGTCGCCCGCCCGGATGGTGAGCACGAGCGAGGCCGGATCGTCGACGAGCACGCGGACATCGGAAGGCTGCAGGCGGCGCGTGGTCAGGTTGAACTGGTTGGTCCGCAGGCTCAGCTGCGACACCCGTGCCACGTCCGGTTCCGCGGCGGCGGCCAGCGTGACCGTGACCCCGAGCTCGGCCAGGTAGGACTCGATGGAGCCGAAGCTGTGCAGGAAGTCGCGCCGGACGAGCTCGTCGCGGTACTTCGTGACCCGGCGCCGGTCCTCCGCGGTCAGCGTGAGCACGTCGAACCATCCGTCGGCGAGCAGCCGTCCGACATGGTCGGCGGGCTCGTCGCTCACCTGCACGACCGTGACGCCGGGGACGCTGTGCCGCACCAGACCGCACTCGTACGAGCTGTCGTCGACGAACACGAAGCTGTCGACGCCGAGGTTGAGCGCCTCGGCGAGCTCGACGAGGTTCTCGCTCTTGGGTCGCCAGTTCGCGACGACCCGTACGAAGTCGTCCTCGCGCAATGTCATGGCCGGGTGTTCCCGCAGCACCGCGTCCACCGGTTCCTGGTCGTTCTTGCTCACCGCGGCCAGCAGCACGCCCTGCGAGGCGATCTGCTTGGCCACACGCTGGAAGGCCCGGAACGCCTCGCCCCGGTAGCTGCCGTCGACCTCGATCCCGTCCTGGCCGTCCTCCCCGAGGATGCCTCCCCAGACCGTGTCGTCCAGGTCGAGGACGAGGCATTTCTTGGTCCGGCCGGCGACGTGGCGGGCCAGGTGGCCGATCTCCCGCGCGTACCGGGCCAGCAGGTCCGGCGAGAGGTGGAGCTTGGTGTAGACGTCCAGCCTCGGGTCCTTGGCGGCGATGCCTTCGGCGACGAGCGGATCGAGGTCGAGCACGACCACGCCGGGCATGTCCTCGGTGAACCGCAGCAGCGCGGCGTTCGCGTCCCGCCAGATCGCGCCGAGCAGGGCGCGCGAGCGGTAGTCGACGAGCTGGGCGAGCAGGTCGCGCGGGAACGGCAGAGTGTTGAACACCAGGGTGCCGCGGCTCTCCGCCGTGAACCGGGCGGCGAGCTGCCGGAGCAGGGCGACCTTCTCCTCGGCGACCAGCCGCACGTCGGACGGCTGCCAGGTGGGCGGTAGCTCGTCGGTGATCACAGCGGGGTCGAGCAGGCACACCGTCAGGTCCGCTTCGGCCCGGTACAGCGCGCTGCCGGGGTCGGACAGGTCGAAGACATAGCTGTCGAAGTCCGCGACGTGCGGGCGGAGCAACAGCCCGTGCCGGGCGAACTCCGCGGTGAGGGGCGCGACCAGCGGCATGGTCGTACCGTGGCCGCACAGCGCGACGGACACCGCGGGCACCGTCGGATGGGCGTCCGAGATCTCACGCGGATCGAGCCGTGCCAGCAACCGCCCGGCCCGTACCAGCTGACTACCGGACATCTCAGCGAGAAGGCGACCGACCTCGGGATATCGGGCTACAAGCTGGCCCGTTCTGTGTAGTTCGAGGAGAGCCTCATCACTCGTCGTGCCGATGGAAGCCGTCGGCATAGTGAACCCATTTCACAGTGACCGGAGGGACGTGACCGTCGGCCGACAGCCGACAGCCATCCTCCAGCGCACCACTAAAGCGGCTCTTGCGCGGATCTTCGGCCGCGGCGGACGGCCCGCAGGGATCGCCCAAGAGCAACTTTAGGTCGCCGCAAGGATCGGTTTGGTTGTTGCGTCAATAATCACCTCTACCGAAGCAACCGATCGGCGTAATAACCAGTATATCGCGCGGAGGTCCGCACGACCATGCAGAGCGAACTGGATAATACCATCTCAGCCGAATCGGCTCGGGACGATGACGCCATTGCGATCGTCGGCATTTCCTGCCGGTTGCCGATGGCGCCCGATCCCGGCGCGTTCTGGGGGTTACTCAAAGACGGCGCGAGCGCCATCACGGAAACTCCGTCTGACCGCTGGAACGAAGTTTCGATTCCCGAGGAAAAACGGCCGCCGGCGATGCGATACGGCGGATTTCTGGATCAGGTCGGCGGTTTTGACGCGGACTTCTTTGGGATTTCGCCACACGAGGCCACGGCGATGGATCCGCAGCAACGGCTCATGCTGGAGCTGGGCTGGGAGGCGATCGAGGACGCGGGGATCCTCCCGGCCGAGCTGCGCGGCAGCCGTACCGGGGTGTTCGTCGGCGCCGCCGGGGACGACTACGCGAAACTGCTGCACCGGCTCGGTCCAAGCGTCATTGGCCAGCATTCGTTCACCGGCCTGCACCGTGGCATCATCGCCAATCGGGTGTCCTACACACTTGGCCTGCACGGCCCGAGTCTGATCGTCGACGCGGCCCAGTCCTCCGCGCTGGTCGCCGTACATATGGCGTGTGAGAGCCTGGCGCGACGGGAGTCGACACTCGCTATCGCCGGTGGCGTGAATCTCAACGTCATCGCGGAGAGCACGCTCAGTGCCGCCAGATTCGGCGCTCTTTCCCCCGATGGCCGATGTTACACCTTCGACGCGCGGGCCAATGGTTTCGTACGGGGCGAAGGCGGCGGCGCGGTCGTGCTCAAGCCGCTGTCCGAGGCCCTCGCGGACGGCGACCGGATCTACTGTGTGATCCGCGGCGGCGCGGTGAACAACGATGGCGCCGGCGAGGGGCTCGTGGTGCCGAACCAGGAGGCGCAGGCATCCCTGCTGCGCGGCGCCTGCCGGCGGGCCGGCGTCCGCCCGGCCGACGTGCAGTACGTCGAGTTGCACGGCACTGGAACGCCGACCGGCGACCCGATCGAGGCTGCGGCACTCGGCGAGGTGTACGGCGCCGGCCGTGCCGAGGACTCCGCGCTCCTGGTGGGTTCGGCCAAGACCAACGTCGGGCATCTCGAGGGTGCGGCCGGCATCGTCGGGCTGATCAAGGCCGCCATGAGCATCTGGCACCGGCAGATCACGCCGAGCCTCAACTTCGACACCCCGAATCCGGCCATCCCGCTCGACGAACTTCACCTGCGGGTTCCGGTGCGGCCGGACCAGTGGCCGGCGCCGGACCGCCCGCTCGTCGCGGGCGTCAGCTCGTTCGGTATCGGCGGGACCAACTGCCACCTCGTGCTCGCCGAGGCCTCACGCCACGCGGTTCCGGGAGAAGTGGAGCCGCCGCCGGCACCGGACGTCCTGCCGTGTGTACTGTCGGCCCGCAGCGCGGCCGGGCTGCGGGCGCAGGGCGCGAGGCTGGCCGCTCACCTGCGCGAACATCCCGAGCTGACGCTCGTCGACGTGGCCTTCTCCCAGGCCACCACGAGAAGCGTGTTCGAGCACCGTTCCGTCGTGCTGGCCGGCGACCGAGTCGAGCTCGTCGACGGACTCGACGCTCTCAGCCGCGACGAGCCGTCGGCCGGCGTGGTGACCGGGAAGGCGAGCCAGGCGGCCGGAGCCGGCCCGGTGTTCGTGTTCCCCGGTCAGGGGTCGCAGTGGGCGGGCATGGCCGTACGGCTCCTCGACGCGTCCCCGGCTTTCGCCGGACCCATCGACGAGTGCGCGCGGGCGCTCGCGGCGTACCTCGACTGGTCCGTGGTCGACGTGCTGCGGGAGGCACCCGGCGCCCCGTCGTTGGACCGGGACGACGTCGTGCAACCAGTGCTGTTCGCGGTCATGGTGTCGCTGGCCCGGCTGTGGCAGGACATGGGGGTGCGTCCGGCGGCCGTCGTCGGCCACTCCCAGGGCGAGATCGCGGCGGCCTGCGTCGCCGGCGCGCTCAGCCTGCCGGATGCCGCGCGAATCGTGACCAAGCGTAGCCAGGCCATGGCCACGCTGGCCGGTAGCGGAGCGATGGCGTCGATGTCCCTGCCGGTCGCCGAGGTGCGGCGGCGACTCACCCGCTTCGGCGAGTCGGTGGGCGTCGCCGCGGTCAACGGGCCGGCCACGACGGTGGTCTCCGGCGACCCGGCGGCGGTCGCGGAGCTCATGGCCGACTGTACGGCCGAGGGCATCAGGGCACGACAGGTCCCCGTCGACTACGCCTCGCACTCACGGCACGTCGAGGCGATCGAGGAGGAGCTGTCCGCCGCGATCGAGGGCATCGCGCCGCGTACCGCGCCGATCGCCTTCTATTCGACGGTCGACGCCGCAGCGCTGGACACCGCCCGGCTCGACGCCGCGTACTGGTATCGCAACCTGCGCGAACCGGTGTCGTTCGAGCCTGCCGTCCGGCAGCTGCTCGCCGACGGGCATCGCGTCTTCCTGGAGGTGAGCCCGCACCCGACATTGTGCCCGCCGATCCAGGACATCATCGCCGACACCGGCGATGGCGAGCCGCCCGCGGACCCGGCCGTCGCCATCGGCACGTTGCAGCGCGACGCCGGTGGCCCGCGCCGGTTTCTCTCCGCACTCGCCCAGGTCCACGCCTCGGGCTGCGCGGTGGACTGGCCGGCGGTGTTCGAGGGATCGGGCGGACGGCGGGTCACCCTGCCGACGTACGCCTTCCAGCGACGGTTGCACTGGCCGGACGGTACGCCGCTGCCGGCGGCCGTCCCCGCCGGTTCGCCGGAGCCGAGCCCGGCGCCGGCGGACGACGACACGCCACCGGCGCGGCGGCTTGCCGGGCTGAGCCCCGCGCAGCGTCACGCGGCTCTGCTCGACCTGCTCCGCGGCGACCTGGCCGTCGTGCTCGGTCACACCGGAGCGGTCGACGTCGACCGGACGTTCAAGGACCTGGGCGCGGACTCGATCAGCGCCGCCGAGCTGTGCGCCCGGCTGGGTGCGGCGACCGGCCTGCCGTTGCCGGCGAGCCTGCTGTTCGACTATCCGACGCCGGCCGCCCTGATCCGGCATGTCGGGGACCGGATCGCCGGGCGGTCCACCGCGGTCACGGGCGCCGGCCGCACCGCGAGCCACGATGAGCCCGTCGCGATCGTCGGGATGGCGTGCCGGTATCCCGGCGGCATCGACGGCCCGGACCGGCTGTGGGAGCTGGTCGCCGACGGCACCGATGCGATCGGTGATTT
>Ga0193707_1000832_pt1 | contig 11008 bp, 9 predicted proteins | sample U3c2metaG_FD_143043 | JGI IMG/M metagenome (GOLD analysis project Ga0193707, IMG submission 143043) | Soil microbial communities from a riparian zone of the East river system, Colorado, United States - U3c2 | ecosystem: Environmental > Terrestrial > Soil > Riparian zone | place: USA: East River...
CGACGATCAGCGCGCTGCGCGCCTTGAGCTGGGATGCCGCCTGCAGCTTTGGTGAACGCCTCGGCGCGCTCGGCTATCGCCCGCTTGGAATCCGGAAGCGCGTGGTCGAGCGTCAGATCGCGGCGGCGTTCCCGGAGCTCGGTCCCGAAGCGGTGGTGAATCTCGCCCGGGAATCATACCGGCACCTCGGCCGCACCTTCATCGAGACGGCTCTCCTCGACAAGCTCGGAAAGGACGGACTGCAGGAGCTGGTGGAGACCGTCGAGGGTTGGGAGGAAGTTGAAGATGTCATGTCGAAGGGGAAGGGCGCCGTCATGGTCACCGGCCACATCGGCAACTGGGAGCTCGCTGGTGCATACGTAGCCGCGCGCGGAATTCCGCTCGATGCGATCGTGCGCGGGATGGCCAACCCGCTCTTCGACGCCTACATCAATCACACCCGCGAAGAAATCGGTATGACGATCGTCCACGACTCTGAGGCTGTCAGACGGACTCCGCGCTCGCTGCGCGCCGGTCGAGCAGTCGCGTTCGTGGCGGATCAGGGAGTGATGGGGCTGGCGTCGACCTTTGTCCCGTTCTTCGGACGCCCCGCCAAAACCCCGCGCGGCGCGGCGGTATTCGCCTTGCGATTCGAGGTGCCGGTGATCTTCGTGGTGGCGCTTCGGAAGCCGAACGGGCGCTATCGGATCGTCGTCGAGCGAATCGAGGCCCGGCGCACGGGCGACATGGATCGCGACGTCGATGCGATCGTCACGAATTTCACCGAGCATCTGGAGAAGTGGGTTCGAATCGTGCCCGCGCAGTACTTCTGGCAGCACCGCCGGTGGAGACGACAGCCGCCGGACACGCCGCCCGAGCTGCGAGATCCGTCGGCGTAACGAGACAGGAGGACGATGCTGGATCCGAAGCAGCGGCAGCGATTCCTGGGCGACAACCGCGCGCGAATTGGAATCGGGATCGTCGTCGTCATGGCTCTCGCCGCCGTGCTGGCGCCGCTGGTCGCGCGGCAAAGTCCGATCACGATCGACCTCCTCCACATCCTCGAGCGTCCATCGGGGCACCATTGGCTCGGCACCGATATCCAGGGCCGCGACGTCTGGTCGCGCTTGGTCTTTGGCGCGCGCGTCTCGCTCACCGTCGGCCTCATCTCGCAGGGAATCGCGCTCAGCCTCGGCGTAACGATGGGCCTGATTGCGGGATTCTATGGCAAATGGGTGGATGAAATCGTGATGCGCCTCGCCGATGTGACGCTCGCGTTTCCGACGCTGCTCCTCCTGATCGCGATGGTTGCGGCGCTTCAGCCGTCGGAAGGAGTCGTCTTCGCGACGATTGGAATCGTCGGCTGGGCCGGAATGGCGCGCATCGTCCGCGGGCAGGTTCTCGTGGTGCGGCAGCTCGAGTACATCCAGGCGATCAGGGCGCTCGGCGCCGGCGATCTGCGGATCATGGCGCAGCACGTTTTGCCAAACGTCATCGCCCCCGTCGTGATCGCGGCGACCCTTGGCGTCGCGGGCGCAATCATGGCGGAGGCCGCGCTATCGTTTCTCGGACTCGGTGTTCCGCCACCGGCGCCGAGCTGGGGGTCGATGATTGCAGACGGGCGTGATCTGGATCAACTTCGACGCGCTCCGTGGACGTCCGTCTTCCCGGGAATTGCGATCGGCGCCGCGGTGTTGGGATTCAACCTGCTGGGCGACGCGTTGCGTGACGCGCTCGATCCCCGGCAATACTACCGGGCGAAGAAGGAGGGGGAGCCGTGATCATGACGCGCGGATCGTCGCTGATGCTCGCTCTCGCATCGATCGTGTGCGCCTCTCCCAAGGACGACGCGCCGCCGCAGAAGACCGCCGACGTCTTCGTGACCGCGGTCGGGCTGGCGACCGAGGAGGTCGTGCGCGGTCTCGACAACCCGGTTTATCTGACTGCGCCGACTGGTGATCCGCGCCTCTTTGTCGTCGAGCAGCCCGGTCGCATCAGAGTCGTCGAGAACGGAAAGCTGCTCGAGAAGCCGTTCCTCGACCTCAGGAGTAAGGTTGGCTACGGCGGCGAGCGCGGACTGCTGAGTGTCGCGTTCCATCCCCAGTACCGCTCCAACGGATTCGTGTTCGTCAACTACACGGATAAGCATGGCGACACGCGGATCGAGCGTTACGGGCCGTCGTCTGACAGAAACGTCGCGGGCCCCGCATCGGCCAAGCTGATACTCGCGATCGATCAGCCCTACGCGAATCACAACGGCGGACTCAACCTGTTCGGCCCCGACGGAATGCTCTACATCGGAATGGGGGATGGCGGCAGCCAGGGTGATCCGCACGGGAATGGTCAGAATCGCAACGTCCTTCTCGGAAAGCTTCTTCGCATCAACGTCGATCGCGGCGATCCGTACGTCGTGCCCGCCGGAAACCCGTACGCGAAGGGCGGAGGCAGGGGAGAGATCTGGGCGCTTGGACTGCGCAATCCGTGGCGCTTTGCATTCGATCGCGCGGCCGGTCTCCTCTACATTGCCGACGTCGGACAGGACAAATACGAGGAGATAGACGTCTCGCCGATGACGTCGGCGGGAGTCAACTACGGCTGGAATACAATGGACGGACTATCGTGCTTCAGGCTGCCACTGTGCGCGAAGAGCGGTCTCCAGCAACCTGCGTTTACGTACTCACACGATGCGGGCGCGTGCGCGATCATCGGCGGCTTCGTATACCGGGGCCGAAAAATTCCGGAAGTTCAGGGCCAGTATTTTTACTCTGATTACTGCAACAGCTGGGTGCGCAGCTACACCTACAGCGCCGATGCCACGAACAGGGCGTGGCACCAATGGCTCGACGGCGGTCTCGGCAACATTGTTTCCTTTGGAGAAGACGGCCTGGGAGAGTTATATATCTGCAGCTCGAACGGACGGGTTTACCGAATCATCAAGAGCGCAGGTAATCCAACCCGCTCCTGAACCTCGTCGAGTCCGGGCATTCACCTCAACACGAGGATGACCATGCTGCTCCTGACTGCTACTCCAGCACCTGTTCAGGCTGCCCCGACTCAAACCACGGTTGCGGAACCTTCCTTCACCGCCACGTTGCTGGCGTCGTTTCGCGATGCGTTCGCGATGATCCTGAGTGCGATCCCGCGCATACTCGGCTTCATCATCATCGTGGCGATCGGCTGGTTCGTGTCATCGATTCTGGCGCGCGCAGTGACGGGCCTTCTGCGCGCGATTCGTTTCGACGAGCTGGCGCAGAAATCGGGACTCGCCGATTTCATGAAGAAGATGGGCACAGGCACCGATTCCGCGGGGGTCGTTGCCGGTCTGGTGAAATGGCTCGTCCGCATCGTCGTTCTGCTGGTGGCGTTCGACGTGCTCGGCCTGCCCGCCGTATCGGACGTGATGCGGCAGCTGCTGCTCTGGCTTCCGAATCTCGTGGTCGCGATTTTCGTGCTCTTCATCGGCGGAATCGCGGCGCGCACCCTCGGCAACATCGTGCGCGGGGCGACGGCAGAGGGAGGTTTCACCAACCCCGAGACGCTGTCGAATGTCGTGCGGACGGCAGTGTGGGCCTTCGCGATCGTCGTGGCAATAAATCAGCTGGGAATCGCGACAAACCTGATCAACACCCTGTTCACCGGCTTCGTCGGAGCCCTGGCGATTGCGCTCGGCCTCTCATTTGGCCTGGGCGGGCGCGACCTCGCGTCGCGCACACTGGAGAACTGGTACGACCAGGCGCAGGACGCGAAGCCGAAGAGGAAGGCGCGAACGGACGAGTAAAAAAACTGCAACTGAACGAGAGGGTAGCTGGAAGCTGTCAGGCTTCCAGCTACCCTCTCGTTCAGTTGCAGTTACAGATGTGGCGCGATCGCTGCGCTCGCCTTCTCCGACGTAATGATCGGAATGACCTCGAACTCGACGAGGTCGCTCCACTTGGACATCCACTCATCGAGGTGTATTCGGTCGTCGCAGTCCATCACCTGGAAACACCGCTCGAAGTCCGTCGTCACCCAGCTCGAGAGGTAATGAACACCCTGCGGAGCCATTCGCCCTTTCTCCTTGAGGCGGCGATAGACGGGCTTTGCATCTCCGTCGCGGTACGTCTCGATCACCATGAAGAGCATGTGCGCCTCGATTAAGGGCGGAGTAACGGTGCGTGTGCTACCTGGGGGCGGTAATCGAATCCACGAAAACTACTACCCGGGCGCGACTCAGACCGAGCTTGTGCCGGACGCTGGCCGTAACCTGGTGCTCTGCGACGCTCAGATTTGGAATGCTGATACTCGAGTCCCTTCCAAGCTCGCCATCGATGTCACTTACCCACCGCCACGCGCTCGAAGGAATGACGCCGAAGTCCAATTCGCTGTTGTTCAGGTCGGCCGAGAAGTCGATCGTGTCGCCTTTCGCGAAGTGTGATGACTGCGCGGGGAAGGCAATCGTCACCGTCGGTCCTCTGTCACGGCATGAGAGCACTGTTGTGAGTGCGACAACCGCGAACAAACCGCGAATTGCAGAACGCTGATTTCGTATTGTCATTTCTTGCTCCCGCGAATTAGGCCGTAATCCCGAGCGCCCTTTCTCAGCAGATGATATCCCCCGGTCAAAGGCTTCGCTGAAGCCAGATCGGTTTCAAGACTCGCGCGCTGTCCGTTCAAGTATACGCCACCCTGCTCGACCAACCTCTTCGCCGCGCCTTTCGAGGCGGCAAGCTTTAACGTCACCAGCGCGTCCAGCAATCCCGGCACCTCGCGCGATTTCGCGAACGGCACTTCCTCGCTCAATGCGCGCAACACGGGCTCCGACAGCGTCGCGGGATCCGCTTTCCCGAACAATACCTGCGACACTTCCTCGGCCACTCGTGCGGCTTCCTCACCGTGGACTCGCGCGGTCACCTCGCCGGCCAGAGCCTGCTGCGCTTCGCGCTTCTCGGGCGCTGTCTCGATCAGCTTGTCGAGCGCTTCGACCTCTTTTCGCGAAAAGAGCGTGAACAATCTCAGGTATTTCCCGGTGTCACGATCGTCCACGTTGATCCAGTACTGGTAGAACTTGTACGGCGACGTGCGCGCGGGATCGAGCCACACCGCTCCCGCTTCGGTCTTGCCGAATTTGGATCCGCTGGCTGTAGTAACAAGTGGCATGGTAAGCGCGTGCGCGGCTTTTCCCTCGACGCGCCGAATCAGCTCCAGGCCGGCGGTGATGTTGCCCCACTGATCGCTGCCGCCCATCTGCAGCGTCACTCCCTCGCGTCGATTGAGCTCCAGAAAATCGTACGCCTGCAGCAGCATGTACGAGAACTCGGTGAACGAGATGCCGCCTTCGATTCGCGACTGAACCGAATCCTTCGCCAGCATGTAGTTGATGGTGAAGTGCTTGCCGACATCGCGCATGAACTCCACCGCCTTGAGCGGACGAAGCCACACCGCGTTATCGACCATGCGTGCCGCACTGGCGCCCGTGAAATCGAGGAAGCGCTCGAGCTGCTTCTCGATCGCGCGCGAGTTTGCCTCGATCTCTTCCACCGACGCGAGCGGGCGCTCCGACGTTTTCCCGCTCGGATCGCCGATCATTCCCGTACCGCCTCCAACAAGCACGATGGGCCGGTGCCCGGCGCGCTGCAGATGAGCAAGTCCCATTACCGGCACGAGACTACCCACATGGAGGCTTGGGGCCGTGGGATCGAACCCCACGTAGCCGCTCACTTCACCCGTTGCGAGTGCGTCCGCCAAACCGTCCGTGTGTTGGTAGATCATACCGCGCCAGGACAGCTCGTCCAGCAGAGAGCCTGTCCCCTCTTTGGTAGTGCGTAGCTTCTTCGCTTCCATGCGGAGAAGATAGGGACGCCCGCTCACGGTGTCACCTTCGGTGTATCACAGTTATCTTCTTTACTCCGCATGGCCGCCGACACCAACAACAAACTCCGATTCCATAAGCGGCACCCGACGTTCGTCCGGGTGGTTCTGCTTTCTCTCACTTTCCTCGTCGCGCTCGGCGTCGGGGCGATGTACAGCACATGGGCGCTCATCTGTCGGGGCAACCAGTGCCCATCGATCGAGAGCCTGGCCGAATACACGCCTCACCAGACATCGAAGCTCTACGCTGTCGACGGGCGATTCATAGCCGAGCTTGGTCTGGAGCGCCGCACGCTCGTGAAGATCGACGAGATCCCGAAGATCGTTCAGGATGCGTTCGTCAACACCGAGGACAAGCGCTTCTACCAGCACGCGGGCATCGACTGGCATCGCGCCGTTGGCGTGGTCCTGCGCTCGCCCATCCACGGCTATTCGCAGGGATTCTCCACCATCACGATGCAGCTCGCGCGCAACGTCTTCCCCGAGCAGATCTCGCGCGAGAAGAGCATCATCCGCAAGGTCAAGGAAGCGAAGGTCGCGCGCGAGATCGAAGCGAAATACGACAAGAAGAGAATTCTCGAGCTCTACCTCAATCAGATCGACCTCGGCCACGGCGCGTACGGCGTCGAAACTGCCTCGCAGCGATACTTTGGGAAATCCGTCCGCGATTTGAACCTGGCCGAAGCCGCCACTCTCGCGGCGCTTCCGAAGGCACCCGCGCGCTACAATCCCGTTCGCTTTCCCGAGCGCGCCATCCAGCGCCGCAATACCGTCATCGAGCTGATGCGCCAGAACGGACGCATCAGTGACGCGGACGCCAGCAGGGCGAAAGCGTATCCGCTACAGCTCGCCAACAAATCGATCTCCGGAGAGACGGCACCCTATTTCGTCGAATGGGTGCGTCAGCAACTCGACGCGCAGTTCGGCAAGCAGCTGTACGAGCAGGGACTCAAGGTTTACACGACTCTCGACCTCGACATGCAGGGCGCGGCCGAGCGCGGGCTGGAGCACCAGGCCCGCGCCATCGAGGCCGGACGCTTCGGACCATACTCGCACGAGACGTACGAGCACTATCTCGCCCATCGCGAAGGCGACGAAGGAAGCGGCACGTCACCGTATCTCCAGAGCGCGTTCCTCGCGCTCGATCCACGCAATGGCGCGGTGCGCGTCATGATCGGCGGACGCGATTTCGACGACTCCAAGTTCAATCGCTCCGTCCAGGCGCTGCGCCAGCCGGGCTCGACTTTCAAGCCGATCGTGTATTCAGCCGCGATTCAAAACGGCAGATCGCCGTCGTACCTCGTCAACGACAGTCCTCTCGTGCTCCAGGTGCCTGGCCAGCCCGAATGGGCGCCGCAGAACTACGATCTCAAATTCCTGGGACAGATTCCGCTCCGACAATCCCTCTACCTCTCCCGCAACGTCTCCACCGTCCGGCTCGGCATGGAGCTCGGCGAGCAAACCGTCATTAATGAAGCGAGGAATTTCGGTATCACCACTCCGATTCCTCCGTATCCATCTATCCACATCGGCGCGGCCGACGTCTATCCGATCGAGCTGATCTCTGCCTACAGCGCGTTCGCCAACCTCGGCGTCCGCGCGACTCCGAACGCGATCGTGAGGGTCGAGAATCAGAAAGGAGAGATCCTGTGGCAGCCGACGCCGACGCGCACGCAGGTGCTGTCGCCCGAGGAAGCGTGGATAATGGTCGACATGATGAAAGACGTGATTCGTCGCGGCAGCGCGGCCGGCGTCTGGGAATCGGGCTTTCACCTTCCCGCCGGAGGAAAGACGGGAACGACGAACGACGGCACCAACGTCTGGTTCGTCGGCTACACCGCCGACCTCATCGCCGGCGTATGGTATGGTCTCGACCGTCCCTCGAAGATCAAGGACAACGCGCAGGGTGGCGTCCTGGCCGCACCTGCGTGGACCGCGTTCATGACGGAGGTCTATCGCCGCAAGCCGGCGCCCCCGGACTGGCCGAAGCCGCTGTCGATCGTAACGCGTGAAGTCGACGTCAGCAGCGGATTGCTGCAGACGCCGTACTGCCCGCGGAATCTCGTCATCAGCGAGTTCTACATCTCGGGAACGGAGCCGACCCGGGACTGCGACAAGCACGGACCGTACGCGAATCCCGGCCTTCCGACGATCGACACCAACCCAGCGCCGCTCGTCCAGCCCGGAGTAGTGAGAACGCCGATCACCGTGACGCCGCCCCCAGTGCAGCCGGGTTACGAGCCGGTGCCATCGAAGCCACGGGCACCGACGGTGTTCGACACGACGACGCGCCGCGACACCTCGCGTCGCCCCGCACCGCGACGGGACACAACTCGCCCGCGAACCGACACGATACCGTCACCGGTTCGCCCGCCGGTCCCGATCCCGCGCTGATGCGCTACCACGCGCGTTGGGTGCTGCCAATCACCCAGCCGCCGATCGAAAACGGAACCGTCGCCGAGAGCGACGGAGTAATCACCTACGTCGGCCCGCGCGCTGACGCGCCCTCCGGTAAAGACCACGATCTCGGCGAAGCAATTCTCCTTCCCGGCCTCGTCAACACGCACACCCACCTCGAGCTCACCGTGATGCGCGGCTTCCTCGAGGATTGTCGATTCACGGAGTGGATTGACAAGCTTCGCCAGAGCCGGAATGAGGTTCTCGACGCCGCGATGCTGCTCGATTCCGCGCGATTCGGCATCGTGGAAGGGCTCGAGGCCGGAATCACGACTTACGCCGATACGTGTTCCAGCGGCGCGGTGATGCAGGCGATGCGCGAGCTCGGCGTTCGTGGGATCATGTACCAGGAAGTCTTCGGTCCCGATCCTTCGCAATCGGACGTCGCAATGCGGGAGCTCGAGGGGCGCATCGAGGAACTCCGCCTCGAGCAGACGGAGCTGGTCTCGCTCGGCGTTTCACCGCACGCCCCGTACACGGTGTCGGATCCGTTATACAAGGCGGCCGCGAAATTTGCGAACACGCGCCAGCTTCCCCTCGCGATGCACATCGCCGAGAGCGAGCAGGAGCACGATATCGTGACGAGCGGAAGCGGTGACTTCGCCGATCGCTGGAGGCGTCGCGGCATTGCCGTCGCCCCGCGGGCGCGCTCGCCAATCGCGCTGCTCGAGCAGCACGGCGCGCTCGAACGCGGGCCACTGCTCATTCACTGCGTGCGGGTTGACGACGCCGATATCGGGATCATGGCAGGGCATCGCTGCGCAGTGGCGCATTGTCCCGCGTCGAACGCGAAGTTCGGGCATGGCATTGCGCCGCTACTCCCGATGCTGGCGGCCGGAATCCGCGTTGGCATGGGATCCGATTCGGTGGCAAGCAACAATCGGATGGACATTCTCGACGAAGCGCGTCTCGCCGTGCTCATTCATCGCGCTGCCACCCGCAGGCACGACGCCTTCGGTGCACACCAGGCGCTGGAGCTGGCGACCCTTGGCGGCGCCCGCGCCCTGGGAATCGATTCGCGGGTCGGGTCGCTGGAGGTTGGCAAGGATGCCGATCTCGCGGCGTTCCGAATCGACATTCCTCGCACGACCCCAATCGGGGACCCGTACTCCTCCGCGATCTTCGCTCTCCCCGGGCGCTCAGCCGAGCTGGTGACGGTGCGCGGACGCGTGATGGTTGATCGGGGGAGGGCTCTGGCCGCTGACAACTCGCTTGCTGACCGTGTTCGTAAAGCTGGCGACGCCCTCGCTGCCTGGGCAGCGACAGATGACCGCGGCCCGTAGCGTGCAGCTATCTCCGGTCAGTATCTTGAATCTCCTATCTGAAGGAAGCCCGAATCAATGGCGGCAGTAGATAACCACCACCGTATCTGGCGCGACGGCAAGTTCGTGGATTGGGAAGACGCGACGATTCACGTGATGAGTCACGTAGTTCATTACGGCTCCAGTGTATTCGAGGGCATACGTTGCTACGAGACCCCCAACGGACCCGCGGTCTTCCGACTCGGCTCCCACATGAGGCGGTTCGCGGACTCGTGCAAGATTTACCGCATGCCCCTCACGTACTCGATCGATGAAATGTCGAGGGCCGCGGTCGAAACGGTCGCCGAGAACGAATTGCCACACTGTTACCTGCGGCCGGTTGCCATCAGGACTGGCGAGCAGATGGGCGTGCTCCCGCACGACACGCCGCTCGAAGTCTTCATCATTCCCTGGACCTGGGGAACGTACCTGGGCACCGAAGCGCTCAAGAACGGCGCTGACGTGTGTGTATCGAGCTGGAGACGACCTTCGCCCGACACCTTCCCGATGATGGCCAAGGCCGGCGGGAACTACCTGAACGGCCAGCTTTCCAAGATGCAGGCGCGCGTCGACAATTACGTCGAAGGCATCATGCTCGATTCGTTCGGCCTCGTGTCGGAAGGAAGTGGGGAGAACCTCTTCCTCGTGCGCGATGGCAAGCTGTACACATCCACGATCAGCTCCGGAATTCTGAACGGAATCACCCGCGACTCCGTGATGCGCATAGCGCGCGACATGGACGTCGAGGTCGTGGAAGGATCCATTCCTCGCGAGATGCTTTATATCGCCGACGAGCTGTTCTTCACGGGAACCGCCGCCGAAATAACGCCGATCCGGTCAGTGGATCGAATTCAGGTCGGTTCTGGCAAGCCCGGCGCTCTCACGCTCCAGATTCAGAAGCAGTACATGGGAATTGCCACCGGGGTTCTTGAAGACCGCTATGGTTGGCTGACGCCAGTTCCCTCGCGCAAAGCCTCGTCCACGAGCGCGCGCGGGAAGGTAGCCCGGGAGAGGGCAGAACTGGTAACGGGCGACACGAGGTAATCGTCGCAATAGGAGGCACGAGACGCCGGATTTTCCCCGCCATTGCCCTTGGAGTAGTTGCAGTTAGGCGCGTCGGGAGGGTGGTAGTCGTGTACCAGCAGTATATTTTGGGTGGGTTGCCCAGGAGGAGTGCTTGATCGTTGGTTGTCTGGCACTGAATGCTTCGTTTGAGCCATTGACGATGGTCCCGCTGCGCCGCGCGCTGCGGCTGGTAATCGATGGAAAAGCGGAAATCGTCGAGGCGGATTCTGATCGCGTGGTTCGCTCCGAGCGGCTGACGCTTCCTCGGCCGGCCGTCATCCGACTCATGCGCTTCATCCACGTGCCGCGCCGTTTCCGCCGCCAGGTGACCAACACCTTCCTGTTTGCACGGGACCGCT
>Ga0193707_1000833_pt1 | contig 11001 bp, 8 predicted proteins | sample U3c2metaG_FD_143043 | JGI IMG/M metagenome (GOLD analysis project Ga0193707, IMG submission 143043) | Soil microbial communities from a riparian zone of the East river system, Colorado, United States - U3c2 | ecosystem: Environmental > Terrestrial > Soil > Riparian zone | place: USA: East River...
CGGTGGACACGCCGATGCTGCGGACGTCCGCGGCACAGTTCGGTGGCGGACGGTCTACGGATGAGGTCGTCGCGGAGTGGGGGCGGTCGCATCCGCTCGGCCGGGTGGCGACGCCGGGAGAAGTTGCCGAGGTCATCTATTTCCTCGCGTCCCCGGCTGCCGCGTTCGTCACCGGGGCGGACGTGAAGGTCGATGGCGGGTTGACCGCCGGGCTGCCCGTCGTACTGCCGGAGGACTCGAAGTGAAAATCGTCGACATCCGCGCCACCACCGTCACGATGCCGCTGGAGGCGCCGTTGCGGCACAGCAACGGCGCGCACTGGGGGCGGTTCGTCCGGACCGTCGTCGAGGTCGAGGCCGACAACGGCCTGATCGGCCTCGGCGAGATGGGTGGCGGCGGGCAGAGCGCCGAGGCCGCGGTCACCGGGCTCAAGTCCTACCTGGTCGGTCACGATCCCGCTCGCACCGAGGCGCTCCGCTGGATGCTCGCGAACCCGACCGCGAGCCTGTACAACAACCGCACCCAACTGCTCGCCGCGATCGAGTTCGCCTGTCTCGACCTGCAGGGCCGCGAACTCGGCGTACCCGTGCACGAGCTGCTCGGTGGCAAGGTCCGCGACCGGGTGCCGTTCGCCAGCTACCTGTTCTTCCGCCACCCGGCCGACGACGGCACCGGCGAGATCCGGACCGCCGAGCAGCTGGTGAAGCACGCCCGGGAGCTCGTCGACGAGCACGGGTTCAGCGTGCACAAGCTGAAGGGCGGCGTGTTCCCGCCGGACTACGAGCGCGAGTGTTTCCGCGCGCTGGCCGAGGCGTTCCCCGGACACCGGGTCCGCTTCGACCCGAACGGCGCGTTCAGCGTCGAGGAGGCGATCCGGTTCGCCCGCGGAATCGAGGATCTCGACAACGACTACCTCGAGGACCCGACCTGGGGCCTGAACGGGATGCGCCGGGTCCGCGAGAACACCCCGATCCCGCTCGCCACCAACACGGTGGTGGTGAACTTCGAGCAGCTCGCGTCGAACGTTCGCGATCCCGCCGTCGACGTGATCCTGCTGGACACCACGTTCTGGGGCGGCATCCGGCCGTGCATCAAGGCCGCCGGCGTCTGCGAGACGTTCCAGCTCGGGGTCGCCGTGCACTCGTCCGGCGAGCTCGGCATCCAGCTGGCGACGATGCTGCACCTGGGCGCCGTCGTACCGAACCTGTCCTTCGCCGCCGACGCGCACTACCACCACCTGCGCGACGACATCATTGCCGGCGGCAAGGTTCCGTACGTCGACGGCGCGATCGCGGTCCCGGACGGACCTGGGCTCGGCGTCGAGCTGGACCGCGACAAGCTGGCCGAGTACGCCGAACTGTTCCGCGAGCTCGGCCCCTATCCGTACGACCGGGACCCGGCGCGCCCGGACTGGTACCCCCTGCTCCCAAACTCCGATTGGGCCGACCCTGTGCCTAGGGCCGCGCCTCCGGCACGGCGGGTCATGGGGCCTTGACTCCCGGCCTTCCATCGTCGTTCCAGTCGCTTCGCTCCCTCCACTCCTCAGTCCAGGCCGGGAGGCCCCATGACCATCCCCCGCAGCGCTGATCTGGCCAGCGATGTCCTGACCCATACGTACGACGACATGTTCAACCCGCCCGGGCTGACGAATTTCCTGGGTACGGCGCAGGTGGACCATGACGTGGTCGCGATCCGCAGTGTGAACTTCCCGCCGTACTCGCACGGCGACTGCATCACCGGCCAGCTGTACGTCGACGGGCGGCTGGCTCGCTCGTACGGCGGAACCGTGGAGGTGGTGTGGCGGCCGGACCACGTGGTCCGCTCGACTGTTGTCGACGGGCTCACGCTGCGGTCGGTCACCGCATGTGCTCCCGGTCGGCCGGCTGTCGTCGTACAGCTCGAGGTGGAAGGGGCACCGGGGCGGTCCGTGCGGCTCGGGCTCGCCCTGGACAGTACGGCGACCCGGTCCGGGGGTGGATGGTTGAAGCCGGAGCCACCGTCGGAGCCGAACACATTGACCGCGGTCGACGACCGTGTCGTCGGGACAGGGGAGTCCGGGTCCGCGGTGAGCCTCCAAGGGCTCGACGTCACAGGTGTCGCCATCACCAGCATCGTGGATCGATCGATGCTTGAGGCAACTGTCGTCCTGGATGCCGCGGGCAAGGATCAGGTCGCCTACGTACACGTCCTGGCCGCGGATCTGGCCGAGGCGACGGAGCATTTCGACGCATGTGCGGCCGACGTACCGGCGGTGATCGCGGACGCGGAAAGCCTGTGGGACAAGGTGTTGGCGGATGCGTTCGATCCGGACGGTGATGGGTTCAGCGGGTCGTTGCCGATTCTGGAGACCTCCAACGAGGCGCTACGGAAGCTGTACTGGTGGGGCGTGCTCGGCGTGATCTGGTTCCGGCGCGACAACCCGGCCAGTGTGCTCGGGCGCACGTACGACACGTTGATGCCGCGGTACTGGCAGACCACGACGTTCATCTGGGACTACAGTCTCTCGTCGCTGACCCACGCACTGCTGGACCCGGAGCCGATGCGCAAGCACATCGAGCACTGGATCGACCTCGACATCCACAAGCACTTCGGGACCGAGTGGCTGACCGGAGGGCCGGTCGGCCACTGGTACTCGGTCAACGACTTCGCCATGACACGCCTGGTGCGCGACTACGTGCGCTTCACCGGGGACTCCGACTTCCTGGACACTTCAGTCGGACCCAAGCCGGTCGCGGAGCACCTGCACGACTGGGCGACCGCCTGGCGCGGCCTGCGGGGCGAGCACGCGCTGGCGGACTACGGAGGTATCGACAACCTGATGGAGTGCGTGAGCAGCTACGTGCACGAGGTGGCGAGCTTCAACGCCGCCAACGTGTGGTGTCTGCGCGTCGCAGCCGATGTCGCCGACCGCTCAGGGGACACCGGCCGCGCCGCGCTGCTGCGCAAGGAGGCCGACGAGCAGGCCGGCCATGTCAACGAGCTGTACGTCGAGGGCGCGGGTTTCTGGCACGCCCGGCAGCCGGATGGCTCGATGGTCCCGGTGCGGCACTGCTACGACTTCAACATCGTCGGTACGACGATGGCCGCCGACCTCTCGGAGTCCCAGCGGTCCGAGATGGTCGACTTCTTCCAGCGTGAGCTCCAGACACCCACGTGGATGCGCGCGTTGTCGGCGTACGACCCCGACGCGGCCTTCAGCGTCCGCCCCGACCACCAGTGGAACGGCGCCTACCCTGCCTGGCCCGCCGACGCCGGCCGCGCCCTGTTCGCACTCGGCCGGCCCGACGTCGCTCTGGACTGGCTGCCCGGCCTGGCCCGCACCGCGAACCAGGGTCCCTGCGGCCAGGCCCACTTCGTCGAGGAAGCGGTCCCACTCCAGGCCGGCGGCGCCCGCAAGTCCCCGCCGCAGTACCCCTACCTGATCGACTGGTCCTGCTCCTCCTCCGGATCCTGGGTCAGCCTGATCCTGGAGGCTGTCTTCGGGGTCGAGGTGGCCCTGGACGGCACGGTCACCGCCAACCCCCAGGTCGCAGCCCTCGACCCCGACGCAAAACTCACCGGCCTCCGAGTCGGCCCAACGACGTACGACGTCACCGCCACCGGCCTCCACCCGTCCCCTCCGGTGGGTCAGCCGATCTGAGGGACGGGGGAGCCGGGGCGGGGGATCGTGCGTCGGAGGGGGCGTGGATCAGTTCGGGGGCGTGGCGATGGCTTCGAGGAGGGACTCCTCGGCGCCGGCCAGGTGGTGGCGGAGCTCTTCGACGCACTCGTCGAGGTCGCCGCGCTCCAGCAGGCGGACCAGTTTGCGGTGCGAGGCGACCTGCTGGCGGGCGTCCTGGCGGAGGGCGTCGATGCGGGCCAGCGCGAGTCTCGCCTCGCCGGTGATCGAGTCGGCGGTCGCGATCAGGCGTTCGCTGCCGGTCAGGGCGACCAGGCTGCGGTGGATCGCCAGGTGCGTCTCTGTCATCGCCTCCGGGTCCGCCCCGTCCTTGGCGGTCGCGGCGAACACCCGCATCGCCTCGCGGACGCGCTCCCGCGCCGCCTCGTCCGCGTCGAACCAGGCCCGGATCCCGGCCGACTCCAGCACGAAGCGCGCCCGGCAGATGTCCGCCACCGCGTTCGGGTGCAGGATCGCCACGCTGACACCCTTGTTCGGCTCCCGGACCGCGAGCCCCTCGGTGACCAGCAGGGTCATCGCCTCACGAACGGTGCTCCGGGCCACCCCCAGCGCCTCCGCGAGCGGCTGCTCACGCAGCGGCGTACCTGGTTCGAGATCCCCGGCGAAGAGGGCGGAACGCAGCGCGTCGACCACCCGGTCCACCGTGGTCGAGCGGTCCACCCGCAGCCGTTCGTACATGGGGAGATTCTCGTCCAGTCGCGGTCCGTTGTCGCGCCCGACCCGGCTCTCGAGGCTTTCCCGGCGCCAGCCTGTGGATAACTCTCGACACAATGACCTGGTTTTCGGGCAATATCTTCCTTGGTGGCCGCCCCACTCCGACCACCGGCGTGGAGAGCCGCAGAGCGAGCGAGGAGCACATCATGGGTGACAGCAAAGCCTCGCCGATCGTCAGCGTCGTCGGGCTGGCCCTGATCTTGCCGTTGCTGGTCGTCATCGCTCTGATCGTCGGCGCCCTGGTCACGGTGTGGGCGTCGGCGTCGGACTGCGGCACCACGGAGACCGAAGGCAAGACGTTCGGCTGGCCGACCGATGTACACCACATCGATCAGGGCTGGCAGGCCCCCGACGCCGACGGCTACAGCCACTCCGGCCTCGACTTCGACGTCGACGAAGGTGGCAAGGTGTACGCCGCCGCGGACGGCGAGGTCACCTCGATCGCGGACAACGAGATCCGAATCAGGCATGACAAAGGGATCGAGACCCGGTACAAGTACCTCAAAGAGATCAAGGTCAAGGTCCACGACAAGGTCACGCGCGGCAACCAGATCGCGACCGCCGGCTCCGGCGACGAGGACCCGCCCGGCCTGACCGGCGACCACCTGCACTTCGAGATGTGGATCGACAAGAAGGACGACGGTCACCTCCAGAACACCAAGCCCCCGGACGACTCCTTCGGCGACGCCGACGGCAGTAGTGACAGCGGCGCGGGCTGTTGCGGCGGCGGCGACCTGACCGGGAACAACAATGCGCAGAAGGCGTTCAACTACCTGGCCACCAACGGTTACACCAAGGAGCAGGCGGCCGGGATCGTCGGCAACATGATCAACGAGTCGAACGTCGAGCCGCAACGGCTCAACGGGACCGCTTCGGGCAAGGTCACCACGCCGTCCCAGGCACTCGGGATCAGCAAGGCCTGGGGGGTGGTCCAGTGGTACCCGGGCAAGAAGATGATCCAGCCCTCCCGGCAGGCCGGTAAGGATGACGCAATCATCGGGTCACTTGCGTACCAGCTCGAGTTCCTCAAGATGGAATTGCTCGGCGACGGCCCGGTGTCGGAGAAGGTGGCCGGGGACGCGGTCCGCGCGGCCAAGACGGTCAAGGACGCCGCGTTCCAGTTCGGCTTCAAGTTCGAGCGCTTCACGACGAACCCCAACGACCCGGGGTTCGGCCAGCGCGAGGCCTCCGCCAAGGAGGTACTGTCCACCTTCGGCCCCAGTGCGCCGGCCGGCGCCAGTGCCTGCGGCGCCGGCAGCGGCAACATCGCCGCGGTCGCGAAGAACCTGGCCTGGCCGCACGCCGTTCGAGACGGTGTAGACATGTTCAAGAAACACGCGACAACCGCCTACCGGAAGGCGCTGTACGATTACAACCCGTCGGCGAAGACGGGCGGCGAGGACTTGGTGTGGAATGACTGCGGCCGGTTCGTCGCGACCGTGATGCACATGAGCGGCGCTGACCCCAAGTATCCGGACGTCAATACCGGTGTGCAGGGCGACTACCTCCGCTCGTCCGGGAAGTATGACTACTGGCACGGCGAGCCGCCGGGCGGGATGAAGCCGGGCGACATCCTGAACGGCGGTGGGCACACCTATTTCTGGATCGGTCCGTGGGGCGACGAAGGTAAGGGGTACAACTCGGCGTCCGCGTCGCTGACGCACCACGTGCCCGCGGCGGGCTTTGCCTACGGCATCGGTGGCCAGTTCTGGGTCTTCCGCCTGAAGAAGGCGCCGCAACCGAAGAGCTGACAAAGGACAGGAGCAGCGCATGCTGGAGGAGAACCGGCGGCTCATGATCGGTGCGGCCGCCATCGTAGTCGCACTCGTTGTGATCGGTGGGTTTCTGCTCTTTCGCGGCGACCCGGAGTCCAGGCTGACCGTGACCTCGATTCCCAACGATCTCACCCTGACCCTCGACGGGCACCAGATCCCCGCCAGCGGCGAGGTCAAGGTCAAGGCCGGCGAGCACACCTTGGTGGGGGAGCGAAAGGGGTTCCAGAGCCACACGACCACGTTCAAGGCTCAGGACGGCGGCCCGATGAGCACGAAAATGTACCTCTACGCCGACAGCGACGACGGCCGGGAGTGGACGAAGAACCATCCCGAGCAGGAACAGGAGCTCGAGGCTGAGGCAGGACGGCGCTACGACGAGACGCAGCAGCGGCTCGAGGAGAAGTATCCGATCCTCAACGTGCTGCCGTACATCGGGCCCGGCTTCAAGGCGTCCTACACCCAGTCGAAATCCGATCCCAGTAACCCCGAGGCGATCTCGATCAAGATCAAGCTCTTCGGCTCCGATGGCAGAGACAAGGCGCTGGAGTGGATCACGGCGAACGGCTGGGACCCGAACACCCTGGACATCATCTGGACCACGAAGGACTAGGGCGTGTCCTGCGGATCGGATGGGGTGGTGTTGGCGATGATGCTGGTGTGGTTGGTCGAGGTGAGCTCACGGATGGTGCTTGGGGTCGGATCCTGTCGTTGCTGCCGCCGATGGGACAGCGGGGTGGCCGGTGACGTGATCACCGTCAGGTGATGAACGCGATCTTGTGGAAGCTGCGCACGGGAGCTCCGTGGCGCGATCTGCCCGAGCGGTATGGGCCGTGGAAGACCGCCCATGAGAAGCCCTGTGTCAACCCGCCTGGTGTTCGGTGGGGTTGAGGATGCGTTGGAGGGCGTTGTGTTGGGTGGGGTCGTAGGTGGTGTTGTTTTGCCAGCAGTGCCAGATGACGAACAGCCAGGCGCGGGCGAGGATGCGGACGGCGTGGGGGTGGTCGTGGCCTCGGGTGCGGGCGCGTTGGTAGAGGTCGGCGGCCCAGGGGTTGGCGTGGCGGGTGTCGGCGGCGAAGTCGGTGACGGCGTCGCGGAGTTGTTTGTCGCAGGCCCAGCGGAACCCGACGGTGCGGAGTTTGCCGGATTGGCGGGTCGAGGGTGCGGCGCCGGCGAGGCAGGCGAGGGCTTCGGGGGTGGGGAAGCGGGCGCGGCAGTCGCCGATCTCGCTGAGCAGGCGGGCGGCGCGGACGCGGCCGGAGCGGGGCAGGCTGGTGAAGATGTGCTGGTCGGTGTGTGTGGTGAGCTGGTCGCTGATCTGGCCGGTGAGGGTCTTGATCTGCTCGACCAGGGTGGTGAGCACGGCGACCAGTGCGTGGGTGATCTGGGCGTTGAGGTCGGCGTCGGTGCCGACCGGGCCGCGGGGTGCCGCGGTGAGGTGGGCGTGCAGCACGGCGGGGTCTTTCTTGCCGGAGTAGCCGACGGATGCCAGCCAGGCGGCGAGGCGTTTCGGGCTGAGCCAGTCGGCGCGGTCTTGGGTGTCGAAGCGGGTCAGGAATGCCAGGCTGATCGGCGAGTCGATCTCGGCGAACAGCCCGACTGCGCCGGGGAAGGCGTTACGCAGGTGCGCGCGGAGTTGGTTCGCTGCCGCGACGCGGTGGCCGATGAGGTCTTTGCGGGCGCGGCAGGCACGGCGCAGCGCGACCGTGGCGGGGCTGTCGGGGGTCAGTGGTGCGAGCCGGGCCCGGTCGGTGCGCAGGGTGTCGGCCAGGACGAACGCGTCGAACCGGTCGTCCTTGTTGCCGGCCGATCCGTAGCGGCCACGCAGGTTCTTGACCTGGTTCGGGCTGATCACCACCACGGTGATCCCGGCCTCCAGCAGGGCGTCGACGACCGGGCCGTCGGGGCGTTCGATCGCGACCTCGCCGACCCCGTTGCTGCCCAGCATGGTAATCAGGTCCCGCAGTCCGGCGGTGGAGTGTTCGACGGTGCACCGGTCGATCTCGCGGCCGCGGTTGTTCACGACCGACACGGCGTGGTCGTCGCGGGCCCAGTCGATCCCGCCGGTCACGGCGTTGACGGGCTCTTCGGGCAATGCGTTGGGCAGGGTGTTTCTGGCAGACTTCACGTCAGCCTCCTCGCTGCTAGACCCAGTGGGGAGGCACCCTTATGTGGTGCCGGGACGTGGCTGCCGGTTCGCTCACTGATCGGCGCTCGCAGCACTCGGCCCTGGCGCTCAGCCCTGTCGACGGTCGGCACGCCCCGGGTAACCGCCCGGCCCTGCAGATCTCATGCTGGACGTCCAACGCGTCAAGCGAGCAGGGCAGTGACCAGACGGCACCTCGGGTGCATCAGCAGTTCATCCAGAACTACCGACCCGAGGATGGTGCACCAGTGAGCCCGTACCTGATCACCGGAGCCAGGATCCTCGGCGGTGACGTGGCGGACCTGCTGATCGACAACGGCGAGATCGTTGCCGTTGGCGCCAACCTGGACGCCCCGGGTGAGGTCGAGACGATCGACGCGTCGGGCCTGATCGCGCTGCCGGGGCTGGTCGACCTGCACACGCACCTGCGTGAACCCGGCCGCGAGGACGCCGAGACCGTCCTCACCGGCACCCAGGCCGCCGCGATCGGCGGATTCACCGCCGTGCACGCGATGGCCAACACCGACCCGGTCGCCGACACCGCCGGCGTGGTCGAGCAGGTCTGGCGCCTCGGTCGCGAGGCCGGGTACGCCGATGTCTACCCGGTCGGCGCGGTCACGGTCGGGCTGAAGGGCACGCAGCTCGCGGAGCTCGGCGCGATGGCGGATTCGGCGGCCCGGGTGCGGCTGTTCTCCGACGACGGCATGTGTGTCTGGGACGCCGCGCTGATGCGCCGTGCGCTCGAGTACGTGAAGGCGTTCGGCGGCGTGATCGCCCAGCACGCGCAGGAGCCGCGGCTCACCCAGGGCGCGCAGATGAACGAGGGTGCGCTGTCCGGCGTCCTCGGCCTGACCGGCTGGCCGAGTGTCGCCGAGGAGGCGATCATCGCCCGCGACATCCTGCTCAACGCGCACGTCGGCTCGAAGCTGCACATCTGCCACCTGTCCACCAAGGGGTCGGTGGAGATCGTCCGGGCGGCGAAGCGGCGCGGGCTCGACGTGACCGCCGAGGTGACGCCGCACCACCTGCTGCTGACCGAGGACCTGGCCGCCTCCTACAACCCGGTCTACAAGGTGAACCCGCCGCTGCGGACCAAGGAGGACGTCGAGGCGGTCCGCGAGGGTCTGGCCGACGGCACGATCGACATCGTCGCCACCGACCACGCGCCGCACCCGGTCGAGGACAAGGACTGTGAGTGGAGCGCGGCCGTCCCCGGCATGATCGGTCTGGAGACCGCGCTGAGTGTGGTCCAGCACGCGATGGTCGACACCAAGCTGATGACCTGGGCGGACGTCGCGGAGCGGATGAGCCACCGGCCGGCCGCGATCGGCCAGGTCGGCGACCACGGCCGCGCGCTGGAGGCCGGCAGCCCGGCCGGCCTCGTGCTGGTGGATCCCGCCGTCGAGCGGACGGTCGTGCCACAGGAATCGGCGTCGCTGTCGCGGAACACGCCGTTCGCCGGGATGACGCTGCCGGGCAAGGTGATCGCGACGTTCCGCAGGGGTACGGCGACCGTCCTGGACGGAAAGCTGGTCCGGTGAAGGCCTTCCTCGGCATTCTCGGCACGCTGCTGATCCTGGCGGCGGCCTACTACGGCATGTACCGGGGCTGGCGGAACCGCCAGTCCCGGCAGGCCGAGCTGGCACCGCTGCCCGCGGTGCCGGAAGGCAGGACGCGTGGCGTGGAAGGTGTCTACGTCGCGACGACAACGGCCGGCGACTGGATGGACCGGATCGCCGTGCAAGAACTGGGCGTCCGCAGTACCGCGGACCTGGCCGTCAGTGCGGCCGGCCTGATCTTCCATCGGCAAGGAGCGGCGGACGTGTTCATCCCCGTCGACCACCTGACCGGCGTCCGGACTGACCGTGGCATCGCCGGCAAGGTGACCGCGGAGAAGTCCGGCCTGGTGGTGGTCACCTGGCACCACGACGGCCACGCGCTGGACACCGGCTTCCGGCCCCGCCGCAAGGCCGACACCGCCCCCTTGACCGCATCCATCGCAACTCTGATCGGAGCCGAGCAGACATGAGCCAGCCTGCATTGCTGGTCCTGGAGGACGGCCGGTCGTTCGCCGGTACGTCGTACGGGGCGACCGGAGAGACGTTCGGCGAGGCGGTGTTCACCACCGGCATGACCGGCTACCAGGAGACGCTGACCGACCCGTCGTACCACCGTCAGATCGTCACCCAGACCGCGCCGCACATCGGCAACACCGGGATCAACGACGAGGACGACGAGTCGCAGAAGATCTGGGTGTCCGGGTACGTCGTGCGCGACCCGGCCCGCGTTCCGTCGAACTGGCGCGCGAAAAGGTCCCTCGACGCGCAGCTCGAGGGCCAGGGCATCGTCGGGATCTCCGGGATCGACACCCGGGCGCTGACCCGGCACCTGCGTGAACGCGGCGCGATGCGGGCCGGGATCTCCACCGAGGTCCTGGACCCCGCCGAGCTGCTGAAGAAGGTGCTTGAGCAGCCGCCGATGGTCGGCGCGGATCTGGCCGAAGAGGTCACGACCGCGCAGACCTATGTGATCCCGGCCGAGGGGGAGAAGCGGTTCACCGTGGTCGCGCTCGACCTCGGGATCAAGTCGATGACGCCGAAGCGGATGGCCGAGCGCGGCATCGAGGTGCACGTGCTGCCGGCCAACGTGACGCTCGACGAGGTGCTCGCGACCACGGTGAACCGCTTCTC
>Ga0193707_1000834_pt1 | contig 11000 bp, 11 predicted proteins | sample U3c2metaG_FD_143043 | JGI IMG/M metagenome (GOLD analysis project Ga0193707, IMG submission 143043) | Soil microbial communities from a riparian zone of the East river system, Colorado, United States - U3c2 | ecosystem: Environmental > Terrestrial > Soil > Riparian zone | place: USA: East River...
TCGTCCCGCAGCGCGGTGAGCTTGTGGGCGACGAGCGGGTGGTCCACGACGAGGATCTGCATAAGCCCGAACGGTACCGTCGGCGATTCGCGGCGGGAAAGCTCGCTCACTGTCAAAATCTAACTGTGCCCGTTTATCAGGCACCGGATCGTGCCCTGTCTCGCCCACCAGGGAGTACGCCGATGACCGAGAACGCGGCCAAAACGCCCGAACAGCTCGACCGCCTGCGCCGGAGAGCTGCCTTCCTCCGCGAACTCGAGGAGGCGCGCGCCCTCCGCGACCGGATCGCCCCCCGCCGCGCCCGCGTCCGCCAACTCCGCGAAGCAATGCGCAGAGCCACCTACCACCACTAACCCCGCCCCGCCCGCCCGGCTGACGCCAGGCCGACTTACCTGCATCGTCTCGGGGTGGCAAGTGGTCCGTTTGGGTTGGTTGGTGTGGTTTTGGGCGCGGTGGGGTGTGCTGCCTGCCCGGACAGCTGCCGGTTTCTGTGAGCGGGTGGGTGGGTCAAGGAGCGCGGAGCGCCCCGCGGAGCGGCGCCGGAGGCGTCCTTGACGCATCTGCCCGGGAGTGGATCATGTGGGCTGGGCGCCGGGTGGGAGCTGTGGGTGTGGGGGTTTGCTTGGGCAGGCCGTGGGTCCTTCCTGGTGGGGGTGGTGTGGCGCGGGTGGTGGGGGTAGCGAAGAGGCAGCCAGACTTACCTAGGTCCGCCGGGTCTGTGGCCCGGTGACATGATGATTGATTGGGTGTCCCCCGCGCCCTGCGAGGGGGGGTGCGGTCGCTCATTCTTTGGAGGCGCGTCCGGGTGTCCCTGCGCGGCAGGGCTTTCCGGGGCTGACAGTCGCCTGGCTGGAGCCGGCCGTGGTAGTTCCCCATCGGTTGATCGTGGCGCTCTTCACTGTCCCCGCCGTGCGTGTCACGGTGCTGGTCACCTGTGGTTCAGATGGTGGTGAGTGCGTCGTCGCCGAGCTCGGTCAGGATGTGGCAGGCCCGCCGGACGATCTTGCGGGCCTCGGAGATCGCGGCGCGTTTCCCGCCGAGCCGGTCCTTGACCTGCGCGTAGTAGGAATGATCAGGAGCAGTGCCTCGGGCGTGGGCCTTGCCGGCCTCATAGACACACCAGCGCAGCACCGCCGGACCCTGTCGCGACAGGTGCCCGGGGCTGCGTTTGCCGGCCGAGGAATACACGGTGACGTCCAGCCCGGTGAACCGGACCGCCTTGCGGGCCGAGGAGAACCGGCCCGCGCCGGCCAGCCAGCAGGTCAACGCCAGCGCCGTGATCGGCCCGACCCCGTACAACCGGTCGGTGAGCACCTTCGCGCCGTTCAGGTGCCGGGCGGCGCGCAACAACCGGCGATGCATCGCGTCGAGGTGGCCCTCCAGCGCGGTGAGCATGGCCAGCGCGGTCGCGATCTGCAACTGCCCGGCCGGCGACAGCTGCGCCGCCGCGACCACACGCAGCGCATCGCGGCCCTGCACGGTCCGCAGATCACCCCCCGGGGCGACACCCTGATGGAACAAGACCGCGTGGATGCGCTGCACCCAGGCGGTGTGCTCCACCCGCAGCGCGCGATACAGCTCCAGCAACGCCCGGCACTCCAGGACATGACCCGGCGGAATCCAGCACTCCGGCAACCGCCCATCGGTCAGCACCTGACGAAGATGCCTGGAGTCGGTCCGATCGGTCTTAGCGTGCCGTTTACGGCCCCGCAACGCCGCCGTGTCAGCCGGCTCGGCCAGATGCGCCACCAGCCCGGCCCGGGCGAATTCCTCGGCCACATACCGCCACCCGGTACATCCCTCCACCGCGAACTCGACATCACCCCGCCCGGCGAAACGCTCCTCAAGCCACCCGGCCAAATGCACCCGGTCGGCCGGGACGATCTGACCACACCACACCTGCCCGGTCTCCACCTCGAGATAGTCGAACGTGATCTGCTTCCGATGAATGTCCAATCCTCCTACGATGGGCATCGGGACCTCCTCAAGCTCCCAGGGGGCAAAACACCCCCCACGCGAAACTGCTGGATACAGTCGATAATGCCGCGTCCGAGCTGAGGAGGCCCCCCCAACAGCACCACCAAACCCCAGCCACTACCGCAGCCACCGATGCATGTCATCTTTGTGCATGGAATGCGCGTCTTCGGTGGCGCTGAGTGCTCGAACGGTGCACAGAGTGGGGTTTTCGGCGGCGGGCGTTCGGGGGACTGATACCGCGTCGAGATCGCGAATGCCTCCCGTGCGGAGCGCTTGTCTGCGACGATGATCCGGTGTCTGATGCCACGGCTGGGCCGATGACCACCGATCTCGACTTCGCGGTCGCCGCGTATACCGAGGACGCGGTCTGGAACGTCACACCGCTGGTGCTGCGCGGTGAGCCCGACCTGTCCGCAGTGGTGTCCGCGCTCCGGCGCTACCCGGGCGAGGCCGGCGTACTGGGGATGCTCTCCGTCGACGAGGACTTCTTCGTCCTGTTGCGGGTGATCGGCGGCCGGGCCCGCCTGCTGATCTCCGACGTCACCGCGGCGACCGAGTGGCCGCTGGCCCGGCAGGTGGTGGACGAGCTCGACATCCCGCTCGCCGATGACGACGACGAGCAGGTCCCGGCCGGCGACCTCGCGATCATCGCCGACCTCGGCATGAGCGCGATGGATCTGGGCGCGCTGTGCGACGACGTCGACCTCTACCCGGAGGAGATGCTGGAGGAGATCGCCGAGGCGCTGGGGTTCGGCAACCAGTTCCACGAGGCGATCGAAGCCGTTGGCTAGTCCGGCTCTGCGGCGCGAGTGGGCGCGATTGATGACGATCGCGCTGGACGAGGGCGCGAAGGCGCTGCCCGACGTACCGATCGGGGCGATCGTGGTGGACGCCGAGGGCTCGGTGATCGGTCGCGGTCACAACGAGCGGGAGTTGACCGGCGATCCGACCGCGCACGCCGAAGTACTGGCGATCCGCGACGCCGCCCGGCACGTCGGCGAGTGGCGGCTGACCGGGTGCACGCTGGTCGTCACGCTGGAGCCCTGCACGATGTGCGCCGGCGCGATCGTGCTGTCCCGGCTGGAGCGGCTGATCTTCGCCGCGTACGACGAGAAGGCGGGGGCCGTGGGGTCGCTGTGGGACGTCGTCCGGGACCGGCGGCTGAATCACCGGCCCGAGGTCGTCGGCGGCGTGATGGCCGGCGAGGCGGGCGCACGGCTCCGCGATTTCTTCATCGGGCACAGATCTTGATAGCCTCTCCGGCGGTGGCGTGTCCGAGCGGCCGAAGGAGCGCGCCTCGAAAGCGCGTGACGGGCAACCCCCGTCCGAGGGTTCAAATCCCTCCGCCACCGCCATCCACCTTCGGGTGGAAGATAGCCGGAAACCCTGATGCTGTGTGATGCGTCAGGGTTTTCGTCTCTCCGGACCTTGCTCGGGATCTAGCGAGAGGGCCCCACATGAACGTTGAGGAGCTCGATCGGATCCTGCTGGGCGGGGCCGCGGTGTTGCTGGTCGCGGTGGTGGCGGTCCGGTTGTCGGGGCGGCTCGGGCTCCCGTCGCTGCTGATCTATCTCGGGATGGGGCTCGTGCTCGGCGAGTCGGGACCGGGGCACATTCACTTCGAGAACGCGCAACTGGCGCACGCCCTCGGGTTCGCCGCGCTGGTGGTGATCCTGACCGAGGGCGGTCTGACCACCCGGTGGAACGAAGTCCGCCCGGTGATGCCGCTGGGCGTCGTACTGGCGACCGTCGGGGTCGCGATCAGCGTGGGGGTGGTCGCCTGCGTGGCGCACTATGTGCTCGGGCTGGACTGGCAGACCGCCGTACTGCTCGGGGCCGTCACGTCGCCGACCGACGCGGCCGCTGTCTTCTCGGTACTGCGGAGGGTGCCGGTCAGACCGCGGTTGCGGGGTGCGTTGGAGGCCGAGTCCGGTCTGAACGACGCGCCGACGGTGTTGCTCGTCACCCTGGTCAGCACGGGCGAGGTCGGCGAGAAGGGCCTGCTGTACTTCAGCGGCCTGGTGCTCTACGAGCTGGTGGTCGGCGCGCTGTTCGGGTTCGTGATCGGGTGGTTCAGTGTCGGCCTGATCCGGCGGATGGCGCTCGGTTCGGCCGGTCTGTATCCCCTGGCCGTCCTCTCGCTGGCGATCATCTCGTACGCCGGTGGCTCGGTGCTGCTGCACGTGTCGGGGTTCGCGGCGGTCTACGTGACCTCGCTGATCCTTGGACGGGCCGAGTTACCGCACCGGGTAGCCACGAGGTCGTTCGTGGACGGGATCGCGTGGCTGGCGCAGATCGGGTTGTTCGTGATGCTCGGGCTGCTCGCGTCCCCGGGACGCTTCCGGCTGAACGACGTACTGGTCGCGTTGGTGATCGGGATCGCGGTGACGGTGATCGCGCGGTTCGCGTCGGTCGCGGTGTCGGCGGCGCCGTTCCGGTTGCCGTGGGCGGAGCAGACGTTCATCGCGTGGGCGGGGTTGCGCGGTGCGGTGCCGATCGTGCTGGCGACGATCCCGCTGGCTGAGGGAGTGCCGCAGGCGGACCGGATCTTCGATGTGGTGTTCGTGCTGGTGCTGCTGTTCACGCTGCTCCAGGGTCCGTCCCTGCCGTGGCTCGCGCGCCGGCTGAAGGTGCTCGACGAGAACGTGGCGCACGAGGTGGACATCGACGTGGCGCCGCTGGAGTCGCTCGGCGCCGACATGATCCAGGTGCACGTACCGAGCGAGTCCCGCCTGGCCGGCGTCGAGATCGGCGAGCTCCGCCTCCCCGCCGGCGTCTCGGTCTCCCTGGTCATCCGCGGCGACCGCGCCTTCGTCCCCGACCGCCGCACCGTCCTCCGCGCCGCCGACACCCTCCTGGTCGTTGCCCCCAGCCCCCTCCGCGACCAGACCATCCGCAGACTGAGAGCCGTCTCCCGAGCCGGTCGCCTAGCCGGCTGGTTCGGCGAACGCGGCCGCGAAAACCTCTGAGCTCAGTTCGGGTTTTGGCCTGGGGGGATGGGTTGGGGGGTGTGGATGACGGGGAGGCAGACGGGGCTGTCCGGGGGGACTGCTACTGAGGGGATGCCTTTGAGGCGGAGGGAGCCGAAGCCGGCGCCGATGACAAGGTCGACGGTGTGGTCGGTGCGGTCGTCGCCGACGGTGAGGGCCTTCTGGTTCAGCTGACCGGCGATCAGTTGCATTTCGGGCGCGTTATCGGTGGCGCCGCGGACCGAGACGATGTCGATCTTGTCGCCGTTGGGCTCGTTCGCGATCTTGTTGATGTTGAAGCCGCGCTTCTTCAGGACGTCGGCGACCCGGCCGGCCGCGCCCGCCTTGGCGCCGCCGTTGTAGACGTTCACCACCACCTGCTTGGGCACGAGGCGGTTGTTCGGCAGTTTCTGCTCGACGCAGGTCGGCTCGGCGCTGCTGTTGATCAGGGAGTTCCACCCCCACCAGCCGCCGCCGGCCAGGACGCCCAGCAGGATCACCATCGTCACCGGCGTACGCCAATGGATCCGCGAGTGCGGCCTCGGCTGCGGATGGATCGCGGTCATCGGCTCAACCCCCCCCGTGAGCAGTCATCGGACTCAGTCCACGACCAGGACCCTGGCGTGCAGGACCAGACGCTGCTGCAGCGCGGCACGCAGGGCGCGGTGGAGGCCGTCCTCGAGGAACATCTCACCCTTCCACTCGACGACATGAGCGAACAGATCGCCGTAGAAGGTGGAGTCCTCGTCGAGCAGCGCGTTCAGGTCGAGGGTGCCCTTGGTTGTGACGAGCTCGTCCAGCCGCACCTGCCGTGGCGGCAGCGACGACCAGTCCTTCGGCTTGAGCCCATGGTCCGGGTAGGGCCGTTCCTCCCCGACGCGCTTGAAGATCACCCCCCAAAGTCTAGCGGGGTACAAGGTCTTGTGAGAGGTAGTAAATATCACCGGAATAGTCCTGAGCGGGGACTCAACCTTTCGGATCCGTTGGCGTCCACAGGGAGAGGAGAAGTGGGCGCGTTCAGCGGGGCCACGCGCAAGGTGGTCAACCGCATGCGAATTCTTGCCGAACTCGGCCTGACCGCAGCCGTCACCGTGGTCGCCGCCGGTACGGCGTTACCGGCAGTTTCGTCTTTGCCGAGCTCATCGCCGGCGGGCGCGCTGACCGTCACCCAGGTCAAGACCGCCCAGACCCGCCTGAACCGGCTCGGTTGCACCGCCGGACCGGAAGAACACCGACGGCGCGAGTCTCTATCTGAACAACTTCGTCCGGTTCGCGCCCTGTGGGGTCGGGTTCCACCAGATCCCGACGTACAAGTCGAACGGGAAGCAGATCCACGCCGACTGGCTGCTCGGCACCAACTACCGCGCCTCGCACGGCTGCATCCGGGGCTCGGCGGCGATGTCCGCCGCCATCTGGTCCTTCGCCGCCGGCGCGACCCACGTGGTCGTGATGCGCTGACATCTGAGGGTGCCCCCGCGTGTGGACAACTGGCTCTTCTGCTCGACGTGTGGGTGATTCGAATGGCCGGGCCACCTCACCCACCCGGTCCTCCCCAGCCGTCGCGCCCTCCCCAGCCGTCGCGCGACCCCATTTCAGGGGTCAACCCCTCAACTTGCTGGTTGCCCCCTCGGATTTTCGGGGGGCAACCGACCACTTGAGGGGTTAACCCCTCAAATCCGGGTTCTCCTGCCCGAGGTGTGGGCGACTCGACCCGGAGATCTGTTCGGTTCGTGGGTTCTCCCGTCGTGTGCGGCAAACAACCACACCACGAAAGGGTCATCCGCTCGCAGCGAGTTGTCCCGGCCGGCCCAGACGCGCCGACACCACCCACACATCGAGCAGAAGAGCTGGATAACTGCCCGCACCATGCGCGGGGGCACCCAGTGCCTCCTCGAGAAGCGCCCTGGACGCCCGCCGGCGCCGTTGTCGTCGTCGCGAGATGCTCCGCATCTCTCTTCTTCGCCTCCTCCGCCTTGCCGGCGAACGACTGGACCACCGCCACTCGCCCCAACACTCCTCGAGGAGGCACTAGCATGCGCACGAGTAGTTCCGTCAACCGGGGAAAGGCACGCTGACATGGCCGAGACAGCCGACGTCGTGGAGACCGTCAAGCAGGGGTATGCGTTCGAGGGGGCGGCGATCGAGTTGGGCGCGCTGCTGGTCGACGGCGAGCCGAAACCGGAGGCCTCGGTCCGGATCCCGCTGTCGATGGTGAACCGGCACGGCCTGGTCGCGGGCGCGACCGGTACCGGTAAGACGAAGACGCTGCAGCTGATGGCCGAGCAGCTGTCCGCGGCCGGCGTCGCGGTGTTCGCCGCCGATGTCAAGGGCGACCTGTCCGGCATATCCCAGCCGGGCGAGGGGAACGACAAGCTGCTGGCCCGGACCAAGGCGATCGGCCAGGACTGGACCGCGACCGGCTTCCCGACCGAGTTCTACGCGCTCGGCGGGCAGGGCACGGGGATCCCGATCCGGGCCACTATCACGTCGTTCGGGCCGGTGCTGCTGTCCAAGGTGCTGGGGCTCAACGACGTCCAGGAGTCCTCGCTCGGGCTGATCTTCCACTACGCCGACCAGGCCGGCCTGACGCTGCTCGACCTCAAGGACCTGCGCGCGGTCATCCAGCACCTCACTTCCGACGAGGGCAAGGTCGACCTGAAGGAGCTCGGCGGACTGTCCGCGGCAACCGCCGGCGTGATCCTGCGGTCGCTGATCGGGTTCGCCGACCAGGGCGCCGAGGCGTTCTTCGGGGAGCCGGAGTTCGACACCGCGGACCTGATGCAGCAGCGCGACGGCAAGGGCGTGATCTCGCTGCTCGAGCTGCCGAACCTGCAGGACCGGCCGGCCCTGTTCTCCACCTTCCTGATGTGGCTGCTGGCCGACCTGTTCCACGACCTGCCCGAGGTCGGCGACGTGGACAAGCCGAAGCTGGTGTTCTTCTTCGACGAGGCACACCTGCTGTTCAACGACGCGTCGAAGGTGTTCCTCGACGCGATCGCGCAGACCGTCCGGCTGATCCGCTCCAAGGGCGTCGGCGTCTTCTTCGTCACTCAGACCCCGAAGGACGTGCCGGACGACGTCCTCGCGCAGCTCGGCTCGCGGGTCCAGCACCAGCTGCGGGCGCACACGCCGAACGACGCGAAGGCGTTGAAGGCGACGGTGTCGACGTTCCCGAGTTCGTCGTACGACCTGGGCGAGGTGCTCACGCAGCTCGGCATCGGCGAGGCGATCGTGACGGTGATGAACGAGAAGGGTGCGCCGACGCCGGTCGCGTGGACCCGGTTGCGGGCGCCGCAGTCGCTGATGGCCCCGGCCTCCGCGGAGCAGCTGACCGCGTCGGTGCAGGCCTCGCCGAACAACGCGAAGTACACCGAGATGATCGACCGGGAGTCGGCGTACGAGAAGCTGGCCGCCAAGGTCCAGGCCGGCGCCGAGCAGGCCCAGGCCGAGGAGCAGACCAAGCAGGAGCAGACCAAGCAGGAGCAGACCAGGCAGGAGCAGACCAGGCAGGAGCAGACCCGGAAGCCGCGCGCCCAGAAGCAGGAGAAGTCGATGGTCGAGCAGGTCGTCGGCTCGTCCGCGTTCAAGCAGTTCGCCCGCACCGCCGGCCGCGAGATCGTCCGCGGCCTGTTCGGCGCCGCCCGGCGCCGCTGACCCGCACCGCGACCGCCCCGCCACCGGACCCGTGAATCGTCCGGTGGCGGGGCCCGCACCCGGGAGGGCTTTTCGATACTGATCGGTCTGGGTTTCGCCTGTTCCGCAAGGGGAATCCCGCGTTTGATTGTTGATCAAACGACTGAATCTCGAACGATTGTCGATCGTTTCCAACTCGTCATCCACCAGCACGCCGTAGCGGATTGGGATGAGGCGCTTACTCGTCGTACCGTGTGAGGGATGGTTGCGCAGAGTAGGCGAGCGATTCGGTCCTGGGCGCTGTGGACCCTGACGGTCCCGGCGTTCGCCGTCGTCGTGCTCGTCGACCTGGCCGCGATCGGGTACGCCGTCCAGGCGTTCACCGACCGGCCGGACTGGCGCGGGCTGGATGTCGTCTTCGCGCTGACCGTGTCCGCGCTGATCGCGGTCGAGGGTGCGCGCCGGGTGGAGAGCCGCCGACGCCGGGGTGGAGCGCTGCACAAGGACCTGGCTCCCGCTTGGATGATCGCGGCCGCGCTCGTGCTGCATCCGGCGCTGGCGATCCTGGTCGCTGTCCTGCTCCGGATCTGGTGGCGGATCCGGGCCGGTAAGTGCATCCCGTACCGCTGGGCCTTCTCGACCGCGGTGCACGTGCTCGCGGTCGGCGCGGCGCACGCGATCTTCGTCCCGGCCCGCGGCCTGACCGGCGACAGCGGCCTCGGGCTGGTCGTGTCGATGGTGGCCGGCGCGATGTCGTTCGTCGTGACCGACACCATGCTGTGCGGTCTTGCGATCTCGCTGATCATCCCCGGCAGCAGTTGGCGTGAGGCGGTCGGCGGGCTGGATGATCTGTGCACCGACGCGACCGCCGCGACCCTTGGCTGTCTGCTCGCCGCGGCCTGTCTGATCAGCCCGTGGTTCGCGTTCGTGGCGATCCCGATCACGCTGACCGCGCAGCGGGCCCTGCTGCTCGGCCAGTTGGAGTCCGAGGCGCAGATAGATCCGAAGACGAGCCTGACCAGGCTCGACTGGTGGCGGCGCCGGACCGAGGAGATGCTGCGGACCTCGCGGACCCAACGGGAGCCGATGGCGGTGCTGCTGATCGACATCGACCACTTCAAGCTGGTCAACGACCGGCACGGGCACCTGGTCGGTGACGAGGCGCTCCGCGCGGTCGCGACGATCCTGCGCAGCGCGATCCGGGCGAAGGACGTGATCGGCCGGTTCGGTGGTGAGGAGTTCGTGATCGCGCTGCCGGACACCGGGATCGACGAGGCGACGGTCACCGCCGACCGGCTCCGCAACGCGGTGGCCGCCAGCCCGCTCGCCGCGATGTGCGCCGGCGTACTGGACGAACCGGACCTCGACCCCGACACCTTCCGGCTGACCGTCTCGATCGGCGTGGCCGTCTACCCGGCCGACGGCAGCACCGTCGACGACCTGCTGCTCCGGGCCGACCGGGCGATGTACGCCGCCAAGTCCGCCGGCCGCAACCGCGTCCGCCTGGCCGCCGACGCCGTACCCCACCCGCGGTTCGCCCCGCGCCCGGTCGCTCCGGCGCGGTCTCACGACAGTTCTTCGGCCGATCGAGGCGCCGACCATGCGGTTGCCTCCGGCGCGTCGGCTCCCACCGACCGCACCTGACACACCTCCGGCAATCTCTCGCCGGCGCAGAACCATTCGCGGCGGTACGGCGTCTTGTGGGTGAGGGGCGCAGGACGGAGGGCAGATGGCCGACCCGTTCGGGTATGTCCGGCAGGCTGTGGTCAACCAGCATCTGTCCTGGCTGCGTCGCCGGTTGTGGCGGGAACATCCGGCCGGCGGCACCGTCGAGCTCGATCAGGTCGTGGAACAGGCGCTCGGCGACCCGTCCGCCGCCGCGGATCGCCGCCTGGCGCTCCTGGGTGCGCTACGGGTCCTGACTCGCCGCGAGCGAGCCATCGTGGTCCTGCGGCATGTCGAGGACCTGACCGAGCGGGAAACCGCGGAGACCCCTCGGTGTCGCGGTCGGCACGGTGAAGAGTGCGAACGCGCGAGCTCTGCAGAAGTTGCGTGCCGTGCCTGAGCTCCACGGAGTTCAGAGGGGAGAGCGAGTATGAACGACCAGGACATCCAGGACGCGCTGGGTGCGGTGACGACCGCGACTGAGCCGCTGGATCCCGCGCGCGTGATCGCCGGGGCGCAGCGCCGCAGACGGCGTGGTGCGGCGGTCGGCGTCATCGCCTCGGCGGGCGTCGCGGCCGCTGCCGTCGTCGGTGCCCTCGCCGGTGTGGGTGCCGGTTCCGGAGCCGTCGACGCGCCGGTTGCGGACGTGCCCTCGCCGTCGGTCACGACCTCGCCATCCCCGCCGGCCGTGCGGAACGGCTACGTTTTCCAGAACACCAGACCAGCGGTCGGCACGCTGGCCGCCGGTGCCGAGGT
>Ga0193707_1000835_pt1 | contig 11000 bp, 9 predicted proteins | sample U3c2metaG_FD_143043 | JGI IMG/M metagenome (GOLD analysis project Ga0193707, IMG submission 143043) | Soil microbial communities from a riparian zone of the East river system, Colorado, United States - U3c2 | ecosystem: Environmental > Terrestrial > Soil > Riparian zone | place: USA: East River...
GGCGATGTTTCCCGACCGACGTCCGGTACGCCGGTTTCGCGATCGCCTACAACGTGTCGACATCCCTCTTCGGCGGTACGGCGCCGGCCGTGAACGACTGGCTGACCGCCAAGACGGGCAACGCGCTGACGCCGGCGTACTACATGATGGCCGCCTGCATCGTCGGGGCGATCGCTCTCCTCAAGGTGCCCGAAACCACCCGTTGCCCGCTGAACGGCACCGCCATCCCCGGCACCGAAGACGCCCCACCCCCGGTCGCCTTGGAGCCCAAGCCGGCCAAGGCCTGACTATCTGCCAAGGGCTGACTGTTCCGCAGGACCTGAATGTTCGATGGACTCCTGCAGTTCGGTCACCCAGTCGGCCGGGTCGTCCGGACAATCGAGGTAGAGCTCGCGCGCAGGCTCGCTGGACCGATAGCCGTTCTCATCGATCCAGCGAGCCAACGCCTGCCACGCGGGCAACACCTGATCGATCGGCCCGCGATGCACCAGCGTCGCCGCGCGCACCGCGGGCAGATCGATCACCTCGAGCCCATTGAGGTTGCCCTCGGCATCTACAGCCGCCGGAACAGTCGCCCGTACGACGACCTCGTCCGGCCGCTGCTGGGATCGTTCGTACAGACAGGTCAGGCGGCCGGACGGATGAACCGCGCCGCCGGGGAGCCGGCGGCCGAGTTCGGCACAGAGCGGTTGGACGACCGGGCTGATGTCCTCAGGTGTGAAGCTCGCGGTCGTGGTGGTCAGCCCGACCATCCGGACCGCCGGCAGTTCCTTGATCACCACGTCGGCGGTGGGTAGGTCGCCCTCGATGCCACGAAGGCGCGACTCGACCTGCGAGAGCCGGGCATAGCTCTCGGCGACGGCCGATTCCAGCTCTGCGCGTCGCATTGTCAACAATGCACGCATCTCGGCCGGGCTGATCTCGTCCACGATCATCGTCCGCACCTGCTCGAGGGCGAAGCCGAGATCCTTCAACGCGACGATCCGGTTGAGATCGGCGAGCTGCCCCGCCGTGTAGCTGCGGTAGCCGGTCGCCGGATCAACCTGCGCCGGCCGCAGCAGACCGATCGCGTCGTAGTGCCGCAACATCCGAACAGACACCTGCCCATGCCGCGCGAACTCCCCGATGGCAAACAATCCCCACTCCCTTCCACCCCGAAGCTAACCAGCTCGGCTCTCTGGCGGGCGAGGTCAATCAGCGAGGAGTTCGGCGAAGGTGATGGCGGTGTCGTCTTCGTGCCATGGGCCGATCACCTGGGCGCCGACGGGCAGACCGTGCGGCGTCTGTCCGATCGGCATGCTGAGCGCGGGATGGCCGATCAGTGACGCATGGGCGATCCAGAACACCTGAGCGTCGTACCGCTGCTCGCCGTACGACGTCTTGATCGTCCGCTCCTCGAACGGCCGGTCGTCATGAGGGAACGCGGTCGTGAAGCTCGTCGGACACAGGAACACGTCAACATCCTCGAAGTACTGCTGCCACCTCCTCCGCGCGTCCATCCGCCGACACTCCTGCTCGACCACCTCGGCGAGACTGGCCGACGACGGCGCGCCGCCATGCAGCGCGAAGAACAGCTCGACCTGGAATCCGAACGCCTCGGCCTGGTCAGATGGATCAACCCCGTCGGGCCAGCCTTCGACGATCTTGGCGCCGCTCCGGCCGAGACGATCGATCGTGTCGGACAGCACCTCGCCGACCTCACTCGACACCGGCGCGGCGGCATGGTCGGACACGACACCGACCCGGAAGTCCGCGAGCCGTTCCCGCCGCGATGGGCGAAGCTCCCGGAGAACGGCGCCGCCGGGCCGCCTGTCACCCGCAGCGCCGTCCGCAGGTCCGCGGCCGATCGCGCGAGTGGTCCGATTGTCGACAAGTTGGGGAACTCGTTCGGCAGCTCCGGTGGTCCCGGCACCTGGAATCCCTGCAGTGGGACTAGTCCGGCGGTCGGCTTCAGCCCATAGACACCGCAGTACGCCGCGGGCAGCCGGATCGACCCGACCAGGTCCGACCCGTAGTCCAGGTAGCTCAGTCCCGCGGCCAGTGCCGCCGCACCACCTCCGCTCGAGCCGCCTGGTGTGCGGGTGAGATCCGCGGGATTGTTCGTCCATCGGCCGCGATCCGCGCCAGCACTTGCTCCGTCACCACCCGCGACGTCATCTCGCCGCCCCGAATCCGCCTCGCAACGTCTGTCGCTGTAGTCATCATGCGCCCGGTCTACGGTCTGACACAGTGTCAGAGTCAACCGTCCACCAGCCGCGTCCAGTACGAACCAACCGAGCGGCGGACCGTCAGCTCATTGTCAGGGCCGGCTGGCCCCGCGGCCGTTGTGGAAGATCTTGCGGATGCGCGGTTCCAGGCAGGTGCAGTCGAGGGCGTGCGGGCTAGGAGTATCAGGTCGGCTCGCTTGCCTGCGCTGACATCACCTCGGTCGTCTGCGAGGCCAAGCAACTGTGCCGCATGATTGTTGCCGCGCGCAACGCGTCGCCCAGGCCGGGCAGCGGCCAGGTGCTTGAGCTCCCACAGCACCTGTGCGCGGCTGCGATCACCCGGGGCAGCCGCAGCTCATCCGTGTCACCAGTCGGCAGGTCAACTGTTCCGTCGTACGGCGAGTGGGGCGGCTGGCGATCTGTGTCTGGATGAGGTCGACCGCCCGGCTGCCCAACTGGGTGATCGGCTGTTGGACGGTGGTCAGTTGCGGTGTGATGAGCCCTGCCTCGCGGATCCCGTCGAACGACACGATGGCGAGGTCCTGAGGCAAGGTGAGCCCCGCGGCGCGCGCCGCATGGATCACGCCAATGGCCTGCTCGTCTGTGTGGATGAACAGTGCGGTGAAGGGTTGCGGTGACCGCAGCAGGCCTTCGGTGAGATCGAAGGCTTCGTACCGATCAAAGCGGCATCGCATCACGGTCTGGCTCGCGGCGTCGATTCCAGCGGTGTCGAGGGTTTCGCGCCAGCCACGCTCCCGCTCCTGCACCGCCATGAACCTCTCCGGACCGGCCAGCATGCCGATGCGGCTGTGCCCATGGCCGACGAGGTGTTCGACGGCAGCGGCGGCACCTGTGACGTTGTCGGGGGCCAGCACTGTTCCGTTTGCGCCGCTAGGAAGCGGATCGAAGGAGACGAGCGGGATTCCTTGTTCGCGCTTGAGGATCGCGCTGGTGCGCGGCCCGTTCCTGCCGTCTGACTCTTGTGCCGCTCCGACGAGGATCAGCCCGCAGCACTGGCGGCTGAGGAAGGTCTCGACGTATGCGGCCTGACGCTCGTCCTCGTGCCGGGCGTTGCCCAGGATGACGGTGTAGCCCTTGGCGGTTGCAGCACCTTCGATCGCGGTACCGAGCGCGGCGAAGTACGGGTTGTCGAAGTTGGGGACGACGAGCCCGATGACGTCGTCGTGTCGACGCGAGAGCGCCCGGGCGGCGGCGTTGGGCCGGTAGCCGAGGTCCTCGACGGCCTGGAGGACGCGCTGCCGGGTGGCAGCTGCCACCGGACGTGGTCCGTTGTTGAGGACATAGCTGACGACCGCCGTCGACGTCCCTGCCAGCCGGGCGACATCATCTCGCGTGGCCACAGTTCGCTCCCTCTCCCTGCCGCGCCGGACAAACACACCACGACAACCTTACTTAGACGTCGATCCGGCCGTCGCCTCGAACACGGCCGGCTGTGTCGGCCAGAGCTGTTCCAGGGTCGGCATCCCGGTGCGGGCACCGGCGGCCGTGACGGAGCGACTGGCGGCGGCTACAGCCTCGGTCACGGCCTGGACGAGGGGTACGCCGGCCGCAAGCCTGGCGCACAGAGTCCCCGAGAGCGTGTCCCCCGCTCCGGTGGTGTCCACAGCGGAGACCTCCGCAGCGGCAAACCGTTGCACTGTCCCGCTGCTCGCCAGCTCGGCCCCATCGCGGCCGCGGGTGACGAGGACCGGCGCACCGGTCAGGCGGCTCAGGGCGACAGGGTCGTGAGGCAGCTGGTGTAGATCGCACAGCTGGTCGAGTTCGATGGCGTTCGGCGTGAGAATGGGGCGCGCGGCGAGCAGAGAGAGACCAAGTCGCCGCGCTGGCGCGGGGTTGACGACGACGAGGGCGCCGCGATCGACGGCATGTCGCGCGGCCAGGTCAGCGACGGATGGTGGGACCTCGCAGCTGATTAGGCACACGTCGCCCGCGGTCAGCGCGAGAGCTTCAAGGGAAGCCTCGACCTGACCAGTGTCGAGCCGGTGATTGGCGCCGGAGGCGAGCACGATCATGTTCTCACCGTTGGCCACCGACAGGACCACCGCCATACCAGTAGATGCCCCGTGGACTCGGTGCACGCCAGTGGTGTCCACACCCTCGCGACGCAGTGCGTCGCGCTGCACGCCGGCCGCCTCGTCATCACCAACCGCGCCGACGATGTGAACCTCCGCTCCGAAGCGTGCGGCCGCCACCGCCTGGTTGGCCCCTTTGCCTCCCGGGAGACGGGTCGCGCTCAGGGCCTCGCAGGTCTCGCCCCAGGACGGCGTTGCATCGACGGAGAGGACGAGGTCGTCGTTGATCGACCCGACGACGACCACGCGGCCCGCGGGTCGTGGAGATGCGATCGGCGTCGTTGTGTCCGGTGCGGTGTTCATCGATCCCTCTTTCGTCGGTCCTTGACTTCTCGAACGGAGCCGGCCGTTGACTCACAAAGTCTACGCGCGTAGAGTCCGCGACGATATCACGCCCGGTATTGCGTCCGGCCCACCTGCCGACGACGACACCCGACGCGCGACTCCAGCTCACTCGGAACCACGGGAGGTCTCATGAGGTCCACATTCATCATTGCGGCGCCGCTCTGCGTCCTGGCGGTCGGTCTGGCCGGTTGTGGGGGCACCACAGGGAGCGCCGGCTCCGGTACGACGGCCGGCGCCGACTGTTCGTCGTCCAAGGTCTTCTGCGTCGGTCTCGTCACCGACGGAAGCAAGATCGACGACAAGTCGTTCAACCAGGCCGCGTGGGGAGGTGTCCAGAAGGCGAAGGACTCGTTCGACGCGCAAGTGAAGTACATCGAGACGACTGACGCCAAGGACTACGCGGCGAACATCAAGCAGTTCACCGATCAGAAGTTCGATGTCATCGTCACGGTTGGCTTCCTGATGGCGGATCCGACCGCCGCCGCGGCGGCCCAGCACCCCGACACGAAGTTCATCGGTGTCGACCAGTCCATCGACACGGAGAAGGTCAAGAGCACGAACCTCACCGGCCTCACCTTTCCGGCCGACCAGGCCGGCTACGCCGTTGGCTACCTTGCGGGCCTGCTCACCAAGACCCACAAGATCGGCGCCATCAACGGCCTCGAGATCCCGCCGGTTGAGAAGTACTTCAAGGGTTACGAGGCGGGAGCCCAGGCGGCAAACCCGAAGGTCAAGGTCGTCGGGGTTTACCACCCGGCCGGCGGCCAGCCGTTCAACGACCCGGTGTGGGGCGCCGGTGAGGCGAAGAAGCAGCTCGCCCAAGGCGTCGACATCATCTTCGGCATCGGCAGCAACACCGGCAACGGTGCCCTGAACGAGGTCGCGAAGACCTCCGGCGCCGGCACCACGCTCTTCTGCATCGGCGTCGACGTCGACCAGTGGGGCACAGTCCCCGAGGCACACCCGTGCCTGGTCACCTCGGCTGAGAAGCTCATCTCCGACGGTGTCGGCGAGCTGCTCAGCCAGGCCAACAACGGCACGATGAAGGGCGGCAACTTCATCGGCAAGACGGGCATCTCGTCGTTGCACGACTTCGACAGCAAGATCCCAGCCGACGTGAAGACCAAGGTCGATGTGGTGGTCAAGAAGCTCGCCGACGGCTCGCTCCAGACAAAAGTCGAGCTCTGAGTCCGTCCCCCGCGAAGGAGCATGAGGTTCACCGATGCGTAACCCGACCCCTCCACCGACCCTCCGGGAGACCGTGAGCGGCGCGGAGGCCCCCACACCCAGTCCGCCGGTCGTCGCCGAGCGCGGCGCACCTGCACCCCCGCGCGGGGTCCTCGGCCTCCTGGTCCGTGAGCAGTCGATCCTCGTCCCGCTCATCGCGCTCGTTGCCGCGTTCCTCGTCGGCGCGCTGCTGATCCGCAGCCAGGGCGTCAACCCGACGTATGCCTACAAGAGCCTCTTCTCCTACGCGCTCTTCGGCGGCAGCGGCCTCACCGCAACGCTGCAGAAGATGGTGCCGCTTGTCCTCTGCGGCCTCGCCGTGACGATCCCGCTCCGTGTCGGCCTGCTCAACATCGGCGGCCAGGGCCAGTTCATGGTGGGCGCGATCGGCGCGGCCGCGGCGGCCTACGCCCTCCGGTCCGCACCCGGGGTCCTGACCATCGTCGTGACGATGGTCATCGGCGTCCTGGCCGGCTCGATGTGGGCGTCGATCGCCGGCCTGCTGAAGGCGACTCGCGGCGTCCACGAAGTCATCTCCACGATCATGCTCAACTCGATCGCGAGCGGGCTGATCGACTGGTTGCTCAACGGCCCGCTCGCAGACAGGGAGGTGCCCTACCCGGCCTCGCACGCCGTGGCGGACTCAGCCCAGCTGCCCCCCTTCGGGTTCGTCCCGATCGGGCTGCCGATCGCCCTGGTCCTCGCCGTCGCGACGGCCTGGGTGTTGCGTCGGACGACGCTCGGGTTCCGCTTCGAGACGGTCGGGCGCAACAAGCACGCCGCCGCATATGCCGGGATCTCGATCCGCGCGACGACGGTCCTCGCGATGGGGATCGCCGGGGCGTGCGCCGGCCTGTCCGGTGCGATCGAGCTCTTCGAGGTCGACCCCTACCGCTACCAGGACGGCATCGCCGGAAACCTCGGCTTCGACGGGATCACGATCGCGCTGCTCGCCCGGGGCAACCCGCTCGGGACGATCCCCGCGGCGCTCCTCGTCGCGGCGATGCGCGCGGGTGCTCCCCACCTCGGCTTCGACACCGGGCTCCGGCCGGAGATCGTCGACATGCTCCTCGCCATCACTCTGCTCTTTGTCTCGCTGCCCCTCGTCGCCAGGCTGATCTTTCGCCGGCACACGGCCAAGGGCAACGAGCTCGCGAGCAGCTGGGGGGCGTGATGGGTGGCTTCAGCGCCTGGCTGCGCCGGCAGCGGCTCGCCGTCGGGACGTCCCTGCTCATCCTGATCGCCGCCTACGTCTTCTACTTCGTCAACCAGGCTGTCGCGACGTCGATGTTCTCCAACGCTTGGTTCTTCGCCGTGCCACTCGTCCTCGGCGCCCTCACCGGTGTCGTCGGTGAGCGCTCCGGCGTCGTCAACATCGGCATCGAGGGCCAGATGCTTACCGCGGCGTTCGCGGCGTTCTTCACCGCGGCGGCGACGAAGTCGCTCGTCACCGGCGTTGCCGCGGGGATCCTCGCCGGGGTCGCGATGGGCGCCTTCCTCGCGTGGACGACCGTCACAGCCCGGATGGACCAGATCATCGCAGGTGTTGTCATCAACATCATCGCGACCGGCATCACCTCCTTCTTCTACAAGTCCGGCGCCCAGCTCCCGGCGAACATGCCGCAGTGGAACCTCCCCCTCCTCTCGAGCATCCCGCTCATCGGGGACACCTTCTTCCACACCGGCCCAATCGCCCTTTTCGCGCTCCTCGTCGTGCCGGTGCTGCACTTCGCGCTGTTCCGGACCCGGTGGGGCCTGCGGACCCGGGCGATCGGTGAGTATCCGTCGGCAGCGGACACGGCGGGGATCAACGTCAACCGGATGCGGTTCGTCAACGTGGTTCTCGCCGGGATCCTCGCCGGCGCGGCCGGGACATACCTCTCGATGGAGGCGACGAGCTCGTTCGGCCGAGGCATCACCGCGGGGCGCGGCTTCCTCGCCCTGGCGATCATGATCTTCGGCGCGTGGCGGCCGCTGCGGGTCGTCACCGCGGCGATGTTCTTCGGGTTCGCCAACGCTCTCGCGTCCCAGCTCCAGGGGGTCGTCCACACGCCTCAGCAGTTCATCACCCTGCTGCCCTACGTTCTTACCCTCGTCGTCCTTGCGGCGGCGGCGGGCCGCGTCCGAGCCCCGGCCGCCGAGGGCGTGCCGTTCGTCAAGGGAGAAGGCTCGTGACCGAGGCGACGTCCACGCATACGGCTCCTCGCGCCCGCCGGGCGAGCACGGGAGAGCGCCTGCTCGACATCACGGGCCTCTCGAAGTCCTACGACACCGTCCACGCGAACACCGACATCACCCTCCACGTCGAGCGGGGCGAGATCGTCGCCCTCCTCGGCGAGAACGGCGCCGGCAAGTCGACCCTCGTCAAGCAGATCTTCGGGCTGACCCGCCCGGACGAGGGACGGATCGTCATCAAGGGTGACGACACCCCGATCAAGGATCCCAAGGACGCGATCCGGCGCGGCATCGGTATGGTCCACCAGCACTTCCAGCTGGTCCCGGTCATGACTGTCGCGGAGAACCTCATCCTCGGCCACGAACCGGTGCGCGGCGGCGTCCGCCTCGACCTCGAGGGCGCCCGGGCGATGGTCCGCGAGCTGTCCGACAAGCACGGCCTCGCCGTCGACCCCGACGCCAAGATCGAGGACCTCCCGGTCGGCACCCAGCAGCGGGTCGAGATACTCAAGGCGCTCTCCCGCAAAGTCGACCTGCTCATCCTCGACGAGCCGACCGCGGTCCTCACCCCGCAGGAGACCGACGAACTGCTAGGGGTCATGAGCGAGCTCGCCGCGGGAGGCACGGCGATCGTCTTCATCACCCACAAGCTGCGCGAGGTCCTCGCCGTCGCCGACCGGGTCTACGTCCTGCGCCAGGGCAAGGTCGTCGGCAAGGTCCACACCGACGAGACCGACGCCCGCGGCCTCGCGACGATGATGGTCGGCCGCGATGTCGTCCTCCGCGTCGACAAGGAACCGGCGACGCCCGGCGAGGGAGTGCTCTCGATCCGCGACCTCGTCGTCCGCGACGACCGCCATCTCACCGCCGTCGACGGCTTCTCGATCGATGTGCGCGCCGGCGAGATCGTCGGCGTCGCCGGCGTCGAGGGCAACGGCCAGCGCGAGCTTGTCGAGGCGATCGCCGGGATGCGGCCGCCGGTGTCCGGCACGATCCGGCTCGGCGACAAGGACATCACCCGGTCCAACGCATTCGACACCAATGCGGCCGGCGTCGGGCATATCCCCGAGGACCGCGAGCGCCACGGCCTTGTCGCGACCTACTCGATTTCCGATAACCTCGTCCTCAACTGCTTCGACGACGAGCCCTACTCCCGGCACTGGATTCGCAACACGGGGGCAATCCGCGAACACGCGACCGCACTTCGCGAGGAGTTCGACATCCGGTCGGCCTCGATCGATGCGATGGCGGGGTCGTTGTCCGGTGGCAACAAGCAGAAGATCGTCGTCGCCCGCGAGATGGCCGCCCGGCCGCGTCTGCTCGTTGCGGCCCAGCCGACCCGGGGCGTCGACGTCGGGTCGATCGAGCTCATCCACCGCCGGATCGTCGAGGCCCGCGACTCCGGCGCGGCCGTCCTGATCGTGTCCGCGGAGCTCGACGAGGTCCTTTCCCTCGCCGACCGCGTCGCCGTCATCCACGCCGGCAAGGTCGTCGCGGAGCTGCCCGGCGACCAGATCGACCGAACCGAAATCGGCCGGCTCATGGCCGGTGAACGCCGCGCGGGACGCCGCCTTGGTGTCCCGCCACGGTCCGTCGACCGATCCACTGATCTGATGGAGAAGCTGAATGACAACTCGTGAACACTCGTCTCGCGGACCCGCGATCCCGACCATCCTCGACGTGGACACCGGGGTGGACGACACTCTCGCGCTGATGCTCGCGTGCGCCGCCCAGGAGATCGATCTGGTGGGCGTCACTTGTGTTGCCGGCAACACGCGCCTTCCGGATGTCGTGGCGAACACCCGTGCCATCCTGCGCTACTGCCACAGGGGGGAGGTTCCCGTCGCCGCGGGCGCGGATCGGGCGCTCGTCCGGCGGCCGGTCGGTCTTGACAACGCCTGGGTCCACGGCGGGTCCGGCCGGGGGTATGCCACGATCCCTGAGGTTCTCGGGCCGACCACCGACGTTCACGCGGCGCACTTCATTGTCGATGAGGTTCGTCGCCGGCCCGGTGAGATCACGCTGATCAGCACTGGGCCGATGACGAACATCGCTCTTGCGCTGCGCATCGAGCCTCGGCTGCCGAGCCTGGTCGGTAGATGGATCTTCATGGGTGGAGCGTTCGCGGTCGGCGGGAACACGACGCCCGCCGCCGAGTTCAACATCCAGGCGGACCCGGAGGCGGCGCGGGTCGCTATCAGAGAATTCAGCTCTGCCCAGGCGCGCCCGACGGCGATCGGTCTGGACGTGACCCATCAGCTCCGGCTGATGCCTCGGCACATCGAGCATCTCGCGGCGATCTCCGGCGACGAGCTCACGGTCACTCCCGACTCCGGACCGTGGGGGACGCCGGCCAACCCACTTCTCGCCTACCTCGAAGGTGCCGTACGCAAGTACGCGGAGTACCACCAGCAGCTCCACGGCTTCTACGGGATCTACCTCCACGACCCCCTCACCGTTGCCGTCGCGGTGGACCCGACCCTCGTAACGGTGCAGCCGACAGCCGTCGACATCGAGTGCCGAGGTGCCCTGACGGCCGGAGCGACAGTCGCGGACTGGAAGGACGTCTGGGGCCAGGAGCCGAACATCGACGTCGCCGTCACCGTGGACGCTGAGCGCGCGCTGACCACCGTGACGAACGCGGTCGGCGGCTTCATCGCCTCGGCAGAGCCTACGCACGATAACGGCACCACCACATGAATGCACGCCTCGCCAACGACATTGACCAACCACCTGACCTCCCTGAGCGGCTAGCGCGACAGATGGAGTTCGTCGTCGAGGTAGACCGGCTCAAGACGGTACTGCGCCGATCTCCGCTCGTCGCGGCCAACCGCCCAGAGAACGACGCGGAGCACTCCTGGCACCTCGCACTCATGGTGTGCGTGTTGTCCGAGTACTCCGACCAGCCGATCGACGTCGGCCGTACGCTCCAACTCGTCATCGTCGACGACCT
>Ga0193707_1000838_pt1 | contig 10985 bp, 11 predicted proteins | sample U3c2metaG_FD_143043 | JGI IMG/M metagenome (GOLD analysis project Ga0193707, IMG submission 143043) | Soil microbial communities from a riparian zone of the East river system, Colorado, United States - U3c2 | ecosystem: Environmental > Terrestrial > Soil > Riparian zone | place: USA: East River...
TTCCGCTTCGACCGATGCTGGCGAAAATCGATGAAGCACACGCCCGAGAAATTCAGCAGCGTTATGCGAATTCGACTGCTGGATACGCCAAATACGCGAATATCGATCCGTGGTTGCGATTAAATCGGGAACGCATTCAGGACTTGAAACTCCATCGCTCGGAGCCGAAGCGCGTGCTCGATCTCGGTTGCGGGGGAGGGTTTTTCTTGTTTATCGCCAAGAACCTCGGCCATTCCGTTCTGGGCTTGGACATCGAGCACGTCCCGCTTTTTACCGAACTGCTCGAGCTATTCCGAGTTCCGCGCGTGGTTTGGAGAATCAGCGCGTTTGAACCACTACCTGACCTTGGTCAAAAATTCGATTGGATCACGGCGTTTTCGACCAATTTCTACCTTTATCACCCAACGAAGGAACGCTGGGAAACAGCCGAATGGGATTTTTTCCTGGGAGATTTGCGTCAACACCTCACCCCGGGCGGAAAGATCTTCTTTGGGCTGAATCCTCTATATGGCGGCGATTACTACACGCCGGAACTGCGCGATCTTTTCATTAGCCGCGGCGCAGACGTCGAGCGCGAGCGCATCCTCTTTGAGAATGGATTACGCTTCTAGCGTTCCGTGACGCTGACAGAGGGGAAGCGTGATGTAGCCACGGCGCTGTGTGGCCGTGTTTCCGCCAACGCCTCGACATAGCGAAGGTGGCTACAATTGCCCAGCGCCACCTGACTACGGGGTGGCCGCCGGCGATTCGGGAGCGAATTGGCGCCCACCGTGACGATGGCGCCCCCGCCGATGTCGCTCTTCGATTTGTTGAAGTTTTTGCCGTTGTTCGTCGGTAAGATTGACTGCGATTTCCTTGTGCGCTTCCGTCATGAGCTCATGGACGCGCTGCCCCGTGTCGCGCCGTATCTGACGCAGCTGCGCAGCCGTTTTATCGACAATTGGCGAAACTTTTGCGACCTGCTCAGGCGTCAGTCGAAGCTCAGTCCGAAGGCGCTCTTTCATTCGATCGGCCACCCGTCCTGGACGGTGAACATCAAAGAAAAGATGCCGGGCGTAAAATCCCCCGAAAGCGGCGCCAGCGATTCCACCAGCGACGAATACAAGGACAAATCCGGCAATAAGTTTCCACTTTAACGCACCGTTCATTGTGAAAATTCATCCTGAATGGCGGTGTCCGCGATAGCAAACTCGTTAGTAAAGTCGTTGGACTGTTCCTGGCTTTGTTTGAGCTCGAGAACAGCCGCCAACGTCGAAACGACAATCACTGCGGACGACAAGAGCGCAACGCGCCGAAGCAGCGAAGCAACGCCATTTGGCTTCGTAGCCTCGCGACTGTGAGACCAGAGCGCGACCACGCGAGTATCGAATCCAAACGGCATTTCAGCCGGAGCCTCATCGCCCGCCCGCGCAGCTGATCGCAACAACCGATCGACTTGGTCTTTCATTTTCCTTCCTTTGCCGAAATCCTGGCGAGGTACTCTTTCATTTTTTGTCGCGCCCGAAACGCCCGTACTTTAACGAGCGCTGCGCTCCAGCCGGTGAGTTTACGGATCTCTTCAACCGAACGTCCCTGCAGATATAGCAGATCAATGGCCAGCCGTTCGACGGGTTTGAGCGCGGCGAGAAGATGTTCAACCAGGTCGCGCGAGGCGAAACGCTGGTCCGGTGCCAGCTCATCGGCGGAGGTTGTCAGGTTCTCAATCACAGCCTGCTCTTCCACGCTCAAATCGGCGTGGCGAAGTTCGGGTCGTATTTTCTCCCACTGAATCTGGTTCAGGCAAGTGTTGACTGCGATGCGAGAGACCCAGTGCTCCAACGGCACCTTCCCGGAAAATTGCGACAGTTTTTGGAATACCTTAATGAAAATCATTTGGCAAAGGTCTTCTTCATCCGTTCGATGCGGACGATGGGCACGGACGATCTTGGCCACCAGCGGATAGAGCTTTCGCACCAATGCGCGAGCCGCCTCATCGTCATGCTGGAGTGCAGCATCAACAAGCGCACTTGCGTCAGTATCATCCATGTAATCGAGAGCATATCCACACCAGTAGTAATGACCGCTACCGGCGTGCTTTGGTTACAACTTTGGATGTAGATGCGCTCGTGCCAAGCGCTTGGTATTGGAAAGCGCCGTGGTAACGAGCGAACGCAAGAAAAATTGTAACCGCTCGGACTGCCTGTTGGTCATTACCTGAAGAAGCGAAAGAATATTTCGCGGAGACAAAATGAAACAAAACATGAAAAGAAACATATTAGCGTTTGTAGCCGCCGGCGCGATTGCGCTCGGGGGCTTTGCAGTAGTACAAGCACAACCCGGTGCTGGCGGTGGCGGGCACGGACGCGCATTTGGCCTTAGGGGAATAACCAAGCAGTTGGACCTGACTTCTGAGCAACAGACAAAGGTTCAGCCGATTCTCGACGCGGCCAAGCCGCAGTTCGCTGCCATTCATCAAGACGCGGCGCAGAAAGCAAAAGGAGTCATCGACAGCTCGCTGACCCAGATCCGGCCGCTGCTAACGGCTGATCAGCAGAAGAAGCTGGATGCCATCCAGAAGGCGCATCAGGACATGATGAACGCCCACAAGGAGCTTCACGACGCGATGCAGCAATAGCTTAGTTGTTCAGAGCGGTGGGGAAGGCGGCGATCCGGGGGGATCGCCGCCACTTTTTTGCTGTCGCAAAGCAATTCGTCAAATCGAGACGCTCGATGCCCGAACCGCTGTTGGAGACAACGACTGACTCGCAAGTAATGCTTGTCAGCTCTGTTTTCTTGCTGACGAAAACAGAAACAGAAGGAGGCCCAATCCTACGAAGACCGCCGCTACGACGAAGCCCGTCGTCGAAATCTCAGCGCGCGAGTGAAAACTCGATTTAAAATGAGCTGCGATGCCGATCAGGAAAGACAGAAGTCCCAGGTAGATAAGAATCAAACTGATTGCTTTTTTGTCATCGGGCGAAATTTTCATTTGGTCGTGAGCAATCAAATATAATCGGCAGACAAAAATCAAGTGCACTCTTTGAATGGAAGGCATTAATGTGGCTGGTGCGCTGGATTAAGGTCAGTTCTGGACTGCTCGCTCTATTGATTGTCGGTTTTCGGCTTAACGCCCAGATCGATCGCATTACGGGAAATAATTTCGCCACGCGATCAGAAGTTTTGGGACGACACGGAATGATCTGCACAAGCGTGCCCGCGGCCACCGAGGTTGGCATCGATATTTTGAAACGTGGTGGCAGCGCCGTAGACGCGGCGATCGCTGCAAACGCAACGCTCGGTTTGATGGAGCCTGTCTCCAACGGAATCGGGGGCGATCTTTTCGCGATCGTTTATAGCGCGAAGGAGAACAAACTGTATGGAATCAATGGCAGCGGGCGTTCACCACTCGGTCTGAGCTATGACCAGATGAAGGCCGAGTTGGCAAAACTGCATCGTAACACAATTCCCCCGACCGGCATGTTGCCAATCAGCGTGCCCGGAGCAGTGGATGCCTGGGCGGAACTGCATAAGAAATTCGGCAAACTGAAATTGAGCGACGATCTCGCGCCTGCGATTCGATATGCCGAAGAGGGTTTTCCAGTTACGGAATTGATTGCTTATTACTGGGCGTTTGGTCCGCGGTTATATAAGGGATTGCCAGGTGCCTTTCTTGAGACCTATACCCTCGACGGTAAAGGCCGAACGCCGGCGAAAGGCGATATTTTCAAGAATCCGGATCTCGCGAAAAGTTTGCGGTTGATCGGAGAAAAAGGTCCGGACGCCTTTTATAAGGGCGAGATCGCGGAGAAGGTCGACGAGTTTATGCGGGCAAATGGAGGCTTTTTGCGGAAAGCTGATTTCGAAAAACATACATCAACCTGGGTCGAGCCGGTTTCGACCAATTATCGCGGCTACGACGTTTTCGAGCTTCCGCCGAACGGCCAGGGCATCGCGGCCCTGCAGATGTTGAACATCCTCGAAGGGTTCGATCTGCGTGCCATGGGACGCAATTCGCCTGAGACGCTTCACGCCATGGTCGAAGCGAAGAAAATCGCGTGGGCCGATCGGGCGAAGTTTTATGCCGATCCTACATTCGCAAAGATTCCGCTCGCCGGTCTTCTTTCGAAGAACTACGCAGAGGAGCGTCGAAAGTTGATCGATCCCAATCACGCCGCAAAGAAGGTCGAGGCCGGCAATCCAGCCCTGAATCAAGGTGACACCATTTATCTTTGTACGGCCGATGACGAAGGCAACATGGTCTCGCTCATTCAAAGCAATTATCGCGGGATGGGCAGCGGCATCGTGGTGCCCGGACTCGGATTCATGTTTCAGGATCGCGGCGAACTCTTTTCCATGGATCCTAACCACGCGAACGTTTACGCGCCGGGCAAGCGTCCGTTTCACACCATCATTCCGGGTTTCGTGATGAAAGATGGTAAACCATGGGAAGCGTTCGGTGTCATGGGCGGCGGGATGCAACCGCAGGGCCACGTCCAAGTGCTTACAAACCAAATCGATTTCGGGTTAAACGTCCAGGAAGCGGGGGATGCTTCGCGCTGGCAGCACGAAGGCGATAACGAACCGACTGGAGATAAAATGACTGAATCAGGTGGTTACGTTGAAGTCGAGAGCGGTATTCCGTATGAGACTGTGCGCGAATTGCGCAAGAAAGGACACGAGATGCGTTTCGACGTCGGCGGCTACGGCGGGTACCAGGCGATCAGAGTCGAAATGCACGATGGCCAGCGTGTCTACGTGGGTGCAAGTGAATCACGCAAGGACGGGATGGCGGCGGGGTATTAGTTTCAGAAACGTCCCCAAGGCGAGTGTCGAACCCAAACCCGAATTATCGGGCGTCTGTGTCAGCCGTCGGACCCAACCGACCAGCGCTTTCACACCTAATTCCCGCTTTAGTTCTTCGGCGCTTTTAGCTCGGCGAGTTTTTCCTGGGCGCGATCCACATCGTCCTTTCCTGCGATTCCCAGTTTAAGAAGCTTTTGCTGACGCCGTACGTTTGCTTCCGCGGCCTCGAGCTCGGCTCGCTCACGTTTCGCCGTTGCTACTTGAGCGGCTTCAGTTAATTGCGCCAGCGCGGTTTTAATTGACTCCAGTTCATCCTTGGTAATTTCGCCAGTCGCGAGTTGAGACTCCTTTTCGGCAAGTTCTTCTTTCGCGCCAGCGACGCGGGCATTTGCCAGATCCGATTCGCATCGGATTACCTTCAACAGGCGTTGTTCAACTTCCATTTTTGCCAGTACGCCAATTTTATAGAGACGTTCCGCGCCGGCGGCATTTTGTTTTGCGCGTTGTAATTGCTTTTCCAAACGTGCCATATCGCCGTTCGGCAACGGCTCATCCGAGAGGTTTTGCTTCAATATTGGCGGCTCGACATCGAACGAATCGGGTTCCTCTGATTTGTTTCCCGCGGATTGATCCGCTGCCGGCACCGCCATCGCCAGAGCGAGAAGCGTGACCGGCAGGGCCAAAATGCGGGCCATCCCTTATTTTACCACAAATTAGCGGCGCCAGCATAGGCACATGTTCCCGCCTGTGCCGATTAGGCGCTTACGCGATCTTGTTTTTTCGCTTCCTCAAGCAACGCTGCGAGCCAATCGGGCGCTTCCATCTGAAGGTGGCGTTTTAGAATGTCGCGAACGAAACAGCGAAGATCTCCATCACAATCTGTGCAGAACTTTTCCATGGTGTGTGCACCAAGCATCCGGTAACTCTCGAATTGCGACTCGGAAAAGAACTGATCGCCGGTGCTCTCGTGCGGGAACGTCGGATTGGTCTTGAAGTATTCGTAGATATCGCGCGGTTCGTCACCGTAACAAACCGGCTTGATATAAACGACAATCCCATCAGGAGCATCATCGCCGTCCACGACCGAGTAACGAATCCGACCCACAGCGCAGTTGTGGCCGGGAGTCTTTAACGTGTCGATTGCGCTGCGGGGGTAGATCGTCATTGTGCCAAACTCGATCGGGATTCCAAAATCGATGCGGATTTTGCGGACTGCTTCACCCAGATCGGCATAGGCACATTCGGGGTCCTCACCGCCATCGCTCACCACAATGAAATGACAACGGCGCAGTACCATCTCGTACAGTCCAAGGTTCTCGAAGTGGCCGCCGTCGGAGAGGTTCACATATTTGTAGAGATCGGTTGTATTTCCGATCGCTTCAGAAAACAGGGGCCCCACGGAATACTGTGGTCCCTTTCGGCGCCACGTTTTGGCACCAGGCGATCCGGGGTTGCCCAGCCACCACCCCAGACGCACATTGAAAAGCGTCATCAAAAGACCGAGCACGGGCGAAGAATGATAGCCCATATTCGGGTTCGCTGCCGCACCCGAGATAGCCATCGCGGTTCCGAGCGTAATCGCTTCGCCGTATTTGGCGGATGGCCTGTAGCCGACCTTGTGAGAACCGCAGTGTAATCGACTCATTGTGAAGGATTCAGCCTTTCGCTGCTGCCACGCCAGTTGCTGGCCCCTGACGATATTCAGCGCGCCGTTGAGTACGTGAAGAGGCTTTTCGGTAGCCAGGTCGCCCAGCTTGACATTGTCCTCAGGGTCGAACCCCGTGAACAAATTCGGGGTGCGCATCGTGCGCGACGCGGCCAGATAGGCGCGAATCAGCCGGTTTCGATAGGTTGCATGAAGGGAGAACTTGTTCGCATTGATGAAGAAACCGATCACAATTCCGAAAAGCAGCATGGCGCCCGTGAGAAACGCAACAACGAAGAGCTGAACGCGCCAGGAATTAGGATCTGCAAGTTGGTCTTGTCTTCCGCCTAAAAGCCATGCCGTCGCGTGTTGCGCCCAAGGCTGAGAGCCAATCAGTACCAGAACCCACGAAATTACGATCGAGAGAAGCACAAAAAAGACGACTGCCACCACGACGAGGAGCCATTGAAAACCCGCTTTATCGCCAAACTTGCTGCTTAGCTTCGATCGGATAGCCAGCAGCGCACTAACAAGGCCGGTCACTCCGCCAAAGGCTCCAAGAAGACCTTTAGCCTGTGGTGTCGCTTTTACATCTCCGAGAAAAACGCCTAGTCGGTTGGGCGTTGCGGAAATCGCCTGCGCGCCCCAAAGAACAACCACGTTGACCACGATCCAGCCAAAGATGGTGATGAGAATCCAAGCCGCCGATCGTCCCCACCATTCGCGATCTTCATCCTCTGTCACCCAGCTCGTCAGACCGGTGAAGAGGAAATTGACGAGCAGCAGCACGGCCAGGATCAATGCGGGCGCGAAGCAAACGTACTTCACCGCGTTTTTCGCGGGCGCGGGCAACGGAAAACGATCGGGAAGGTTCTCATTTGGTTTCAGCTGCAGTGCATCGACATCTTTGTCAGTCAGGCGCGCACGACCTTTAGGGGTTTCGATGATGTAAATCTTCTGAATTTGTGTGATGAGAACTGGAGTGCCCGTTGCCAACTTCATTTTTTGCCGGCTCCAGGGAATTGGGATGGCCTCACCCTCGTGCTTCAACGTGTATTGAATCGGAGGCTTTTCGTCTGGCTTCAGTTCCAAGAAACCAAAATCGCTCTCAATGATGCGTCCCTTCCGTCCTTCAGTTTCGATGGCGTAACTTCGGTCGATTTGCGTAATGACGCCCTGGGTGTCTTTAGGGATGATTATTTTTTGTTTACTCCAGGGGATTGGCGTTGCCTCGCAATCGCGGCTTAATGTGAATTGAATAGGAGGCTCCAAAAACATTCGGGTTGCGATCGCCCAGAGAGAAACACCGGCAAATGCCGCGGCCAGGGCAATGATACCAAGTCGCCAAAGTGAATTGAAGATGCGGCGCTCTCTTTTTTGCTTACGAAATGCAAGAACAACCGTGGCAAAGACACCGCCAGTTAAGTAGCTCGCAATAGCAAAAGTGATAAACTTGAACAACCATGCCTTGGGTTCAAACGGCTCATTACCGTGAACGTTGCGGAGCAAAGCCCACCATTCAGCCAAAACGAGAGACGCGAGCACCAACGGAAGTTGACGAAATTCCAAAAAGCGACGTTGCGACAATCGCGCGTTGCCTGTGGAAGGGACATCGATAATTGCATAAGCCATGGCCACGGCGATCAACCCAAACCCAAGTGCTACCAGGATGTAGAGCCAGATGTCCCAATCGAGCCTTACCTGATCGGCCAGGTGCGCGTACCTCGTGAGGTCCATGTCGGGACCCCAGGCCGGCCAGTTCGGCTGCAGATTGATCGCCGCGAGATATAACCTCGGGATCATCATTGCGGCGGCCAGCCAGGAGATCAGCACCAGCCAGTTGAGGAACATGTTGCGAATGAAAGTGGCAATCAGGGTCCAAAAATCTACCGACGTCAGACCGGTTCGTGGTGCCAGGTAATTGCTGAATTCTCTAAGATGACGGATCGGTTGCGGTTCGGGATTTAAAGTCGAATCGGGTCTGCTCTTCAATTCGTCGACAACGCCGCGAATGCCGTTTGGATCATTCTTGATCCACGCGCTCAGCCAGCTGCCAATATATCCTCCGCCTGAGACAGTGGAGAGGTAGTGAAATTTCTCGAGCAATCCGCAGCGCGCCAGGCCCTGCAAAATCCCCAATCCAAATGTGGCACTCCGGATGCCGCCACCTGAGATGCAGAGTGCCGCGCGTTTTTCCTTTAGTCCGTGGATCGCGCGCCACAAGCCCTTTAGGCGTGTTTTCGATTCACTGGAGCTTGGATACCCTGAAGGGAGTTCTCCATGCAGAGCGACATACTCAGCTTCCAACACTTCGTGCAGTGGCAACGAAGAATCGGCGGATGAAGTCTCTTTCGCCATGGGGCGCAAACGGGGCGGTCTGCGCACCAGCGTTTATCAAGAGACGGATCATTGGTCAATCTTGTTGTACAACGGTCAATAGTGTGACTTGATACCGCGTCATCCTTACGAACCTGTTTCAATCGCAGTTTGTTGCGTCCTGACCAACTTAAAGGAGACAAACATGCATCAGCCGAGCTTACCAAGCTTTAGTAAGTGAAGGGCACATCTGGGCCATTGCTTTCAAACAAGCACTCGTATGAACAGGGGAGGGCGAACACTCTTTGCGCTCAAAGGCGTCGACCGTAAAAAACGCCCGTGAATAAAGGAACTGCGGAGGGTCGGGAACCAGGAATAAGTTCGCGACCTACTCGATCTCGGCAGTAATCTTACCGTTGACGTCCTTCAACGTGACTGTGTCAACGCCTGCCAGCTTTACATGATTGAAGGTCACCGAGAGTCCCTCGTCGTCCACCAAGTTGAAATCCCACGTTTCTGATTTTCCGTCGCTCTTGAAGCGCACGCGGACCTTTCCCCCAGCCGCCAGTACTTTTCCGTCGCGAAGAAGATTTGAGTCCCAGTCCTTGTTTCCAGAGTCGGTGATGTAAATACCTTCAAAGCTTCGTGCGGTCTGGTTCACCAGCGTGAAATCGAGATCGGACGCGAATGCGTTTGCAATGGTTAGGAGGAAGAAGAAAAACAAAGGAAATTTCATGAGTGCGGGTTGGTTCTACTTTTTCTTCTTCTTGTGAGAAGTGGTCTTTTTGTAAACCGTGTTGCCGTGTTGATCCTTCACCTTTGTAGTCTTAAACACCTTATTGCCTTTGGTCTTCTTGCTTGTTGATTCGTAATAGCGTGGTTGGCGATAGATTTTAGGCTGGTTGTAATACGGGTCGAAGGCGGTTGGATAGGACCAGTCCTCCACATAAACGACAGGCTCGTCCGGGGCGAGCAAAACGTCGCCTAGTTCAGCACAGCCCGTGACAAGAAAAGCTACGATCGCCATCAGCAGTAGGGAGCGACAAATCACCCTCTTCGTCTAGCAGGAGCGTTTCACCGAGTCAAAGAAATCATGCTTTTTCCGTACGCGGATAAAAAGTTTCGGCTATAAAAACACGTTCTCGAGTTTCAATTGGTTCAGAGCGCGACCAATACGCTGCGGATTGCATCGCGTCGGAGAAGTAACGGAAATGTTTCTTTTGTTTGCTTTCAAAGGATTGGATTCTGACGTTATGAAAGCCATGCATCCCGAACAGACCAGCCTTGGATTAGTTGAGATTCCTTCAGACAAGATTTTGGGGAACGCAGGCGGCCGGACTGAAATGTCCTCCACTCCCGCCCAGGACGTTTACGAGATTCGTCCCCGTGAGGGACGGGACGGCTTTGATCTAATTAGCGATCGCTTCAGGCGCGGCCCAATTTGGTATGCAGGACCCGATGCAGTTCGAACGCGGTCGCGTTCGCGAAGTACCGCTCTCGTTCTCGCTCACGCTGGGCTATCATCCGCGTGTTCAATGAATCTGGCAGGGTGACCGAGACACACGAGCAATAGGGCGATTTTGAAAGAGTAGCGCGGCCGCTAGTGATCGGCGTGCCATCGATCGAATCCCTAACTAGCTCGTTTTAGGCTGTTTTCATTCACCGCGAAACGCGGTATATGTCTCAACGAATTCTGCGCCCGTAGCTCAGCCGGATAGAGCAACGGATTTCTAATCCGTAGGTCGAAGGTTCGAGTCCTTCCGGGCGCGCACCTTTTTTAAGCTCTACAACTCCATTTTTATAGGGAGGCACTTTCGCCGTCGCTGCGAGGGTTTGAATTTCCTGCTGCTGCTGCTGTGCAGTAGTCGCCTCCTAAAATAGCAAAACGTAGCGCGGTTAATTCTTCAAGGCCTGTTCTCAATGAGTGCCTCATAACGACCGTTCGTCTGTGTGTCACTCGAGAGAACAAATGCAACATCGTGCTCAAGCGTCATAGTTGCGTATGCCGCTTTGCCGTTCTTATGGTCCGCCACTGTGTAAACCTTGTGAAGGGGGTTAACGATGCGCGCCCTGCTCCCATTTCCCCCGACTACCGCCGCAGTGACATCAAGGGCCACATGGCGGAGTTTATCTTCTGTTGGTAACAACTCCCCACCTTTCAAGGGTCGTCCTGCCCAGGACTTTTCCACTGTTCACGTCCCTTAGCGTGATAATGCCTTTCTCCACACTGACCCGAAATTGC
>Ga0193707_1000839_pt1 | contig 10980 bp, 13 predicted proteins | sample U3c2metaG_FD_143043 | JGI IMG/M metagenome (GOLD analysis project Ga0193707, IMG submission 143043) | Soil microbial communities from a riparian zone of the East river system, Colorado, United States - U3c2 | ecosystem: Environmental > Terrestrial > Soil > Riparian zone | place: USA: East River...
CGATTACAAGAACGAGATTACAGGAGGCCGGCGTGAGTCGTCCGACGATCGCTGGGGTGGCTCGGACAGCCGGGGTCTCGGTGGCGTCGGTGTCGCGCGTACTGAACGGGCTGCCCGCGACCGAGGAGATGGCCGAGCGGGTGCAGCGAGCGGTGCGGGAGCTCGGGTACGTACCGGACGCCCGGGCGCGGTCGCTGAAGGTCGGGCGGACGTTCCAGCTGACGCTGGCGGTCGCCGACGTCGGCAACCCGGTGTACGTGACGATGATGCGGGCGGTCGAGGAGGTCGTGTCCGCGGCCGGCTACCGGCTCGTCGTGACGACGACCGGGTCGGATGTGGTGGATGAGGTCGCGCTGGTTCGGGGGATGGCGCGCGGGTACGCCGACGGCCTGGTGATCAGCCCGCTCCGCGTCGACGAGGACCTGATCAAGTCGATCCGCGAGTGCGAGGTGCCGGTGGTCGTCGCCGGAAACGTCCCCGCCAAAGCCGGCGTCGACACGATCCGCGCCAACTCCCCGAAGGGCATCCTGCTGGCGGTCGAGCACCTCACGGCGAAGGGACGCGAGCGGATCGCCTTCGTCAACGGACCTGCGGACACGGTGCCCGGCGCGGCGCGTGCGAAGGGCTTCGCCGACGCGACCAAGGAGTTCAAGCTGCAGCCGGCCGGTGAGATCGAGGCCGCCGACTTCACCTTCGCCGCCGGACTCGAAGCGGGGAAGGAGCTGTTCAAGACGAGTCGTCCCAACGCCGTGATCTGCGCCAACGACCTGCTTGCCGTCGGCGTCATGCACGAACTGGCCGCCCACGGACTCGACGTTCCGAACGACGTGGCTGTGGTCGGTATGGACGACAGTGAACTTGCCGAGCAGTGTTTTCCGCCGTTGACGAGTGTGAACCTGGGGTCCGCGGAGCGGGGGCGGCGAGCGGCCGAGTTGCTGCTGGCAAGGATCGAGGACAGCAGCCGGACGCCGCGGCGGATCGTCGTACAGCCGTCGCTGAGTGTCCGGAGGTCCACCCCGTGAGTGTGTTGAATGCCGCGCCTCCGGCGCCGACGCCGGTCCGGAAGACCGGCAGGCCGAAGCAGAATCGGGAAGCGATCTTTCTCTTCCTGCCTGCGCTGCTGCCGGTCCTGCTGCTCAGTGTCTACCCGCTGATCCGCGGCATCGCGCTCGGCTTCACCAACGCGCGTGCCGGCCTCAATGTCGACACCAACTTCATCGGAATCTGGGTCGGCGTGCCGATGACCACGGTGACGCTGCTGGGGCCTGCAGGGCATTGACCGCTCGCTCTACGAGGCGGCCGCCGTGGACGGCTCGGGCGCCTGGAGCCAGTTCTGGAACATCACGCTTCCGCAGTTGCGGACCGTGATCGTGGCGATCACCAGTCTGGACATGATCTGGAACTTCAACTCGTTCGGCCTGGTCTACGTGCTGACCGCGGGCGGTCCGGGGGGCAAGACGATGCTGCCGATGCTGTTCGCCTACAACGAGGCGTTCCGGTACGGGAACTTCGGTATGGCCGCCGCGATGGGTGACGTGATGGTCGTCATCATCATCTTGTTCCTCGCCTTCTACTTGCGGAACCGGCTGAGGAGCGAGGCATGAGAACACGACCGGCCGCTCGCGCCCTGCAGTACGTCGCCGTCGTCTGCTACCTGGTCTTCCTCGGCTTCCCGCTGCTGTGGCTGATCTCCAGCTCGCTGAAGTCGCCGCAGGAGTTCGCCAGCATCACGCCGTCCCTGCTGCCGAAGCACGTCGACTTCTCCAACTACAGCGACTCGCTGAGCGAACAGGGCTTGGTCCGGGGATTCTGGATCAGCCTGCAGATCTCGATCTTCACCACGATCCTGGTGCTGATCGTGGCGCTGCCGGTGTCGTACGCGCTGGCCCGGTTCCGCAGCCGGCTGCGGCCGATCACCAACGGCTGGATCCTTGTCAGTCAAGTGTTCCCGGTGATCCTGATCGTGATCCCGCTGTTCATGATCCTGCGTCCGCTGCACCTGACCACCACGATTCCCGGTGTGGTGGTCGTCTACATGGTCTGGTCGCTGCCGTTCGCGTTGTGGATGCTGCAGGGGTACGTCGCCGCCGTACCGCGGGAGCTGGAGGAGGCCGCGTCGGTGGACGGCGCGAGCCGGATCCGGACCATCGTGTCGATCGTGATGCCCTTGCTGCGGCCGGGGCTGATCGCGACCGCGATGTTCACGTTCATCTCGGCGTGGAACGAGTTCTTCTTCGCTCTGGTCCTGCTCCAGGACCCCGAGCTCAAGACGCTGCCGCTGGTGCTCGCCCGCTTCGTCGGTGCCGAGGGCCAGGTCCAGTTCGGCCCGCTGGCAGCCGCGTCCGTCCTGGCCACTGTCCCAAGCCTGGTGTTCTTCGCCTTCCTCCAGCGCCGGTTGACCTCCGGCCTGCTGAGCGGCGCAGTCAAGGGTTAGAGATCCCCTGAGGAGATGCAATGAAGAAAGCAATGACCGCGTTGCTCGCGGCAGGCGCCCTGGTGACGCTCGCGGCGTGTGGGGGCAACAATGACAACAGCTCCGGTGACTGGGGTTCGTCGACCGAGAAGGTGACGCTGAAGTTCCAGAGCCTCGCCTTCCAGAAGACGACCGTCGCCGCGACCAAGAAGATCGTCGCGGACTGGAACGCCGCCAACCCGAACATCCAGGTCGAGTACGTCCAGGGCAGCTGGGACTCGGTGCACGACCAGCTGGTCACCCAGTTCCAGGGCGGGACCGTGCCGGACATCATCCACGACGAGTCCGCCGACATCACCGGGTTCATCAACCAGGGGTACCTCGCGGACCTCTCGCCGTACCTGAGCCAGGAGACCAAGGGCGTCTGGGACACCGTGTCGAACGACGGCAAGGTGTACGCCGCTCCGACGCTGCTGCAGTCGTACGTCGTGTTCGCGAACTCGACGCTGCTCAAGCAGGCCGGCATCATGGCGACCGGTGACTCGCTCGGCTGGGACGATCTCGCCGCCGACGCGAAGAAGCTGACCGCGAGCGGCAAGTACGGCCTGGGCTGGGGCCTGAAGAGCCCGACCGCGACGGTACTGAACCTGGGCATGAACTTCGACGCGTAGTTCTTCGACGGTTCCGGCCGGGACGCGAAGGCGAAGATCGGCAACCCCGAGCTCGAGGCGCCGAAGCGGATCCACGCCATGGCCTACACGGACAAGTCGATCGACCCGACCTCACTGACCCAGAGCAGCTCCGACGTCCTGCCCTCGTTCTACGCCGGCAAGACCGCGATGGTTGTTGGCGGCAACTTCACCGCGCAGCAGATCCTCGAAGAGGCGCCGAAGGGCTTCCAGTGGGAGGTGCTGCGGCCGCTGAAGGGCACCAGCACCAAGCAGGCCGCGAACCCGCAGACGTTGTCGGTGCCGGCTGAGGGCAAGCACATCAAGCAGTCGGCCCAGTTCATCGACTACTTCATGAAGGCCGAGAACCTGGCCGCGGTCGGTCAGGGTGACTGGCTGATCCCGACCACGCAGGGGGCTCGCGACGCGATCCTCAAGGCGACCGGCGGCAAGAACGGCTGGCAGCAGACGTTGGCCAGTGGCAACGACCTGACCAAGGCCCCGTTCCAGAGCGTGGAGAACTACCTGAAGTGGAAGGACCAGATCGCGACGCCGGCGCTGCAGTAGTTCCTGGCGAACAAGACCGACCTGGCGACGCTGGGCAAGAAACTGAGCGATGGATGGGGTCAGGTCAACCAGTGACGTCCTTGCTGGAACAGAAGGCAACAGGTGCCCTCGTCGGCTCCGCGATCGGTGGAGCCGTCGAGCGCTGGACTCCGGAGGCGATCCGGGAGCGGCACGGCGGCTGGGTGATCGGCATCGTCGGTCCGTGGTACGACGACTGGCGCACCGCCCGGCCGATCGCGCCGTACCACAAGGGCGACGGGCACATCACCGACGACACGTTGATGACGCACGCGTTGGTCGAGGTGTACGACGAACGCCGTACCCATCTGGATGCGTATGCGATCGCCGAGTCGCTGGTCCCGAAGATGCTGACCGGGCGCCGATGGGTGCCCGAACTGGAAGCCGACGCACTGTTGCTGCAACGGGTGTTCCTGGCCGAGAAGTGGCTGGTCGCCCGGTTGCACTACGGGCACGTCGATCCGCGCGAGGCCGGCGTCGGCAACATCGTCAACTGTGGTGCGGCGATGTACGTGGCGCCGGTCGGCATCGCGAACGCAGGGGACCCGACGGTGCGTACGCCGAGGCGATCGATCTCGCGGGTGCGCACCAGTCGAGCTACGGGCGGGAGGCGGCCGGGGTGCTCGCGGGCCGCCGTCGCCGCCGCGATGATGCCGGGGGCAACGGCCGCCTCGGCGGTCGCCGCGGCGCTGGCACTGGCCAAGGACGGCACTCGGGGGGCCGTCGAGGCGGTGGCCGCCGCGGCGGAGGGTGTGACAGACTGGGAGCAGGCGATTCCCGCGTTGCGCAAGGCGATCGAGCCTTACGACACAGTCGGCCCCGATTATCGTGACCAGTCGATGGACGCCCGCCGGCCGAGCCGGACGAAGGCGATCGAGGAGCTCCCGGTGGCCTTCGGCTTCGTGCTCGTGTCCGAGGGAGATGTACGCCGGGCCGTCCTGGGCGGCACGAACTACGGCCGGGACGCGGACTCGATCGCGTCGATGGCCGGCGCGATCACGGGTGCCCTCAGTGGACTGAACGGCGTACCGGCGGACTGGGCGGCCGAGATCGCCGCGGCGAGCAAGACCGATCTGGAGCAGCCGGGTCGCGTGATGGCTTCGGTCGCCCTGGACATCCGTGCGGCCGATGCGGAGCGGTGGGCCCGGCGCTCGGCCGCGACCGGTGTTGGTCATGCCGAGGGTGAGCTTGCCGGACGGGTAGCACGGCAGCGGGACCACCTCCACCGGCCGCGGGGTGGCGCTGGTCTCGACGTGATTGTTGCTGCTGGCAACTGCGACGGCCGGGACCAGCAGCGTGAGTGGGACGGCGAGCAGGGCGGCGCGATTCATGTGCGGATCCGTTCAGGCCGCTACCGGACTCAGGCACGGAGTATCGGGCCACGGCGACACGACGGACCAGGTGTGTGTTTCGCCTGGCGCAACAGGGGAAGGAAGGATCCCGATGAGACTGACCTGGGTGCAGCCGGAGGACTTGCTGTCGCACCAACTGGTCCAATCACGGTCCGAAGGTGTCGACGTACCCGACGAGGTGCAGGAGCGATGGCCGTGGAACCGGCGGTCGACGCCGACCAACCTGCACGAGGTCATCAACGGGATACCCGAGGACGACGACCTCAACTTCGGGCTGGCCTTGGAGGACGTCGAACTGGACGACGCGCTCGACGCCCTGCACGCGGAGTACGGCGACCTGCAGTGGGTGCACGCGGTGAACAACACCGCGCTCACGGCCTACGCGCTGACCGCCCCGGACTTCGCCACCGCGGTCGGTCGCGCGGTGATGGGCGGATGGGACACGGACTCGGTCGGCGCCGCCGTCGGTGCGGTGTTTGGCGCAGTGCGCGAGGTTCCGGCAGAGTGGTCCACACCACTGGACAACCGGATGGCGACGAGCCTGCCGGGGATGGACCAGATCGCGATCACCGAGCTGGCACGAAGGACTGTGGAGGTGGCCTGGGGTGGAGCGTGATGTCGTCGTCGTGGGCAGCGCGAACGTGGACCTGATCCTGCCGGTCCAGCGGATCCCGCGCCCCGGCGAAACGGTGCTCGCGGGAGTGATGACCCGAGGGCCGGGCGGCAAGGGCGCCAATCAAGCGGTCGCATCGGCCCGGGCGGGTGCACGCACCGCGATGGTCGCCTCACTCGGTGCCGACGACGGCGGTGCGCTGCTGCGCGAGGCTCTCGGCAGCTCCGGCGTCGACCTCTCGCTGGTCACGTCGACGGACACCCCGACCGGTACGGCGATCATCACCGTCGAGGACGGCGGGGAGAACTCGATCGTCGTCGCGCCGGGCGCGAACGGGGAGCTGTCCTTGTCCACGGCCGCGGCAACGGCCGTCGGTGCGGCCAAGATCGTTCTGTCCCAGCTGGAAATCCCGTTCCCGACCGTCCAGGCGGCGGCCGCGGCGAGCTCGTACTTCATCCTCAACGCCGCCCCGGCCGCCGAGTTGCCGGACGAACTGCTGGCCGAGGTCGACCTGCTGGTGGTGAACGAGACCGAGGCCGAGGCGATCGCCGGCGCGGACCGGTCGGCGCTGCTGAAGAAGGTGCCGGCCGCGGTCGTCACCCTGGGTGGGGCCGGCGCGGTGATACTGACCCGTGGTGACGGCGAGATCCCGGTTCCCGGCGTACCGGTCGACGTGGTCGACACCACGGCCGCGGGGGACACGTTCTGTGGGGTGCTGGCGGCAACTTTATCTGCTGTGTCAGCTATCGACGCAATCACAGCACGAGACCTGACGAATGCGGTCCGACGCGCTAACGTTGCTGCTTCATTGAGTGTTCAGGCCGCGGGAGCTATTCCCTCGGTGCCTCACGGGGATGCTATCGACGCGCGTTACGCGGAGGTGTACCTGTGAATCTGCTCGAGCCGCGGCCCATCGATCTACCCGCCCGGGTGGATATGGGGCTTCGGGCCGACCTGTCCTTCCTCGACGACGCCAAGATTCTCGGCGCTCCGGAGGACCCGGCCGACCTGCCGCGGTGGCGCGCCAAGCTCGCCGAGTGGCTGATCGGTGCCCGCGACCGGACGCCGTCCGACGGTTCGCACTACGAGGTCCCCGATCGGGAGTGGACCCAGACGGCGTACTCGGTGGCGCTGGTCTGGCTCTGGGACGATCAGCTGTACGACGTGGAGACCGGGAAGTTCACGCCGGACAAGTTCGTCCAGCACGGCATCGACGACTTCGGTGGGTACGACGCGGTCGTGCTGTGGCATGCGTATCCGGTGATCGGCATCGACTCGCGGAACCAGTTCGACTTCTACCGCGACGTCCCCGGGCTGCGCGCGGTGATCGACGATCTGCACCGGCTCGGGCTGAAGGTGTTCTTCGACTACAACCCGTGGGACGTCGGCACCCGGCGGGCGGCTCGGTCCGACGCCGAGGAATTCGCCGCGATGGTGACCGACTACGATGTCGACGGCGTCTTCCTGGCCACCTTGAAGGAGGGCGACCCGGCCTTCACCCGTGCGCTGCGGCAGGCGAATCCGGCGATCGCGCTCGAGGGTGAGTCACGGTTGCCGATGGCAAGGATCGGCGATCACGCGCTGTCCTGGGCGCAGTGGTTCGCCGACACGCACGCGCCGGGCGTCCTGCGCGCGCACCTGTTCGAGCGCCGGCACATGATGCACCACACCCGCCGGTGGAACCGCGACCACAGCGACGAGCTGCAGTCCGCCTGGGTGAACGGCGTCGGCATGCTCGTCTGGGAGTCGGTGTTCTCCGCCTGGGTCGGCTGGAACGCCCGCGACCGGGCGACCCTGCGCCGGATGGTCGCCGCGCAGCGCGCGTTCGCGCCGGTGCTGATCAGTGGCGACTGGATCCAGCTGACGCCGGAGATCCCGGAGAAGGCCCGTGAGCACGGCGTCCACGGTTCGCGGTTCGACCTGGCCGACATCACCTTCTGGACGCTGATCAACCGCGACGACGAGGACTTCGACGGCATCGTGCTGCGCTCGGAGGACCAGGTCGGCGATTGGTACGACGTGACGTCGGGGGTGCCGATCACCTCGGACGACGACGGCGTTCACCTGGTCGTGCCGGGGCGTGGTGTCGCCGGGATCATCCGGGTGGGCGCGACCGCGGGTTCGTCCTGCCGGGCGACCGCGCGCCGGCTGGGCACGATGCCGCGACCGCACGTCAAGGACTCCGCGTTCCCGATGGCGCCGGCCGAGCGGGTCGCGGTTCCCGCGGTCTCCGGCGACGCATCCATCGGCCCCGTGGTCGTCGTACCGGCGGGGGAGCGGGAGCTGACCGTTCGGCACCGGCGACGCGAGACCGGGTTGTACGACCAGGCGCCGTACGTGGAGGAGTGGAAGCCGCTGCCGCCACGGCTGCACGACACCCGGACGGTCAAGCGTGAAGTGTCGCTGCCGGGTGTATCGGTCGCGATCGCCGAGGTGACGAACGCACAGTACGCCGAGTTCCTGGTCGCGACCGGGTATCGGCCACGGGTTGCCAACCGGTTCCTGAAGCACTGGGTCGACGGCGCGCCGATCGCCGGGACCGAGGGCAATCCGGTCACGTACGTCGACCTGCCGGACGCGCGGGCGTATGCGGCCTGGCGGGGCGGGCGGTTGCCGACCGAGGACGAGTGGCAGGTCGCCGCTCTCGAGGACGCTTTCACCCGGGGTGAGCCGCTGGTGTGGAACCTGACCGAGAGCGAGCACCGGGACGGGCGCAGCCGGTTCTGCATTCTCAAGGGCGGCTCGCACTATGTTGCCAAGGGCTCCGACTGGTACGCCGACGGCGGGCCGCAAGAGCCGGACGTGAGCTTCAAGCTGGTGCTGACCGGTGGTGGTCTCGATCGCTCCGAGACCATCGGCTTCAGGTGCGCGGGATGAGACCTGCTCCTCTTGACGGCGTGAAGGTGCTCGAGGCGGCGACGCTGTTCGCGGGGCCGCTGGCGGCGACCTTCCTCGGTGACTTCGGCGCCGACGTCACGAAGATCGAGCACCCGGCACGGCCCGATGCCGCCCGGACGCACGGCGCGTCGAAGGACGGCATCGGGCTGTGGTTCAAGACCCTCGGCCGGAACAAGCGGCTCGCGATCCTCGACCTGTCCCGCGGTCGCGATGTGTTCCTCGAGCTGGTGTGTTCGGACGATGTGCTCCGCGGGTGGTCGCGATCGCACTCGGTGAGGCGGATCTGTCCAGTGCCTTGGGCGTGGACGGGCCGGAGGGTTGGCGTGGGCCCGTGGGCGGCTGGTGTCGGCGTCGCGGGCGGCCGGTCTGGGGGCGCCGATGATGTCGGTGTTCCCGCACGTGAACGATCTTGACGGGTTGCGGGAGACCTCTGTGGCGGGGCGTGCGCTCGGCTTCGTCGGCCGTACGGCGATCCACCCGCGGCAGCTGGCGACGATCGTCGAGTGCTTCACGTCCACCGCCGTACAGGTGGCCGAAGCGGAAGCCCTGCTCGCGGCAGTCGAGAAGGCCGGGTGTCGGAAGGCGGTGTCACCGTGCTGTCCGACGGCCGAATGGTCGACCCGGGCCATGGTCGGGCGCGCCCGCGAGATCACCACCCTCATGCGAGAGATCGAGTCGCGACAGAGCTAAGGGCATGCCGCCCGACCCCGTGCGTGCTGCGCGGCACTGCTCGCGACTGCACGGGATCGAGTGGCATGCCCTAAGGTCGTAGGCATGCTGCCGCGCAGTGTTGATGCCGTGGTGATCGGGTCCGGGCCGAACGGGCTGGTGAGCGCGATCGCCCTCGCCGACGCGGGCTGGGACGTGCTGGTGCTGGAGGCCGCGGAGACCTTCGGTGGCGCGGTCCGGTCGACGGAGGACGACGGCTGGATCAGTGATCGTTTCAGTTCGAACTACCCACTCGGCGTGGCGTCACCGGTGATCCGGGCGCTGGAGCTGGAGAAGTTCGGTCTGAAGTGGGCGAACGCGCCGCTGCCGCTGGTGCATCTGCTCGACGCGGAGGAAGGTACGTCGGTCGCGGTCCACCCGGATCCCGAGGACACCGCGAAGTCGATCGGCGCCGACCACCCGGGTGACGGTGACGCGTGGTTGCGGCTGTACCAGCAGTACGTCGCCATCGGTGAGCCGCTGCTGAAGTCGCTGCTCACCTCGTGGCCGCCGGTCGTGCCGGGGATCAAGCTCGTGCGCAAGCTGGGGTCGGCGGGGGAGCTGCTGCGGTTCGCGCGGTTCATGGCGATGCCGATGCACCGGATGGGCAAGGAACTGTTCGCCGGCCAGCGCGGCGCGGCCGTGCTCGCGGGGAACGCGATGCACGCCGACTCGCCGCTCTCAGGCAGCGTCAGCGGCACGATGGGCTGGCTGCTCACGATGCTGGCCCAGGACGTCGGGTACCCCGTCGCTGCCGGCGGGTCGTCCGCGTTCTCCGGTGCCTTGGTTCGCCGGGCCGAACGCGCCGGCGCTCTGTTCGTCGCCGGTACGCCGGTCATCGGGATCGACGTGTCGTCCGGACGAGTGACCGGCGTACGCACAGCTTCGGGGGAGACGGTCGCCGTCAGCCGGGCCGTCATCGCGGACACGTCCGCGCCGGTGCTCTATCGCTCGTTGTTGCCGGATGCAACGATCCCGGCCGGGCTGCGGCGGGATCTGGACGAGCGGTTCGAATGGGACTATCCGACGGTCAAGCTGAACCTCCGGCTGAGTGGCCCGATCCCTTGGAAATCGGTTGAGGCGCGGTCTGCCGGGGTGGTCCACCTGGGCGGGACCGCCGACGATCTCGTCCATCTGTCCGCCGACCTCGACACCGGGCGGTTGCCGTCGCAGCCATTCCTGCTGATCGGCCAGACCACCAAGTCCGACCCCACCCGCTCACCCTCGGGGACCGAGGCGGTGTGGGCGTACTCGCATCTGCCGCGCGGCGTCGCGGACGACGAGTCGGCGGGCAAGCTGGCCGGCCGGATGGAACGCGCCATCGAACGCTTCGCCCCCGACTTCACCGACCTCATCATCTCCCGTGATCTGCAACGCCCCTCGGCCCTGGAGTCAGGCAACGCCGCTCTAGGCCTCGGCGCCGTGGGCGGCGGCACCATGCAACTCCACCAGCAGCTCGTCTTCCGCCCCACCATCGGCCTCGGCAGCCCCCGCACCTTCATCACCGGCCTCTACCTCGGCAGCTCCGCCATCCACCCCGGCGGCGGAGTCCACGGCGCCTGCGGCCACCTAGCCGCCCGCACTGCCCTCCGAGACGCCTCCCTCCTAGGCCCCCTAACCCGAACCCTCCCCACCACCGCCCTACGCCACCTCCAACGCTGACCCCACCCGCCTGACACCCCACCCGCCTGACACCCCACGCGCCTCACACCCCGGCGGCCCTCACTCAGCTCGCCCTGCAGC
>Ga0193707_1000842_pt1 | contig 10978 bp, 6 predicted proteins | sample U3c2metaG_FD_143043 | JGI IMG/M metagenome (GOLD analysis project Ga0193707, IMG submission 143043) | Soil microbial communities from a riparian zone of the East river system, Colorado, United States - U3c2 | ecosystem: Environmental > Terrestrial > Soil > Riparian zone | place: USA: East River...
GGCGGTGAAGCGCTGCCGGATCGCGGAGTCGCCCTTGTGCGGGTCGTCCGGGTCGCCGAGCAGCGCGGCGTACCGGCCGCCGTGCGGGCGCTCCTTGGTCACCGCGGTCACGCCGGAGGGCGTCCAGCCGGAGAGGTCTCCCCGCTCGAAGGAGCCGTTGACGATGTCGGCCGGGCCGGCGGGCGTACGGGCGAGTGTGGCTTGCCGGGTCATGGCCGCTGGCCTGCCGGTGTCTGTTCTGCCGGTGTCTGGCCTGCCGGTGTCTGTTCTGGCGGTGTCTGTTCTGGCGGTGTCTGTTCTGGCGTTGGCTTTCGTGGCATCGGGTGCGTGCGCTCTGGCCAGGTCGGTGGCCCGGGTGGCCTTGAAGGCGTCCACGCCGTTGGGCGTGCCGAGACCCGTCGGGCCGTCGTAGCCGGGACTCGCGGTGCAGAGGTAGGCCGGGGAGCAGGTGCCGGTGCTGCCGCGAACGATGTCGTTCAGCTCACCCGGATGGGCGTACGGGACGGCCGCCGCGTAGCCGCCCGACGGGAGCGCGCCGGCCAGCGCGTACGCCCCGGCGATGATCGGTGCTGAGGCGCTGGTGCCGCCGACGATCTGCCAGCCGCCGAACCCGTAGGTGTCATAGACGGCGACGCCCGTACGCGGGTCGGCGACCGCGGAGACATCGGCGATCGTACGCCGCGGGCAGCCCGCGTCCTTCTGCCAGGGCGGCTTGGCCGCGCTGGCCGAGCAGCCGGATCCGGCGCCGCTCCAGGCGGTCTCGTTCCAGCCGCGCGCGTCGGCGGCGCGCAGCAGCGACGTGCCACCGACCGCCGTGACGTGCGGCGACGTGGCCGGGAACAGCACGCCGTACCCGCCGTCGCCGGAGGCCGCGGTGATCGCGACGCCCGGGTGGTCGAAGTGGCGGAGGTCGGCGGCCGCCGTGACGGCCTCCTCGGGGCCGCCGTAGCTGTTGGAGATGTACCTGGCGCCCATACGGACGGCCGTGTCGACCCCGGTGCCGAGGGTGCTGATGGAGGCCTGGTCCGCCTCGACGAGCAGGATGTGGCAGTTGGGGCAGGCCGCCGAGACCATGTCGAGGTCGAGGGACATCTCCTCGGCCCAGCCGGTGTCCGCGTGGGGCAGGGTGGTGCCCCCGCCGGAGTCGACTTTCTTGAAGCAGCCGTTCGCGGTCGTGCAGGGCGGCAGGCCGTACTGCGCCCGGTAGACGGCGAGGTCGGACTCGGCCTTCGGGTCGTCGAACGCGCCGACGATCGCCACGGTCGCGCCCTTGCCCCCGGACGCCGTGGGCAGCTTGTAGGCGTCCCGCAGGTCGCGGGCCCCCAGCCCGGCCGGACTCCGCTGCGGCTGGATGCCGTGCTGCGGAGTCACGTCGGTCCGTACGAGCGCGAGACAGGTCACCTGCCCGGGCCGGAGCGCGTCGGGACAGGCCCGCTTCACGGGAGCGGCGGCGAGGGGATCCGCGTCCGCCCGGCCACCGGCGGGCACCGCCAGCGAGACGAGGACGAATACGCCCAGCCCGGCACACCTCATCCGCCTGGCGAGGATTGACATCCTGTTCCCTTCGTGGCGGGAGCCGAGCTCGGGATTATTCGTACCGGCAACGCGAGGTCGCACAAAATCAATTCCCTCCAGTGTGCCGAATCAATCCGCCGTTCATCTGCGGTGAGACACGTCTCTCTGAATTACCGCCAAATTAACAGTAATGGATAAGTGTCATTTACCAGCCCTTAGGCGCCTGGCTATAGTCAAGTCGGGCGAAGAAGGGACTGGATCTTGCGTGGTGAGAGTGAGAATTATGAAACGGGTGATGTTTCGGACAATCGGGTTACCGGTGAGGTTTCCGGGGCGAACGTGCAGGCCGGGGCGATCCACGGAAATGTGCAGTTCAACCTCGGGAGCCAGGGCGGCACGCCGGCGCCGGCGCAGTTGCCGTCGACGGGATTCTTCGCCGACCGTGAGACCGAACGCGCCGAGTTACGGCGTCTCGCGGAGAGTCCTCCTGACGCCGGTGCACCGCTCATCGTGGTCATCAGCGGTACGGGTGGGGTGGGCAAAACGACGCTGGGGCTCCGCTGGCTGCACCAGATACGGGATTCGTACGTCGATGGCCAGCTATTCGTCGACCTGCGCGGATTCTCGGGCCAGCAGCCTATGCCGCCCGCTGAGCCACTCGAACGCTTTCTTCGTGCATTAGGGGTCGATGCGACGAATATGCCGGTCGACGCCGATGAGCTTGCAGCACTGTTCCGTACATTGACATCGGGTCGCCGGCTCATCGTCATGCTCGACAACGCGATGTCCGCGGCCCAGGTACGCCCCCTCCTTCCCGGCCCGGGGCCGGCGCTGGTGGTGGTGACGACCCGGCGCCGGCTCTCGGGGCTCGTCACGGACGGGGCGCGGTTCGTCGAGGTCGGCCCGTTGAACGACGACGGAGCCGTCGAGCTGCTGAACCGCCTGCTCGGCGCGGACCGCATCCAGAACGAACGGGATGAGGCGTTCGAGCTGGTGGCGTTGTGCGGCCGGTTACCCCTGGCGGTGTGCGCCTCGGGCGCCCGGCTGGCCGCCCGCCGGCGCTGGCCGATCGCCCGCGTCGTGCACGAGCTGGCGGATGAGACACGCCGCCTGGCCACGCTCGGCGGAGACGACGACGATGCCTCGGTGCAGGCGGTGTTCAACGCCTCGTACGGCGCCATCGCCGATGACGGCGTCCGCCGGCTGTACCGCCTGCTCGGACTCCATCCCGGTACCGACTTCGAGGCGGGCGCCGCGGCGGCCCTCGTCGAGTCCGACCACGATGAGGCGTTCCGGCTGCTGGACACCCTGGCCGGCGCCAACCTCCTCCAGGAGGACCCGGACGACCGGTATCGCTTTCACGACCTCGTACGGCTCCACGCGCGGGGCGAGGCGATCAGGACGGAGTCGCCAGGCGAGCGCGACGCGGCGGCGGCGCGGCTCACCGACTGGTATCTCCGGGCGACCGTCGCCGCCGACCTGGCCATCATGCCGGGACGCTGGCACCTCGGCGTCTACTACACGGGTGATCGCCGCCCTGAGGTCGACGCCGCGGCGGTCTTCGCGGACTCGGCGTCCGCGCTCGGCTGGCTGGAGCGCGAGCGGTCGAACCTGGTCGCCGTGATCGGGCACGCGTACCGGCGAGGGCTGGACGACCACGCCTGGCAGCTTTGCGAGGCGGCATGGCCGCTGTTCCTGCTGCGCAAGCACTATCAGAACTGGATCGAGTGCCATGAGGTCGGTCTCCGGGCCGCCCGACGACGCGAGGACCCGAAGGCAGAGGCGCGCATGCTGACGGCCCTCGCCATGGCGTACCTCAACCGGCACGACTTCTCCGCCGCCATCGGCCACTTCGACCAGGCCCTCCGGCTGGATCCGCCGGGCGGGCACCTGCTGGGCGAGGCGACCGCCCTCGAAGGGCTGGGCGTCGCGCTGCTCGCGACCGGCCAAGGTGAGCGCGTCCTGGAGACCTTCGCCCGCGCCATGGCGGTCTTCGAAGCGCTCGGCAAGCCACGCGGTGTGGCACTGATGACCCGCCACCTGGCCGAGGCTTTCAGCGCGGCCGACCGCCACCGTGAGGCGATCGACCACTTCACCGAGGCTCTGCGCTACTACACCGAGAACGACGAGCCCTACCACCGGGCGCGTACGCTCACCGGCCTCGCCGGTACGTACCTCAGGACGTCCCGGCTCGACGACGCGACGGAGACCTTTCGCAGGGCGCTGGTGGCCGCCGAGGAGGCCGGCGCCCGGCACGAACAGGCCGTCGTTCGCGTGGGGCTCGCCGACGTCGCCGAACGGCGCGCCGAGCCGGAGGACGCGCGCGAGCACCTGCGTGCCGCGCTGACCATCTACACCGAACTCGGCGCGCCGCAGACCGATGAGGTCACGAGGCGGCTGGCCACGCTCTCGAACGCCCCACCACGCTGACCCGTACGCCACGCCTCGACGCACCGTCCGTCAGACAGGCACCGTGAAGGGCGCCGAGCGGTCGGCCCGCCACCGTCCAGGCGTGCACGAACGAGGCGTACGGCCAGAGATCGGGGCCCGTGCGGTCGGTGGACGCCGGCGGACGAAGGCGGGCGAGCCCTTCGCCGGCGACGTCCAGGAGGGACTCCCGGTCTCGTCCGTCGAAGGCGGTGACCAGCCGGCCGGGGAAGCCCGCGAGGAGCGTCGCCGCCCATTCGGGGGGTCCACGGACGATCAGCACGTCCGCCACCTTCGACCAGGGACTCCTCGGGTCCGCCTCGGCGATGAGATGTTCGTCGGCGAACCCGTCTTCACCAGGGGGACGGCTGTCGGCCGGTACGCGGATAAGCGACGCGCCGGTCGTGGGTACCCCCGATCCGGTCACCACGAGATGACGGGCGTCCACGTGCTGGAGCGGACGGCCGTCCGGTTCGTTCTCCTGCCAGTACACCCTCACCCAGGAGGCGTTGGTCTCCATCAGGCCGCCTCGAGGCCGCCGTGGCGAATCGGGCACGGTAATGGCACCGGATCCAGCCGCGCCAGGTCCTCCGGCTCGGGCAGGCGCATCAGCCGGTACATCTCCCTGCGGAGGATCTCCGCCGACCGTCCGGGCTTGGAGCTGAGATCGGCGTGGAGTCCGGTGTGGACATCGGTGTTGTACGCGTGGACCGCCTCGTCGAGCTGCGGGCCCAGGGGACGGTCCCAATCCACCCGAGGAGCGATTGTGCCGAGCCGGGCGATGTGCGACCCGGGAACGACGTCGTCTTCGGGAAATGCCCCGAGAAGGACCGGGACGCCGATCGCGGCCCCGTAGTAGGTGACCGAGCCATGATCACCGAGAATGCGGTCAGCGGCGATCAGCGCTGCCAGCCAGCCCTCCTCCGGCGGCAGCAGGCGTACCCCCATCCGAAGGCAGTCGGAGTTCCAGCGGGTGATCTGACGGCGGCTGGACCAGCCCCAGATGTTGGGATGGAGGGCCGCCACGACGCGGTACTCGTCGCCGTCGAGCTCGGCGGCCACCCGGAACATGACCCCCGGATCCTGCGCGAACAACGATCCCGGACCCCAGGTCGAGGAGATGAAGAGGAGCCGACGCCCCGGCTCCGCACCGAGCGCCCGCCGGTAGGCGTCGCGGTGTCGTCTGCTCTCGTCGAGCCGGTCCAGGCAGGGATCTCCGGCCACGAGCGCGACGGGCAGGACCTCGGGACACTCGCGTTCCAGCAGGCGAAGCTGGCGCTCGTGCGGCAGGACGAGCGAGGACGGCACCACCCGGCCTCCGACGATCAGGCGTTCGCGCTGTACGCCGGCGACCGGGCGCGCTGCCGGCGGTCCGTCCCCGTGGACGCGCACGTAGCGTTTGCCCGGACCCGTTCCGTGCGGGAAGGTCATGACCGGCGCGTGCAGCCGTTCGAGCATGCCGTGGTTCGCGGCGATCGCGAGGTCGAACCTCGTGTGGATCGCCTGCTCCCAAGGCATCACCAGGCCACCCAGCCCCTGAAGGAAGTCCTTCAGCCCGCCCGTGTTGACCGACGTGGGCGCCGCCGTGTACGCGACCTGGATGCGGCGGTCGCTCTCCAGAAGCGGGAGCACCTCGGCCAGCCGGGTGCCCGCCGTGAGGTGATGGGCGACCGCCAGCACCGTTCGCTGGCCCCGTAGGGTCGTCCCCTTGACCGCGTTCAGTCCGAAGGGTCCTGGGACCCACTCGCTTCCCAATCTGATCTCCCCCTATGCGGCGAGCCATGCCGCCATCGGTCTTGGGCGGTGGAGCTTGAGCTCCGCCCGCCCGGTCACCAGAAAACGCATTGATCGTTCCGCCGTCGTGGTGACGTAGCGGCCCACGGCCACAACGGCCTGTTCCAAGGTGGACACGGAGATTCCGGCGGCCTGCCAGCAGTGCACGGCCGATCCGTACATCGCGTACGAGGACGCGACACCGGCCGAGGCCGGAGCGATGCGCGGCCCTTCCACGGTCAGCAGGCGCCCGTCACGCAGCCGCAGCTCGCAGCCCCCGGGGCGGTGGGCGACCACGATGTCGCCGTCGCGCCGGCGAGCGACCCGCTCGATGACGCCGGGACGTCCCCGGTTCACGAGCACGCCGGGCCGGCCGTGGCGCGAGCGTTCGCGGCGACCGCGTTCGCAGACGACGAGGTGGAGGTCCGTGATGATCCAGCCGTGCGGCCGCGCCAGCCGCTGACGGTCGGGGTCGGTCATGACGATCAGGTGCGGCTCGGTGAGGCCGCGGCCCGACGGGATGACCAGCATGGCCGGCATCTCGTCCTCGGCCAGGCCGGGCTGCCGGCCGCGCGCCGGTGCCGCGGTCGGCGGTGGCGGCGAGTGGTCGAGTGTCAGCGAGTCTTCGACGCGCAGCAGATGCGCCGCGACGAGGTTGAGTTCCACGATCGTCTCTCCCGGATGGTCGGTTGCTAATCGATGCGGAACGGAGGCGAGACCGGGTCGGTCGTCGGGATGCTGAGAGGTTGCCGGAGCCGGAGATGGCGGTACATCAGCGACCGCATGTTCCGGTTGAACCGGCCGGGTTCTGAGGTGATGCGCTCCAGCACCGACCGATGATCGTCCGGCCGGTACCTCCGGGCGGCGTCGTGCAGCTGCGCCAGCACCGGCCGGTACGGTGACAGGCGCGGAGCCACCAGGGAGAGCTCGGCGACCGCGGAGCCCGGATCCATGCCGGCGACATGCGGCCCGCTCAGGAACACCGGCACCCCGGCGACCGCCCCGTACGGGCCGATGGTCCCGTCGTCGATGATCCAGTCGGCGGCCACGAGGGCGGCCCGCCAGTCGCCCTCCGGTGGCAGGGCGCGCAGCCCCCAGCGGAGGCATGCGGACATGCCCATCCCCTCGAATCCGGAGTCCGGCGGGCAGAGGGCGATGACGTGGTACCCCTCGGCGGGCAGCTCCGCCGACAGCCGGGCCAGCAGGTCCGCCTGCCCCGGCCACGCCTTCATCGCACCGACCACGACGAGCTTCTGCCGCGGGCCGACACCGAACACGCGCCGGTAGAAGCCGCGCAGGGGCATGCTGACGGTCAGCCGGTCGTACGTCGGATCCCCTGCGACCGTGGTGACCGGAAGGGCCTCCGGGAACCTCCGGGTCAGCCGGGCCAGCTCCGCCTCGTGGGCCAGCACGATCGAGCTCGGCCCGGCGCCGCACCGGTGGATGACCCGCTGCGCGCCGGTCGAGCAGCTGAGGCCGTGGCCGGCCTCACGCCGCGCGGCCGTCTCGATGCGCTCGCCGAACGGCATCACGATCGACGGCGCGCGTACCCGCCGGACCGCGGCGAGATCGGTGGAGATGGCCAGCCCGAAACCGTCGGACATGGTCGCGTGCCGCCATGGCACGAGCACGCCGTCGATGTCCCGTAGGAGCCGTTCCACTCCCTGGTCGAGCACGTCGGAGTCGGTGGTGTAGGCGATTTTGATCCGCGGGTCGGACTCCACGAGCCGGACGGCGTCGAGAAGATGCTGCCCGCGGGCAGCGGTGTGGATCACCACGAGTACGGTGTTGCGGTCTTCCTGTGCGCCCCAGGCGGCCGTGTCGTGCCCGGCCAGAGGACGGCGCCATTCGAAACCGAACATCTCGGTGTACGAACCCCCTTGTACGTCCGCGAATCCGTTGATCCGCATCGGACCTGTGGGTCTCAATGACCCATGCAGAGGGTTAACGACGAACCTTGACATTCACCTTGCCGCGTTCTTGCCATACACCCGGCAGGCGCTAATGTGCGGCGACCCATACCGGCCACGGTGATGTGACGCCACTTCTGGTCATCCTGACACTGTCAGTGACAAGATGTGAGTAATCGGTTAAGTGGGTATCGGTGGAGTTCCGAATTCTCGGCCCCGTGGAAGTCTGGTCCGACTACCGGCGACAGGACATCGGGCGAGCTCAGGAGCGCTGTGTGCTGGCGGTTCTGCTCCAGCAGCCGGGTCATCCGGTGTCGACGGAAAGGCTCCTCAACTGCGTCTGGGGCGGTGACGCGCCGCAGAGAGCACGGGACAATCTCTACACCACCATGTCCCGATTACGCGCTCAGCTGAGTCGCCTCGGTGGCAATGTATCAATTGACACATTGCGGTCCCGAGGTTACGTCCTTCGCGTGGACGAACAGGATGTCGACCTGTTCCGTTTCCGGATGCGGCGGCGGCAGGCGCGGGCCATCTCCGAAAGCGGCGACGACGGACAGGCCCTGGATCTGCTCCACGAAGCGATCGCGCTCTATCACGGTGAGCCGCTGGCGGACCTGTCCGGCGACTGGGTGGATCGCACCCGCACGTACCTCGAAGACCAGCTCTTCGACGCCCGGGTCGAACGCGTCGAGGTCCAGCTGCGCCTCGCTCAGCACACCGACCTGGTGACCGAGGTCTCCGAGCTGATCGTCGAACGCCCGGAGAACGAGACGCTCGTGGGTCACCTCATGAAGGCGCTGTACCGGAGCGGCCGGCAGCCCGAGGCGCTCGACGCCTACCGCGAGGCCCGACGTCGGCACCATGACCTGTACGACGCCGAGCTGGGCGGGGAGCTCCAGGACCTCCACGGGCGGATCCTCCGTAGGGACCGGACCCTGCTTCCCGCGCCTCGTCCGCCGTCCGCCGCCGTCACGCCGCGCGGCGCCTTCCCCGGTGACATCAGGTCCTTCACCGGCCGCGAGGAGGAGATCGGGAAGCTGATGGAGATCGTCTCGTCGGCCCAGTCGGGGCAGGCGGCGTACTCGACAGTGATCGCGATCGACGGGATGCCCGGCGTCGGCAAGACGGTCCTGTCCATCCATCTCGCTCATCTGCTGGCCGACGAGTATCCCGACGGGCAGTTCCATCTCGACCTGTACGGCTTCGACGCCGACCGGCCGGCGGTCGACGCGGGCGCCGCGCTGGACACGCTGCTGCAGCGACTCGGCGTGTCGGCCCCGCGCGTCCCGCGATCCGTCGAGGACCGCGCCGGCCTGTGGCGCGCCGAGCTGGTCAGCCGCCGGGTGCTGGTGGTGCTCGACAACGCGGCAGGTCACGAGCAGATACGACCGCTGCTGTCCAGCGCGCCCGGCTGCCTGACGCTGGTCACCAGCCGGCGTCGCCTCGTGGGCCTGGACGACGTACGCTCCCTGCCGCTCGACGTGCTTCCCCTGGCCGACGCGAGTCGGCTGCTCGAGCGTGCCATCGGGCCGGGCCGGTTCACCGCCGAGGACGACCTCGCGGAGGTGGCGAGGCTCTGCGGACGCCTGCCGCTGGCGATCCAGCTGGTCGGCAATCGCATGCGGCATCGCCCGGCGTGGACGGCCGCCGCCGTGGCCAAACGGCTGACCAGGAGGCCACTCGCCGAGATCCGGGCCGGGGGGCGGGAGCTGACGGCGGCGTTCGAGGTCTCCTACCGGGGACTGGATTTGAGCACACGCCGTGCGTTCCGGAGGCTGGGCCCGCACCTCGGCTCCGAGTTCACCCTCCACGGCGCGGCGGCGGCCATCGGACGTGGCGTGGCGGAAGCGGACCACGCGATCGAGGAGCTACTCGATCATCACCTCCTGATCGAACCGACCGAGGGCCGGTACCGGTTCCACAGCCTGCTCCGGGAGTACGCCCGTGAGCTGACGGAGAACGAGGACTCTGAGGCGACGGCGCTCCTGGCCGCCCGGCTGCTCGACCCGTTCCGCCGTCGCCTGAGCTCTGAGCTGCTGGGCCCGGCGGATCCGGCACCGATCGAGGCCGAAGACGAGGCGCGCGAGTGGATGGCGGCGGAGTATCTGGGGCTGCTGGCCATCGCAGGGCAGGCCGACGTCCCGATCCATACGGCGATGCTCGCGCACGCCCTTGCGGGGTATTTGGAGACGGAAGGGCATTGGGACAAGGCCGAGGGGCTCCACGAGAGCGCCGTACGCGCCTGGCGTGAGCTCGCCGACCCGCTGGGCGAGGCGCACGCCCTCTTCGACCTCAGCCTCGTGTATTTCCGCACCGGCCGGTACGGCGAGGCGCTGCGGTACGCCCAGAACTCCTTCGAGCTCTACAGGTCGCTCGCGGACGAGCGTGGGAAAGCGGACGTCCTCGACCATCGGGGCCTGATCGAGTGGCAGCAGTCGCGCTACCGGGACGCCCTCGCGAGCTCGCGGCAGGCCCTGGACATCCGGCGTTCGCTGGGCGACCGCCGTGGCGAGGCGAAGGTACTGGACCACATCGCGATCATCTTGGAGTTCGTCGGCCGATACCGGGAGGCGGCCGACCTCCGGAGCTCGGCACTGGCGATCCACACGGAGATCGATGACCGTCCTGGCCTGCAGATGTCGCTCAACAATCAAGGTGACCTGATGCTGAGGCTGGGGCGGGTCTCGGCGGCGCGCGGCTTCTATGAGAACGCGGCCGCCGTCGTCGCGGAGATGTCCCGGCAGCATGAGGCGATCTGGCGCAACAACATGGCGAGGATCCACCAGCACACCGGCCGGAACGCCGAAGCGCTCGACGGCTTTCGTTACGCGCTCTCGACCTATCGGCAGATCGGAGACCGGCGCAACGAGATCGAGACGCTCATCGAGATCGGCGTGACCTACAACCGGATGGGGAAACGCGAAGAGGCGCTCATCCACTACGAGCAGGCGTACGCGGCCTCACACGCGATCTCAGAGTTATTCGAGCAGACGAAGGCGCTGCGCCGGATCGGCGACGTCCTGCTGGACGAGGGCCGTTTCACCGAAGCCCTGGACCACCTCCAGAGAGCCATCGACCTGGCCGACACGATCGGGGAGCCCTACGAACGGGCCCGAGCACTCGAAGGCGTCGGGTGGATCTACCTGCGTACGCGTGGACGCCACCAGGGCAGAAGACTGTGGAAACATGCCCTCAAGTTCTACGACCGCGCCGAGATGGGATCAGAAGCCGAGCGTGTCCGCGCTCTGCTCGCGAGTCCTCCAGGAGATCCAGGAGCATAAACGACGTCGAGGCGCTCGACCGGAGTCAGGGTCATGTGCGTCGCCGGCCGCACCGTCATGTGCGTCGAG
>Ga0193707_1000843_pt1 | contig 10965 bp, 11 predicted proteins | sample U3c2metaG_FD_143043 | JGI IMG/M metagenome (GOLD analysis project Ga0193707, IMG submission 143043) | Soil microbial communities from a riparian zone of the East river system, Colorado, United States - U3c2 | ecosystem: Environmental > Terrestrial > Soil > Riparian zone | place: USA: East River...
TTTTGCCTTCTTCCCCTGGCGATAGTAATCTTCGATGGCCCGACGCTCCTCTGGAAGAAAATGGGCGGGCCGATTGACATCCAACGCCAGCGCCAAACCCCGAGTCCACGGGATCACGGCAGCAAAAACAGAGAACGCCAGAAATAATCGTCTTTGGTAATCCACGTTAATCCGTCTCCGATCATTTACCTAAAAACCTGTCTAACTATTTACTGTGGCCTTTGCCATTCGCCACACCATTGCCGTTGCCCCCACCGGCGGACACGATTCCTCCGTTCGAACCAACACCGCTGCCGGAACCGGTCGTGATGCCAGTTCGGTTGAGGCCATAAGCATTGCCGTTCCCCTTGCCTGAAGCCGTGACGATCCCGTCGCCGGACCCATTCCCGTTGGAAACGCCCTGGTTCGAGTTTCCGTGCGCTTTGCCGCTTCCCGAAACGATATCACTTTCCGCCTTTTTACCGCCCGCCGCGGCCACTCCACTCGCATTAGACGACCCGTTTGTGGTGCTCGCCAAGTTGTGGTTTGCGCTCTTCATTCCCGCGATCACCGGCCCGAGCTTATATCCTAGCTTCTGAGCAATTTGCCCCCATCCCATGTTCTGACTACGCATGGTGAGGATACCCTGTAAATTAGTTGTCGTCGTCGTTGCGGTGGCGCCTGTGCCGGTCGTCTGTGTGATCGTGCCGCCGGTAAGTGCAGCCTGCAACTGCTCCGGTGTCGGCTGGGTGATTCCTAACGTACTCAGCTGTTGTTTTGCCAGCGCCAACGAAATATAGACGTTGCCAAAACCCATCTGACCGGTGGGCGGAGCGATCACGGTTGACGTGGTTGTGGTAACCGGCAAACCGCCCGGTGTGCTACTCGAGGTTGTGCTTGTCGACGTCAGCGTTATCGGCGTACCATTCCTGAGGCCAGTCACGACTGCGGTGGAGTCGGAACCGAGAAATGAATTAAAATCATTGCTGATCTTGTTGATGACGTTCGTTTGCCCCTGGTTTGCGGTTGCATTATTCATTGTGGTTACCTGGCTGTTCAGATCCGAAGCGGTCTGAGCCAAGGCCAAAACCGGCGCGACTGTAGTCAGGCTCACGGTCAAAATCGCTGCTGAAAGCTTCATAGTTTCCTCCTCCGTTTCTACTTAGCTAATCCCCAACGCCTTTTCAGTTTGAATGATAATCTCTGTCGCGGTCGCACGATCTTTGAAGAAAATGCCTTGTTTCGCCACGGTGCGAATTCGAGTGGTCTTATTACTGACCATCTCCAGCTCGATCTCGATATCGCGGTCGTTGGACACCGCCTTGATTGCTTTGCCTTGATCTATCTTTGAGGTCGCTTCGACTTTGATGCCCATGCGATCAAGCGCCGTGCGCGTGGCCGTTTCGACCTGCGGCAGGGGCGCTGTGAATGTCTTATACGCAATGCCATCCAGCGTATAAGCGACCGACGTGCCGGTGGTCACTCCTGCGCCGACGCCGAATAGAGTTAAGCCTACGCCAGCCGCGCAGCCCTGGAGCATCAAAAAAATAGCTGTGAGAGAAATAACTAGGAGAGGTCGACTATTATTGTTTGCCATATGGCCATCAACCATAGGCAATTAACGAGCCAGAGCGTCTGTGACGATAACTGGGGAAAGGTTTGGAACTACTTTGACTGCGAGGGCGGTTATGGGCCCGCTCCGCAAACAAAAATGTTTGGGCACCAGTAATAATTACTGGCCGAAATTCGGCAGATAGCGCTTCTTTGGCGAACTTTTCAAGCGCCGCCGATGCCGGTGATTTTGATACTGCCGTGCTTGGATTTGTACTTGCGGTTGAGGGCGATGATGACGCCGGTTAATCCTTCGATCACGTAGGCATTGCTCGCGGGACCGGCATCGTAAGCAGTAGCGCCGATGCGCTGAATAATCTCTATCACACGCTGCTTCGCGGCAGCATCGTCACCGCATACCAGGACATCGCCGAGCGGCGCATCGACGTCGCCTAAATCGACGGCGGATATATTGTGCAGCGCGCCCACGACCGGCGCCTCGCCGTTGAGAATCTGCTGCGCTTCCTGCAACGCCGAGCCCGCCGGCGGAACAAACGGCTTCACTTTGTTAAGCGGCACCACCGTATCGATCACGATCTTGCCCGCGAGCTGTCCTTTAAGATCGGAAACCATTTGCGCGTGTCCTTCGTAGGGGACGGCAATGACCACGAAGTCTGCGTCTTTCACGGCTTCCCGGTTGGTCGTACCGACCAATTCACCCGCGCGCAATTTAGGCGTCAACGTAGCGACTGCGTTTTTGGCTTTCTCCGCGTCGCGCGAACCGATAATAATTTTTACTCCCGGAGCGCCGAGGCGCAGTGCCAAGGCGCTGCCCAAATTGCCCGTACCGCCGACGATTGCCACGTTCAGTTGATCCATAGTTTCACCAAGAACTAGCGAAAGAGATCCTCAGCCTGCGGGCGAAGAAGCTCCTGCGCCGATCCATCCTCCCTTTTTTCCGTCTCAAAGCCGCGCACGAGAACGACGGGCACCTCCTCACGCTTGCCCATCACCAATTCCGCCGCGGCGGCGATTTCATCCGCCACTGCGGCCACGGCTGCTTTGAGTTGATAGCCATAGCGATCATTCTTTCCTCGTTCATCTTTGATCGCCTTCATCCCGGCGATACCGATCGCTACGTCAACCGTACCCAGGCGCCATGCCCGGCCGAAACTGTCGCTGATAATGACGGCCGGGCTCTTACCGGTGCGCTTGTGAATTTCCTCCCGCAATGCGCGCGCCGAGCGATCCGGGTCTTTCGGCAATAGACTAACTTGCTTCAAGCCGACATTCGATTGATCGACGCCCGCGTTGGCGCAAATAAAACCGTGCTGGGTTTCAACGATCAATGCTCTGCCGCCGGTGCGAATCACACTGCGGCTCTCGCCGAGAATCACCTCGACGAGTGCCGCTTCTTTGTCCAGTTCGCGCGCCAATTCTTTAGCTCGCTCCGACGGTTGAATGTCTTTTAAGTCAATTATGCGCCCTTCAGCCTTCGAGACGATTTTCTGCGCGATGACGAGCACGTCGTTATCGCCGAGCTCGATACCCTGACGTGAACAAGCATCAACAATCAAATAACCTAACAAATCGCCGGTGCGAATCTCACCGATGTGCTCAAGGCCGAGCAGCTCGAGCCTCTTCATACGTCACCCGAGCGTGGGGATTCACTTGCGTACTGTTCGGCCAAAAGTTTCAACGCTACTTGCGTCGCCTCGCCGTCTTTAAGCCCGTAGGAAAGAAACCGCTCGAGATCTCTTGGTTCGTCGATATCCAAGGCGATATTTTCGTTTTCGATAAAGCGCGCCGGTAAACCTTGCGCGGTCAGCTGGCTGAGATGAAACGTAAAGCTGTCATACCCGAACCGGAGCTTGATCACATCGGGCGGCGCCAAGAGCAACGCATTGGTTCCAAGCCGATCATGCGATGGCACCAACAAAGCGAATGGCGCTGCGGCGTCAATGGGCACTTGCGCTATTACGTACTCGAAATCGCTCGCGCGCACCAAAGGCATATCGCCTGGAATAATCAACACGGACTCGCAACCGGCACGTTTCAATTCCGCCCTAGCGAAATCGACCGCCAAGGTTTCGCCGTTCTCCACCTTCTCGCGAATCACTTCAGCGCCGGCCGCCGAGGCAATGGCGCCAACCGTGTCGTCTCCGGTGACAACAAATGTTCCGGCAAGTCCGCGCGCTAATCTCACTTGACGCAAAACATCGCGAAACATCGCCTCAGCCAAAAGTTCGCGAGCGGCGCAGCTCAAGACGGGGCTGAGCCGTTGTTTGGCGTTACGAAACCCCTTCACGGGCATCAGTGCGGCGACATTCATGCGCAGTCCAGAAAGAGTTTTTGTAGACTATTTTTTGACGAACGCCAAGACCTCGCGAGCGAGGCGTCTCTTATCGGCGAGAGTCGTCATGCGGATGTTCGTGCAAGCAGTTTCAATATTCGCCGCGGCCGCAACCCCGACCAGGTCCTTATCTTCTTCCGCGATCAAAAAGGTATCGAGGAAATCGCTGTAGCACTGCGCTACGCCTAGCGCGGACGCTTTCCAGCCGCTCGCTTTCATTAATTTATGCGCGGGGCCCGAGATCGCGGTTGAGCCGATCAATGGGCTGACGCCAACGACCGCGGCGGCGGTTTCCGTCAATGCCGAGCGAATTCCCGGCACGGCGACAATCGGCCCGATGCTCGTGATCGGATTGCTCGGACAAACAATGATTGCCTCGGCGTGGTGAATCGCCTCAAGCACACCGGGCCCAGGATGGCTGCTCTCGACACCGTCGAATCGAATTGCCGTCACCTCAGGCGACCAACGTTCTCTGACAAAGAATTCCTGAAAGGAAATTTGTCCCTGCTGTGTCTCCACGCGCGTTTCGACCCGCTCGTCGGACATCGGCAAAATGATCGATTTGACTCCAAGCGCGCGACGGATTCTGTCGGTCGCGTCCGATAGAGTCAAACCTTCATTCAAGAATCGCGTGCGGGTGATATGCGTCGCCAAGTCTCGATCACCAAGCTTGAACCAAGTATCGGCGCCCAAGCCGTGGAGCTGCTGTAAAGCGTTAAACGTATCGTCTTTGATGCCCCAGCCTTTCGCCGTGTCAATCAAACCCCCTAATGTATAGGTGATCGTGTCGATGTCAGGCGAGACGTGCAGGCCATGGAAAATCTCGTCGTCGCCTGTGTTGCAGATGATCGTAAGCTCGGCAGGATCGATTTCGGCAGCGAGACCCTCGATCAGTTTAGCGCCGCCGGTGCCGCCGGTGAGAGCGACGATCATCCAGAGAGCCCTGGGGTCGATGGCGTGTTGGAGTTATAGAATGATGGGAACTTCGTCAGCGGCCCGTTGCTTCTCGCCAAGCCGTCCGCGCCGCAGAGTTGCTCGACGTATGGAATCAACGATGGCGCGAGAAACTTCTCAGCGCGGCGAATGAATTCCGGATAGATCGGCAGACGAGCCCTGAGATCAAAACCGGCTTGCGCGCTTTTTTCCTGCAACAACCGTAGCGCAGGCCAGGGCGCTTCAGGGTTGATAAAGTCGGGGGTCAGAGGCGACACGCCGCCCCAGTCGTTGATGCCCGCATCCAAATAGAGCTCGTAACCGTCCGGCGTCAAATTGGGCGGCGCTTGAATGTTCATTTCTCCGCCGAGTATGAGACGGGCGAGAGCAATCGTCTTCACCATATCGTCGCGGCTAGCGTCAGGATGAGTGCGCATCGGTATCGTCGGTTTGGCACGGAAATTTTGTACGATGACTTCTTGAACGTGGCCGTAGTGATCGTGCAGGTCGCGAATCGCCAGCAGTGAATCGATCCGCTCCTGCCAATTTTCACCGATGCCGATGAGGATTCCCGTCGTGAATGGGATAGCGAGCTTGCCCGCTTCTTCGAGCGTTTTTAGCCGCACGGCGGGCTTTTTATCCGGCGCGTTATCGTGCGCGGCGCCCGGCCGCAGCAATCGTTCGCTGACGCTTTCGAGCATCAGCCCCATGCTCACGTTCACTTCTTTGAGCTTTTGCAGATCGCCCTTGCCCATTACGCCTGGATTAGAATGCGGTAGCATCTCGGTTTCTTCCAACACGGCGCGACAAGCTTCGCGCAGATAATCGAGCGTACGCGGATGGCCGCGCTCGGCTAAGAATTCTTTCATCTCTGGATAAATCGCTTCGGGCTTATCGCCGAGACTGAACAGCACTTCGGTGCAGCCAAGAAGCTTGCCCTGGAGGACCACGCGCAGGACTTCATCCAACGTCATCGTCTTCGCGCCGGGCTCATCCGGCGCCTTGCGAAATGTGCAGTAGCCGCAGAAGTCGCGGCACAGATTAGTCAGCGGCAAGAAGACTTTTGGCGAGAACGTGACGACTCGCCCTTTGTGATTATCTCGCACTTGCGCCGCCGTGGTGATCAACGCTTGCAGCTCGTCGCCATTGAAGGCGGCGAGGCGGTGCGCTTCCGTGCGATTCGGCAATTTGCCTTGCAGGGAGTCTTTCAAAATTTGCAGCATCTGCTTGTTTGCATATCGAATCGGTCGCCCAGTTTCAAATCACGACTGCTGCGTATCGCCAAGGGGCCTCTGCAGATTTCTAGTTGCCCCAAAGACTTTCGCTATGGTAGGTCTTGAGCGATTATCGATGCGATGTCGCTGATAGAAGAAACAATGACCCGGAGGATAGTGTCATGGACAATTTTGATAACGTGCTCGTCATCGACGCCGACGGCCATGTTTACGAAGGAAACGTCGATTTATCATCGCGGATGCCGGAGAAGTGGCGATCCCAGGCGCCGGTGCGATTAAAAGATAACGAGGGCAATTCACGCATTTTATTAGAAGGCCGCCTCTGGTCTGCGTCCCAAGGGCTTGCCCCCGGTGTCTCGGGTCCGATGACGGAGAAAGCCCGCGGCTATCGAGCCGGCATGGTCGATCCCGTCGCTCGGCTCAAAGACATGGACGAGGAAGGCATCGACGTCGCGATCTTGTTCGGCACCCAGATTGCCTTGACGGCCAACGGTTTGATGAACAAAGAATTGGCCGCCGTGCTTTGCCGCGCGGTAAACGAGTGGCTGATCGAATACTGTTCCGCGGATCCCAAGCGTCTGCTCGCGGTCGGGTTGATTCCCTGCCAAGATCCGCCGGCTGCGGTGAAAGAATTGGAGTATCTCAAAAAGGCCGGCGCGATTACGGCGATGCTGCCGACCAATGTGTACGGCCTGAATAACATGGGCGATCGTATGTTCGATCCGATTTACGACTGCGCTCAGTCGCTTGAAATGCCGCTGAGCGTGCATCCGCAAACCGGTCACGACGGCGTGCTCGGCGTCTCGGGCGTCATGGGCGCGGGCAGCGAGCGCTTTCGCAAGTACGCCTACGTCCACATGACGGCATTTCCATTCGAATTGATGATCGCCATGATGCACATGATCGGCGAAGGCGTCTTTGATCGCTACCCGAGATTGCGCGTCGGCTTCATGGAAGGCGGCGCCGGTTGGTTGCCGTTTTGGGCGGAACGGTTCGACGAACATATCGAAAAGCTCGCGCCGCAGATGCCAGAGTTGCGCCGCCGGCCAAGCGACATCATCCGTGGCGAACAGGTCACATTGACCTGTGAATCCGAAGAAACCGGACTCGACCGCGTATTCTCAGCCAATGGCGAGCACACCGTGATGTACGCCTCCGATTATTGTCACTGGGATTGTCACTTCCCATATTCGGTCAAAGACGTCGTCGACGGCAAAGATCTGTCTTTCGCGCAGAAGGAAAAGTTACTGAACAAAACCGCGATTGAATTCTTTAAACTCAAAAATCTGCCCCAGGCCAACGCGCTCAAGATCGCGCGCCGCAGCTGGGAAAACGGCAAAGCGAAGGCCGCCAACGGGTAAGGAGCGAAAGAATGAAGCTGGGAATACTCGTCTTCATCTTTGTCATTGGCTCCGTTTCCGCACAGGGAGCGGAGAGCCAGTACAAAATAAGAATAGGCTTTCCCTCTCTGGCGTTCTCCTACATGCCATTCTACGTGGCGCAGGAAAAAGGCATCTATAAAAAATATGGCATCGAGTCGGAGTACATCCAGATGGGCACCACGATTCAGCCTCAGGCCGTGGTTGGCGGTAACATCAATTATTTCACCTCGGTCTCGACCGGAATTTCCGCCGCGGTCGCTGGACTGCCGTTAGTCATCGTCATCAACTTTTGCGACAGTTCGCCATGGGTGTTAGTCACGCACAAGGACATCAACAAGCCGCAAGATCTGATCGGTAAAACCGTTGCCTTGTCGGGTGTCCGCACTTCGCCTTACTATTTCTTTCACGCGTTCATGAAAAAATTCGAGATCAATGAAAAGGAAGTCAACGCGATCAACACCGGCGGCACAGCGGACAGCTTTCGCGCTTTGACGTCCAACCGGGTCGTCGCCACCGTGTTGACGCCGCCGTTCGACGATAAAGCCGTGTCGCTCGGTTACAAGAAGTTCATGCAGCTCGGCAGTCTGGCGGACATTCCGTACGTCGGCTTGATCACGTCGCAAAACGAAATCAAAACCAATCGGGAATCCGTGCGCCGCACGGTCGCGGCGGTGATGGATTCGCTCGCGTGGCTACGCGCCAACCGCGCCGAGAGCGCGAAGATGATCATGGATAAATTCAAGGTCAACCAAACCGAAGCCGAAAATACCTACGAGACCTTCATCCGGTTGCTCAACAAGGACGGCCGTCTCAATCTCAAGGTCGCGCGCGGGTACCTCGACCTGCTGCGCCAAGAGCGCCCGGTTCCGGCAGACTTCGATTTGACGAAGGTCGTCGACCATTCACTGCTGCCGGGAAGTCGGTAAGCCGAAGTTATATGGGGCGAATGAGATCACTGCAGTCTTTTCAATTTTTAGTCGTATTGATTTTCTTCCTTGGAGGCGCTGCGACGAGCCAGGCGCAGCCGCGCCGCCACATCAAAGTGGTTTTGGAAACGAAGCAGGCCGCCACGAGTAATCGGGAAATCGTGCAGGGCTCCGGCGGCGTCGTCATTCGCCGCGGCACGGTAAATCCTTCGGGGAGAATTATCGCCAACGACCGCCAGACAAGCGTCCAGCGTTCGAGCGGTATCTTCACTGTGGTGCTCGACGGCGGCGAATCGATCCTCACCGTCGCGACGCGAGTGCCGCAGAGCCAATCCAGCTACTTCTACAATTACGCCCTGGGCGGCGGCTACATCGAACAACGGATTGTCTTCAACGATGTCGGCACTTCGCTGCGGGTCAACGCCGCGACGCAAGCGGACGGGCAAATTAAATTGCGCCTGACGCCGAGAATCAGTTACTTCTCGACGGAACGCCCCGCCGCCATCGCATTTACCGAAGCGGCGACGGAATTGATCGTGCCCAACGGCCAAGCGGTATCGTTGGGGGGTTCGACGACCAAGGTGCACGAGCTTACCCGCCAAATCCTCGGCTATCGCGATCGCGCGAGCAGTGATGAAATCAGTCTAGTCGTGACCGCGACCTTACAATAATTGCCAACTTCCGGTTACGGATCACCGCCACTTGTAGCCCGTCGAATCGATAACAAATATGAAAAACCTCATCCTCGTCCCTGTGGTTTTGCTGTTCGCCGCTATTGCCATTGCACAACCGAAGGAGGAAAAACTCCTCGTCGCAACCCGTCTGATTCGACCATTCGTCTATGAACAACAGGGACACCTCACCGGCTTCAGCGTCGAGCTTTGGCAGGAAATTGCCAAGCAAATGAACGCGCAGTCCGAATTTATCGTCAAGCCGACGGTCAAAGAATTGCTCGATGCGGTCAAGTCGAAGAACGTGGCGCTCGGCATCGCGGCGATTTCGATTACAGCCGATCGGGAGGTGGAGTTAGATTTTTCCCAGCCGATGTTCGATGCCGGGCTGCAAATCCTAACTCCCGTTCAAGGCGGCCGTGGTGGGCTTGTCGAAGCGATCGTAGCCAATTTATTGTCAACCACCGTCCTGCTCTACGTTTTGGGCGTAGCATTTATTCTTCTCCTGATGGCGCATTTGGTGTGGTTTTTTGAGCGGCGCAACTCCACTGGCATGCTGACTCATCGAGGATATTTTCCGGGCATCTTCGAGGCCTGCTGGTGGGCTGCTTCGACGCTGGCGACTCAGGCTGATCAGATGCCGCGCGCGGCGACGGCGCGGGTCATCGCCGTTCTCTGGATGTTCATGAGTGTGGTCTTTATCGCGTATTTCACTGCGGCGGTCACTTCTTCTTTGACTGTCCAACAATTGCGCGGCGACATTAACGGCCCCGAGGATCTTCCCGGCAAACGCGTCGGCAGCGTAAAGGGCAGCACATCCGTGGAATATTTGCGCCAGCGTAGCATTGAGCCTGTGGAATTTACGAAGATGGAGGAAGCGTATCAGGCGCTCCAAGACGGCCAAGTCGATGCCGTGGTTTACGACGCCCCCGTCTTGCTCTTTTACGCGGCGCATGAGGGGAAAGGCAAAGTACAAACCGCTGGAGCGATCTTTCGCAAGGAAAACTACGGCATCGTCTTTCCCTCCAACAGCCCCTACCGTAAACCGGTCAACGAAGCGTTACTGAAACTCAAAGAAAATGGCACTTACGATCAGTTGTATACGAAATGGTTCGGCGGAAACGGCTCATAAGTTCCGTCTGGGGTCCGGCGTCTGCGGTCTAGGTTCGGGAGAAATCCGCCAGACACGAAATGCCAGACTCGACACGCATTAAGTCTTGACAAAAACCCCGCGCCTTGATGACCTAAACGTCAGTTGGAAGGAGGGACGCACTCATGCCTTTGAACGGCCATACTATTATCGATAGCGACGGCCATGTGATCGAGGATTGCCAGGCGATCATCAACTTCATGCCCAAGTCGTACCGCGACAAGTACGAGACCCATAGTTTTTTTAATCCGTTTCCGCCGCTCGATCATCTTCACTCCGCCAACCTGCATGACTTCCAGCCGGGCGCGTTCAATAAAGTCGGCCCCGACGGCTGGGTCGATTTTTTGGAAGACGTGGGTATCGAAACGACCGTGCTTTACACCACCCTCGGTTTAGCGTTCGGAAAAATCGTCAGCCGGGATTGGGCGATCGACGTTGCGCGGGCTTACAACGACTGGCTCCATGACACCTACATGAAACGGAGCCCGCGTTTTAAGGGGATGGGGTTAATACCGCTGCAGGAACCGACAGCCGCGGTGGAAGAGCTGCGCCGAATCGTCAAAGAGCTCGGCATGTGCGGCGCCATGCTGCCGTCCACCGGCATCCAGTCCAATCTCGGTGACCAACGCTACTGGCCGATCTACGAAGAAGCTAACCGGCTCGGCTGTGCCATCGGCGTCCATGGCGGCGCCCATGAAAATTTAGGATTGGACGATCTGAGCCCCTATGCGCCGGTGCACTCTTTGGGGCATCCCTTCGGCCAGATGATCTCCTTCGGCGGCATG
>Ga0193707_1000844_pt1 | contig 10958 bp, 9 predicted proteins | sample U3c2metaG_FD_143043 | JGI IMG/M metagenome (GOLD analysis project Ga0193707, IMG submission 143043) | Soil microbial communities from a riparian zone of the East river system, Colorado, United States - U3c2 | ecosystem: Environmental > Terrestrial > Soil > Riparian zone | place: USA: East River...
GCCAGCTCCCAGGTGCTGACCCCGGCCGGACCCCAGTCGATGGACATCTTCTGTCCCTCGACCAGCTCGAGGATCTCCATCCCCGGCCCGGCCTCGAACCCACCCATCGCGAACCGGCCGCCGACCCGCGCGTCGATGTCCACCGGATACCCGAACCAGGCGGACATCTTCGCGGACTCGGTGAGCGACGCGTAGACCTGAGCCGCCGGCGCGTCGATCAGGGCCTCGCCGGTCAACTCCGGCGAGGTGAAGTCCGGGCGGGTGGTGAGCTCACGGCCTTCGAGGTGGTCGACCAGGTTGGCGAGCGCGAGCGACCAGAACGTCTGGAGTACGCCGCGGATGGTCGACCCGGTGACTGCCTCCGCCCAGGTGAAGTGGCTCTGCGACAGCTTGATGATCGTGGAGTCGCCACTCTCCTCGATCAGCGTGATCTCGGTCGTGGTCTCCACGCCGCCGAGCAACCACGCCAGCTTCAGCGTGTCGTCGTCGTACCGGAGGACTCGCTGGTGCGGCGCATCGCCCTCGGGGATGTAGCGGCCCCAGAACTCGAACGTCCCGGGCAGCTCGACGGTCGAGTGCTCGCCGAGCCAGAGGTTCAGTGCTTTGGGGTCGGTCAGCGCCTGCCGGACATCGTCGAGGCCGGCCTGTGCGCGAGCTTGCAGTACGAGCGGTTCAGTCATGGTCTTGGTCTCCCTTGGGATAGCACGCCACGGCCAGCTTGAAGGCGTCGCCCTCGGCGCCGCCGTAGCGCTCGAAGAGGTCCTGCAGCGTGCCGCGCAGGTCCTGGAAGAACTCCCGCCGTCGGTCCGGTGGGACCCGGATCTCACCGGAAACCCCGATGGACGGCAGCTCCGGAGCTGTCCGGTCCAAGGCGGCGATGTCGATCTGGACCTCTTCCATCAGGTCCAGCAGGTAGTCGAGGCTCAGGTCGTCGCGAGCCCGGCGGAGGTCGCCGATCCGGCCGACGAGCCGGGGCGACAGCCAGTACGTGCGTGCCGTCGCCTGGTAGATGCCCTCGTGGACGCCGCGCACCTTGCGCTCCTCCACCCGCGTCACCAGGCCGGCGTCGACGAGGCGTTTGACGTGGTAGTAGACGCGCTGCGGAGTCTGCCCGAGTTGCTCGGCCACCTCCCCACAGGTGTGCGGCTCGGCCAGCCGCCGCAGCACCTCGATCCGCTGCGGCTTGAACAGTGCCTCGGCCTGCTCGAGCTGCTCCAGATGCATCACGTCTCTCATCACACAAAAAAGTTTGTACGTAAAAAATCTGCTTGTCAATGGAGGGCGACGTTCCATCACTCGGGAATGTAAATCGGCGCTCGCCCGTTGTACCCAGTGCTTTGGTGATGGATCACCGAAACAAGACACCCCAGCCTGGGCCTTTGCTACGGATCGTCCGGCACGTTCCTGCCGGCGAAGGAGAGGAAGCGCGACATGGCAACTGTCTCGTTCAAGGGCGCCACCCGGGTCTACCCGGGTACCGACACCGCCGCCGTCGACAAGCTCGACCTCGACATTCAGGACGGCGAGTTCATGGTGCTCGTCGGCCCGTCGGGCTCCGGCAAGTCGACGGCCCTGCGGATGCTGGCCGGCCTCGAAGAGGTCGACGAGGGTTCCATCTACATCGGCGACAAGGACGTCACCAACAGCCCGCCGAAGGAACGCGACATCGCGATGGTGTTCCAGAACTACGCGCTCTACCCGCACATGTCGGTCGCCGACAACATGGGCTTCGCCCTCAAGATCACAAGGACGAGCGGGCCAAGCGCGTGGAGGACGCCGCAAAGCTGCTCGGTCTCGAGGAGTATCTCGACCGCAAGCCGAAGGCACTGTCCGGTGGTCAGCGCCAACGCGTCGCGATGGGCCGCGCGATCGTGCGTGACCCGCGGGTGTTCCTGATGGACGAGCCGCTGTCGAACCTCGACGCGAAGCTCCGGGTCCAGACCCGTACCCAAATCGCCGAGTTACAGCACCGGTTGAACGTCACCACCGTCTACGTCACCCACGACCAGATCGAGGCCATGACGATGGGCGACCGGGTCGCCGTTCTGCAGGACGGTCTGCTGCAGCAGGTCGACACTCCACTGAACCTCTACGACCGGCCGAAGAACAAGTTCGTGGCCGGCTTCATCGGCTCTCCCGCGATGAACCTGATCGAGGCCGAGATCACCGACCGAGGCGCGAAGATCGGCGACTACGTCGTACCGATCGAACGGACCCTGCTGGCCAAGGCCGGCGACGACAAGACGCCGACCCTGGGCATCCGGCCGGAGGCTTTCCATCTCGCCGATGAGGGCCTGCCGGTGAAGGTCGCGGTGATCGAGGAACTCGGCTCCGACGCGTTCCTCTACGGCACCGCGGAGCACACCACCAGCCAGCAGATCATCGCCCGGATCGGCACCCGCCTGCACAACGACAAGGGCATGGTCGTCCACCTCGCACCGGACCGGAGAAGCTGCACCTCTTCTCCACCTCGACCGAAGAGCGACTGACCGCCCGATTACTGACGCTTCACGCGGTAAACCGATTGACCGCGGTTGGTGCGCTCGCGTTGGGTCAGCTCTGTGACCATCGAGCGCACCAACCCCGCCGGACTGCACCCGACGCCCGGCTACCACCACGTGACCACGGTCCAGGCGGACACACTGATTTACCTGGCCGGGCAATGCCCGCTGCAGCCGTCGGGTGACCTGGCCGACGGTGGGCTTGAAGGCCAGACCGAGCAGGTGATTCGCAACATCCTGACCGGGCTGGGATCCGCCGGCGCCTCCCCGGAGGACGTCGTACGGACCGTGATCTACGTCGCCAGCTCGGTGCGCGAGGAGCTCGGCGCGGTGTGGACCCAGCTCAACGCGTCGCCACTCGCTCCGGCCTTCACGTCAGCCAGCACGCTGCTTGGGGTCGCCCAGCTGGGATTCCCGGGGCAGCTCGTCGAGATCGACGTCACGGCAGCACTGTGATCGTCCCCGCCGAGGTCGTCGAGTACGACCCGCGCTGGTCGCTCGGCGTACGTAGGGCGCGCTGATCGCTAGAGCTGGTGGTTCGCAACCAGCCTGCGATCCGCGTCGTACCGAGCCCTGAGCTCCGTCAGCCGGTTCCAAGCGTCCGGCTCGTAGGCCTCGCGTACCTCGTCCGGTGTCAGCGGGCCGAAGGTGAAGTTGAGGAACCGGCCGACAACAAAGGCTGACCACGGATCGAGCACTGTCCGGTGCAGTTCGGTGACATCGCGCTCCCCCGGCGACAGCACCGTCAGCGAGTACGCCGCATCCCGGTGACCAACCGCGTTGTCGGCCGGCTGAGTGAGCGCACCGCCGAGGTGACGGATCCCGATCACGCACATCGCCTGTGCGTGCGGCCCGGCAAGCTTCGGCAGGGTCGCCAGCGCGTCCCGGTCGAGCTCGCTGAGCAGCACGTTGCGCGAACTGTAGCTGTCAGGGCGTTCGGGCTCGGCGAAGATCTTGCCGGACTCCGGGTGGGGAAGTTCGCCGACGGTGTCGAGCGCCGGCCGACCGATCGCCCGCAGCGGCTTGATCAGATCCTCGCCGCCGTCGCCGAGGATCGCGAACTGCACCTGCGCGATGTACTTGCCGCGCAGCGGGGCCGGCACCGGCGGGATGTCCGGGAACGGGAGCACCGCGACCGCGGACGTCACCTCTTCCGGGACTGTCAGGGTCCATTCCCGCCAGATCTCCAGTGCGGTCGGGTTCTCCGCGACGTCGAAGTACAGGCTGCCGCCGAACAGCGTCGGGACGTCGAACAGGTCGACCTCGATCCCGGTCACCACACCGAGGTTGCCGCCACCACCGCGCAGTGCCCAGAACAGCTCCGGGTCGTCCTCGGCGTTCCGGCGTACCCCATCCGGCGTGACGATCTCGATCCGCCGCACATGATCGGCCGCGTAGCCGTACCGCCGCGCCATCAGTCCGAGCCCGCCGCCGAGCGTGTAGGAGATCGCGCCGACCCCCGGGAAGCTGCCGGACAGCGGTGCGAGTCCGTACGGCGCGGTCGCCTCGAGCACATCGCGCCAGGTCGCACCGGCCTCGATCCAGGCCGTCTTCCGGTCCGCGTCGACCCGCACCCCGTTGAAGGCGCCGGTCGCGATCAGCACGCCACCGTCGATCCCCCGCGTCAGGCCGTGGCCTGCCGCCTGGACGGCGATCCGCAGGTCGTGGTCGATCGCGTAGCGGACCGCCTCCTCGACCTCCGCCGCGCCCGTGACCGGGAAGATCACGGCCGACCGGTGCGGGTCTCGCCGCTGGAACCCGAGCCGCGCCTCGTCGTACCCGTCGCTTTCCTTCGTCAGCATCATGAGACCCACGCTAGAACCCCTTGCGGACACATCTTGTCCGCAAGGATGCTCTTCTGGTGAGTACTCGGAAAGAGATGCCCGGCCGCCTGCTCCGGCTGCTGTCGCTGCTGCAGAGCCGCCGCGAGTGGTCCGGCCGTGAGCTGGCCGAGCGCCTCGGCGTCACCGAGCGGACGGTACGGCGCGATGTCGACCGGCTGCGGTCCCTCGACTACCCGGTGACCGGCACGACCGGGACCGCCGGCGGGTACCAGCTCGGGTCGGGGACGAATCTGCCGCCGTTGCAGCTGGACGACGACGAGGCGATCGCGGTCGCCCTCGGCCTGGTCAGCGCTGGGGGTGGCGGCGTGAGCGGGATGGCGGACAGCTCGATGAGCCCGCTGGCCAAGCTCGAACAGGTGTTGCCCGCGCGACTCCGACCGCAGCTGGCGGCGGTGACCTCGACGGTGGAGGCGATCCCCCGGCCTGGCGTCCCGCAGGTGGATCCCGGTGTTCTCGCCGTCGTGGCGCGGTGCTGCCGCAACGGCGAGATCGTTGCCTTCGACTACCGCGGCCGGCAGCGGTAGGCCGCACGCCGCCGGGTCGAACCGCATCAGCTGCTCACCTTGGCGTGGCGGTGGTACCTGTTCGCCTTCGATCCGTCGCGGGATGACTGGCGGATCTTCCGGGTCGACCGGATCGACGACGTCGCGCCGGCGCTGCACCGCTTCACTCCCCAGGTGTTGCCGGCGGCCGACGGGCCGTCGTACCTGGTGGAGTCCTTCGCCTCGGCGCAGTACGAGCACTCCGTTCGGCTGACCGTGCAGGTGCCGGTCGCGGTAGTGGCGGAGACCTTCGAGGGCGTCGTCCGGGGCATCGTCGAGCCATCAGGCGCGGACGCCTGTGTGGTCAGCCTCAGCGCGGACTCGCCGTCAATGCTGCTCGTGCAGGTCGCCGGAATCGTTGCCCTCGGCGCCGATTTCACCGTGGACGGGCACGCCCGAGACCGCGGCGCTGATCGCCGGTGTCGGCGAACGCCTTACGCGGTCCTTCGGCGCCGTGGCGGCGTCCGCGGGACCAGGGTCGGATTGACGTTGCTCTCCACGGCGTCGCGATCGACGACGACTCGCTCGATGTCGTCGCGGCCGGGTACGTCGTACATCACCGGGAGGAGCACCTCCTCGAGGATGGCGCGGAGCGCGCGGGCGCCGGTGCGGCGGAGGAGGGCGAGGTCGGCGATCGCCTCGATCGCTTCCGGGGTGAACTCGAGGTCGACGCCGTCGAGGCGGAAGAGCTTGCAGTACTGCTTGATCAGGGCGTTGCGCGGCTCGGTGAGGATGCGGACGAGCGCGTCCCGGTCGAGGGCGGGGACTGTCGTGACGATCGGGAGCCGGCCGACGAACTCGGGGATCAGCCCGAACTTCACCAAGTCCTCCGGCATCACCTTCGCCGGTGCCGACTCCTCGATGGACGGGCCGAAACCCACGCTCGTCGGGCGGGTCCGGCGGGCGACCAGTTCGTCGAGGCCGTCGAACGCGCCACTGACGATGAACAGCACCCGGGTCGTGTCGATCTGCAGGAACTCCTGCTGCGGATGCTTCCGTCCACCCTGCGGCGGCACGCTGGACGTCGTACCCTCGAGCATCTTCAGCAGCGCCTGCTGGACGCCCTCGCCGGAGACATCGCGGGTGATCGACGGGTTCTCGCTCTTCCGCGCGATCTTGTCGATCTCGTCGATGTACACGATGCCGGTCTCGGCCTTGCGCAGGTCGAAGTCGGCGGCCTGAATCAGTTTGAGCAGGATGTTCTCGACATCCTCACCGACGTACCCGGCCTCGGTCAGCGCGGTCGCATCGGCGATCGCGAACGGTACGTCGAGCATCCGGGCCAGCGTCTGCGCCAAGTGGGTCTTGCCGGAGCCGGTCGGGCCGATCAGCAGGATGTTGGACTTGCCGAGCTCGACCTCGGTGTCGTTGGTCCGGTGGCGCTTGTAGTGGTTGTAGACGGCAACGGCCAGCGCCTTCTTCGCCTCGTCCTGGCCGATCACGTAGCCGTCGAGGAACTCCCGGATCTCCCGCGGCTTCGACAGCCGCGCGGGCAGGTCGTCACTGATGTCGCCGAGGTCCTCGGCGGCGATCAGCTCGTTGCACAGCTCGACGCAGCCGTCGCAGATGCACAGCGGGGTGGGGCCGGCGATCAGCTTGCCGACCTGCTGCTGGCTCTTGCCGCAGAACGTGCACTTCAGCACCTCGGCCGCCATCGGCACTCCTTCTCAGATGGTTTGATCATCCAGATGATAGCAACATCTGAATGCTATCGTGGTCGCCGTGAGCCGGTTGAGCAGGGCAGATGTGCAGCTCCGCAACCGGGCGAAGGTGCTGGCCGCGGCCCGGGCGGAGTTCGCCCAGCACGGCTATCGCGATGCCACCATCGACCGCATCGCCGCCCGCGCGGATCTCACCCGCGGCGCTGTGTACTCCAACTTCGCCGGCAAACGAGCGCTCTACTTCACGGCACTCGACGATCCCGATCCCGTCCGCGCCCGGGTCGGCCGGGCCACCAGTGCTGTGGAGGGCCTCGCGGCTTTCGCGGCTGCTTGGTTGGACCGGGAGCATCCGGCTCCGGATGCCATCCCGGAGCTCGTCGGCACGCCGTACGCCGGTCTGCTCGGTCTGAACGCCGTACTCCTCGGGCTCTCCCTCGACGCTCTGAGTCCCGGCGGCCTCGGCCGGATGATCTGCGTCTCGCGACTCGCCCTCACCCTGCTGACCGGCGCGACCCAGCTGACCTCGGCGCCCGGGTTCGTCCAGCCTCTCGCTGTCGCCCGGGCCTGCGGCCACCTCACAGATCTCGAGCTCGACGATCCGTGGACTCCACCGCCGACGGCTCCCCCGATCCGTCCGGCCGAAGAGCAGTGGTCAGCGCCGTCGATGGTCGACGAGGTCCGGCACCGCCCGGCGGATCTCGACTCTCCCGGCGTGATCGCCGTACTCGGCCTGAATCGTCTCAGCGCCGTGGAGGACGTCGTACGTTCGGCCGGCGGCACGGTCACCATCGCCCTCGTCTCCAGCCATCCGGACGAACTCGGGCCACTTGCCCGCTACACCACCGGCAGCCTTCTTAGTTGCCTGCAGCAATTACTCCCTCGGGTGCAGCTCGTCCACGACGAGAGCGGCGTACTCGCGTCCGCTCTCGGCTGCGAGGTGATCGGCGACGACCTCGAGTACGCGGCCGCGATCGGCGACGGCCGGATCCTCACCCGCGCCGAAGGCTTCGGCGCGGCGTACGCCCTCGCCCGGACAGCCGGCATCCGCGGGAGATGATCCTCACCGCGGATGCCGGGGGCTTCAGGCAACGATCAGGCCGACGCCGAGGGTCAGCACGCCGAGCGCCAAGGACGCGGCGCCGACCCAACTGCTTCTCTCCGCCCACCTGGGCCGCACATGGCCGGCCGCCACCACCCAGGTGACCGAACTGATCACCCGCCGCGACCTCATACCAGCCCCGGCGTACGACGCCCCCACCGACGCCAGCGCGAGAAGGTCAGCCGTCGTGGGCCATATCCACGAAGCGCGAGTAATGGCCCTGGAACGCGACGACCACATCAGCGGTCGGACCATTACGGTGCTTGGCCACGATGAAGTCGGCTTCGCCGGGCCGAGTGGACTCCCGCTCGTACGCATCCTCACGGTGAAGGAGGAGAACAACGTCGGCATCCTGCTCCAGACTGTTATGCGTAGCGATGCCTTCGGCGACGAAGTTGTGGGTGCCTAGGACGGTGGCGTCGTACACCTCTTGGTCGCCGAGGCTTTCGATCGAGGTGATGGTGTCCCAGAAGATGTCGTTGGTGGCGAGGACCTCGAGGTCGGCGTTGTCGAGGATGTCGGCGACCTTGGCCAGGCGTTGCCGGCTCGGGACGTGCTTCCATATCGTCGAGCCGGAGAACTGGGTGCCCATGGCCGCCGCGAACTCGCGGTGGGTGACGCTGCGCTCGGCAAGCACCTCGCGAACCCGGGACCAGATCTCCTTCGGCACCGTGTCGAGGTTGGTGTTGCTCTTGATGTCGCGCAGAGCTGTCGCGACCTCCAGCACCTTCAGCCCGCGGAGACCGTGTACGCCGATCTGGTCGCAGAACCGCTGCTGGTTCTCGGCGCCGTAGATGTGCAGGTGGTACGAGTCGCGGTAGCCCGCCTTCTTCGCGGTCTTGATCCGGCTGAAGATGTTGTGGCGGAGGAGGAGGCGGGCGAGGTCGTCGACGAGGCGGCGGCTGGTGCTGGCGTAGTAGATGCGGCCCTGGCCGACCTTCGCGTCCCAGCGGACGGAGCCGTCAGTTGCCCAGAGGTGGCGGACGAAGTGGGCGACCTGCTCCTTCGGGAGCGCGAAGATGCCATCGGGGATGAACTTCTCGTGGCTGCGAAGGCCGAAGAGACCCAGGCCGTCGAGCCAGGCGGCGATCGGGTTCCGCTTGCCCCGAGCCAGCCGGTACGGCGCGGGGAGGCGCAGGGTGGTCACGCGGGCGGCGGGGTACTCGTCGCGTACGCCGGTGATGCCGAAGCGGCGGTGAGCGGCGTCGGCGACAGCGGTCAGGTTGGCCTCGTCGATGCTTGCGTAGCGGATCGGCTGGCGCTTGACGAAGGAACCGTCACCGAGCAGGTGAGCGAGCACTGTGATCTCGTCCTCGTCCCACGGCTTGAGGTCGAGCGGTGGCGGGACATGCCGGAGCGATCCCAACCGGGACCCCGGGACCAGCTCGCCCAGCGGCTTCCAGCCGTCGTACGTGAGGAACGGGTGGTTCGCGGTGGCTTTGATCTCCCGGCCGGAGGCCAGCTTCAGCCGGAAAACTTCCTTCACTCCGCTGGGGAACGCGTGCGTCAGCGTGCGCGGCACCAGCTGCAGGCGATCGTCCAGCGACCAGACCGGGACGTCCCGCGCGTCCGTGGCCATCAGTTCGCCGAGCGAGATCTCCGCACCCGTGTCCGCGCGCATCAAGCGGGTGTCCGCGGTCAGGCAGCCCGATTCGCGGAGGTCGGAGGCCATCGGGCGTTTGTCGGAGCGTTGTTCGGAGCCTCGGTTGAGCTGGCAGATGGCGACAACAGGGAGCTCTAGCTCTTTGGCCAGGAGCTTGATGGAGCGGGAGAACTCGGAGACTTCGAGCTGGCGGGACTCGACCTTCTTGCCTGAGGTCATCAACTGGAGGTAGTCGATGACGATGAGGCGGAGGTCGTGGCGCTGTTTGAGGCGGCGGGCCTTGGCGCGGATCTCCATCATGGTGAGGTTGGGTGAGTCGTCGATGAAGAGGGGGGCCTCGGAGACCTCGCCCATCTTGCGGGCGAGCCGGGCCCAGTCCTCGTCGGTCATCTTGCCATTGCGCATGTGGTGCAGCGGCACCTTCGCCTCGGCCGAGAGCAGACGCATGGTGATCTCGTTGCGGCTCATCTCCAGCGAGAAGATGCACGAGGTCAGGCCGTGCCTGATCGATGCCGAGCGGGCGAAGTCCAGGCCCAGGGTGGAGTTGTGGGTCGGGATCATCGTCTTGCCGGCCAGGTACAGGTGGTCGGGGTTGTCCACCTCGACGCAACGGACCGGGACGCTGTCGACCGGGTCGATCCACTCCAGCCGCCGCTCGCCCTCGTCGGACAGCGCGGCCGGGAAGCCGTGCCCGATGATCTGGCGCGGCGCCGACCCGGGAATCGGCGGTGTCAGCCCGGGACTCGCGGACATCACCGTGTGCAGGTCGGCGCTCGTGCAGACCACCGGGCGGCCGCCGTCCTCGACCACCCACTGGTGCTCGGCGTCGGCGACGATCGTGCTGCCGTCGGAGAAGATCAGCCCGAAACAGGGTCGGTCCACCATCACCTCGGTCGCCGCCACCACCGTGGTCGGCTGACCGTTCACGTCGAGGAGCTGGTCGCCGACGGCGATCTCGCCCATCGTGGTCCAGCCCGTCGGCGTCGGCAGCGCGGTGTCGAGGGCGAGCGCCTTCCCCATCGCGGGACGGGCGGCGACGATGATCATCTGGCCCGGGTGCAGGCCGTTGGTCAGCTCGTCGAGGTCGGTGAACCCGGTCGGTACGCCGACCATCGCGTCGCCACGGGAGTCGATCGCCTCGATCTCGTCGAGCGCGCCCTCCATGATGTCCTTCAGCTGCGCGTAGTCCTCGGTGGTCCGCTTCTCCGTGACGGAGTAGATCTCGGCCTGTGCCTCGTCGACGACATCGTCGACCTCACCCTCGCCGGCGTACCCGAGCTGGACGATCTTGGTGCCGGCCTCGACCAGGCGGCGCAGGATCGCCTTCTCCCGGACGATGTGCGCGTAGTACCCCGCGTTCGCCGCGAGCGGGACGGAAGCGACCAGGGTGTGAACGTACGGCGCGCCACCGATGCGGGCCATCTCGCCGCGCTTGGTCAGCTCGGCGGCGACCGTGATCGCGTCGGCCGGCTCGCCCCGCGCGTACAGATCGGTGATCGCGTCGAAGACGAGCTCGTGCGCCGGGCGGTAGAAGTCCGTGCCGCGCAGCGTCTCGACGACGTCGGCGATCGCGTCCTTGCTCAGCATCATCGCGCCGAGCACGCACTGCTCGGCCGCCAGATCCTGGGGTGGGGTGCGGTTGAAGCCCATCTCCGGGCTGCGCTCTTCCTGGCCGCCGCCCTGTCCCCCGCGGAACTCCGCCACGCTC
>Ga0193707_1000845_pt1 | contig 10943 bp, 12 predicted proteins | sample U3c2metaG_FD_143043 | JGI IMG/M metagenome (GOLD analysis project Ga0193707, IMG submission 143043) | Soil microbial communities from a riparian zone of the East river system, Colorado, United States - U3c2 | ecosystem: Environmental > Terrestrial > Soil > Riparian zone | place: USA: East River...
TAGTGAACGGTTTTCTCAACGTTTGAATCGACTCTCCGAACCGTCAAGGTGGACTTATCCGGGTTGCTCCTGATGACATTTCCCTCCCAGCGGCCTTCGTTCGCCTTCTTGCCCATTTCCTCTTGAGCGGGAGCCTCCACCGCCGCGGTCAGCGAGAACACAATTACAGAGGCGCATAGCAAAGAAAATAGCTTCCTGACCATTGTGGCCTCCCTTCTTCAATAGTGCTCTGGCTGCACCAAACAATAGACCCCGGGCACCTGAGAGAGCAAGCCCCGGCAGAACCAGCCCGGGGTCCCCTTTAGGGGTAGCCCCCTCTCAGCCTGCGATCTTGAGTACTTGTCCGTGGCGGAGCAGCCGGTAATACCAATCACGATTCAGCTATAGCCGCGGACGGTATCAACGATGGATTTTCTCGATGCACCAATGGGCTGACAGACGTGGTGTCAGGCGCTTTTCTTCGGTCGCTCTCAGCGCGCGAACCGTGCTCTCCGAAGCGCTCACCTTCGCTGTGTCTCCCACCACCGTGAATCGGCCAGAACCACAGAGGCTTCAATCTGGCGTTCGGGGATGGTCCAATATTTTCTGAGCAGACCGTACTTCTCCTGGAGACTAACTAATTGAAAGCCGTATCTTTCGTAAAAGTGGATCGCCCAGACCGCATCCGCCCAAGTTCCGATCAGTACCGGGGCGCTCGTCAGTCCCCGCAAGTGAGACAGCAATTGCCCTCCAATTCCTCGCTTCTGGCTGCTGGCGCGAACATAGGCGTGCCGGATGAGGGTCACGTCTCGAACCTGTTGAAGGCCCATTACGGCTACCAATGCCCCGGCCTCCTCGTAGCCCCAGAACACAACACCCTCGTCGATTTGACGCCGCAGTTCTTCACAGGACATGTACGGTTCTGCCCAGCGATCAGCAGGGATGATCCCTTTGTAAGCCTTAGCGCCGTCGTTGATAATGGCCCATATCAGCTCAAAATCGCGGTCGTCACAGCGGCGCATCATGTAGCTTAACCTCCCGGCCTGGGCGTCTCGTGATCCATCCTCGGTCGGTCACGAGGTTATACTCATTATCGCGGAAGTCCAAGATCGTGTTCACCCCTGTTTCGAGGCCAGAACAAATTTATGAAATGACGAATTTTTCGGCGCGCGCATATTTTTTGAGACTCCAACCCGCTTTTTCTTGATGCAACCCTTGGCACGCGGCGATTGGGCAAGGATGGAACCGTTCACACGCCGGCCCGTCCTTCTTCACGGGTGACGCCGGGTACGTCTATTAGACGAGCTTTTCTCATTTTTTGCCGTCCGGCAGCAAAGTCTAATCAGGCAGCGATGGGAATCGTAAACAGTCGTGAGTGCAGGCGAAGCAGCGACGGCACTCCTACATTCGCTTTGGGCTACACTGGTCGGGGTTATGCGCCATATTCAGGCTCGTAATCCAAAACGCCTCGGTCACCGCGCTTCGCCCAAAGAGCCGTTTCCGATCAAGGCTAGCGACGAGTGTGCGTGGCCACTTCCACAGTTGGCCGTCTTACGATCAGTTGTGGGTCGTGAATCAAGCCGGTTGAGCGTTGCGAAGCCGGTTCACCGAGTATGCCCAAACCACTGACAGCGAAAAGAAAACCAAGCTGGCGATCGGAGCCATCGTGGGATTAGGAGGCGGCGGCCCTGCGATGTTGCTGCACCACACCAATGTGAGAAGAACTATTTCACTCCAGAAGACATAAGTCGACGCACGGTTCCTTGGACGAGTGATACGAACATAAAAGATTATCGCCAACACCCAGAAGCCGCCTTCGACAATGAGAGTTGCGGGTAGCGAAGTCCAAAGCCCCAAGCCAAAATATGCGTGTGTTCCTGGCGTGACTGGCATATCGGGTCGATGACTGACGAAATCGAGCGGCCAATGGCTCAAAGTGGCCAAGAAAACGACCAACGCTCCCCGTGGATAGTGCCTCCGCAAAAAGTATGCTGCCGCAAACAAAGTGGCCCAAATCACATCCATCAACAAGCTGTGGCTCATCGCTATGTTTGTGGCGTTGAGATAGTTCCCCGCACCCATTCCATGCTTGAACTGCACGTGTTCAATCCCCACGATCATAAAGAAGCACCAAGCAAAATCGGCGAGCATGGTCGCCAAGACTAGTGTGCCGAGAGAGATCTGAGGCTCAACACGCTTGGCGAGAAGGCCGACTGCGTAATGCCCAACGGGCATGTATTCCTCCAGGAGATGGGCGAGTGTGACGGCGGGGCGAAATAGCGCTATGGCGCAAGTCCGTACTTTTTCCTCAGAATGCGCAGGTTGTTACGCTCTCTGTGCTCCTCATAGGAATAAGATCGCGCAGCTTGGAAATCATGATTAGCGATGGCGTGCACCATACCATTCACGAGAAATGTGACACGCTCCTGCGCTTGCGCGACCTCGAACGGCAGTGAGCTCTGGCCCGAGTTCACGCTGGCGGCAGCGAACCACAATTCCGGAGGAACGCCGACTGGACGCATGTTTCGAAGATCCGGAAGGACGCGACCCCTGATGGAGCTGTCAGTAGTGAGCTTCGCGATCCACTCAGTTCCCACTCCAATCACCACACCGACCAATTCTGCTATCGCAAAACGAACGAAAGCTGCCCCCCCTTGACGCCGGCGCTGCTCAAACGCTTTCTCGAAGGCAGCCACCATCTCATCGGTAAAAGACGCAGCGAAGTCCCTCGGATATAGCCGGAGCAGAGTGCTGTAGACCCACCTCGTGCTCACTTCACACCTCTCTCATTCTAAGGCGTGCGCTTGCTGCTCGTGTCAGCTGCTTCATACGATCCAACTCTAGTTTCAGTTGTCTCCGCCCCGCCGGAGTTAGTCTGTAGGCTTGCTTTTCTCGGGACGTGTCATCTTGCTCGAAGCGCTCGATCCACGTGTCCTCAAGGAGTCTGCGCAAAGCCCCGTAGAGGGTGCCCGTGCTCAACCGGACCCGGCTGTCACTAAGGGCTTCAATGTCCTTCATCAGGGCATATCCGTGGCGCGGCCTATCGGCCAGGCTTAGGAGGATCAGCAGAACCGGCTCGGTTAGCGGCTTGGTCTCTGTGACGTCAGGTTGTTTAAGGACATGTCGCATAACGTCATATTGGTGCACAAATGAGCCGATTGTCAAGCCACTCATTGATTGGTGTATGGGCGATTACGCCCGCGATCACGGCCACACGGAAGGAATCTGGCCGTTGCTAGCGAGCGCGACCTTTGGCCCGGATCTCTGATGCCTCGGAGTCTGGCGTCCGCCCAAAACCTGCCTGCAAAACGTCAGGGGGGCGTTTGGTAGAACGTCCCGTCCTCCAGCGGTTGGTACAAGTATTGGCTGGCTTGGTTGGTTGCGTGGCGCTTGTTCGCTAGACAACTCTCCAGTCATCCAACGATCTCGTTTCTCCGGTTAATGACTAATATGCTAGGCAGTATATTGACGGAATGATTTATGCCTATTATATTAGGCATTATCATGCTGAAACTGCATCGGGCAACGCTCGATGCGCTGGAGAATGGCCGCTCAGGCGAACTTGGCTTTTCCAAGGTGGCCAACATTCTGTCGGCGCTCGGCCTTGAGTTGAAACTACAAGAGGCAAATCTGCAACGGCCCACGCTGGACGAACTCTTAGAAGAGGATCGTAATGATAAAGGTCTGGACAGACGCCGCTGAGGCAGGGCTGCTGGACAGGCAGCGGGATCGGGGAAGTGCTTTTGCGTACTTGCCAGAAACAGCCCCTAAGCTCGCCGTCTCCGTTACCATGCCCGTACGGCTTCCCTCCTGGGACGTGCCTTTTGGCCTCGCTCCGATCTTCGAGATGAACCTCCCGGAAGGCGCGCTGCGGGAACGGCTGCGACTTGCCTTTGCGAAGGCGACTGGAACATTCGATGATTTTGATCTGCTCGCCATTGTTGGCCGTTCACAAGTTGGCCGCATCCGGTACACCGGCGACAAGGAGCGGCTCAACGAGGATGTTCCTTTTCAATCGGTAGACGAGATTTTGGCGACTCGTCGCGACGCTGACTTGTTTCGCTACCTCATTGAGAAGTTTGCAGTCTTTTCCGGTATCAGCGGTGTCCAGCCCAAGATCCTCGTGCGAGACGAGAACGCATCAGCCACGCTGGCGAATACGGAGCCCCTTCTTGCCCCGAGCTACAGAGGTGCAACTCACATCGTGAAGTTCTGGGAGCCGAACGAATTTCCTCAGCTCGCTGCGAACGAGTACTTCTGCCTGAAGGCCGCTGAGCGTTGCGGGCTTAACGTACCTCGGCATCGACTCGCAGAAGACGGAATGGCCCTTGTCGTTGACCGTTTCGACTTGCGCCGAGATGGTACCTACCGGGGCTTTGAAGATTTTTGCGTTCTGAACGCCAGAAGAACGGATGAGAAGTATCGCGGCAGCTACGAAACCTCAGTCATGAAGCGGTTTCAGCAGTTCGCAAACTCACCCGCCGTACTCACAGATGTGGAAAAACTATTCACGCTAATCGTGCTAAATTGTGCACTGCGTAACGGCGATGCTCACCTCAAGAATTTCGGCATCGTCTATGACGACGTGCTCGGTGAAGCTCGACTTGCACCAGTCTACGATCTCGTAACGACTTCAATCTACCTGCCGAAGGACAGTCTGGCGCTCACGCTCAACGGCACAACCCAGTGGCCTGACAGCAAAGTTCTCCGTCGGCTCGGCGAAACTCGGATGACGGGCACACCCGCAAAAATTCGCGCGATCCTTGAGCGTGTCTCCGACGCTCTCTCGCAAACCGAAATCGATCTTCGGTCATACATCAAGGAACATCCCGACTTCAAGGAAGTGGGTGAGCGCATACTGCAGGAATGGGCAAAGGGGCGACAACTCTCACTTCAAGGCAGCTAATGGTTCGCGTCCCGTGTTGGGATTGGGGGCGCGACTACCCCGACTGAGGCCTCTGTCGGGGGCATGAAAGTTCGCGCCTACATCCCTCTATTCAGTGGCCTTCGCGCGAATCACAGCAATCAAGGCCGCGGCAGTGGAGACGTCGATGCCGTAACGTTCCCCACCGCGCACCATCGAACCGCCAATTGCATCCAACTCGAGCTGCCGCCTGGAGGCAAGGTCTTTCTGCATGGAGCTCCGTATGCCCGAGGGCAAGCCGTCGAAGATCGCCTGGATCTGGGCCGGATCAACTTCCGCGCGGCTTGCTTTCGCCACGGCACAGGCCTCAGCCATGGCGGAAATCAATTTGTGTTTCCACTCCGCGTCCGCGTAGATCTCCCCTTTGTTCATACCCGATGCCGACGTCACCAGCGCGAAGGGTCCTAGGAAGCAGAGCTTGCTCCACAGCAAAGTCTGCTCGTTCTGGATGAACCCGCAGGTGAATCCAAGATCGCGCAATCGTGCGACGATTGCTCCCATGAGTGGCTCTCCACTGGCGGCAAGGTTGAGATTCACGAACGGGGAACGCTGCATGAACCGTCCCGGGCCAACCCTCTCGGCTTCAACTGCGATCGTCGCCGGTAGCACGCGATCACGGCCAAAATGTGCGCGTAGGACCTCGACGTGATCCACTCCGTTCAGCAACGGAACTATGCAGCGTGGCAATGACTGCACCGCTCGCAGGGCGATTTCTAGTTGATAGGTTTTGGTTGTGATCCACAGCACGTCAACCGGCTTTGTGAGCGTGGCTGCGGCTTTTGCCGGCGCCGTGATTGCGCCCGACAGACGTTCCACTGACAAGTTTGCGGGATAACCTGGCAGCTTCTCTGGTCGAACTAGCACGGTGACGTCTTCGCCAAGCGAGGCCACCGCCGTGCCAACCAGACCTCCGATGGCTCCTGCTCCCAAAATTGCATGTTCCATGCCAGCGCTCCCACCAGACGCTATACGATACGCCGGTTTCTACGTCCGCTGAAATGAGTTGAAGTGACACATCCGGCTGGTGTTAACGCTAGCAGGGTTGTCGCTCACGACCCACCCATCCCGGCTCGTCAGTTTCTGGGTCGTGCGTTTGTGGCTTGGCCGCTTACTGAATACGCTCGCGTGTGAAACGATCACGTCCGGCCCAATAGGGGCACTGCGGGCAAGAAGCTCCTTCTGGGTAATCCGAGCCCTCCTCGTGCGGGCAGCCGATAATCCCGTCGGTCACTACGGTGGAGCGAGGTGCGTAAGGCTTGAGGAAGGCGAGAATCTGCTCACCAATGGCGGGATCATGACGTACGTCCAGATCGCCCTCAGAGAACCAGCGCCTGAGAACATCCGGCTTGTTACTTTCAGTGAGGATAACGCTGACGGCAACCTTGGTGGCCAGCCTGTCATTGGGTCCGTAGAAGGCCACAGTGGCGACGGGGTAGCCGCGAAACGCACGGCGGAATTTCGTGTCCAACCACGATCGTGTGGGCGGTCTCTTCTTGCGAAATCCCTTCCTTCTCTTCACCGGTGCAATATACGCCGGGCATCGCCAGATTGTCTAAAACCGCGATCGGCTTCAGAACCCTGCAAAGCTGCCCTCGTCGTGGAAGATCAGTGGGACAGAAATTCCTTGTCCGTTGTTCAAGGAGCGGCGTGGCTGCTCGTTAAGGGCGCCGGGAACAGAAACCGCGCTGGTCGTGACGACTTCTTACTCTCGTTGGCCGGTTTTCAGGTGACCCTCATTGGCCGCTTTTGGGTGACCCTGAGGTACTTCTCCTACCCGCAACGTTTCGCCGGTGCAGTCGAACCTGCCAATCGCGTTTTCGTCGAAGCCGGCACGGCCAGCGGACGCGAACCGGCTGTGGTCATGCCGTTGCGCTCGCGTCTTGCCCAATTCATGCAGGACTGCGTTGTCGCTCGGTGCCGAAGACGAAGGACCATTTTCAATGCGTCTGCTGCACTTTCGCCGCACTTTTGTGGAGAAGTTGTTTGCCATTCATGGCAAGGTTCAATGGCTGCTCCGGGATGGACAGCCGCTCGGCACGTACGCGCGGGCATTATTATGATCTCCTTCAATTCTCAGAAAAAGACGAAGTGCTTGCCATGCTCCGCTCCGAAGAGTATTCCACGATCAAGACTGACTATGACCGGAATCAGCCAGGAGCATTTTGCCAAACGATACTTCCCGCCCGCAGACATGAGCTTCGCCCAAAGCGAAGCCCTATTCCCCTCGGCAGATCTCGGATCGGCCCTCGGGTGGAGTCCAGTACTTTGGTAATGTGCCGAGCTATGGCTCTGAAAGTAAGCTGGAATTTGCAAGAGGCACTCGGGATTCAGGAGCGGAGGGCACATGAGCCAACGACTGTTAGCAGTACTTGCGCTGGTGGCCGCGCTAGGATTGGGCACGCCAGCGGCAGCAGATCATGGCGATAAGGACAAGGGGCACCACGGAAACAAGCACGATCATTGGGATGACGATCATGGTTGGGAGCGGCGTGACGGCTATGAGTATCGCGTGTACGGACAACACGATGAGCGTCCGCCAGGATGGGGTAAGGGGAAAAAGACGGGGTGGGGTAACTGCGGTATGCCGCCAGGGCAAGCCAAGAAATATGGATGCCGCACCTATGTGTACCAAGACCGGCCCGTCTACTACTACCAGGATGAGGTTGGGCGGATCATTGTTCGTCGCCCCATTGTCGAGGTGCACGGCAGCATAACCATTCATTAGTCTCCGTAGAGTAACTGGGGCCTCATCGGCACAACTGTGATTCCTCCATGCCGTGCGAGGCCCTATTCCTAAGCAATTTCCAGGCCCACGCGAGGCTCAAACGCTAGCGACCCACCCCGGTTTTCCCGAGGTACCCTATCCCAGGAATTTTCCAGAACATGATCCGTGCGGACAAGACTACTCCGCAGAGACGGTGAGTGCCACAGAGTGACGCCAGCGGTCTATTGTGCTTTAGTTTCCGGCTCCGATGGTTGCTGCTTCAATCCCCAAAGGGGAAGGCTGTCACCCCTGAAGTCTTCGGGAATAAGACGGCCCAGTGAGCCAGGTGTGACATCCAAGCGCAATGGACCGCCTCGCCGGTGAGGCTCTTCATATGGCTGGATGCGATCTGGACGTGGCCTAAGTCGGAGTGCAACGCCCATCATCGTTCAAGTTCTCCGTCAGCGTGCCGCCACGGCCTTGGGCGTCTCAAATCCATGCGCGTCCAACCAACGATCGAACAACTCCGGCCACTGATCGCTTCTTTTCCCTTGGTGACGCATTCCGAAGCCGTGTCCTCCGTTTTCGACAACGTGCTCAGCGGTATCTTTGATGAACACAAGAGAAACGCCAAGTGCTCCAGCCAATGTCTAGTTCATTGCTTATCGTACACCCCTGTACCCTTTGCGGGCTTCGCTTGCGAATAATCCGTGTAATTCACAGTAGTGATTTTGCCGTCCTCCGAGACAACTATCGTGGCATCAGTTGCAACTTTTCCACCTTTCTTGGTTTTGCCTTTTAGCGTATTTGCGTTTACACGCTGGTATGACACCGAATCTGAGGACGGGTCTCCAGTGACGGGATAATCTTTGCCGTCGAACTTGACTTCGTAGGTGATTTTGAGCGGCTGGCCTTTGTCGTCAATTACGTCTTCTGTTAACTTAAGGCCATTCTCGTCCGCATCAACCACAGCGATGTCGCTCTTCGGCACTGGGGGCGTCATTTTCGATTTGGCTAGATTAAGCTTCCATGTTCCGCTGAATGGACTCTCAGCAGCGAACAAGCTGAGTGACATCGCCAAAACTACAGCTAACATTTTTAGAAGGCGCACGGTTTCCCTCCTCAAAGAATCGGGCGCATTCTAGCACCCCTTTTCTTCGTGGCAAGACTTTTTTCTGGGCTACTGTCCAGAGGAGCGCCTATCAAGTTCCTTCAGGATCTCTTCGCCTGTCGAACGTCATCCGCTATCGCGCACAATCGTAAGAGGGGACTCTTGTCAGGATCGTACGGACCAGTTTCCGCACTGCAAGAATTGAAGCCAGCTTTATTCAGCCCCATTACGATGGTCCGCACCGATATGCTAAATTGGGCTGTTTCCGCTTTCCATTAGCAACAGGGAAGAGTAGAATCAAAGAAGTCTTACTAGCATCTTTCCGCCGTACCCCTTAATTGGAGACGGTTCCTTGCGAAATTAGATAGCGTTTGCGCTGCGTAAGGAGCCGCCAATGGCAAGTAAATCGTCTCGTGTTTCCGCCCATAAGCCAACATCCACTGTTTCTGACGGTCCCGCCAATTCAGGTTCAGAATCGGTCGCAGGACTTCATTCTGCAACCTTTTCGTCATTACCTGAAATCACCTGCCCTTTATGTGCGACTAGGAGTGTGGGTGTTTTGATAGGCAAGGCTAGTTTTTCTGTCACCATTAGCGGCGAAGACTTGCTTAATAGCGATCAGCCTGCAGTGGGCATCGTCTGTTCAAACTCGCACTTTTTCATCCTCCGCGAGAAAGATGTTTTTCGGCGGAAGCCAAATTAGACCGCGCTCCGTTACCCACTGATTATTTTGATTATCAGGTTGGGATCGTTTGGGGTAGGCCGGGCTATCAAGAAGCGCCTCTGGGCTGGGCACATCTGTAGATGACGCCAACAGGCGCTATGCGTCCAGTGTGCGCAAAGCCCACGTCCCTCCTAGGTTCTGTCGGACATTCTGGGCGACAGCAAGGTTAACCTCGCCATGGAGACCTCCGACCGAACCGATCCGACCCTAGGCTCACTTGCCGCTTCGCACCGAACTTTCACGCGCAGACACTTTCTTATTGGCCGTCTTCTTGGTGGGCTTGATTCGAGTGCGTCTATTCGCTCCCCACGTGTAGAGACAGCCATTAACCACGCGTCGAGCCTGAATTCAAGACCGCTTGCAGGTTTGCTCTCGCCGAACACTTGAATAGAATGAAACTGTCATGAGTGCGCAGCATCACTACGTGTCACAATTCCACGTGGGACAATTCTTAGACATCGATTCTTTGGTACACCGTGATCCTTGGCTGTGGCAGGGTTGGATTGCGGATGGTGCAGTCAAGCGACGCGCGCCAAAGAGCGTGGGAGCCGAACGGCTGGACTTCGAGACCCGAGTGCCACGTTGGAAAGTTTTTTGGCACAGAAAGTCGAAGCACTTGCGGCGGAAGCGATGAGAGAGTTGTGCGGCCGTGCTCCGGGCGATGGCGGTAGCATAGCACCCGCCTTAACGAGATACCCTGCATGGGCGGCCGCCCGGAGGCTTCCGATGAGGCAGCTCTTTGGCGATTGGGCACGGATCAACGGGCCAATTCAGGAGCGGACGACCGGAATTCGCGTCACAATAATACTGCCACTCAATGAGGGGGAGTTATGCGGCTAGTTGATTCCGGCAAATACAGGCCGAACTGCTCACAGGTGGTCGTGCTGGCCACGCTGCTCATGACTGTCTTGCATCCACTGCTCGCATTCGGTCAAAAACCGGAGTATGAGTTCTACTTCGAATTTCGGACAGTTTTTATGCCGAAAGTGCAAGAAGAGAACCACTGGTCGCTAACGAATGAGCAGGTTTATGAAAAATATGCCGCCAAGCTCAAGAGCGATCGAATAGCCGAATCCGAGATCGCTCGAAGGCTCAGATTGCTTCGGACAGAGCACGCGGTTTTAGACGCTGATTTCTACAGTCGCTACTACCTCGATAGCAGTTCCAATTTCAACCACGCCCCGAATAACTTCCTCATGGAAGTGGTGAAAGGGATGCAGGCAGGCAGTGCTCTGGACTACGGAATGGGACAGGGCCGAAACTCCATCTACCTCGCAAGCCTTGGATGGGATGTGTCGGGATTTGATCCAGCCGACGCAGGTATTGAAATCGCTCAAAGGCGAGCTAAAGAGCTTGGGCTGACATTGCACACGTCCGCCGTTAGCGACAGCGAATACGACTTCGGCAAGGAACGGTTCGATCTTATTCTGTTTAGTTGGACGAAACCGCTGGTGCCAGCGCAGAAGGTGGTTGACTCTCTTAAGCCCGGCGGAATCGTTGT
>Ga0193707_1000846_pt1 | contig 10941 bp, 9 predicted proteins | sample U3c2metaG_FD_143043 | JGI IMG/M metagenome (GOLD analysis project Ga0193707, IMG submission 143043) | Soil microbial communities from a riparian zone of the East river system, Colorado, United States - U3c2 | ecosystem: Environmental > Terrestrial > Soil > Riparian zone | place: USA: East River...
GACTCGGTGACGGCGGTAGCGGCGGAGACCCGCTCGGCAACGGCCAGAACTTCAATTCCCTGCTTGGCTCGCTCCTGCGGCTAGACGTCGATCACGGCGATCCTTACGCGATTCCGGCGAGCAATCCGTTCGTCGGGCAGGCCAACCATCGGGGAGAGGTCTGGGCGAAGGGGTTGAGAAATCCGTGGCGCTACGCCTTCGACGCGGCCACGTCTCTCCTTTACATCGCCGACGTCGGTCAGAATCTGCACGAGGAAGTGAACGTCGTCGCCGCGAACAGCGCCGGTCTCAACTACGGCTGGAACGTCTGGGAAGGCCTGAGCTGCTACAACGCTGCGACTTGCTCGTCGACCGGCTTTCAGACGCCGATTATCGACTACGGCCACGGTCCCGCGTGCTCGATTACCGGCGGATACGTGTATCGCGGGAGCGCAATTCCGGCGATTCGCGGCCACTATTTCTATTCCGATTATTGCGCCGGTTTTCTCAGGAGCTTCAGATACGAGAACGGTGCCGCTGTAGATCAGAAGGATTGGGGACTGACATCGAGCGCGGTTGAATCCTTCGGGATGGATTTTGGCGGCGAGCTGTACATGATCACGGGCAACACCGTCGTAAAGATCGCGCCGGTGAGCTAGGCGCCGCGCCTAAGGCGCTGTTGTAAGGCAGGAGGGTGCATGAAGCTTCGAGCGGTCCTTTGCGTTCCGGTTCTCGGCGCGTGCCTTTTGACTTCGGGCGCTCGAGCCCAGGAGGCGACGACCGAGCTGAGGATCAGGCTGGGCGGGATGGACGGAGCACCCTTGAGCGGCGCGCTGGTCGCGCTCCTCAACGCCCGTGACAGCGTCGTGGCCGAAGGATTGACCACGGAGGCGGGCGGACGAGTTCTTCGCGCTACGCCCGGCGTCTACCGCGTCCGCGTCAGACGCATCGGATATCTGCCGTTCGTATCAGATCCTGTGTTGCTCCCTCGCGAGAGCGCGCTCGCGCTCAACATCGAAAGCCCGCGCGTCGTCCTCGAGCGCATCGTCGTCAACTCGAAGTCCCCATGCGCGCGAAACGATCCGAACGCTCAAGCCCTTTCGACGGTGTGGGACGAGATAGACAAGGCACTGACATCCAGTCAGCTCACTATTGAAGATCTGTCGGGTATCGGGCGGGCTCGCTCATACCGCATCGAGTTCGCAAAGGACGGAACCGTGATCAGCGCCGACACGACCGTCTTTTCAATCGTCAACCGGCGACCCTTCAGCGCGATCGATCCGGTGACTCTCGCGGACAGCGGTTACGTTCTTGGCGACGCACACGCGGGCTGGCACTATTTCGCCCCCGACGAAACGGTGTTGCTGTCGGAGCCGTTCGCGGCAACCCACTGCTTCCGGGTGGTACGCCAACCGGACCGTACCGGCCAGATCGGTGTTTCGTTCGAGCCGATACCGCGGCGTCGAATAACGGACATAACCGGCGTTCTGTGGGTCGATCAGGAGACGTCCCAACTGCGCGAAGTCGTTTTCCGTTTCGTGAACGCCGGCGCGATGAGCCATTTCGACGCCGGTGGATTCACTCACTTCCGCCGCGTGCCATCGGGTGCCTGGATCGTCGACGAGTGGAAGCTCAGCGCGCCTCGACTCTCGGTAGCGCCTCGCGGAATCCAGGACGGGTATTCATCGACAGCGGTCGAGCAGTTCATCGCCATCGGTCGTGTCGACCATGGCGGAGGGATCTTCGCGCCCGGTGAGCTGACTGGCGAGCAGCGTCGACAAATCCAGGCGGCCGCAGATACCTTGAACAGGAAGCATTGAGGAACAGGAAGCATTGAGCGTCGCTTCGCCAAATTCTACGGAGGTCCGGACCATGCGCCGCTACGAGCTAGTTTCAGGAACCGCCTTTGCCCTTGTCTCTCTCGCGCAGCTTACGCGCGTCCTGATGGGCTGGCCGGTGCAGATCGATCTCTTCACCGTTCCGATCTGGTTTTCGGGCGTCGCGTTCCTGGGGACGGGCGGCCTGGCGCTCTGGGCATTCCGCTCCGCGGGGCGGCATCCTGCCGCGGCCTAGATCCCGGCAAGCGCGCTCCCGCGCCTAACGGCCCGCAACTGCTTCCGCCGAGAGATTCGTCAGATGATCCGTAAGCTCAAATCCGGGGAGTACCGCCTTTACTCCCGAAAGAAGAATCCAAAAACCGGCCGGCGACGGAATCTCGGCACGTTCAAGAGCCTCGCCGCGGCAAAGAAGCACGAGCGCGCCGTGCAGTTTTTCAAGCGGCGCGGCTAAGAGGCGCGGCTTCTCGCTCAGGGGCTATATTCCGGCCATGAGCGACGCCCCGGTCTCCCTCGCCAACGCGCTCTCCGATCGGTACACGATCGAGCGTCTCCTGGGCTATGGCGGCATGGCAACCGTGCACCTTGCCGAGGAGCGGAAGCACAAGCGCAAAGTGGCGATAAAGATCCTGAAGCAGGAGTTCGGCGCATCGGTCGGCGCCGAGCGATTCCTGCGGGAGATCGGCATCGCCGCGCGTCTCTCCCATCCGCACATCGTGCCGCTGATCGACTCGGGTGAATCCGAGGGATCTCTCTACTACGTATCGCCCTATATTGCCGGCGGATCGCTTCGCGACCGGCTAAACCGGGAGAAGAGCCTTCCGATCGACGACGCGCTCCGAATCGTGAACGAGATCGGCACGGCTCTGGACTACGCCCATCGCAACGGCTTCGTTCACCGCGACGTGAAGCCGGAGAACATTCTGTTCGCGGACGACCACGCACTGCTCGCTGACTTCGGCATCGCACACATCGCGTCTACATCAGCCGACGAGCCACTGACGTTGAGCGGATTTGCACTCGGCACTCCGGAATACATGAGTCCGGAGCAGGCGTCGGGTGAAACCGAAATCGGAGTCCCGGGCGACGTCTATGGCCTGGCGTGCGTTTTCTACGAGATGCTCGCGGGCCAGCCGCCACTCAAGGGAGCGACGCCCCGCGCGACGATGGCGAAGCAGGTCACCGAGAAGCCGCGTCCGTTACGAACACTCCGCCCGGATGCCCCCGCCGGTTTCGAGAGAGTGCTCGAGCGCGCCCTCGCAAAAAATCCGGCCCAGCGGTTCTCCACCATCACTGAATTCTGCGAAGCCCTGACGCACGCCAGGTCGGACCCGAATCGGCCGTTCGCCCCAACGATGCGCACGATCGCCGTCCTCCCATTCGTGAACTCGAGTCCGGACCCGGACAACGAGTATCTGAGCGACGGAATCACCGACGAGCTGATCAACGCGCTCGCAAAAGTCGAGGGACTGCGCGTTGCTTCCCGCACTTCGGTGTTCGCGCTCAAGGGCAAGGCGCAGGACGTGCGTGCGATCGGCGCGCTGCTCGAGGCATCCGAAGTGCTGGAGGGATCGGTCCGCCGCTCGGGGGAGAATCTTCGCATCACAGTGCAGCTCACGTCGACGGACGACGGGCGCTTGATGTGGTCCGAGCGCTACGACCGCAGGCTGATCGACGTTTTTGCGATTCAGGATGAGATCGCGCGCACAATCGTCACGACGCTGCGCTCGATTTCGTTCGCGGACATCGCGCCGGTTCCGACGAATCGGCACACCGAGAACGTGCTCGCTTACGGGCTGTACCTTCGCGGCCGCTACGCCTGGAACAAGCGTACGTCCGAGGGAGTCTTCGAGGGCATCAGGTACTTCGAGCAGGCAATCGCGGCCGACCCAACATACGCGTTGGCGTACACGGGGCTCGCGGACTCATACTCACTTCACATCGACTACCGGAACGTCCCGGTACACGAAGGCCATCAGAAGGCGAAGTTCTACGCCTTGAAGGCGATCGAGCTGGACGATACGCTGGCCGAGGCCCATGCGTCACTCGCGTGGAGCCTCTTCATCTACGATTGGCGCTGGGATGATGCGGCGAAGGAATTCGCTCGTGCGATAGAGCTGGATCCTCGCTACGCGCCCGCGCACCAGTGGTACGCCTTCATGCTCGCGTCGCAAGGAAAGTTCGACGAGGCGCTGCTCGAAGCGCACATGGCGCAGGAGAACGATCCCTCCTCGGTGCCGGTGCGACGGAGTCTGGGCTATTGCTATCTCTACGCACGGAAATACGACCAGGCGCGCTATCACCTCGATCGCGCAATCGCAATGAATCCGACCGCTGAAGAGAGTTTTCGGATCCTTGGGCTGATTCTCACGCTCCAGAAGCAGTTCCCCGCCGCCGAGAGAGTGCTGCGCGAGGCGCTGACGCTGGCCCCCGAGCATGGAACGATGACGAAGGCGACGCTCGGATACTCGCTCGCGGCCGCCGGAGATCCGACCTATGCGCAGGAGATAGCGGTGGAGCTCGAGGAAAAGATGAAGAGCGAGTATGTCTCTCCCGTGGAGCATGCGATCGTCCACATCGCCCTCGGCGACAAGGAGAAGGCGCTCGATTGGACGGAGCGGGCGATCGAAGAGCGGCGTGGCTGGGGCGCTTATCTGCGTGTGCATCCGATCGTCGATCCGCTGCGCGCGGAGCCGAGGTTCGATGCGCTCGTGAAGATGATGAATTATGACGCACCCGCCGGACTCGCCATCCCTGCCACTTGATCTACCGGGCGCTCGCCGATCTCGTACTTGTCGTCCACCTCGCGTTTGTCCTCTTCGTCGTGCTGGGAGGACTTCTGGTGCTTAGGTGGCCACGGCTCGCGTGGCTTCACGTTCCCGCCGCTATATGGGGTATTCTGATCGAGTACACGGGCTGGATCTGCCCGCTCACTCCGCTCGAGAACTCATTCAGGATGCGCGGTGGCGAGGCGGGTTACAGTGGCGGATTCATCGAGCACTATATCCAACCGTTGCTCTATCCGGCCGGCCTGACACGTTCGACGCAGCTGGTGCTGGGGAGTCTGGTGCTGATTCTGAATCTCGCCGCGTACAGCGTCGTGGTGTCGCGGATGAGACACCGCTAGCTACGCGGCTGACTCTCCAACGCACCCGCAAGAGCTAGAGTATGTAGCGCCTCAGATCTTCGTCGTCGGCGATCGTCTTGAGACGGCTCTGCACCAGCTCCTGATCGACGCGCACCGCCTTCGCCCCGCTTTCGGGTAGTCCGAACAGCACGTCCTCGAGCAGCGTCGTCATCACCGTGTGAAGCCTGCGCGCTCCGATATTCTCCATCCGATCGTTGACGTGCGCGGCAATTTTCGCGATCTCCGCGATGCCGTCCGTTGTGAACTCGAGCTTCGCGCCCTCGGCCTCGACCAGCGCCGAGTACTGCTTGGTGAGAGCGTTCTCGGGCTCCGTCATGATGCGGACGAAATCTGCTTCGGTGAGGGACTGGAGCTCGACGCGGATCGGGAACCTTCCCTGCAGCTCCGGAATCAGGTCGCTCGGCTTGGCGACGTGGAACGCGCCCGCCGCGATGAACAGCACGTGGTCGGTCTTCACCATCCCGTGCTTGGTCTGCACGTTGGAGCCCTCGACGATCGGGAGCAGATCCCGCTGCACTCCCTCACGTGAGACGTCGGGCCCGCCCACGTTCGCGCCGCGCTGGCCGGCTATCTTGTCGATCTCATCGAGGAAGATGATCCCCATCGTCTGCACTCTGTCGAGCGCGTCGGCGGTGACATCCTCCTTGTTGATCAACTTCTCCAGCTCCTCGCTGAGCAGGATGCGTCGGGCCTCGGAGACCTTGACGGTTATCTTCTTTTTTCGCTTGGGCAACATGTCCTGGAGCATGTCCGAGAGATTGTCCATCCCTTCCGGCGCCCCCTGCGGGACCATCATGTCGAACATCACGGGCGTCTGCTGCGTGACCTCGATCTCGATCTCGCGCTCGTCGAGCTGCCCGTCGATCAGGAGCTGCTTGAGCTTCTCTCGCGTTCTCTTGTAGCGCACCTCGGTGGCGTCGGTCTCGCTCGAGACGGATCCGGCCGGTGACACCACGAAGAGGTGAGCGCCGCCGCCCGCCGCGGCCGAGGGGGTGTGCGCGGACTGCTTGATGTCGGGCGGCGTCGGCAGCAGCAGGTCGAGCAGCCGTTCTTCGACCTTTTGCTTAGCGACCTCGTTCACTTCGGTCTCGCGCTCGCCGCGCACCATGTTGATCGCGCTCTCGACCAGATCGCGCACCATCGATTCGACATCGCGGCCAACGTAGCCCACCTCGGTGAACTTGGACGCTTCGACTTTTACAAACGGCGCGCCGACGAGACGCGCGAGTCTGCGGGCGATCTCCGTCTTCCCGACGCCCGTCGGGCCGACGAGAATGATGTTGTTGGGCGAGATCTCATCCCGGATCGAGTCCGGCGCGCGCTGGCGCCGCCACCGGTTTCTGAGCGCGATCGCGACCGCCTTCTTCGCGTCGGCCTGGCCGACGATGTAGCGATCGAGCTCTTCGACGATCTGCCTTGGCGTGAGGTCGGCGAGGCGCTCCAGCGCCTGCTGCGTGCGCGGCGATGACATCAGGTGGGCTCGAGGACGGTGATGTTCGCGTTCGTGTAGATGCAGATCTCGGCGGCGATCTCGAGTCCTTTTCTCACGATGTCGCGCGCGGGAAGATCCGTGTTCTCGAGGAGCGCGCGCGCCGAGGCGAGGGCGTAGGAGCCGCCCGATCCGATCGCGAGGATGCCGTCTTCGGGCTCGATGATGTCGCCCGTTCCCGAGATGATGAAACCGTGCTGCCTGTCGGTTATGGCGAGCAGTGCGTCGAGACGCCGCAACACGCGATCACTCCGCCAGTCCTTCGCCAGCTCCACCGCGGCGCGCTGCAGGTTTCCAGGATAGCGCTCAAGCTTCTCCTCGAACTTTTCGAACAGGGTGAACGCATCCGCCGCGGCGCCCGCGAAACCGGCGAGCAGCTTGCCATCGTGAAGACTCCGGACTTTCTGCGCATTCGATTTCATCACCGTCTGGCCGACGGTGACCTGGCCGTCGCCTCCGAGCGCGACCTGACCGTCGCGCCGCACCGCGAGGATGGTAGTCGACCGCACACGCTCGAGCTTCATCGCTTCAAAATAACAGCCTGGGGCGCGTTGGGCGCGTCTACGGCGCCTCAAAACGCGCCTCCTTCTTGCACTTCAACCAACCTATGAAGCTTGAGCAGCTGCCGATCCTTCTCGGCGTATTGATGGCCCTGGTCGGGCTCACGATCCTTCTCGATGCCTGGCAGGCGGGCGGGGTGGCCCCTCTGCGCGAGCGTCGCCGGCGCGCCCGTGCCGTTCCGCACAAAGCGGGTCAATCGCTCGTCGCCCTGGGTACGCTGTGCATGGCAGCGGCTTTGATGGGGCGCGATACGTGGCGTTGGGGAACGATCTCGGTGCTCGCGGGCGTCCTGCTCGTTGTGATCGGCGCGATCATGAACCGCGCGTACCTCAAGGAGGTACTGTTGTTCCGCGGTGCGGCGAGGAGGGGAGTCGGTGAGAAGAATTCTCGGCTCAACCAGACTCCTTCAAAGGGAACGCGGATTAGATAACGTATGAAAGCTCTCCAGCGATCGGCTGCAAAGCTTTCAGCTCCCTGCTTCAGTATTCTAAGATGCCAAATCGCGTCGCGATCCGATCGCCGGGGTCTTACGTGCCCCCGTACCATTCGTAGCCGGCGTCACTCCAGTACCCCCCGTTCATTTTCGGCATGAACACGACTCTCGTCAGGTACTTCGTGTTCTTGTAGCCAAGCTTCACGGGTGAATAGACTCGCGCCGGCGCGCCGTGAGCAGGCTCCAGCATCTTTCCGTCGAGACCGTAAGCGACCACCGTCTGCTTGTGCATCGCGCTCTCGATGTCCCAGCTCTCGTGGTAGTCGTCGTCGAACGACTGAAAGTCGACGTAGAGCGCCTGCGGGTCGGCGCGCACCAGGCGAGCCAGCTCCGTGAACGGAACGCCGGTCCAGGTCTCGACCGCCGTCCATCCCTCGACGCAGTAGTGATTCACGCGATTGGAGACCTGCGGAAGTCTTTGCAGGTCTTCGATCGTGAGCCGCACCGGATTGCCGACGAGCCCGCTCACTTCGAGCGCCCATTTCCCCCGCACGCTCTCATCCCAGACCGGAACAGTCCGCGAGATGAAGTAACTCGGCAACTTGTTGCCGGCGTCGTGAGCGCCTCCCTGGACAACATCCATCGAGGTGTGACGAAAGAGCTTCCGTTCTATAGGGAGATTTTTCCGCTCGGCGTACTTGAGCAGCTTGTCCGCCGCCTTGGGTCCACGGGAGTCGCAAGCAGCGAGAAAGGCGGCAGATACCAGACCACTTCCCCGGACCAGAAAGTCGCGGCGGTCGATTCCGTTGATCGAGATGAATTTGCGCGGATCGATGTTCACGTCGAGGCCGGGGGAGGTGGCGCTGCTGCCGGCCGCGCGCGCCTGGGAAAGAGATGGTAGAACGGCCGCGCGTTCCGGGCTTCCGGAGAGAGCGACGGGTCGTAGTTGCCGGTGATCATCGATGTTATCGAGTACGGATCGACCGCGAACACCATGAAGACGTGAACGACGCTCAGGATGACGATCGCGAGCATGGCGATGAAGTGCCAGTAACGAGCCCATACGTACCCACCGAAGACTGCGGTGAGCGGCGCCAGCTCCACTGGCTTCCAGATCGCGATGCCGGTGACAACCGCGAGCGCCCCGAATATCGGCAGCAGGAAATACGCAGCCTTCTGGAGCGCGTTGTGCTTCCCTTGATGCGGGTGATCCTTTCGCTTGAACGTGTAGAACTTGACCATCTGCCAACTGTCGCGAATGTCACCCTTTCGCGGAACGAGATCCCGCCATTCGCCGTGGAGGTAGATGAACGTGAGGTAGACGAGCCCGTTGACGACCAACACCCACATCATCGCGAAGTGCCAGTGTCGTGCTCCGCCCAGCCAGCCGCCGAACGTCAGCCACGCCGGAATTGCCTTGTGCTCGAACGGATAGCAGCAAAACATCTCGCCCTTCCGGGCGAACGCCGGATACGCGTTGAAGATGCGGAGACCACTGCCGACCATGATGACAATGGCAACCACGTTTACCCAATGCGTAGTTCGGACGATCCAGTGGTGGCGCTTTCTGATCAGTGTCTCCTCCCAACAACCGGGGTAGTACCCGCTGAATTGCTTGCGCAACTGACCGATGTTGGCATTGAAGGTACACGGCGGTCGCGGGTCAGGGCAGGATGCTGATACCCCTTCACCTACTCGATGGTAGCGAAAACCCGACCCTGCCGCGAAGGCCGGGTCGGGTTTGGTCGTCGGTGGGTCGCTATGGAATTCGCCCGGTCGCAACCCTCAGGTTGTCCAGCCACATCGACTGGTCCACAGGAGAGCCATCACCGATGTACGGCGCAATCAGGAATTGGCTGAATTGCAGCGTCGGGTGAGCGCCCGTTCGATACAGAATGTCGTGACGGTCGATGATCAGCGTCCCGTTGAACCAGTATTGCATCACGCCATTCGCCTGGCCAATTCCGTTCACAATCGTATTCAACTGGAAATAGGCCTCTACGAAATTCCAGTTGTTCTTGTAGCCCGCGCCCGGATTCGGCTGAAAGACGACCGGACCCATGATCTGTTTGTCGTTGTACCAATACGACCCGAAATTGAAACACTCGGAGAACATGTTGGTCTCCGCCATTCCGTTGCATCCACCCGTGGAGCGGTTTTCAGTGACTCCGACGAGATTGTGCGGCAGAGCGCCATAACTGTAGTTCACCGACTTGTTGTCCTGAATCGCCAGACGGGGCCGCCCTCCGTTCTGGTAGTTTTGCTCGACGTATACGTCCAGATAATTCTGTGAGGGACCATCATAATCCCCGTCCAGAGTGCTCAGAGTGTAGAACTCGTGCGGGTGATACGCCTTCGTCGATCCCACCCAGTTGGCGCTGTACTTCACGTAATAGCTTAGATAGAACGAGTTCGACGGCGTGAACTTGTGCCGTTGCGAGCCGCCACTCGTTGGGGTGGTGGCGCCCGCCAGGAAGCGGTATTGGGCTGAAGAAACGCTCCCGGCAATATGCTCCGTCGTGGACAGCAGAACGCTCGTGTTGTCGTACCACCCCCGCGAAGACATGCTGGTGTTCTCGAAGTCTTCCTCAAAGAGAAGCGTACCTCCGGGAGGCGGTGGCGGCGGGGTTGCCTGTACGTTTTCCGTCGCGGTTCCGGTCTTCGTCTCACTGGTGGCCGTGATCGTTGTAGATCCCGGGGCGACCGCCCTGACCAAGCCGGTCGCACTGACCGAGGCAATGCTCGGGTTCGCACTCACCCATGTAACGACACGCCCGGTGAGCACGTTGTTGTTGGCATCGCGCAAGGTCGCCGAGAGCTGAACCGTTGCTCCGACAAGTGGGCTCGATGATGCTGGTGAAACCGATACAGTTGCTACCGGAGCTGGTGCCGGTGCGTTGACAGTAGTCGCCGCAGTGCCGGTTTTCGTCTCGCTCGTTGCCGTGATCGTCGCGCTACCTGCGGCGACGGCAGTAACGAGTCCTGATGTCGAGACTCGGCTGACGGAAGAGTTGCTGGAGCTCCACGTAACCACCCGCCCGGTGAGCACGTTGTTGTTTGCATCGCGCGTGACGGCCGAGAGTTGAGCCGTCGCCCCAATAAGGAGGCTCGACGATGCTGGTGTAACCGAGACTGATGCTACTGGAACAGGTGGCGGAGGTGCCGAGCTTGTTGTTGTGGCTGATGCGATATTCGAAAGGCTTCCGAATACCGCGTTAAGGTTCAGCGTTCCCCGGAACGCGATCAGCTGGAAGTTGTAATTCGTCGCTGGCGTGAGTCCGAGAACTGTGCAACTGAGCTGGGCTCCAGTTGCCGTACCTGGGACTGGGGTGCTGCAGGTCCCGCTTGTCGTGGCCGTTGCAGAGCCCCATGAAATGGGGGTCGCTGCGTAGCGCACGTCGTATTTGGCAGGTTGACCCGTACCGTCGTTGACCTGCGTGAATGAAAGCGTGACGCTGGTACTACCAGTCACAGAAGCCTGAAGGTCTGTAACCGT